>ERZ773134.141-NODE-141-length-72265-cov-3.865226_pt1 | contig 72265 bp, 60 predicted proteins | sample MGYA00580856_ERZ773134 | MGnify/ENA primary metagenome ERZ773134 (study PRJEB29015, sample SAMEA2737823) | human gut metagenome | biome: human gut; feature: human-associated habitat; material: faeces | place: China | collected 2012 ... | reverse complement strand
GGCGCCTTCATCGCAGCCTCGACGCCGGACTTGAACCAATCCGGAGCGGCCTCGCGCCCCTCATCGCTCATTGTGGCGGTGAACTGCTCATAGGTCTTGGTGGCGCGGTGCGTGCGTTGCGCTTCGCATAGCTCCTCATAGGATTTCGCCTGATAATCCAGATGATTCTTCGGATGCCCGATCACCACACCGAGATACAGCTCCTGGCCAGAGGTGACGCGGCAATGCTTGGCCGCCTCCGCCTTGTCCCATGAGCCGGCGACCCATAAGGTGCCGAGGCCGCGCAACGTGGCCGTGAGCACCATGCGTTCGGCATAGAAGCCGGCACGCTCTTTGGCTTCCTCATCGTTCGCGGGGCCGACGATAGCCAGATAATTCGCCGCATTGGTCAGATGACCTGAAGCATTGGCTTCAGCGAACACCTTGGGCTGGTCGCGCACCAGCTGAATGTTGAGATCGCCGAGTAAGTTGATCGGCTGAAGCGCCATCTCGAGCTGGCGGGCCGTATCGTCGTCGATCGGCTCATCATCGTAGGCGCGTACGGCGGTGCGGATGTTAATTGCATCAATAAGTTGGGTATGTTCTGCCATACCTCCCATTATCGCGCGCGACACAGAGTCAGGCCACCATAGACGCCGATTTTTCCTAGTATACGAAATCGCATGCATTGCCCATTGTCAGGCTTGAAAAACGATACGAATAGGGTACGTAGTGACCGGCGACGATGCACACGTTTGCACAATTGGTGTGTAATGGTTTCGTGTTGAGCGTAATTCGCGTTAAACTGGGCGCAACCTTACGAACTGATGAAAACGTATGGAAAGGAAGGTCAACGATGATTGAAACTGCACAGGCTTTCGGTGTTGACATTGGCGGTTCCGGCATCAAGGCCGCACCTGTCGATCTGACCAAGGGCGATTTCGCCGAGCCACGATTGAAGATTCTCACTCCCGAGGTCTCCACTCCTCAGGCCGTGGCCAAAATCGTCAAGCAGCAGCTCGACCACTTCGAAGTGCCTGAATCCGCACCCGTTGGCATCGCTTTCCCCGCGCCGATCAAGCCCGGCCAGAAGCTCGACTTCATGGCCAACCTTGACCAGTCTTGGATTGGCGTGGACGTTACTGAAGTGTTCTCCGAAGCCTGCGGCCGCCCGGTCGTCGTGGTAAACGACGCCGACGCCGCCGGCCTGGCCGAAGTCCAGTTCGGTGCCGCCAAGGGCCAGGATGGTCTGGTCATCGCCACCACACTGGGCACCGGCATCGGCACCGCCTTGATTTACAACGGCGTGCTCATCCCGAACACCGAACTCGGACACATCATCCTGAGCGCCAAGCATCTGGACGCCGAGAAGTATGCCTCCTCCGCGATTCGCGAGAATGAGGAACTGGGCTACAAGAAGTGGGCCAAGCGTCTGACCAAGTACTACGGCCTTATGGAGAAGTACTTCAACCCGGACCTGTTCACCGTCGGCGGCGGCGTGAGCCGTCAGAGCGAAAAGTTCCTGCCGTACGTGGATATCAAGACCCCGATCGTGCCCGCCAAGCTGCGTAACCAGGCCGGCATCGTCGGTGCCGCCTACTATGCCAGCACCAAGCAGCAGTGAGCCAGTGAGCGTGGGTGTGCAGCGCTGACCCGCGAATATGCTTCAGGCCGTCCGACTAGTCGGGCGGCCTTTTGCATTGCATAGGAAAGGTATGCGACGCGTTCCCGGGAATGTTGCGCAAAGTGGGCGTGTGTATGGAGGTCTGTGGCGACGCGTTCCCGGGAATGTGTCGCGTTTGAGGGTGTGATTCGGGTCCAGAGCGACGCATTTCCGGGAATGTTGCGCGTTTGAGAGCGGGGCAGGGGGCACCACGCTCTATCGTGGGAGGGTATGAGCGTGCATTTCTCTTCTCGTGTGGATATTTCTGCGCCGAATCCCATTGCGGCGGCCGAGGCGGCAGCCAAGGCAAACGGCATCGCACTCAGCAAACTCAACGATTCCAATCCGACCCGCCACGGGCTGGCACCTGAATTGGTGCCGAGCGTGTATACGGCCGACCCGCGTGGACCGCGTGCGGCGCGAGAAGCATTGGCCGCATTCCTCAATACGGCAAAGGCGGTAGACGCAAGCAGCCCTCAGTCGACTTCGCCCGCCGCCAGCGAGGGCGGGAACGAGCGCCATGCCGCTTTCAACAATGCGAATACCGCCATCGAGGGCGTTGACCCGGACGCCCTGTACTTGCTGAGCTCCACGTCCGAGGCGTATTCGTGGCTGATTAAGTTACTTTGCGATGCCGGCGACGCGGTGCTGGCACCCAAACCCGGCTATCCGCTGATTGAGTCGATTGCACGGCTTGAATGCGTTGACACGGTCGAATACCAGTTGCAATTCGACGGCTCCTGGTTCATCGACATCGCCGAACTCGAGCGGCTGCTCAGCGAGCCCGGTGGCGAACGCATCAGAGCATTGGTGCTCATCAACCCGAACAATCCGACCGGTTCGTACGTAAAACCAACCGAGCGTGCACGTATCGTGACATTGTGCCGTGAGCATGGCATCGCCCTTATCGCCGATGAAGTGTTCTTCGATTACTCTCTCGAACCTTTCCCCGGCAACGCACGGCTCGCAGGGGAGCGCGGCGTGCTCACCTTCGCCCTAGACGGATTCTCCAAAATGCTGGCCGCGCCGCACGCCAAAGTCGGGTGGATTCAGGTGTCCGGACCTGCCGAGGACGTTGCCGAGGCACAGCGTCGACTGGACGTCATCGCCGATGATTATCTGCCGATGAGTGACATCATCGCCGAACGGATTCCCGCATTATTGAACGCCGCGCCCGCACAGACCAGACGGGTGGGGGAGCGCGTGCGCAATAACCTGGCCAAGTTGCACGAGTTGCTTGACGCCGATCCCAACGGGCTGGTCAGCGTGCTACGGGCCGAAGGCGGCTGGAACGTGCTGCTACGAGTGCCTTCAGTCATCGATGAGAACGAGCTGGTGCTGCGGTTGATTGACGAGCACAAACTGACCGGACAGCCCGGCTACTTCTTCGACATGACTTCCAATGGATACCTGGCCGTTTCCCTGCTACCCGAACCGGACGAATTCGAGCGTGGCATCCGCGCCGTGCTCAATACCGTCGCCGCTTTGCTGCGATAGGCCGGTGTTTGCCGGCACCACGCCTGTACTCCACGTACAATAGCGGCATGGGATTCTTGTTTAGACCGAAAGAACTGCCACGCCCGGCGTCGCTGACGTTCACTTTGGATCAGGCCGGGCATACGTATGATGATGGGCACGTGGGACTTGCTCCCACGGACATCACCATCAGCGAGCTGCGGGTGGCTGTGATCGGACTGAACGGCGCAGGCAAATCCACATTGCTGGGTCTGCTGGACGGTTCGTTGAAGGCCAACGCCGGCACGGTGACCATTGCGGGCGGTGAGGAACGTCTTGACCCGGCTGTGAAGAAGGACGCGAAGCGCATCGATAATCTGGTCGGCAAAGTTCGCCGCGAGGAGATTCCGAACAGCTTTTACCAAGCGGCGAATATTTCCGAGGCTGTTTCCGAAGCGTTGAAAAAGCACAAGGTGCCCGAGTCAGAACGTCATGCGCGCATCGGCAATCTGTTCGCGCATTTTGATTTGGCGCAGGTCTCCAAGGCCAAGGCCAGCGAACTGGACTCCGAGAAACGGCACCTGCTGGCTATTGCGGCCGCGCTGAGCTTTGAGCCGAGTGCGATTGTGGCGGATGAGCCGAGCAAGGGATTGGATGAGATTGGCGCCGCGCATGTGGCCAAGGCGTTGTTCAGCTACAACAAGCAGGTGATTTTCGCCACGCATGACACGGATATGATCCGCCGGCCCGAATACGCCATCGACCGCGTACTGGTGCTGGACGAGCACGCGGTCGCGTTTGACGGAGCGCCGGCTGAGGCTGTGGCGTTTTATGAGGATCTGATTCGCCGCAAGTATGAGGCTGCGAAGCGGTAGCAGATAGGAATCGGCCGTTGGAGGATTGGCATCGGACGTGAGGTCGATGCCAATCCTCACGCGAAGTAGAAGCCGCGGAAGCCGTACTGGTAGACGCGGTAGATGTATCCCGAACTGAGCACCATCTTGTACTGTGCCTTGAGGTTGCCGTCGGTGTCGGTGATGGTCAGGGTAATGGTGTTCTTGACCTTGGGGATCAGTCCCAACACCAGAAACTCGTGCTCGGTGGAGGCGATGTCATTGCTCGATACCGTGGTCGTCTGACTCGCCGTGCTGGTACCGCCGACATTGCCGGAACCGTCGGCGTCGCCGGCGGCGGCCTCACGGTATGCGGCGGCCGCCTCATCGCTGGTGATGGCGTTGGCCGTGTAATCCGGGTACCCCTCAGCGGAAACGGTGTAGCTGGAAGACGCGACTACGGACGGCAGTGGACACGGGGAAACCCTCACGACAGTATGGGTAAACGATTAGTGAATTACGTCACATACATTATGCCGCAGGTCTTGGAAAACACCGGCCGGAATGCTGGGAGAATACTGAAGCTTGGCGGGTCGCCGAGCGGTCCGGTCCTATAGCAGGGTGAACCAAGACTGAACCTGATGCCAGAGCGTCGGATTGTTGGCGATCATCGAATCGCTGCGCGACTGCACGAAGCAACTTAGTATGGCTATGCCCAGCGCCCACAATACGGCCAGCATCACGACCCAGCGCATCAGCCAACGCCACGGAGTGACGCGGGCGATGCCATCGCCTGAAGCGGCGTCGTTGGCCCCCGCCAATGAGCGGCTCGGTTCGCGCCCATTGACCAGCCACAGTAGCCCCGGTATGGACGCCAGCGAGATCAGCCAGCCGAAATCGGCGGAATACCGCCATCCCAAACCGCCGACGCGGCTGTCGAATACGACCAGCACCGCCGCCACGGCCAAGCAAGACATCAGCCATGGCCGCATGCCGTGTGTTTCCAATCTGCGCAGCAGGGGCAGCGCCAAAGCCATCAAGGTCAGTGGCGTGGCCGTGAAAATCGCGCCGACCATCACCTCGTAATAACCCCATTGCGGCATCGGGGCGGGAGAGCCCGCCAGCCACGGGAAACGATCCATGAAGCGCAGCGGCAGGAACAGGTAATACCAGATGTTGGCGGGCATATCCGCGGACGGGGTGGTATACCGGGTCATATCGGATATGGAGAACTGATACGCATTGCCGAAATTGAACGGGGAATCGAACCGAACCATGTTCCACGCCATCAGAGGCGTCACGACGAGAATGGCGGGAATGATTACCGCCAGCGGCGCGCGCAACGCCTGCAACGGCTTGATGCGGCGTGTGCGCAGACCGGTGCCCAGCGCGCGAATCTGCGGCCAGAACAGGGGGAACGCAAGCAATGCGGCCAAGGTGAACGTCGGTCGGCATCCGAAATTCGCCGCAATGCACAAGGCGCCCAAGGCCAGTCGTGGCAGGGAGAGAGGCTTGGCATCGCCCGCCTGCCATCGGTCCGATGGTCTCAGCGGACGGCGGGACGTGTCCGCGCCGAGCCATAGCCATAGTCCCAGCGACGTCAACGTCAGCGATGCGGCGAACGGTATCTGATAGAAGTTCGTGCGATACAGCAAATACCCCATTTGCGCGCTCACCAACGATGAGACCACTACTAACGACGCGGCCGCCACCGAAGTCTTCGGCATCACACGATGGATGACGCGCAGCACCAGCAAGGAGAAGAAGATGATGAACAGCAGCACGAGAATATACTCGGCGGCGGATGTCGGCAGATTATGACCGGCCAGCAGACGATAGGGGACGAACAGCAGCACTGCGGGCAACACGCCAAAATAGGAATACCAGTGACCGTCATAATACGCGTAATCCCAGTAGAGCGGACTGGCTCCATTGGCGAGTAGCTGGGCACGTGTGGCTACGTCATAGGGGTGCTCGGTGGCGGCCAGCTGTTCGGGAACCGGCAAGTCGAGCCAGGGCCGGCCGGCGACCAGCGCATCGGCCACATGCCCATACTGGTCGAAATCATAGGTGTAATCGCCGGAAACGTGGAAGACGAGCGAAGACGTGTACCACAGTTCGTGGATGATGGATACGCCGATAAGCAGGGTAGGAATCGCCAGAAGCCCCACGAAAGCAAGTCGTTGCCGAGTGCTGGACGGGTCAAGCGTGATACGCCACAGGCGCGATCCCGGCCTCCAGACGGCAATCATCAGCAACACCAAGGCCATGGCGAGCACGCGCATCCAATTGATGACGAACGGTACGCGCACGTTGGCGCGGGCGTCGGTGACCGGTACGATCGCGCCGCGCTCTTCCTGAATCCAAATACGCACGATGCCGGCACCCGGCGCCTTGACATAATGGCTGCGAATAGCGTCGGGATTCATCGACTGGGCCTTGCCGGTGATGCCATCGACATCCGCGCGCACATGAATGGTCGCCAGCGGTTTGAAGACTTCCTTATCGTCGTTCGCTTTGGATTCGGCCTCGGCCTGCTCGCGGGCCTTATCGATGACCTTGCTGCTCTCGGTATCGATGCGTAGGTAATCCGACGTGCCGTCCGCGGTCAGTTCAAGATAGGCCTTGGTCGGATCGGTGACGGTCAACATGCCATCATTCCGGCGCGTGAGACCCGAACCCAGCGTGTTATGCACGGCGTTCGTATCCGTGCTCGCTCCGAGCGTACGCCAGAACGGCAGGTTGAACACGATGCACTCCATGGCGGCGATGGCGGCGACGGCGGCCAGCAAGGCGATCAGCAGGCGCACCAAACGCAGCCGGTGCCGGGTATCCGGGCGGCTGGGCAGGTGCCGTTCATGATTCGACGGCATCGGACGGTCTGCGCGAGTGTGGTCTATGGAATGCACGCATTTATTCTATAGGCTTTATTCGGGCTTGATGTCGGGCAAACAAGAGACAATGTGAATCATGCCAAAACGTACATCGGACCATGGGAAGCACAACCGCACGCCACTGCTGGGCGGGCTGAAGGATTCGATGAACGCGCTCGCGGCCGATCTGGGACTGTCCAAGCCGAAGAAGCACGATACGAATCCGTTCGGCGATGCCTTGCGGGAGACCAGTGAGCGTAAAGGCGGCATTATCGACGAACTGACTCGCCATGCAGTGGCGCTGAGTCCTGTAATCAAGCGGCGCACCTTCCCCGAATTGGAGAACGTGCCGGAAGGGCTGGTGCTTGGATGGGCGCAGCTGCCCTCCACCAGAGGCCGTGGCTTTTCGCTTGGCATTTTCCCCGACCGCGATCATTTTGCGCAGGTGGCGTTCGCCGATACGCATGGCCGCGTATTCGTGGGCACCGACCCCAACATGGACGTGCAGGATATGCAGGCGCGATTCATGTTCGGCAAGGAAAAGGAAGTGACTCTGCCGGACGGTGAGCGGCTGGGCGAAAGCGACGAGCCGCGTTCACGTTCCGGTTTCTCCCGTGCAGGCCATGGCCTGGGAAGTGCGCTGCATCATGGGCGTGGTTTGGGGCGTGGCCTTGGTCATGGTGCTGACGGCGTGAAGGCCATTACCGGTGGCGTGGTGGGGCGTGACGACACCGGACGCATGACGTGGCTCGCCTCATGGCTCAAGGCCGGCAACCGGTACACGCTTGAGCAGATGCGTGCCAATCTGCCGCCTGTGATGCGTCATGATTTGGAATACCGCGATGCCATTACCATCGCGTTCTTCGCCACGTATATGTTGCCGCAGATCAATGGTCTGCTCATCGGATTCGGTTCCGGCAATATCTTCCGCCGTCTCAACCGTGAGGCGCCAATCGGTGCGATTCGCCGTTCGGTGCGTGACACTTTGGCGGCACGAGCCCACGGCATGCGGGCCTCCGGTCTGGAGGATCACTTCGCCGATCTGATGCGCGAAGCCGGCGCCCTCGACACCACGCCGGGACTGGAAGCGGTGCATGGCGCCGAACCGTTGCACCTGTACACCTCGACGTATTCGAGCGGCTATTTCTTTACGTGGGATAAGTCCTTGGCATTCGGGCAGGCGCTGAAATCCTTGAAGATCGAAGGCAACCTCAACCGATTCGCTGCGGTGAGCGCTTGGCTGGAGCGCAACGCTTCCTTGGGGCGCAACCCTACGGAAGATACGGTGACCCGTGCCGAGGCCGCGCAAATCGACATGAAACTCATTGAGAACCCTGCGATTATGGCGCTTGACCCGTATGATGGCGAGCAGGAGCGTCGGGCCGTGCTGAGCCTGGTCGATATCGCCGCACGCACGGCTGGACAGATTCGCAGTGAATTCCCCGATCCTCGAGATGTGCTGACCCAGCAGAACGTGCCGGATTCGGGTGTGACGAATGCTGCGAGCGCTGAAAGTACTGAGAGTGCTGAGGGCGCTGTAGAACGGACCGATAAGAGCGACACCAACACTCAAGCCGCTCGTCCTTCGTATTCGCCGGCGAGGAGCGACGAATGGGTGTATCGTCAGACCCTCTCTTCACTGTTGCGCCGGTTACGGTTGCCGTATCGGTTTGACGTGGAGTTCCGGTCGCGCTTGGATTCGGGTGAAGTGGCCATTGGCTTCACCACCGCCGGCACCTCGATGATGCCCGATAGCCGGTATGACACCACTCGACGTACGTGGCGTGCGCTGAGTAGCGCCGAACGCGCGTCAATGAGCGCCGCCTACAACCTGCGTGTCGGCCTGATGATGGCCGCGCTAAGTTTCGGCACCAGCGAATCCGTGCGCCAGGTGTCGTTGCACATCGATTCCATTGGTCTTGAAGAGGCGATTGCCGAACAGGATTCCGCCATCGAGGCGATGATGAGCGAGGCCCTAAGCGCCTTCGAACATCTACGCAGTGGCGATTTGGGGCGTGTGGGTTCCAAAGCCGACCCCAAAGATGGTGATTTCCATGGCGACCCGACCCGCCCCATCACCCATGAGGAGACGTTCGGGCAGACGGCGTCCGGTGACGAACGCGGCACGGCCGGGGGAGCAGGCAACGGTACCGGACCGTCTGCGGATGCTACGGATCAGGCCGCGGCCGAATCCGCTGACGCCGATGGCGCTGCGTCCATCGATTCGCAGTTCGAAGACCTGATGAAGGGCATCGATATCGACGAAATGGCGTTCGGCATGCCGGACGATACCGGCGCAGGCGACGACCTGGGCGGTATCGGCGGCGAGGGCGTCGGCACTGACGGTGCTGATGGGGCCGCCGGCATGGACGATGATCCGATGAGTGTGCTGCGCCGCAATCCCACCGTGCGCAATATGGTCACCGTCACCTTCACCCGTGATGCCTTCCTCAAGCGACTGGACACCGCTGGGCTTGACAATCCCGAGGAAACCTACCGCATGTTCGGTGCCGTGATGGACGTGGACGGCGAAGGTGGTCTGAAACCCATCAGCGCCGACTTCGACTTGGCGGACAGCCGGTTCTCTCCCACCGGATCCCAAGAGGAGCCCGAACTGGCCGACCGTCAATTCAGTCCGGCGACCGCTCACGTGCTGGGCGCACAGAATAGTGCCGGACTGGCTATCCAGCGAGTGGACCTGCTGCAGCATGGCGTCAACGAATTCCACGATATCGCCAGGAACACGTCGCTCGGCTCCGTGGAAAAGGCCCAGCGAGCCATGCAGGTCATCGAATCGATATGCGATCCCGAACTGACCGGTTTGGCCTCTCAGGTCACCAGTGCGTTGATCGATGGCAAGGACACGCCGGACTTCACGTTCACGCTTGCCGACGATCTTGACAAGGAGCGTCTGCGCGCCCGAGATATGCTGTTCTCGGGCCAAGCCGATCAGGCCATCGAAGCGGCCGAAGCGGCCGTGGCCCATTTGGACCAGGTGTATGCGGCAGGCCATGGCGTACCTCGATACTTCAACTCCTATGCCGAGCGCGTGGTCTACAACCGGCTGTTCGCCACATTGGACGAGCGTACGGTGCTTATCCCGGACAATCTGTTCTACGCGCACATGGAGCTGGCTGACGTGTTGAGTCAGATCAAGGGTGCCGAGGCGGCCATCCCGCATCTCAACCGTATGGTGGCGTACGCGCCCGCCTACCCGCTCTCACATCTGAAGCTCGCCATTCAACTGGCCCGCAATGAGGATTGGGATTCGGCACGCGCCGCCTGCCTGAATGCTCTGCGCGTGGCCTTGGACCGCGACGATGCCGCGTTCGCCTATTACCGGTTCGCGTACGCCGAATGGATGCTTGACCGGTTCGACACAGCCGCCGCAGCCTACATTATGAGCGATCACATCGCTCCCGGGGCCATTGGTTCGCTGGAAAGCGAACTGCAGGAACTGGTTTCCCGTGCGGACTCGCAGTGCATACCGGTGCCTGAATCGGTGGAGGCCGCCGCCCATGTGCTTGCCACGCATGATCTGCCGGTCTGGCCGCATATCGAAGTGGCTGACATCGTGCGTGACGCCGCTCGCGTGTGCGTGGATGAGGACATGTTCGTGCCGGCCCGCACGCTCTCGGTGGCTGTGGCCCGCATGAATGACGGCGAAGGCGATAACATCGACATCATCCAAGCCCAGTTCCTGCGCTCGCTATCCGCGTAGCCGCCTGAGGGGAGTTGACGGTATAGCCGGCCGAGGGGAGCCGAGCCCGCTAGGATAGACAACCATGAGCACGAACGAACAACTGGCATGGGATTTCGACGATGGGGATGTGGCCGAGGTCCGGCCTGATACCGGTATTGCACGTTTTGCCCCTGGCTCCGAACAATGGATAGCCGCACTGCAGCCCACTGACGACGACGCGATACGCCTCGACCGTTTCGACGTGAACACGATGACCGCTGAGGCCGCCGCCCGCCTGTGGGCTCGCGTGGCCGCATGGGTGGAATCCGATCAGATCGCCTACTACATCGACGACTCACCCGTCAGCTCCGACGCCGCTTACGATGCGCGCATGCGTTGCCTCGAACGACTCGAAGCGGCGTTCCCCTCACTGGACAATCCGCAGTCGCCCACCCATCGCGTCGGCGGTTCCTTCTCCAACGACTTCGCCTCCGTGCGCCACCCCAGCCGCATGATGAGCCTTGACGACGTCTTCTCCATCGAAGAACTCAAGGATTGGTACGACTCGGTGATTCGCGACCTCGATTGGCCTGAATCCAAGCCCCTGCCCATGAGCTGCGAGGTCAAAATCGACGGCCTCGCCCTGAACCTCATCTATCGCAACGGCGTGCTTGAACAGGGCCTGACGCGCGGCGATGGCGTTACCGGCGAAGACATCACCCTGAATGTGCGAACCATCGGCTCCATTCCCGCAAACCTCGGCGGCCCCAAGGAAGACGTTCCGGGCTTCGTGGAAATCCGAGGCGAAGTGTTCATGCGTTGGGATGATTTCCACACCCTGAACAACGAGCAGGAGGACGCCGGACGAGCGCCCTTCGCCAACCCACGCAACGCGGCTGCCGGCTCGCTGCGTCAAAAAGACCCTCGCATCACCGCCACCCGTCGCCTGAGCTTCTATGCGCATGGTCTGGGGCAGCTCACTTGGGGGCCGGACCATCCGCGCGGCACCCATGACGTGGTCGCCGACCAGTCGCAGGCCTACGATCTATACACCAAGTGGGGCGTGCCGGTCTCCCCGCACAATCGTGCGGTGACCTCATTCCAGGAGATCCTGGACATGATCGAGTACTACGGCGAGCATCGTGGCGACATCGAGCATGCACTTGACGGCATCGTCGTCAAGGTCGATAACCTGGGCCTGCAGCGTACCCTCGGCGCCACTTCGCGCGCGCCGCGCTGGGCCATCGCCTACAAATACCCGCCCGAAGAGGTCAACACCGAACTGCTCAACATCACCGTGCAGGTGGGGCGTACCGGCCGTGTGACGCCGGTCGCCGTGCTCAAACCTGTCTACGTGGCCGGCTCCACCGTGGCTCGTACCACGCTGCACAATGGATTTGAAGTCAAACGCAAGGGCATTCTGATCGGCGACACCGTGGTGGTGCGCAAGGCCGGCGATGTGATTCCCGAACTGGTCGGCCCGGTGCTTGAACGGCGCAAAGGGCGTGAGGACCAGCTGCGCGAATTCGTCATGCCCGAGTTCTGCCCTTCATGCGGCGCGAAACTGTCACCCGCCAAGGAGGGTGACAAGGACATTCGCTGCCCGAATGTGGAGAGCTGCCCGGCCCAGTTGACCGAGCGCGTGATTTCGCTGGCCTCACGCAAGGCGTTCGACATCGAGCACTTGGGCGAACAATCGGCCATCGCTCTGACCAACCCGGAGGAGAACCGGCCTGATTCGGTGGCGACCTACGCGCCGAACATCACCGAGGTTCTGGTCGCCCCCGGCGAAGAGCCTGACCCGTACGAGCCGGTGGAAGGGCTGGAATTGCCGGCCGCGCAGAAGCCGGTGTTGTCTAACGAATCCGGGTTGTTCAACCTGACCGCCGCCGATCTGCGCGACGTGCGCGTGTGGCGTGAGGCCGCAATCGTCGAGGTGCATGAGACGGTCGGTGCGAACGGTAAGAAGAAAAAGGTGCGTAAGCGTGTCGGCGGCTCTGGCCTGTGGCATCAGGTGCCTGCTTTCTGGACCGCGCCCACGCCGGCCAAAAAGCTCACGGCCAAGCAGCTGGCCGAACGCGCACAAGGGGAGGCCGCAATCGAATCTGCCGAAACACAGGGAGGTACCGCCAGCGAGACGACCGGCGCACCTACCGGGGCTGAGGCGCCACTTGGTACTATGCCGGGCTTTGCCGCAGCCTCCTATCCTGAGTATGACGTGCCGGCCGACGCGGTTATCGTGCGCGTGGATCACAAGACCACGCGCACTGGCGTCACGGATGTACCGGTGATCATTCGGCCCGGCGAAAACACGCGCAAGATGTTCGACGAAATGGACAAGGCCCGTCACGCCGACCTGTGGCGTGTGCTGGTCGCGTTGTCGATTCGCCGGCTCGGTCCGCCTACCGCACGCCTGATTGCCTCGGCGATGGGCTCGCTGGCAGCCATCGAAAACGCCACGATTGAAGATCTGACGGCCATCGACGGGGTGGGCCCGGAAATCGCCGAATCGGTGGTGAACTGGTTCGCCGCCACCCGCGAACCCGGCGACTGGCGCGGCGCGACTTTGCGTGCTTGGCAGGCCGCCGGCGTGGGCGTCGACGAGGCCGAGACCAGTTCGTTGCCGCAGACGCTGGCCGGCAAAACCGTGGTGGTCACCGGTTCATTGGAGGGCTATTCGCGTGATTCCGCCAAAGAGGCGATTATCGAGCGCGGCGGCAAGGCGGCCGGTTCGGTGAGCAAGAAGACCGATTACGTGGTGATTGGCGCAAACGCCGGCTCCAAGGCCGCCAAGGCCGAGGAACTCGGCATCCCCATGCTGAGCGAAACCCAATTCGCCCAGCTCCTAGCCACCGGCACCATCTAAAATAGCCCCCTCAGACGCTTCATTAACCCCCTCTGATGAGGGGGCTGTCAGCCTTTAGGCTGACTGGGGGAGAGAAAAAGCGAATCCCGCCCCAGTGTGACTTACTCCACTCCCTCTGGCATGCCGCCGCATCACACGCTAGGGTAGAACAGGCCCTAAAGGAGGATACGGATTTATGAGCGACGCACGTCAGATCGAAGCCGACATCTACGAACGCCTGAGCAAGGTCATCGACCCCGAGCTCGGTCGTTCGGTCACCGACCTCGGCATGATTGCCGCCATCGAAGCCGCGCCCGCATCGTCGGACGCCGGCACTTACGACGTCACCGTGCACGTTGAGCTGACGGTTCCCGGATGCCCACTGAGCGAGACCATCACCAGCCAGATCAATGGCGCGGTCAGCTCCTATCCGGGCGCACAGCTGCTGCCTCATATCGAAGTCGGTTCGATGAGCCGTGACAAGCTGGCCGATCTGGTCGCCGACCTCAAGGCCGAACGCAAGCAGAACCCCTTCAGCAAACCGGGTGTCAAGACCCGCATCTTCGCCATCGCCTCCGGTAAGGGCGGCGTCGGCAAGTCCTCGGTTACCGCGAACCTGGCCGCCACGTTTGCGGCCCTCGGCTTCGACACGGCCGCCATCGACGCGGACATTTATGGCTTCTCACTGCCGCGCCTGTTCGGCGTGCATACACAGCCCACCAATCTGAATGGCATGCTCATGCCGGTCACCGCGTGGGGCGTGAAACTGATCTCCATCGGCATGTTCGCCGGTGCTGACCGGGCGATTCTGTGGCGTGGGCCGCGACTGCAGCGCTCCTTGGAACAGTTCCTGTCTGACGTATGGTGGGGCGAGCCGGACGTCCTCTTGCTCGACTTGGCTCCCGGCACCGGCGACATGGCGATTTCCGTGGCCCAGGCGCTGCCCAACGCCGAACTCGTGGTGGTCACCACCCCGCAGCCCTCCGCTTCTGACATCGCCGTGCGCTCCGGACTCGTGGCCCTGCAGGTGCCGATGAAGGTGCGTGGCGTGGTGGAGAACATGAGCTACTACGAGCACAAGGGCGAGAAGCTGGAGATTTTCGGTGCCGGCGGCGGTCAGCGCGTGTCTGAACAGCTCACTCAGGCGCTGGGCTATGACGTGCCGCTGATGGCCCAGCTGCCGCTGGAACCCGAAGTGCGCGAGACCGGCGAGGCCGGCCGGCCGGCGGTGCTGGACGCCGACGGCGCTTTGCGTACGGATGGCATTGGCCAGACCTTCCGAGGGTTGGCTGAACGGCTGTTGGCAGTGTGAGCCTGCGCAGCCTCACACTTTTGTAGGCGGCGTTGGCGTTTAAGTCCGGTTCGCTGCTGGTGGGCGAATCGCTTGACCACAGCACCCGCGACCTGGTGGTCGAGGCAATGGAGCGCACTGTCGGCGTGGATAGGCTCATTAACCTGCAGGCCATTCACATGGACGAGGACGCCGTGCCGCGCTGCCTTGGTATGAATGGGAGATCTACGTTGAGCCCGATATCTGGCGGGTGCCTCGCAGTAAATAACGGCATAGCGCATTGTCGGTGCGATGCTAAGAGGTAATGGCCCATGAGCGGTTCCAATCGGCGAGATTGCGTTGCCGGGACACCACGACATGGGCCATCTCGATAAAACGATGCCGCGTGTCGGCTGTTCTCAGGTCATCCGCAGTGACGAGAATGACGATCCAGCCGAGCAGTTGCAATGCGTTTCGCTTTGCCGCGTCGATTCGCATTTGTGCCGGATCGGCGTGATAGGCTCCCTGATATTCGAACGCGACGCGGCAGTCCGGATATGCCATATCCAATATGACGTATGAGTTGCCGATATTCACGCGATAGTTGGCGGTGGGGCATCCCAAGCCTGAATCCTTCAGCATCCCAAACAGCGTGTTTTCCGGCGGAGAATCCGTGTTCTCTGTCATGTAGGGCAGTGCCTCGTGGCATTTGTTACGACCTATGAACCGCGGACTGATTTCCAAGTAAGTATCGAAATCCTTGCGAGTGGCCATTCTGCGCCGTTTATCGCGGCTCATCAAAGAGGCTCCAATGGCCGCAAGTTCCTCCAATGTAGAGTATTGGGCCATCTGAGCCCACATCATGACCGGCGAGGCAATCCAGAACTGTTCATAATCCTTTTTGCGGATATCCAGTTTTCCCTTAAACACATGGAAGACCACGCCTTTGATTCGTCTGCGTTTGTTGGCACTGGAAACACAGGCGTGCACGGCATCAACAGATAGCGTGCAATGTCGGGGGATGGGCGCGCCGTAGTAGTTGGCCGCATTGATGTATCCCACCAGCAATGGACCTTTCGAACGGCGCGCAGCATCATTGCAGCGTTCACGTTCTGCTCGGCGTCGGCCGACAATATCCTCATGCATAAAAGAGCTCATGGTGCGACCGTAAAGCTGATTTGGACTTGAATGCAAGCCAGGCAGGGCAATGTGGTTCCAGCTTATGGAGTTATCCACATTGTCTATTTGCGCAGAGAACGGTTCTCAGTAGTATCTGTGCGCTCAAATGAACAAGAACATAACAATCTCACATCATCGCAAATGGCGACATGGCAGTGATTAGGGCATATTCCATGTGTGCTTCGGGCGTAGAGAAGTGTGCACAGACATTATTGAGAACCGTTCTCTGCGCGCCTATCTGGCTACGACCTCGGTGGGCAGGAGCCCCGTGCGCTGGAACGGCCGGTCCTCGATCTGGTCAAGCACTAGGGTAGCCAAGCTGACGCCGAATGCGTCCATTGGCTGGCGCACGGTGGTCAGCTGCGGGCACGCTGGCGTCGGCGTCGACGTCGGCAAGTACGACGGTCCGATGATATAGGCGATTCGTCGATACCCGCGCCCCAACATATGCTCGGTGAGCTTGCGTGAAGCGAGTCGGTTGTCGATGTCGACGGTGGGGAAGGGGTGGCGCTGCCATAGCCGACGCCGGAAATGGCGACTGGCACGCTGATATTGGCGAATCCCTGAAATAGCGGGTCGTCCTTATGAAATGTGTTGAGAATCCACGGGCCGTATCGCATGGCGCAGCGCAGTCTGCACCGCCCCGCCGCCGAACCAACCCCGGCAAGATCGCGCGCCGCGCCGGCACCACTATCCTCGCCCTGCTGTTCTGCGTCGTATGGTTCTTCCCGGTCTACTGGATGATTATCACCGCCGTAAAGCCGCGCGATGAGATCATGACCACGACCCCCGTGTTCTGGCCCATGCACCTCTCGATCGTCCTGTCGATTATTGTCGCGTTCTTCGCGTGCACGGCCCTGACCCTGTACCGCTTCCGCGGGCGCAAGCCGATCATGGTGTTCGTGCTGGCCATCCAGATGACCTCTGGCGGCATCATCCCGCAGATCATCATCTACAACCAGCTCGGCCTGCTCAACAAATACAGCGGCCTGATCCTGGCGTACATCGCCATGGTGCTGCCGTTCGCGATCTGGAACATGCGCGGGTTCTTCCTGAACATCCCGAAGGACATCTTCGAATCCGCGGCCGTGGAAGGCGCGAACGACTGGCAGATCCTGTGGAAGATCACCTTCCCGCTGGCCGCGCCCGGCATCGTCTCGACCTCGGTGTTCGCGTTCATCAACGCCTGGAACGACTACATGATCGCCTATACGTTCATGAAGGACCAGTCGAAGTACACGCTGCCGGTATGGCTGTCGTCCTTCTCGACACCCACCATGGGCACCGATTTCGGCGGGCAGATGGCCGCTTCGGTGACCTTCTCGTTGCCGGTGGTGGTGTTCTTCATGCTCATCCAGCGCAACATCATGAAGGGTGTGACGACCGGTGCCGTGAAATAGCGTATGCCGCCGTACCTCACCAAACGATTCGTCCGCTGATGGCGGCGTGACCGCGTGTCGCCTGCCGTCAGCGGATGAACGATAATAAAAACAGTATGAAAGGAACAGCTGTGCCCACATTCGAATATAAGGCTGATGCCGCAACGCCGTGTCTCACCCTGATTCCCGCTCCGGTGACATTGGAATACACGCATGGCACGGCTATGATCGGGTCCTTGGTGACGATCGAGAAACGAATTCCCGAATATGCCGTCACCGAAGATGCCGATGAGACCTGGGAAACGCTGCCAATCGAGCAGCTGTCCAGCGAACTCGAGCGTTACTGCGGTGTCGCCGTCCGTACGCGCCGAGTACTCACAGCCACAGATGAAGCCGACGCCGGTGCCAATGCCGCCGAAAAAGCGCGAGATGCGGGCGTGGGTGCGGGTGCGGGCGCGGGTGCGCCGGCAGCGATGAACGGCACCGTCATATTGCTGTGTGTGGATGCGCGATTGGCGCATGACGAATACACGCTGGATGTGTTCGCCTCAGATACCATCGCCGTGCGTGGTGGCAGCGAAAGCGGATTGCGGTACGGCATGCAGACACTGCGGCAGATGATCAGGCAAACCTCGCGGACCTTGCCCTGCCTGCATATCCAAGACAAGCCTGCGTTCGCGGTGCGCGCCTACAGTCTTGACGTGACGCGCGGGCGTGTGCCGACGATGGCGTTCCTCACCTGGTTCATCGACCAGCTGGCGTTGTATAAGTACAACCAATTCCAGCTGTACGTGGAACATGCCTTCGCTTTCGGCGAGCTCAGCGAAGCGTGGCGCGGCACTGACCCGCTCACGGCCGACGACATCATGTTCCTGGACGAATACTGCGCACACCACGGCATCGAACTGGTGCCGTCCTTGGCCACTTTCGGGCACATGTATATGAACCTGCGCACCCGTGAACATCGTGGACTGGGAGAGTTCCCCGAAGACGCCGACCGTCCGTTCAGTTTCATCGAACGAATGGAACACCACACACTGAACGCAGCCAACCCCAAGTCGCACGATTTCGCCTCGCGCCTAATCGAGGAATACGCGCCGCTGTTCCGCTCGCGGTCCTTCAATATTGGTGGCGATGAGACTTTCGACTTGGGCCGTGGCCGGTCCGTACAGGACTCGCCGGGCGCCAGTCGCGATGAGCTGTATGCCGATTTCGTCAAAGACCTATGCAGCACGCTTGCCCATCGTGGTCTACAACCGATGCTGTGGGCGGATATCGCGCTCGAGAATCCGCACACCATGGACTTGCTGCCCGGCGACATCACGATGCTCAACTGGATGTATGAGCCGGATATCGACGAAAGCAAGATCCAGACCATCGCATCACAAGGCCGCCGCCAATTCGTGTGCCCTGCCGTGCGTGCGTGGAGCCGGTTCTTCCCCGACTATGACGGTGCCTGGCTGAACACGTACCGCATGGCGGTGGCTGGGCTCAAATATGGTGCGGAAGGCATGGTGGTCACCGATTGGGGTGACTATGGGCATGTCAATGATCCGCGGTTGAGCGTGCCGGGACTGTGCTACGGTGCGCAAAACGCGTGGAACCCGGTTGCAATTGACGCATGCGAAATGAACCATCGGATTTCTAATCTGGCGTATGGCGACGAATCCGGTTGGCTTATGGATTCACTCGCTCGCATCGACTCCGATGGAGTGTCGTTCCCCTGGGACCTCGCCGTGCAAGTGCTGGAACTGGAATACGGTTCCGGCACCGGCATGCTGAATACGGATGTGGCATCGTATGTGGAACGGTCGTGCGGGGGAGAGCTCATGTTTGACCGTGCGCTGGGATGCGCCGACGCGCGCCGCCGATTGCTCCTGCGGAACCATGCCCGTCTCGAACGACGCCGGGATTGCGACCGGGCGTTGATTGATTGCGGCAGTGCGGTTGTCGCGGTGCTCGATGGCTCGGCACGAGGAGGATTGAACCCGGAGCTGCTGTGGGTGATGCTGGATGGGCAGCGGTTGTTCAATAGACTGGGTGAGGAACTGCTGGTATTGGCTGGCGGCGAGGACGCCTGTGGCACCAAGGATGTGACCGGCCGTGCGCTGGATGCCTCGCGCCGCGCCCGTCTTGCCGCCGATTTGGAGTTGTGGTTCGAACGGTACCGTGTGCAGTGGCTGTCCATCGGCCGTTACGCCGAATTGGCGCGTATCGCCCATGTGGTGTGGTCGTTTGCGGACATATTGCGTAGGGGAGCGCTATAGGGGGGCTCGCAGAAATTCGGTCCTGCTGAGAACAATGTGAGGCTTACGCGCCGTCAAACGCACATGGTGATTTCAAAAATGGCGAATTGCTGCCATTCTTGCACCTGTGCGTTTGATGGGAAATGTGCGTATGCCTCACATTTTTTGCATAAAGCATGAAAATGTGTGAGACCGGCGTCAAGGTCGAATTCGAGAAGAAGGCCTTCGAACAGATTCGCCAGAACGCCTCCCAGGTCCTCAACTCCGACGACGCTCCGGACGTTACGGAATACAACAAGGGCAACGCCACGTCCGGCCTGCTCGCCAGCCAAGGCCTGCTCACCAACCTCAACGATTACGTGTCCGAATATGGCTGGGACAAGATTATCACCGGTTCCTTGGCCGACACCGGCAAGTACGATGAGCAAGGCATGATGGGCTCCGGCGACTGGTACGGCATCACCACCGGCGCGGTGAAGTAAGGTCATTCGCACAACAGGCAATTCAATCAACAAGCAGCACATATTGATTTTGGTTTCGGCTGCCTTGTTCCCTGGCGCTCGAAACCACCTCTCCACCAAGGAGCAGCAACAATGAAGTTCACCAACGGCTACTGGATGATTCGTGACGGCGTCGACGCCCTCTACGCTCGTGAAGCCTACGAACTGGCGGCGGATGCCACCACCGAAAGCCTCAACGTCCTCGCCCCGACCTCCGTGGTGCGCGGCCGATACGATACCCTGAACCTGCCCACATTCAATGTGGACATCACCACACCTGCGGAAGGCGTGATTCGTGTGTGTGCCGAACACTGGCAAGGCGCCACCGAATACCCCGGATTCCCGCTCAATGCCGACGAACCCGGCAACCGTGATTACGTGACCGTTCAGGCGAACGGCAATGGCGACGGCGAAGTCGGCGTCAATGGCGCGGATGTCACGCTGACCACTGGCGGACTTACCGTGAAGGTCGTCAAGGGCGCCCCCTGGAACCTGACCTTCATCGGCGAGGACGGCAAGGTGCTCACTGAGTCCGCAGGCAAGTCGCTGGGCCGATTCAAGCTCGGTGCCGAATCGAACGTCACCGCCCAGCCGGTCAGCGAATTCGGTGTGACCATGGACGGTTCCGCCCGTGATGAATCCGACGTGTTCATTGCCATCCAGCTGCATCTGTCGGTTGGCGAAGACGTATACGGCTTGGGCGAACGCTTCGGCGCTTACGTGAAGAATGGTCAGAGCGTCGACATCTGGAATGAGGATGGCGGCACTGCTTCCGAGCAGGGCTACAAGGACATCCCGTTCTACATGACCTCCAATGGGTATGGCGTACTGGTCAACAACCGCGGCCATGTCTCCTTTGAGATCGGTTCCGAGAACACCGAGGCCACCATCAACTCCTTCATCGACGGTATGGCCGAGCGTGATATTCCGCTGGCCGCCTTCCACTACGACTGCTACTGGATGCGCGAGTTCCATTGGTGCGATTTCGAGTGGGACAAGCGTTTCTTCGGCGACATCGAATCCACGCTGAAGCGCCTGCACGAAGACAAGGGCTATCTGGTGCGCAAGCCCAATGGCGAAGTCTGGCAGACCGACTTCTGGCAGGCCGGCATGGGCTTGGTGGACTTCACCAACCCGGCCGCCCGTGAATGGTTCAAGGACAAGGTCAAGGCCCTGCTGAATCAGGGCGTGGACGCCATCAAGACCGATTTCGGCGAGCGCATCCCGCGCGACGTCGTCTGGTATGACGGCTCTCCGAAGCTCTCCATGCACAACTGGTACACCCAGCTGTACAACCAGGCCGTGTTCGAAGCCATCGAAGAAACCTACGGCAAGGGCAACGCCTGCCTGTATGCGCGCTCCGCGACGGTCGGCGGCCAGCAGCAGCCCGTGCACTGGGGCGGTGACTGCGAATCCACCTTCAATGGCATGGCCCAGTCCCTGCGTGCCGGCCTGTCGCTGGCCTCCTCCGGCTTCGGCTTCTGGAGTCACGACAGCGGCGGTTTCGAGGGCGCGTTCCCGGACCCGGCCGTCTACAAGCGTTGGGTGGCGTTCGGCATGCTCGGCTCCCACTCGCGACTGCACGGTTCCACCGTGTACCGTGTGCCGTGGCTGTTCGACGAGGAAGACGAGAAGAACGGCGTCGCATTGGTGCCCGGCCAGACCGCCGTGGATGTGGTGCGCGAGTTCACCAAGCTCAAGCTTGAACTCATGCCGTATGTCTACCAGCTTGGCCTGCAGCCTCATGCGAACGGTACTCCGGTCATGCGTTCCATGTTCGTGGAATTCCCCGATGACCCGGCATGCCGCACGCTGGACCGTCAGTATATGTTCGGTCCGTCCATGCTGGTCGCCCCCGTGTTCACCTACTCCGGTGAGGTTTCCTATCGATTCCGCTGTGGGTGCGCGACGGCAGCGTAACGACATGAACATTTCAGCGTGGTGCTGTAACACTTCGGTGTTGCGGCACCACGCTTTTGTGCTGATATGGGGATTTGTACTAGTCGAATCCGCGAAATGTTCAGCAAATGTTCACGTAGCGAAATCGGCATAGAATGCGAACAAACGCATAACGGCACGGTGCTGTTCATGCGTACACCAACGCCAGACGAACCGCCGGAAAGAAGGGGTCTCCGTGATTGAGACAGTGGACGATATCAAGACGATTGCGAACGTCGGCACGGGAACCATGGGCCACGCGATCACGTTGCAGTTCGCGTTGTCCGGATATCCGGTGCATCTGGTCGGCCGCGGCGAGGCCTCGCTGGAGAAGGCGATGAAGGCGATTCGTTCGGATGCCGAGGACTTTGCCGAAGCCGGACTACTCAAGGATGGCGACACCTTGGACGCGGTGCTGGCCCGCATCACCGGTTACGCCGACTATGCGAGCGGCGTGGCGGACGTGGACTTCGTCATCGAATCCGTGGCCGAGAACCTTGACATCAAGAAGTCCGTCTGGGCCGAAGTGGAGCACGCCGCCCCCAAGGACGCGATTCTGTCCACGAACACCTCCGGCCTGAGCCCCACCGCGCTGCAGTCGGTGCTGAAGAAGCCCGAACGCTTCGTGGTGGCGCACTTCTGGAACCCCGCGCAGTTGATGCCGCTGGTCGAAGTGGTGCCGGGTGAGAAGACCGATCCGAAGGTGGTGGACATCACCTTCGACCTCATGGCCAAGATCGGCAAGAAGCCGGCGAAGATCAAGAAGGAATCGCTGGGCTTTGTGGGCAACCGCCTGCAACTGGCCGTGCTGCGCGAGGCGTTCTACATCGTCCAGCAGGGCATCGCGGACGCGGCCACCGTGGACGACGTGATGAAGTACAGTCTCGGCCGTCGCTGGAATCTGGTCGGCCCCCTCGCCAGCATCGACCTCGGCGGCCTCGATGTGTTCTATAACATCAGCACTTACCTGTTCGACGATATGGACAACGGCACCGGCCCGAGCCCGCTGCTCGCCGAGAAGGTCAGGGAAGGCAATCTCGGCGCCAAAACCGGCCAGGGCTTCTTCTCCTGGCAGGGCGAGGACGGCAAGCGCATCATCGAATCCCGCAACAAGGCCCTGCTGCGCGCGCTGAAGAACGACGCCGCGGATGCCGCCGCTGCGCAGGCGTGAGGCATAAATATCAAGGATCGGTGACGACGATGACGTCCACAGAACACAGCACGCGAGCCGACATGCTGGCCCATATGGGCAGCCTTCAGCAGGCCGCCTACGTGCGCCCGATCGAATACTAGGAAGGCCGAGCCCACGGCCTCAAGGCCATCGAGGTGAAGAACGGTCCGTTGCGTTTCGTGTCCATGGCCGACCGCGCCCTCGACGTCTGCCAGTTCGAATACCGCGGCGAGAACCTCGTACTGCGTCGCACAATCACCAGCGTGTACGGCCGGCTGTCGATCACGGTCGAGGATGAGGTGACCAACGAATCCTTCCGCGACGATCAGTCCCGAAAGCGTGTACCTGCACGAGCTCGCCGCCGACGAGAACGGCCGCAGCTTCGCCGCCGTGGTCAACCGCAAGCTCGGACTCGGAGTCGTCATCGACTTCGACGCCAGCCTCTTCCCATACTTCATGGAATGGAAGTCGACGGGTGCGGGCGACTACGTGGTCGGCCTCGAACCCTCGAACTCCAGCGTCCACGGCCGAGGCTGGCACGAGCAGCGCGGCGACCTGCACGCCATCGCCCCGCAGGCCAGCGAACGCAAGTCCCTGACCTTCACCGTCATCGAAGGCGAGGCCGCGATTGACGGGCTCATCGCCCGCCGCGACGCCCTGCTCGGCTGAATTGTGAGATAATATCGGCCGATATGTGAATGGCTGATTAGCGTGGGGAGCATGGTTACCTGGGATTCGGAACAGTATCTGCGATTCAAACGGGAGCGCACGCAGCCGGCGCGTGATCTGGCGATGCAGCTGCCGCCGGACGACGGCAGCGTCACGCGCGTGCTGGATATTGGCTGCGGGCCGGGCAACAGCACGGCCGTGCTGCGCGAGCGCTATCCCCATGCCAAGATTCTCGGCGTCGACAGCTCGCCGGTCATGATCGAGACAGCGCGCAAAACCTATCCCGACATCGATTTCCAGCTGTGCGACGTGTCCGCGCGGCTGGACGAGCTGCCGGCCGACTTCGACGTGGTCTTCTCCAATGCCTGCATCCAATGGGTGCCGGACCATCCGCATCTGATTCCCGGACTGCTCGCCCGGCTCAGGGTCGGGGAGTGCTGGCTGTGCAGACGCCGATGAACTATGAGGAGCCGATTCACCGCATCATCGGTGGTATCGTGCACTCGCCCGCGTTCGCGGACAAGCTGCCGCAGCAACGCGAGTTCTACAACCTCACGCCGCCCGAATACTGGGAGCTGCTGCATGCGCATGCCAGCGCCTTCCGCATGTGGAAGGTCACGTACATGCACACGCTGCCCTCGCATGAGGCGGTTATGGACTGGTATCGTGGCACCGGCATGAGGCCGTATCTGCAAGCGCTTGACGACGCCGGGCGCAAGAAGTTCGAGGCCGAAGTGTTCGCCCAAGTCCGCGAGGAATACCCCACACAGTCGGACGGCAGCATCATCTTCCCCTTCCCACGTTTCTTCTTCCTCGCGACTCGGTAGAAGCTCGCCGGATTCGCGTACTGGGCGGCGCGACCTGTTTCCCGCGCCGCCAGCTGTGGGTTGACCTCGCTACTGGGCTTGCGGTGATGCCGCTGGCTGCTGCGCTGTTTCCGATTGCGATGGCATTTGCATATGCGGCGCGATGCGGGGGAGCAGTTCTTCGGAGACAAAGTGCCCGATCTCGGTGGGGGTGGTCATGATCGAGCCGCTTAGCGCTGCACGGAATGTGCCGATGATGCCGGAAACGTAGAACTGCTTCAGAAGGATGCGGCGTTTGCGTTCGGCCGGATCGGCGATGGAGTCGATATCCGGCTCGCCGGGGAACAGGACCGGTTGCAGGAATGGCCAGGCAGTCTCCTCGGCGCATCCGGCGCCGGCAAATCCACCACGCTGAACATCCTGGGCGCCATGGAAAACAACGACAAAGTCGCACTGGCCGTCGCCTTCTCCACAACGCTCGGCGGCATTATGGCCATCGTCAAACTGGCGATGGGATTGTGGACGATGTCCGTGCTGTTCATCGTGAGCGCCGTGTACTACGCGATGCTGTGCGTCTCACGTTTCTCCATCGTCAAATCGCATACCCGTACGCGCCAGATTGCCGACCGCGTGCAGCGACTCACTCAGGAGATGAGTGTCTACCACCGTACCGGTGGGCTCCTGTGCTTCATCGGCCTGTGGATGCTGCTGCGTCGGCGCTGGACGGTGCCGGCGTCGGGCGAAGATTCCCCGGACGATGCCGTTCCTGCAGTCGAGATCACGGCTGAAACCGAGGCGTAGGGCGTCGCAATGCCTGTTTACAATCGACCCGAATGGTCTTTGTGGTGAGAAGAGGCATATGGTGAGGCTGCCGACGTTGAACGTGAATTGGAGTCGCGATCGGGTCTACGTGATTCGGCGCGGAGTGGTCGCCTGCTGTATCCTGTTCTGCCTGATCGGCGCCGGAGTCGAGACCGCGGCGGCGCAGCGCAGCTGGCCGCGAGCCGACACCGCAACCGCCGCCGCAACCGCAGCGGCGAACGAGCCCACGGCCGTTACCCGCAAGCAGGTTCCCGATAGCGGCAAACAGGGCGGGTCGCGGAAGACGCAGAACACGCAGAACGGCGATGACAAAGCCGCGCAAAGCGTGGACTGGAAGGGACCGACCGGCAAACAGCCCGACCTATCCCAGTACTCCGACCTGAGCGTGGAGGTCAGTCTCGCCAAACAACGGGTGTACGTCAAGTCCGGTGGCCAGACCATTTATACGATGATCGCCAGTACCGGCGTCGACGACGCCACCCCGCACGGCTCGTACACCATCGATACACGCGGCGAACACTTCTACAATGCCGAAGAAGGCATGGGCGCCGACTATTGGGTGCAGTTCTACGGTTCGTACCTGTTCCACTCGGTGCCGACCGGCGAGGCCTTCGGCGACTATCTGCCGGAGGAGGGTGCCAAACTCGGCCAGCCCGCCTCGCACGGCTGCGTGCGCCTGGCCGTGGCCGACGCGCAATGGTTCTATGACCAGGTGCCGGACGGCACGCTGGTCACCATCGCGTAGGGTGGTCTCTCCCTCAGTCTCGTTGCGCTCGACAGCTCCCTCGTCAGAGGGAGCTTATCAGAGGGAGCTTAGCTGATTAGCGCGCTTCGGGCGGGCGGTATTGGTCGTCGGCGGTGAAGCAGGTGCGGTAGATCATGACCATGATCAGGCCGTCGGCCAGCAGGGTCAGCGCGGCGATGGCGTCGAGGACCACGAACTGGTACTTGGCGGCGTTGAGCGGGTCGCCGCCGGCGATCACCTGACCGGCCATCATGCCCGGGATCGTCACGATGCCGCTGGACGCCAGCGAGGCGGTGGTGGGCAGCAGGCCCAAGCGAATCGACGAGACGATGGACGGGCGGGCCGACTCCCACGGGGTCGCTCCCAGCGCCAGCATCATATCCACCTCGTCACGCCGCTCCTCCATGCTCTCGTAGAAACGGCTCAATCCCACCGCCAAGGCGGTTACGGTGTTGCCCAGCAGCATGCCGGTCAGCGGCACCACCAGCTGGGGCGCGTACCACGGGTGCGGGCGCACGATGAGCTCGGTGACCAGCGCCAGCATCAGCAGCATGGTGATGACCAGGCTCAGGAAGATCGGCCCGGCAAGGCCCTTGGGGATGCCGCGTGCGCGGGACATCACGATCTGCACGGCCGCCACCAGCATGACCGCCATCAGGGCGAACACCATCCATACGTTGTTCGACCGGATCACGTAGCCGATGATGAAGCCCATGGCGCACAGCTGCACCAATGCGCGGCACGACGACCACATCAGGGTCTTGCCGATGCCCATGTGCATCAGTTCGCTGATGATGGCCGCCACGGCCACCATGCCCAGCGCGATGAGCAGACCCCAGATATCGATGTTGTAGGAATTGCCCAGATCGCCGCTCATGCCTGCGTCTCCTCATTTTCATCGGCGCCGTCAGGCACCGCGTTCGCGTCCTGCGCCGCCGAATCCGTCATCTCGCGTTCGGTCAGCCGCCCCTTGTCCAGCGTCAGCGTGCGGGTGGCCCGTCCGTCCGGCGGACGGTGGCGGATGCGGATGATCGCCATGCCGCGTGTGGCGGCATCCGCCATGATCGTAGCCACCTTGGCTGCGTTGTCGTCGTCGAGACCGGCATCTACCTCGTCGGCCAGCAGCACCTTCGGATCGGTGAGCAGTGTGCGGGCCAGGGCCACGCGGGCCGTCTGGCCGCCGGACAGGTCGTGCGGGGCGCGCTCCAGATCGATGTCCTCGCAGCCCATCGCGTCCAACGTCGTGCGGATGCGCTCGTCGGGCAGCAGCTGCTCGGCCTTGCCGCCCTTGCCGCGAATCGCGAGCGTCCAGGGCAGGCGGATCGCCTCGGCCACGTTCTTGCCCGTCAGAATCGGCTTCTGCGGCAGGTAGGCGACATCCCGCCGCCACTGCTGCGGCGTGAACTCGCCGCTGCCCTTGCCTTCAAGGGCGAACGCGCCGTGCGCATGCGGGTTGAGCCGGGCGCACGCGGTCAACAGACTCGACTTGCCGGAGCCGGACGGTCCCACCAGATCGACGATCTCGCCGCGCTCCACGGCAAAGGACAGGTTCTCGAACACAGTGCGTTCGCCGCCTGCCTGCGGTTGCGCGGGGACGACGCAGGACACGGATATGGCTTCGAAGAAGGATCGCATATTCATCCAGTCTAGCCGGGGGCACGTGGGAAACCCCAGCGTTCACTTCCTGTATACCCGGTGTGGCATAATAGCCGAGGCAATTTTTGGGCTTTGCCTAAGCTAGTTTGAATTTGAAATAGGTGAATAACGTGGCACAGACTACTAACGACATCAAGAACGGATCCGTCCTGAACCTCGACGGGCAGCTGTGGACCGTCATGAAGTTCCAGCACGTCAAGCCGGGCAAGGGCCCCGCCTTCGTGCGCACCACCATCAAGAACGTGCTCTCCGGCAAGATCGTCGACAAGACCTTCAACGCGGGCATGAAGATGGAATTCGAGACCGTGGACAACCGCACTCTCCAGTACTCCTACGAGGACGGCGACAACTTCGTGTTCATGGATATGACCACCTACGATCAGATCTACATTCCGAAGACTCTCGTCGGCGATCAGGCCAAGTTCCTGCTGGAAGGAACCGACTGCGTCGTGTCCTTCCACGACGGCACCCCGCTGTCCGTCGAACTGCCGGCTTCCGTGATCCTGACCGTTACCCATACCGAACCGGGTCTGCAGGGCAACCGTTCCAACGCCGGTACCAAGCCGGCCACCGTTGAGACCGGTGCCGAGATTCAGGTCCCGCTGTTCATCAATGAGGGCGACCGCGTCAAGATCAACACCGAGGACGGTTCCTACACCGGCCGCGAGAACAACTGATCTCCGCATCCTCAACAGACGACCGACCGTATAAAGGACTAGGACAGCAGCAGTATGGCACGTTCCACCGCGCGCAAAAGGGCTCTGAACACCCTGTACGAAGCCGACGAAAAAAGCCAGGATATTCTCTCCCTGCTTGACGAGCGCATCGCACATCCCGGTGCCCAGACCCCGCTTCCCGACTATGCCATTGAAATCGTCAAGGGCGTGGCCGAGCACCGTCGTCAGATCGACATGACCCTGGACGAACACTCCACGGGTTGGAAGGTCCGCCGTATGGGCGTGGTCGATCGCAACATTCTGCGTATCGCCGCTTGGGAGATTCTGTTCAACGATGATGTGCCGGACAAGGTCGCCATCGACGAGGCTCTGGCATTGGCCAAGACCCTGTGCGATGACGATTCGCCCGCTTTCATCCATGGCCTGCTGTCTGCAGTGTGCACCGCCAAGAACGCAGCACCGGCACCGGAGTCCGTGGCAGAAGAGGCCGATGAGGAATCGTCCGATTCCGATGCCGCCGCATCCGAGCCGACCGATGAGGGCGATGTTTCCGATTCGCCCGATTCGTCCGGTGCATCAGACGAGCCTGCTGCCCCGTCCGCTGAGATTCAGCCGACGGTCGATTAGTCATTTGTTGTTCAGCCTCCCCATTCGGGAGGCTTTTTCATGGGCGGACACTTGTGCCGCCGTACATTCTCAAGTCGGCACCTTGCCGACAGCCCCGCCAGCGGGGTGAGACTTTGCGCCCAACGGCGTGTGAGTCTGCGCTGGCCGTTAACCTTGGTACGAATACCCGAAAAACATAAGGGGGTTTTGGTGAGCCAGAACGAGTCCGGGACCATCGCAATTCCGATGTATGACAAGGACGATGCAGTCCTCGTTTTGGAAGACGGACAGGTATATGTGGGGGAGCCATACGGCGCCCTCGGCGAGACGACCGGTGAGATCGTCTTCGCCACCGGTATGACCGGATACCAAGAGACGCTCACCGATCCGAGCTACGATCGCCAGATCGTTGTGCAGACGTTCCCGCACATCGGCGATACCGGCGTCAACAGCGAAGACCCTGAGTCCTCCCGCATCTGGGTTGCCGGATACATCGTGCGTGATCCCTCTCCGAACGTGAGCAACTGGCGTGCCGAGGGCAGCCTGGACGACGACCTCGCCAAGAACGGCATCGTCGGCCTGAGCCACATCGACACCCGCAAGCTGGTGCGTCACCTGCGTTCCGCAGGCGTGATGCGCGCCGGCATCTTCTCCGGCGACGCCCTGACCGATCAGGCCACCGGCGCGCTCAAGACCATCGAGCAGCTGCTCGAAGACGTCAAGAACACCCCGCAGATGCAGGGTCTGAGCCTGTACGACGAGGTGTCCACCAAGGAGACCTACACCATCGAACCGTGCGGCGAGTACGAAGGCAAGGAGCCGCTGTACACCGTGGCCGCTGTGGACCTCGGTATCAAGGGCATGACCCCGCACCGCATGGCCGAACGCGGCTGCCGCGTGCACGTGGTGCCCTCCACCATCACCTTCGCCGAAATCGAGAACCTGAACCCGGACGGCGTCTTCTTCTCCAACGGTCCGGGCGACCCGGAACAGGCCGGTCCCGAAATCGAGCTGCTGCGCCAGGTACTTGACGCCGGCTACCCGTTCTTCGGCATCTGCTTCGGCAACCAGCTGCTCGGCCGCGCACTCGGCTTCGGCACCTACAAGCTCAAGTTCGGCCACCGCGGCATCAACCAGCCGGTCAAGGATCTGACCACCGGCAAGGTCGAGGTCACCGCCCACAACCACGGCTTCGCGGTCGACGCCCCGATCGGCAAGCAGGTCGACGCGCCGTTTGAAAACGGCAAGTACGGCAAGGTGTTCGTCTCCCACATCGATCTGAACGACGACGTGGTCGAAGGCCTGCAGTGCGTGGACATCCCCGCATTCTCCGTGCAGTACCACCCGGAGGCCGCAGCAGGCCCGCACGATGCGGCCTACCTGTTCGACCGTTTCTGCGAACTTATGAAGAACAACTCCAAGGAAGGTAAGTGATATGCCGAAGCGCACCGACATCAAATCCGTGATGGTCATCGGCTCCGGCCCGATCGTGATCGGTCAGGCTGCGGAGTTCGATTACTCGGGCACCCAGGCATGCCGCGTCCTTCGTGAGGAAGGCATCCGCGTCATCCTCGTCAACTCCAACCCGGCCACCATCATGACCGACCCGGAGATGGCTGACGCCACCTACATCGAGCCGATCGCCACCCCGATCCTCGAGCAGATCATCGCCAAGGAACGCCCCGACGCGCTCCTGCCCACCTTGGGCGGCCAGACCGCACTCAACGCCGCCATGGCGCTGGGCGAGGCCGGCGTCCTGGAGAAGTACAACGTCGAACTGATCGGTGCTTCCCTGGAAGCCATCGACCGTGGCGAGGACCGTGAACTGTTCAAGAAGGTCGTTGACGAGGCCGGCGCCGAATCCGCCCGCTCCGACATCGCCCACAGCATCGAGGAAGTCGACAAGATCGCCGAGAAGTTCGGCTACCCGCTGGTCGTGCGCCCGAGCTTCACCATGGGCGGCCTGGGCTCCGGCATCGCCCACAACGAGGAGGAGCTGCACCGCATCGCCGGCGCCGGCATCCATTACTCGCCCACCGACGAAGTCCTGATCGAAGAGGGCATCGAGGGTTGGAAGGAATTCGAGCTCGAGCTCATGCGCGACCGCAACGACAACGTCGTGGTCGTCTGCCCGATCGAGAACGTCGACCCGGTCGGCGTGCACACCGGTGACTCCATCACCGTGGCCCCCTGCTTCACCCTGACCGACCGCGAATACCAGAAGCTGCGTGACATCGGCATCGCCATCATTCGTGGCGTGGGCGTGGACACCGGCGGCTGCAACATCCAGTTTGCTGTTCATCCGGACACCGGCCGCATCATCGTCATCGAGATGAACCCGCGCGTCTCCCGTTCCTCCGCACTGGCCTCCAAGGCCACCGGCTTCCCGATTGCCAAGATCGCCACCAAGCTGGCCCTCGGCTACACGCTCGACGAGATTCGCAACGACATCACCCAGTCCACGCCGGCCTCCTTCGAGCCGACCATCGACTACGTGGTCACCAAGGTGCCGCGCTTCGCTTTCGAGAAGTTCCCGGGCGCCGACCCCACCCTGACCACCTCCATGAAGTCCGTGGGCGAGGCCATGGCCCTGGCCGGCAACTTCCAGGAGTCCCTCGGCAAGGCCATGCGCTCCATCGACAAGCGCCACATGGGCTTCAATTGGGATGGCGAGAAGCCGTCCGCCGAAGAAGTGGCCGAACTGCTTGAGGCCATCCACACCCCGACCGAACACCGTTACCTGCAGCTCATGCGCGCCATCTGGGGCGGTGCCACGCTGGAGCAGGTGTTCGCGGCCACCAAGATCGACCCGTGGATCCTGAAGCAGATCTTCCTCATCAATGAGACCGCCATGACGGTGCGCGAGGCCGAGACCCTCACCCCGAAGCTGCTCAAGAAGGCCAAGCTCGCCGGTCTGTCCGACGTGCAGGTGGCCCATCTGCGCGGCCTGGGCGACGAAGGCGAGAACACCATCCGCGAGCTGCGCTGGACCTACGGCCTGCGCCCGGTCTACAAGACCGTCGACACCTGCGCCGCCGAGTTCGACGCGGCCACGCCGTACTACTACAGCTGCTACGCCGACGAAACCGAGCTGCGCCCGCGCGAGCGCGAGGCCGTGATCATCCTCGGCTCCGGCCCGAACCGCATCGGCCAGGGCATCGAGTTCGACTACACGTGCGTGCACGCCGTGCAGGAGCTCGGCAAGGACTATGACACCATCATGGTCAACTGCAACCCGGAGACCGTGTCCACCGATTACGACATGTCCGACCGCCTCTACTTCGAGCCGCTCACTTTCGAAGACGTGCTCGAGATCTACGAGGCCGAGAAGAAGATGGGCCCGGTCAAGGGCGTCATCGTCCAGCTCGGCGGCCAGACCCCGCTGTCCTTGGCCGCGCGTCTGAAGTCCGCCGGCGTGCCGATTCTCGGCACCACCCCGGAATCCATCGATCTGGCCGAGAACCGTGAGCTGTTCGGCGAGGTGCTCAAGAAGGCGGAGATGAACGCCCCGCGTTACGGCACCGCCCTGAGCCTCGAAGAGGCCAAGGAAGCCGCCCACCGCATCGGTTACCCGGTGCTCGTGCGCCCGAGCTATGTGCTCGGCGGCCGTGGCATGGAAATCGTCTACGACGACAAGCAGCTCAACAAGTACGTGGACCGCGCACTTGCCGAGGCCAAGGCCGATACCGTGGTCTCCGGCCGCCTGCCCTCCCCGCTGCTCATCGACAAGTTCCTGCAAGACGCCATCGAAATCGACGTCGACGCACTGTTCGACGGCGAGGAACTGTACATCGGTGGCATTATGGAGCACGTCGAGGAGGCCGGTGTCCACTCCGGCGACGCCGCCTGCACCCTGCCTCCGTCCACTCTGTCCGACGACCAGATTCGTCGCCTGCGTGAAGGCACCTACGCCATCGCCAAGGGCTGCCATGTGCAGGGCCTGATCAACGTGCAGTACGCCTTCATGGCCAACACGCTGTACGTGATCGAAGCCAACCCGCGCGCCTCCCGTACCGTGCCGTTCGCCTCCAAGGCCACCGGCGTGGCACTGGCCAAGGCCGCTGCCCGCATCATGGCCGGCGAAACCATCGCCGATCAGCGTGCCAACGGTCTGCTGCTGCCCAAGGGCGACGGCGGCGACATCCACCCCGGCCAGCAGGTCGCGGTCAAGGAATCCGTGCTGCCGTTCAAGCGCTTCCGCACCCCGGTGGGCAAGACCGTCGACATCCTGCTCGGACCTGAGATGCGTTCCACCGGTGAGGTCATGGGCTTCGACCGCGACTTCCCGCACGCCTTCGCCAAGAGCCAGCTCGCCGCCTACGACGGTGGCCTGCCGACCCACGGCAACGTGTTCATCTCCGTGAACGACACCGACAAGCGTCAGCTGCCGTTGATCGCCGTTCGTCTCGAGGAGCTTGGCTTCAAGCTCTGGGCCACCGAGGGCACCGCCTCCGTGCTGCGCCGTTACGGCATCGAGTCGAACATCGTGGACAAGATCAGCACCCGCGTGGACACCGATCCGGAAGCCCCGGTCGAGGTGCATCACGCTGCCGGATCCGTGGGCAAGAACGTGGTTCAGCTCATCGAGGAAGGCAAAATCGACATGATCCTCAACACGCCGAACTCGCGCGGCTCCCGTTCCGACGGCTACTCCATCCGTGCCGCCGCCATTGCCGCCGATCTGCCGCAGTTCACCACCATCACCGAGTTCCAGGCCGCACTGCTCGCTATCGAGGCCGTGAAGCATAATGATTATCAGATCATGAGCATTCAGGAGCATTCGAAGCAGCTGTTCGAATTGGAGCGACGGGAGTTCTGATGACTACACTCAGCAGTGAGGAATTGCAGGCACAACGTTCGGATTTCGGTCTGCGATTAAGCAATTCAATGGCCAAATACGGGCCGCTGTGTGTGGGCATTGACCCGCATCGCAAGCTCCTCACCGACTGGGGATACAACGTCGACGCCGAAGGCGCCGAACTCTTCTCCATGCGTATGCTGCAGGCCGCCAACGGGCGCGCCGCAGCAGTCAAATTCCAGACGCCGATGTTCGAGCGCTACGGAGCCAAAGGTTTCGAAGCGCTCGAGCGCGTGCTCTACGCGGCACGACAAATGGGCGTCATCACCATCGTCGATTGCCTGCGCGGCGGCCTGTCCACCACGATTTCCGCCATCGCAGACGCCTATTTCAAGCCCGGTGCACCGTTGCTGGCCGACGCCATCACGCTGCTGCCGTACTATGGCGCGCGTTCGTTGAACGGCCTGATTACCGAAGCGCTGGAAAACGGACGTGGCGTGTTCATCGCCTCCCTGACCTCCAACCCGGAAGGCATGAGTCTGCAGACCGCGTTGCGCCAGAGCGGCGATTACAAGGGACGTACCGTGGCCTACGGCATCGCCTCCACCGCGCAGAAGCATAACGTGGATATCGAAGGCATGGGCTCGGTTGGTCTGATTATCGGTGCCACCATCGGCCAATGGATGCAGGATTCCGGCGTGGACCCCTCCAAGTTCACCGGTCCGATTCTTTCCCCCGGTTACGGTTGGCAGGGTGCCGAGGCCAAGGATCTGAAAACCGTGTTCCGCGGTACGCGCGGCAACGTGCTGGTCACCGTGTCCCGCTTTATCGCCTCGCATGGGCCGGATATCGCCGCACTGAGCCAAGCCACCGAGTCGATTGCGCTTGACGTACGTCAGGCGCTGATGGAAGCCACTGTCGAAGGCTCGGAAAACCAGTAATCAGAACGGAATCAGATGTCGCGGCATGCGTACGTGTCTATCTCATCGCGTACGTCGCATCACGATTCATATTCTTCCCTGTTCGTCGGGGCTGTAGCAGTTACCGGTCATCTCGCCGGTGAGCCGTTACCACATTGGATTCATAATCGCTGCACACCACATCATCTCCGGAGGAACCCATGACTGAAAACACCCATGCTGGCCGTCTAATCGTCCTGACTGGCCCCACCGCAGTAGGTAAGGGCACCGTGGAAGCCAAGCTGCGCGCCGACCACCCCGAAGTGTGGGTGTCCGTCTCCGCCACCACACGCGCTCCGCGCCCGGGCGAGGTTGATGGCGTCAACTATTGGTTCCTTACTGAAGACGAGTTCCTGGCCCGCGAAGCGGCCGGTGAGTTCCTGGAAACCGCCGTGGTGCACGGCATGGCCCACTACGGTACATTGCTCAAGCCTGTGGAGGAACATCTGGCCGCCGGTGTGCCCACGATTCTGGAAATCGACCTGCAGGGTGCCCGCCGCGTCAAGCAGCGCGCCGCCGAGCTCGACCTCGAAGTGGTGTACGTGTTCATCGCGCCGCCAAGCTTCGAAGAGCTCGAGCGCCGCCTGATCGGCCGCGGCACCGAAACCGCCGAACAGCAGGCCCGTCGCTTGGAGACCGCCAAGGTGGAGCTCGCCGCCGAAAGCGAATTCGACGTCACCATCGTCAACGAAACCGTTGATCAGGCCGCTGCCGACCTCTGGTCCGTCATCGCCAAGGAATACGGGCTGTAAACTACCGCTTTACCACCAACTGCTGGTGGAGGATTTCGGCGCTGTTTTTGGCCGGCGCCTGCTTCCAGCGGATCGCTTCGGATTCGTGATGCTCGGTGACATAATGCCGCATCCATTCGAAGCACTGCTGGGTTTGGATGGCATCGCTTAATGCGCGGTGCTCCTCATTGTCCGCGATGCCGAAGCGTACGATCAGGTCGGCCAGACGGTGATGCCGCTGCGCGGGGAACAGGGCGCGGCTGATCTGCATCGTGTCATAATCCGCGCAGGCAAAGCCGCAGCCGGCGATATGCCGGGTGTTGTAATCCAGGAATCGCAGATCGAAGCTGACGTTATGGCCGACAATCGGCTCGACGGCGGGACCGGCAGCCGGGGTAGCGAGCCATGCGATGAATCGGGGAAGCACCTCGTCAATCGGATCGAGGTCGGCCACCATCGCATCGGTGATGCCGGTCAGCGTGGTGATCTGACGCGGAATCGGCCGCAAGGGATTCACCAGCTGCTGGAATTGATCGACGATATGCCCCTCCCGCACGCGCACGGCACCGATTTCCGTGATGGCGCAACTGTTCGGGTAAAAGCCGGTGGTCTCCAAATCCAGCGCCACATAATCGGTGGGGAAGACGGCATCGTCCATGGCGATTCGCCCGCCGGCACCATGATTGGGCTGGGATGGTTGGCCGAAAACGGTAAGGCCGGAAGTGGTCACGGAGGCTCCTCATATCAGTCGGTGTTCGGTGACTTATTGTACCGGCATCCCGGTCTGACGGTAAAATTATTCCCTCCCGGTTTTTCTCGGATATATTGGTTAGGCGGCCGGCAATTGCGCGGCGCATCGGGAAGGGAGCACAGCTGATGAAACAGATAGTGGCAGGCATCGTGGCGCATGTGGACGCGGGCAAGACCACGCTGTCCGAGGCGCTGCTCTACCGTACCGGTGAGATCCGCAAATTGGGGCGAGTGGATCACGGCGATGCGTTTCTGGACACCAATTCCTTGGAGAAGGCGCGAGGCATCACGATCTTCGCGCACCAAGCGTTGGTTGAACACGGCGACCTGCGACTGACCCTGCTGGATACGCCGGGGCACGTGGACTTCGCAGCCGAAACCGAACGGGTGCTGCGTGTGCTTGATTACGCGATTCTTGTGGTCTCCGGCACGGATGGCGTGCAAGGCCATACCGAGACACTGTGGCGTCTGCTGGCCAGATACGGTGTGCCGACGTTCATCTTCGTCAACAAGTGCGACGCCGCCGGATTCGACCGCGAGGCCATTCTGGCACAGTTGCGCAAACGCCTGAGCGATGCGATATATCCGCTGCCGGCAATGGAGCAGTCCACTGAGGGCAGCGCGGTACCGTTGGACGCGCTTGCCGAGGATATCGCCACCCTGGACGAGGAGGCGATGAACGACTATCTGGAACATGGCGCGCTGTCCGTGGACAGATTGCGATCGATGATCGCCGTGCGCGAGCTGTTCCCCGTATATTTCGGCTCGGCATTGAAACTCGAAGGAGTCGAGGAATTCCTGGACGGGCTGGAGACGTTCACCCGCGAACGTGAATGGCCGGCCGCCTTCGCCGCACGCGTGTTCAAAATCGCCCACGACGGCCAGCACAACCGTATGACGTGGCTGCGCGTCACCGGCGGTGCGCTCAAAGCCAAGGAGATCGTCTCTTCATCCTCGTGCGCCGCGGCGTCGACAGCACCGTCGCCGGTACAGGGGGATGATGGCACGGTATGGTCCGAGAAAGTCGATCAGGTGCGCGTCTACAATGGCGCCAAATTCGAGACGGTCACCGAGATACCTGCCGGATCGGTGTGTGCGGTGACCGGACTGACGCGGACCTTCCCCGGCGAAGGGCTGGGAGCGGAACCGGACGCCGAATCACCGTCACTGCAACCCGTGTTGACCTACACGGTGTTGCCCGCCGGAGCGGAATCCGATACGGCCGGCACCTCGGGAGCGGCCAAACGCGGTGGCGCCGGCCATAACAGCGTGAATCAGGACGATGCCGAGCATGATGCCGCCAAGTCGGGAACCGGCCGCAATGAGGAGAACGACACCGCTCGCCAGACCGCGGCGGACAATAGCTCGCCGGCCCGTCCCCAGTTCGATGATCTGACCTTGCATAAGGTCATCACCGCATTGCGTGAGCTGGAAGACGAAGACCCGTTGTTGCATGTGGTGTGGGTGGAACGGCTGGCCGAGATTCATGTGCAATTGATGGGCGCAGTCCAGCTGGAGATCATCCAGCAGACCCTGCACGACCGGTTCGGTCTGGATGTGTCGTTTGGCCCCGGCTCCATCCTGTACCGTGAGACCATCACTGCGCCAATCGAAGGCGCAGGTCATTTCGAGCCGCTCCGTCATTATGCCGAAGCACATATCCTGCTGGAACCAGGGGAGCCGGGCAGCGGAGTCACTGTGGCCTCGGCCCTGTCCGAAAATGATTTGGACCGCAATTGGCAACGGCTGATTCTGACCCATCTGACCGAGCGTGAGCATCTCGGTGTGCTCGTTGGCGCGCCGCTCACCGATATCAAGATGACTTTGGTGGCTGGCCGCGCGCATCTGAAGCATACCGAAGGCGGCGACTTCCGCCAAGCCACCTATCGTGCGATTCGTCAGGGGCTTATGGAAGCCAGAGCTGGAGTCAGTGGCCGGCCCGAGACGCCGGTCGAGAGCCGTCCGGACACCGCAGGGGAGGGCAACTGCCGACTGCTGGAACCGTGGTATCGGTTCCGGCTCGAAGTGCCAGCAGACATGATCGGCCGTGCCATGAGCGACATCCAGCGCATGGCCGGCACCTTCGAATCCCCGGTCACCGATGGCGAATACGCCGTGATCGAAGGCGAGGCGCCGGTGTCCGAGATGCGCGACTATGCGATGGATGTGAACCAGTACACGCACGGCCATGGCCGTTTCTCCGCCACTTTCGGCGGCTACAAGCCATGCCATGACGCCGAACAGGTCATCGCAGCCGCCGCTTACGATCCCGAAGCAGATCTGGACAACACCCCCGACTCGGTCTTCTGCGCCCACGGTGCCGGCTACCCCGTCAAATGGTATAAAGTCCCCGAATTCGCCCACGTCGACTACGCCATGTGAGGTGGTGACTACCAAATCTGCGGCCGAATGAATCCGTTGGTCTCCAAGAACCGTTGAATATCGCGCATTTCCGGCATATTAATGGAATGGGCCATGCCCGGATACACTTGTTCGGTCAACGTGCCGTGCTCGTGCCAGAACTCACCCATCGCCGTCACATCGGCTTTCGGGAAGATGTCGTCTGCAGCACCGTGCCCATAGAACACCGGCGGCTTCAACGAAGCCAATTCGGCATCGCCCGCAACGGACCCCGGTGCCAGCCATCCAGAGCAGGAGACGGCTGCGGCATATCGCTTCGGATTGAAACGCAGCAGATGCGCGGACAAGAGGCCGCCCTGCGAGAATCCCATGGCAACCACCGGCCGAGTGGCGGGAATATGCTCCGCAACCCATGCATCAATGGCTTGGGCGGCTTCAGTCGCCTGCTTGTCTAATGATTCGCCCTCCGGCACACCTTCATGCGCCCACGCACCGAACCATGTATATCCCATGCCATAGGCGATGGGTGCCTGCAAACTGGCATAATCAGCCGAACCGGCACCGCAATAGTTCAGCAGATCGGGCAAATCGTATTCATTGGAACCCCAGCCGTGCAACAGCACGAACACCGGAGCGGTTTCGGGACCGGTCAAACGGGTCAGAGCTTTGGTGATCTTCATAGCCTCAGTGTATCCACCGTTTGGGCGACAATAATGCCCTGATGTTCGCCCATCGAGTAACGTCCCATAAGTAATGCGTATAGCGCAGCGGCCGTGCCACGTGTTCTGATACTCTACGATGACACGGCAGGGGGACAGGTATGTTCGGCCCCCGAAATCGTACATGGGTGGCTAAGACCGTTTATGCGCAGGAGAAGAAACGAGAAGCAAAGGAAGGAGCGCGCCCAATGACATTCGATTGGTCGTTCGTGCAGCGTTACGCGCCTTTCTTCGTCAACGGCACATTGATGACCTTATTCATATCCGTGTTTGGCATATTGCTTGCCATCGCGGTGGGTCTGGTCTGCGCTGGCGTGGAAATCGCGCGTATCCCGGTCGCCCGGCAAATCGTGAGAATCTACATCGAACTCAGCCGCAATACGCCATTGCTGGTACAGCTGTACTTTCTGTACTTCGGCCTGCCCAAACTCGGCGTAGTATGGTCCGCCGAAACCTGCGCGATAGTCGGCCTTGGATTCTTGGGCGGTTCCTACATGGCCGAGGCAATGCGCGGCGGATTGGAAGCGGTGCCCAACGTGCAGCGCGAAACCGCGTACGTGCTGGGACTGACTTCCACGCAAACCATCACCCGAGTCATTCTGCCGCAAGCAGTGTCCACCGCCATTCCCGGCGTAGTGGCCAATGTGATCTTCCTGTTTAAGGAATCGAGCGTCGTCTCCGCCATTGCGCTCGCCGACGTGATGTACATGGCCAAGGATCTGATCGGCATGTATTACAGCACCTATGAGTCGTTGTTCATGCTGGTCGTGGCCTATCTGGTGATTCTGCTGCCGATTTCCATCTTCGGCACATGGTTGGAGCGGAGGTTCGATTATGAGCGGCGCTGAAATACTGCTCCAGCCGGGCGTATTCCCACGTCTGTTGCAAGGCCTGTGGGTCACCGTGTGGATAGCCGGCGTATCCGTAGGCGCGTCCATCCCGGTCGGCCTGTTGGTGGGCTGGTTGATGACGCTGAAGAATCCCGTGATCCGGGCCGCGATGCGCATCTACCTCGACTTCATCCGCATTATGCCTCAGCTGGCGTTGCTGTTCCTTGCCTACTACGGTTTTGCTCGATGGTTCGATTGGAATCTCGATGCCACCGGTGCCTGCGTGCTGGTGTTCATCCTGTGGGGAGGCGCCGAGCTGGGCGATCTGGTGCGTGGCGCATTGCAGTCGATTCCCAAAGTGCAGTACGAATCGAGCTACGTACTGGGGTTGAGCCCGTGGCAGACCTTCTCCCGGGTGATTCTGCCGCAGGCTGTTCGCCGTATGCTGCCGGCATCCGTAAACTTGGCGACACGTATCGTCAAAACGACATCATTGGCCGTGCTGCTCGGTGTGGTCGAGGTCATCAAGGTCGGCCAGCAGATTATCGACGCGAACCGATTCCAGTTCCCGACTGGAACCTTGTGGATTTATGGCGTGATTTTCTTTATGTACTTCATCGTGTGCTGGCCGCTGTCCATTGTGGCCCGCCGACTGGAAAAGAGGTGGTCGAATGACTGAACCCGAAACGACCTGCAAGGGTTTCGAGGTGAATCATCTGGTCAAACAGTATGCGAATGCCGACAAGCCGGTGCTGGATGACATCTCCTTCAAGGTGGAGCATGGTTCGGTGCTCGTGGTGCTGGGTCCTTCCGGCTCGGGCAAGTCGACGCTGCTGCGCACCATCGCCGGTCTGGAACCGATTCAGGGCGGCACGATTTCCATCAACGATCAGGTGATCGATGCCGGCAAGCCTGGCACGGAACGAGCCGGACGATCCGACCGGTCCAGTGAACTGCGCACGCGTATCGGCATGGTGTTCCAAAGCTACGATTTGTTCCCGAACAAAACGGTGCTCGGCAACATCACCATGGCGCCGGTGCTCGTGCAGAAACGCGATAAGTCCGAGGTGGAGGCTGAAGCGATCCGGTTGCTTGGCCGCGTGGGACTTGCCGATCGCAAGGACTCTTGGCCGCACGAATTGTCCGGCGGTCAGCGCCAGCGTGTGGCCATTTGTCGTGCGCTGATTCTGCACCCGGAAGTACTGCTGCTCGATGAGATTACGGCGGCTCTCGACCCCGAAATGGTGCGTGAAGTGCTCGACGTGGTGCTCGAACTGGCCAAGTCCGGGCAGACGATGCTTATCGTCACCCACGAAATGCAATTCGCGCGAGCCATCGCCGACCACATCATCTTGCTGGACGGCGGGCGCATCGTCGAGGAATCGTATGATGCGCAGGCGTTCTTCGAACACCCGCAAACCGAACGTGCGCAGCAGTTCCTGCACACCTTCGAATTCGAGTGATTCGATTGTGCCATATCGACGTATTTGAGAAGAAATATCAATAACAACAAGAGAAGGAGAACCCAATGAGTATCAAGGTTGGGAAATCATTCAAAGCACTGATTGCCGCAGGCGCGGCATTGGTAATGGCGGCGTCCATGGCCGCATGCGGTCCGTCGGCAGGCACCCCGAGCGAAGCGAAGTCCTCTGACACGGGCACCAGCTCCAGCGCCAATGCCAAGGCCCGCAGCCTCGACGAGATCAAGAAGAGCGGCAAGATCAAGATTGCCGTCTTCTCCGACAAGGCGCCATTCGGCTACGTGGACAAGGACGGCAAGTACCAGGGCTATGACGTCTACTTCGCCGAACAGCTGGCCAAGGATCTGGGTGTGGAGCCGGAATACACGTCGGTTGACCCGGCTGCCCGTGTGGACGTGCTCACCTCCAACAAGGTCGATCTGGTGCTCGCCAATTTCACCGTCACCGATGAGCGCAAGGAGAAGGTCGACTTCGCCAAGCCGTACATGAAGGTGGCGCTTGGTGTGGTCTCCCCGGAGAGCGCCCAGATCACCGATGTCAGTCAGCTCGACGGCAAGACCCTGATCATCGCTAAGGGCACCACCGCCGAAACCTGGTTCGAGAAGAACGCGCCGAACGTCAAGCTGCAGAAGTACGACCAGTACGCCGATGCCTACAACGCGCTGCTGGACGGCCGTGGTGACGCCTTCTCCACCGACAACACCGAGGTGCTCGCCTGGGCCAAGTCCAACAAGGGCTTCAAGGTCGGCATCACCCACCTTGGTGACGACGACACCATCGCGCCCGCCGTGCAGAAGGGCGACACCGAACTGCTGAACTTCGTGAACGACGAGATCGTCAAGCTCGGCAAAGACAACTTCTTCCACAAGGATTACCAGGAGACTCTGGAGCCGGTCTACGGCAACGAAGTCAACCCCGATGACATCGTGGTAGAAGGCGGAGCCGTCTGACGGACAGTCCGGTGGACTGTCCGTAGGCGACGCCGAGCCGCGGCAGCGGCGAGGTGTGTTGGGCCGGTCGTCAGGCCGTCCATTCTTGCAGGACGGAGAGGTCTGATTATACCCGTCCATAACCAACACATATAGCAACGCCGGCCTTCGGGCCGGCGTTTTGCGTTAAGGTCGTAATCGTGCCGCGCGGGGAACGGCTTCGCGCAGATGACGCAACACTTTAAGGGGGTGCGCAATGACCAGGTTCAACACTCAGCTCGTCCACGGACTGCCGGTTGGAGACAACAACACCGGAGCCGTGAACCCGCCGATCTACAACTCAACGACATATGCCTTCGAGAAGGTTGACGCGATGCCCCGCTATGACTACGCACGAAGCGGCAATCCCACACGTGACTTCCTGGAACAGCAGATCGCCCAGCTCGAGCAGGGAACGCGTGGTTTTGCGTTCGCCTCCGGTCTCGCGGCGATTCACGCGGTGCTGAGCATTTTCAAGCCCGGCGACCGCATCGTGGTCGGTGACAATATTTATGGCGGATCGTATTCCCAGCTCAATGAGTTCTTCACTCGCTGGGGAATCCTCGTCGAGGCCGTCGACACTCAGGACATCGCAGCATTGGAGGCCGCCGTCAAGGGCGACCGCGCGAACGGCATCGTGCCTGCCCAAGCCGTCTACTTTGAAACCCTGACCAATCCTCTACTCAAGGTGAACGACGTGCGCGCCATCTCCACGGTGGCCCACCGTTTCGGGGCGCTTTCGATTGTGGATAACACGTTCGTGACCCCGTATCTGCAGAAGCCGCTTGCTTTGGGTGCCGATGTGGTGATTCACTCCGCCACCAAGTATCTGGCCGGTCATTCTGATGTGAACGCCGGTCTGGTGGTCGTTTCCGGTGAGGATCTGGCGAGCCGCGTGTACTTCGCGCAGAACCGTTTGGGTGGTGTGTTGGCTCCTGCTGAGTGCGACGCGGTGCGCCGCGGCATTCAGACGCTGGCCCTTCGCATGGATCGTCAGCAGGAGAATGCCAATGCCATCGCCCGCTACCTGCTGGTGCATCCGCTGGTTAAGGCGGTGCATTACCCGGGTCTGCCCGGCGCAGGCGACCAGCGTCTGGCTGCCAAAGGTCTCAAGGGGGCCGGTGGCGTGTTGAGCTTCGAGGTCGTGCCTGGCGTTGATCCGGCTGACGTGCTCAACAACCTGCACCTGTTCCGTCTTGCTGTGTCGTTGGGTGCGGTGGAGTCTCTTGCCGAGCTGCCGTGTCGTATGACGCATTTCGAACTGCCTCGCGAGGAGCGTCTGAAGATCGGCATCACCGATGAATTGGTGCGTCTCGCCGTTGGCATCGAGGACGCCAACGATCTGATCGAAGATCTCGGCCAGGCGTTCGATATCGCTTACGCCCGTTACATCGATCGGCATGCCGACTTCGACGTGTTCCAACAGCTGACTTCGGGGGGTGTTTGCCTGATCTAATTCTTTTCTGCCTATTTTTCTACTCCTGGGGAGCGGCGTCGGTTGTGCCACACCGGAGCCGCTTTTTTATGCTCTGGTTCCGCCTCCGCTGGCAGAGGGCTGTCGGCGTAGCCGACTGGGGTGGTTAAGCGGACCGCCCGCATTATGCCAACCGCGATATCACAGCATCCCCGTTACGATGAATACGGTTTGATAGTGCACCGCGTAAAAGTCAAGCGCGGCGGAACAAAGAAAGGACCCGATATGACCATCGACGTCTACGGTGCCACATGGTGTGGCGACTGCCGCCAGGCAAAGAACACTCTCGACAAACTGGGCGCGGCATACACTTGGCACAACATCGAGGAAGAGGAAGGTGCCGCCGACCGTGCCGTGGCGATCAGCGGCCAGATGCACATTCCGGTGGTGCGGTACGATGACGGCTCGTTCCAAGTGGAACCCTCTGCAGTGGATATCAAGAACAAGCTGCAGGAGCTGGGGCTGCTGGCTGACTAGGAATCCGTGGTCTGAGCTGCATAAGGCGTGCGTCATCGATCGGTCTTGATGGCGCACGCCTTATCTGTTTATGTGGATCAGAGAGTAGGGGGGCTTACGCTTCGGTGCCCACTACTGTTCCAATTGCCGGGCTTTGACCCCAATGCGATTTCGGTAGTCGGCAAGCATATTGGCAAGCGTAACTTCCCTCATGGAATCCGACATGGCTTTGGCCACTGGAGCATACGCATCTTTGAGAACGTCGTGGATATTCCGAGCCACGGGGCATGTGTGATTCCCTCTCTCGTGGATGCCGATCACATCATCGAGGTTCGTGGATTCCACTGCCTGATGGATATCGAGCAGAGTGATTTCCTTGGGGGGTGTGGGCAAGTTCGGCGCCGCCGGTTCCGCGTGCCACGGTGATGAGCCCCGCGCGTTTGAGCGCTCCCAAGGCGTTACGAATGCTGACGGCGTTCGTCCCGGTGCTTTCGGAGAGCAGCGCGCTGGGCGCCGATCGTTATTTCGACTATCGCATCGAGAACTATGCTGAAGCTCTTTCTGACGCACCGGTTGACCATGTCATCGACACCTTAGGCGAAACGGAATTTGCGCGGGAGCTTTCAGTGCTCAAGCCTGGAGGCCGTTTGCTGAGTCTACGCGGTGCTCCCAATGCGGAGTTTGCTCGTCGTTTTGGTATGCCGCTATTCAAACGCGCGCTGTTCGCGCTCGCCGGTGCCAAGCTTGACCGCATGACACGTAAACAGGGTAAGGAATATCGCTTCATGTTCGTGCGTGCCGATGGTAGCCAGTTGCGCCGCGTGAGCAAGATCGTTGAGCGGCGGAAACTGCGCCCTGTGATTGACTCCCGGTGTTTTGCATTGGATGATGTGCTGATGCGCTTGAGCTGGTAGCGGCCGGTCATCCGGAGGGCAAAGTTGTTATCCGGATGGAGCGACCGAGCGTCTTTGCGCTGATTGCTGATTTGATATGCGTTATCGCCAGATATGAAAAGAGAACCATGACTCCCTTTTGATGAGATTGTCTGAAGGCCAACGATTGGTCCGGATGCAATATGTGTCCAAGGAAGTTTCTGAAGCGTTGGTGTCGCAAATTACTAAAGGGTTCGGCATCGATGTCAACATAATCTTTGGAGATATCGACATCGTCGCGGATACTCCGGTAGAGGGCATCGTGGCCATTTTCGATGATGAACCGGTACGGATTGACGCGGCTTTGAATTATTTGAGGCAGCGTAATATTGCGGCCGAGGTGCTGAAAGAGGGCTGGGCAGCTTGGTGTGTTCCGGCATTCGGCGGATATTCTATAGCCATTGCTTATAAGCGCGCATTGACAATTGCGATACCGATGTGCCGGTGTCGCGTACCATGACTTGCTAAGTTCGGGAATAGAGTCGAGCCCGCCACAATAGAGCGGCATGAGGAAGAAGGATTAATGGGCGTTGATTTCCGAACGCAAGCCATCCACGCCGGCTACGAGCCGCTGGATAACGGCCGTGCCGCTGTGCCGCCAATCTATGCTTCGGCCGCATTCGACCTGGGTGACGCGGCGCGCGGCGATGCGCTCGCGGGCGGTGACATCGACGGCTTCGAGTACTCCCGTGTGGCCAATCCCACTGTCGATGCACTGGAAAAGCGGCTTGCCGCGCTGGGGGACGGTATCGGCGCCGTGGCTGTCGGCTCAGGCATCGCCGCAGCATACTGATTGGATGCCGCACTTTTTTATAAGAAGCCAGCATGCACACATAGTGAACAGTTGTACACATATGCGTACGATGTCTACCGCTTTGTTTTGAACGCTGATACGATGGAAATCACGAGTCGAGGCCGAGGGCGGTTCCGACGTGGGTGAAGGGAAAACATCATGGCCGTATTCTTTGCTGGTCCGCTGATTATCATCGTGCTACTCATCGTGCTGCTGAGTGCCGCACTCTTCGTCGTGCCGCAGCAGCAGGCCTACATCATTGAGCGATTCGGCAAGTTCCTTAAGGTCCAGTTCGCCGGCATCCATATCCGCATCCCGTTCGTGGACCGCATCGCCATGAAAACCAACATGCGTGTCAACCAGCTTAACGTGCAGCTGGAAACCAAGACTCTTGACAATGTGTTCGTCACCGTGGTGGCCTCCACCCAGTTCCGCGTGAACCCGAACGATGTGGCCACCGCCTACTACGAGCTGCGTGACCCGGCCGGTCAGCTGCGCTCCTACATGGAGGACGCGCTGCGTTCCGCTATCCCCGCACTGTCTTTGGACGATGCCTTTGCCCGCAAGGACGATGTGGCGTTCGACGTGCAGAAGACCGTGGGCGCCGAAATGAGCCGTTTCGGCTTCACCGTGGTCAAGACGCTGATCACCGCCATCGACCCGAGCCCACAGGTCAAGAACGCGATGGACTCCATCAATGCCGCCCAGCGTGAAAAGGAAGCCACCCGTCAGCGTGCCGAGGCCCAGCGTATCCAGATCGAGACCCAAGCCGCCGCCGATGCGGAGAAGACTCGCTTGCAGGGTGAGGGCCAGGCCAATTACCGCCGCGAGATCGCCAACGGTATCGTCGACCAGATCAAGAGTCTGCAGGCTGTGGGCATGAACATCAACGACGTGAACAACGTGGTGCTGTTCAACCAGTACCTCGACGTGATGCGCTCGCTGTCCGAATCGAACAACACCAAGACCGTGGTGCTGCCCGCCTCCACGCCCGGCGGTTATCAGGATCTCTACGAGCAGGTCACCAAGGCCATGCTCACCGCTTCCGAGACGAAGTAATCACCCCGTTTGCGAATCCCCATCCATCGATAGTGAAGCCCCTCCAAGCGAGGGACTTCACTATCGCTATGCCTGAAGGAATGCCGGAATGGCCTCGGCCGCCGCGTATCCCTTGCGATACATCATTTCCAGGCCCTCGAAGTTCTTCTTCAGGGTGTTGAGACCATACAGGTCTTCGGGTGCGAGGATCAGCACTTTGCCTTCCGCCTCGTAATGCTTGGCGAGTTCGAGTTCGTCGTTGTAGGTCTTGTAGCGCATGCGCAGCTTCTCGGCCGCGGCGGGGTGGGAGCGTTCGAGGATGCGGGCCGGAGCCAAATCCTTCTGCTGCTTGCGCACTTCGTTACGCAAGCGGGACAGAATCAGAATCACGCGATCGTAGCCGTCCTCCAGCGCCTTCTGCACCGGCACCGGATCAGCGATGCCGCCATCGAAATACGGCACGCCATCCACCACATACGGCTCGCAGGCCACCGGCACGGCGGACGAAGCCTTGATGATGTCGAAATCATCAAAACGCACGCGCGATTTGTCGAAGTACTTGGTCGAGCCGTCCTCGGCATTGCAGGCCACCACGGTGAACCCGGTCTCATTGGCCTCGAACGCCGCGAAATCCAACGGATTCTCGCCATCGTGATTGCTCAGCGTGCCGTAGATGTAGTCGAGGTTGGCAAAGTTGTGGTTCTTGAAGAAGCTTTCCGCACTCGCGTACTCCTTGCGGAAGGCGTACTTGGTGTAGAAGGTGTGGTTGCGGCCGTGCTGGCGTGCGATGAATGAGGTCATATTGGCCGCGCCGGCGGAAACGCCGTAGCACATATCCACGTCGATGCCGTCCTCCAGCATGCGGTCCATAACACCACAGCCGAAAATCGCGCGGAACCCGCCGCCGACATCAATCATCGCCGTCTTTGTCATACCAACCCCCTGTTCACTTGAATCTGGTATGAGCTTACGCGTGCTGCACGGACAACGATATGGGCAGTGTGCTGTGAATTTGTCTGGTTCTTCCTTGGCTTCCCTCAGAGAGGGGAGCCAAGAACGGCTCATACGTTCAGCAATTTGCGTGACAACTCGGCAATCCGTTCGGACGGATCGGAATTGGCGAGCTCCACGCCGCCGGTCGCGTCTTCGGGTGCCAGTTTGCCCAGGGACTCCAACACCACGCCCAGATGGCGCACGGTACCCTCATTGCCGTCGATGACAGCAGCCCGTTCGGGCAGCAGCTCGCGGAAGTAGTCGCGGTAGAACACGAAATGCGTGCAGCCCAGCACCACCGAGTCGATATGCTCCATGTCGTACTGGTCGAAGTAGCCGTGCAGCGTGCGCATCACCAGGTCATGGTCGCCGAGCCGCCCGGATTCCACGATCTCCACCAAGTCGGGGCAAGGCTCCTTGAAAATCGTGTTGTTGGAATCGAATCGATCCATCAGTTTGGCGAACTTCCGCTCACGCAAGGTCAGGGGAGTGGCCGCCACAATCACCCTCTGGGGAATATGATGCGGGTCGGAAGGCACGTCACCACGGTCGCACGCCACTTTCAGGGCCGGCTCCATGCCGATGATCGGAATATCGTAGTGTTCGCGCAAATCGTTCACCGCGGCGGAAGTGGCGGTGTTGCATGCGATGACCACGGCCTTGACGCCTTGACGCACGAACCGTTCGACAATATCGAAACTCAGGGCCCTCACTTGTTCAGGCGTCTTGATGCCGTACGGTGCGTTGGCCGAATCACCAAAATACAGCACATGCTCGGCCGGCATATCCTTGGCGATTTGGCGAGCCACGGAAATACCGCCAAGACCCGAATCGAATACGCCGATTGGAGCCGAAGAGCTCATGCCTGAATCCTCCCTATAGCCATGACTGCAACCGTATGTTGCCGCGACCGATCATAAAGCCGATTGTTTTGCGGTGTTGTTTCGCTCCCTAGAGTACTCTGAAAGCCATGAGTCTTCCGCAACGAGTAACCAAGACACACGCAACCGGCAATGATTTCGTGGTATACCTCGACAAGTCCGGCAAATTCGAGCCTACCGCCGATGAGGTCCGATTCCTGTGCGACCGTCACTTCGGCATTGGCGGTGACGGCCTGATTCGCCTGACACGGCCTGATTTCGTGTCTGATTTAAGCGATGATCAGCTTTCGGACGTACTGGCCGGGGGCGCGAAATGGTTCATGGACTATCGCAATGCGGATGGATCGTTGGCGGAGATGTGCGGCAACGGTACACGCGCCATCACCTTGTTCGCTCAGCGTGAGGGGGTGGCCGACTCCACCGAGCCGTTCCGCCTCGGCACCCGTGCCGGCGTCAAGATTCTGACGCCACGCGGCAATATGAGGCCGTACGGAGCCAACGTGTTCCAGGTCGAAATGGGGGAGTGGAAGATCGGCGAAACCGACGCCTACGAGGTCACCATCCCCGGCACTGAGGGCTCGGCGCGCGGTACGTTTGTGGATATGGGCAACCCGCATGTGGTCGCGGTGATCGAGGATGCCTTCGCGTCCCTGCCAGTGGTTGAATCACTGGATTTGGTCACCAAACCAGTGGTGGCTCCGGTCATCGAATCCGACCAGAACGTGGAATTCGTGCGGGTCGACGACATCGATCAGAGCACCGGCGTGGGTGAAGCCACGATGCGCGTCAACGAACGTGGCTGCGGCGAAACCCTGTCCTGCGGCACCGGCCTGTGCGCCACAGGCATTGTGCTGCGGGCCAAGACCGGCATCAGCCACTGGGACATCACCGTACGTGGCGGCACCCTGCGCGTGGACGTCACCGACAGCGACGTAAAGCTGACCGGAGCAGCCACGCTGGTCGCCGATATCGATTTGTTGTAAAGGAATCAGGCAGCGAACAGGGCCGCGCCTTCGGTGACGATGATGAGTACCACGATCGCCACGATCCACAGTATGTCGACCATGAGGTCGATGTTGAGGCGGTAATACTTATTGAGTCCGGCCGGCACCGCCGCGACCTCAGCCTCACCGTCGCTATCATCAGCCGCCACAGCCTTACGTGACGGCAATCCCTGCACGGCCACGGTCGCATGGCTCAACGCCATGAACTGGATGGTGGTGGAGAACATCAGGGTCAGGCACCACGGGCACAGCGCGTGAATCACGAACAGCGACTGCGTGCTCAGCCAGTACGAGTAAGCCAAAGCGGCCAGTCCGCCCAGCCACGTGCAGGTCGCGAACCAACGCGGCACCTTCACACGCGCCAGACCGATCACCGCGATGGTAATGAACACCGATTCGGCGGCGATGCCGAAGAACGCGTTCGGATAGCTCAGCCCGCCGAACTTCGCGATTTCCGCTTGCCAGGACTGGGCCACCGCCGAACAGGACACCACCGAGTTCAGATCGCAGCCGAGTGCGGACTCCGGATGCCGAGCCAATTGCAAAGTCTCAGCGGACAGAATGAGCGAGGCCCCCAACGCCACTGCCGAGGCAATCAGCATGATGAGATATGTCCAAGTGGCACTGTGGCGCCATCCAATCAACGGTCGTGCCTCCGCCAAGCCAAGCGGCGTGGTGTTCGTGGTGCTGGATGATGTGTCGGTTGCGGTGTTACGAGTCATCATGTCCCTTTCGATAGCGCTGCGCTCCAGATTAGCCTCTGCGGTTGTCAGCTGGGTGCCGAATGTCTGGTTTCGGCCGTTGGCAGAAGGTGACGACCTGTCTGCGCCTTGCGTGGGAATGCTGAAATGAGGTTACGATGGAAGGTATGACTGGATATGTGATGCCTTTGGAACCGCCCGCCGTCGGGTGGGACATCCACTGCCATACCGCCTTCTCGGATGGCACGGAAACGCCGGCCACGTTGGCCGAACAATCCAAGGCATTGGGACTCAAGGGCGTGGCCATTTCCGATCATGACACCACCGCCGGCTGGCCGGAGGCCGAAGCCGCGGCTCATAGGGTCGGTTTGCCGTTGCTCCGCGGCACCGAGATCACCGCCACGGATGAGAACGTCTCCGTGCACATGCTCGGCTACCAGTATGATCCCACGAATCAGCACATCACGGACTTGTTCGCCAATACTCGAGCCGCACGGTTGCAACGCACGCAGCGCATGGTCGAATTGTTGTCTCGTGATTATCCGATTACCTGGCAATCCGTGCTCGCCCAAGTCAAGGAGGGTGGCAAAACCACCATTGGCCGGCCTCACATCGCTGATGCTTTGGTGAGTGCCGGCGTATATCGGACTCGTTCGGAAGCGTTTGCGGATGCGGTCAGCGCCTCATCCAAATACTATATTCCCACGCCTTCGCCGACCTCTCATGAAGTGGTGGCCGCCGTCAAGGGAGCGGGCGGTGTGATTCTGATCGCCCATGCCGGTGATGTGAGCCGTAACCGCAGACTGTTGTCCGATGACCAGATCGAGGCATTGATCAGCGAAGGACTGGACGGGCTGGAGGTATGGCACCGTGGCAATTCACCGGAGCAACGAGAACGGCTGCTCACCATCTGCCGCCGGCACCAGCTGCTGGTCACCGGTGGGTCTGACTGGCATGGCAAAGGCAAACCGAACAAACTGGGGGAGAACCTCACCGACGAGGCCACTGTCGAAGAGATCGTTCATCGCGGCGTGCTTCCGCTATATCGGTGATTCAGCAATACAAAAGCGGCCTTGAGATAATGCCCAAGGCCGCTTATGCGCGATTCATGGTCACAGCGTGCCGAAGCCGACGGCGTGCTTGGTTTCGGAGCCGATGATCGCGTAACCGAGTGCCTTGGCGGGCACGATGATGCGACGGCCCTTGTCATCGGTCAGATCGATCGTCGCGTTGTCGGCCACGGCCTGCGCGATGGCCTGGCTCACATTGTCGGCTGATTCGTCGGTGCTGAAGTTCACCGGTCGTGCCACGTTCTGAATGCCCAGTTCGATATCCATATAAGGCTCCTTGTTCTGCCGTCTTTGTGACGAACATCATGGTAAGTGGCCGTCGCCGGCCGAGGTTCTGTACTCTATTGTGCCGCGTGTCTGCGTCGTCATGTGCGGTGTTACGCGCTCGGCGTGGCGCGGAACACCGCACACGACATTATTTGGATGATGTGGACGATTCGGCCAGCGGATTGCCCTCGCTGTCATACCCGTCCAACCCGGCACGGGCATCGCGCAGAGCGCGTTCTTCCCGCTCCAACAGCGGAATCACCGTGGTTTGGGCACTCGAGGCTCCGTACTGAACGAGACTGTCCGGAGTATCGTCATTCACCGCATCGTCGGTCGGGGCGGCGGATTGAGACGCAGGGGAAGCGTCGGTTGACGTCGTGCCGCTATGCCCGTTCATACTGAGGAGCTCCTTCAGCGTGATCGTCACCGAAGAATGGGAAGCGCCATGTGAGGGCTGCGGTTTGGTCGATCCCGTACCGGTTGCGATGCCGGAGACATTCGTTTGCGGGTGATTGGCGGTCCGGTCAGCATCGGGTTCGACTTCCGGGGTAAGATCCACGTCGCCAGCGGCCACGATGTCAGCGGAACCGGTGCGATCGGGATCGGGCGTGTCGTCCGAGACCTCGGCCGCCGCGGTACCGGTGTCGGACTGCTGCGGTTGTGCGGGTGCCTGATGACGGTCGTCCTGCAACAATGTGCCGACGGTGATTGTGGAAGGCAAACCGGGCTTCGTTGACGAGGCGGCGGCCGACCCTGCGGCTGGGGCCGGTGCCGGAGTGTGCTTGATCACGCCCAACTGGTGTGCGAGTCGTTCGACCTGTGCCTTGAACTGCATGATGTGATCGTTGTCCGCACGGTTCAACGCCTGAATGAATTCGCCCACCTGTTCCATCTGCAGCCACAGGTTGGCCCTGAGCATGATGAGATCGTCAAGTCGAGAGCCCATCATGCGGCCGTATGCGGAAAGCACGGCGTTGCGATGGGATTCGTCGAGCTTGCCGAAAATCCAGGCAAGGTCTCGTGCCGGATCGTTGACCTGCATATCCTGCCAGTTGGTCACCGTGGTGATGGTGGAACCGGAGAACAGGAAGTCGCCGTCGGAAAATCCGCCGTGAACCGTGCAGGTGGAGAACGACCACAATCCCTCGGTGTCCATGATGCGCGCCCAGCTGTCGGTGATTTCTTGGGGAACATGGCCGGCGGAGCGTAAGCGGCGAATCCAGGCGGTCAGCTGCGAACGAATCTGACCGGTGGTAACTACCGGATATTTGGCATTGGCCAGAAAAGTCGAAGGCAGGCGATGAATGGCTCCGATGGCGGTGCCGACGGCCGCGCAGTCATCCAATGTCAACAGGTCGAGAGGCCGCGCCTGGCCATCACGGTGGACGGCAATCATCACGGTCGTCTCGCCTGTGGGACCGGGCTTGCGCGGGGTCAGCGGTGTGGACTCCGCCTGAGTCTGCTGCCCCACGGCCTGTGCGGTGGCCGTCTGGCCGGGTCGGGAAACGTCTCCCGGGGCGAACGCGACCACACGGTCCATATCGAAGCCGAGGCCACCAGGCTCGCGCGCGGCTGCCAGTGTCTGCGCCGCTTTCACACGGCGAATCAGACGCGTACGCCCTTCCTTGGTGTCAGTGGCGTATACGTCGTACAACTTGCCTGAGGCATCTTGAATCACGGTCTGATCGATGCCTTTGGCCTCGTCGGTTGCGCTGGCCTGCACGTTCTCGCGTACGCCGGCCACCCCCAGATTCGGCAGGACGGCTGAGGCGAGTGCCGCCAACATATAATCGCTACGTTTCATCACCCTTCCACACTAATACATCCGTGGCGATTCGCACCGCAGAATGACACGCAAAACGCATGATTCTGGCGATGTTTTGTCGTGAGTCCGATTCAGCCATAGGCATGAGTCGTGCCGTGAGCGCGAATCGTGCCACAATGGACGCATGGAACAGGCGCAGGGGATTCTTGAGGGGCTCGATGAGCGGCAGCGTACCGCCGCGACTACGTTGCAAGGGCCGGTGCGCATTATCGCCGGCGCAGGTGCCGGTAAAACACGCACGGTCACGCGGCGAATCGCCTTTGCCTGCGCCACCGGGGCATGGAAGCCGGAGCGGGTGCTTGCCGTCACCTTTTCGGTAAAAGCGGCGGCGGAAATGCGCGCACGATTGGGCCAGCTCGGCGTAGGGGGAGGTACTGGACGTTCCGGTTTGGGTGCGGGAACTGCCGGAGTCACGGCCGCGACCTTCCACTCAGCGGCATTGCATCAGCTCAACAGCGTCTGGGCAGACATATGCGAGGCTCCATTTCCGCATGTGATCGAAGATCAGCGTGACGTCGTCTCCCGCGCGATCATCCGCGCCACCGCACGTACCGATGCCGATCCGCTGACCGTTCGCGATGTGCTCGCCGAAATCAATTGGGCCAAAATCTCGTTGGTGGCGGTGGAAGATTATGCCCGGGCATGTGCCATCGCCCATAGGCAGCCGCCCGCCGGACTCGACACCGCTCGGTTCGCCGACGTCTACAGCGCCTACGAGCAGGAAAAGACCTCGCGTGGCGAAATCGATTTTGACGATATTCTGCTGCTCGTATGCCATATCATGGATGGTTTTCCCGAAGCCGCCGCCCAAATTCGTTCCACCATCGGCTGGCTCACCGTCGACGAGTATCAGGACGTCTCGCCCCTGCAACACAGGCTGCTGACCCTGTGGCTGGGCGGGGGAGGACCTGACGGCAAGAGCGCAATGAACCGCAACGTATGCGTCGTGGGCGATCCGGCCCAGACCATCTACTCGTTTGCCGGTGCCTCCAGCTGGGATCTGCTGCGTTTCGCCGATGAATTCGGGCCGCTCGCCGCCGATGTCAATCTCAACACCGACTATCGTTCGACGCCGGAAGTCGTGAACCTCGCCAACCGGGTGCTTGCGGCCGCGCCGAACCGTGAGGATTACCTGAAACTGGTTTCCGCCCGTGAATCCGGCCCGCGCGTTACCCGAACCGCTTATGAGAGCGATATGGAAGAGGCACAGGGCGTGGCGGCACGCATAGCCCGGTTGGTTGCCAACGGGGCCAAGCCGTCCGATTGCGCGATTCTCACCCGCATCAACGCCCAACAGCCGGTATTCGGTGCCGCCTTGCGCGCTGCGAGACTGAAATATCGCGTCCGCAAGGATTCGGGATGGCAATCATCCGCGCTCGCCGACGATGCCGCGTCCAAACGCGCACTATTGGAGGCGATGGGTTTGGACGCCACCGGACTTGCCGCAAACGACGATCTCGGGGTTACGATTTCCACGATCCACGCATCCAAGGGTCTGGAATTCAAGCACGTGTTTCTGATCGGCTGTTCGGAAGGGCTCTTGCCGTATGGTTCGCCGGAAACGGGGGATGCGCTGGAAGAGGAACGCCGGCTTATGTATGTGGGCATCACCCGAGCTGAGGATTCGCTGCATTTGTCGTATGCACGGACCAAGGATGGTTATGGAGTGCAGCGCAGACGCCCATCACGATTTTTGTGACGGGCGTCTGTAATGCATACTGAATGCTCCTGAACGTCGTTCAGGAGCGGGAATTGGCTGAAGGCCGGTTGACTATGCCTGCGTATCCTCCGAGTTGCCGTTTTCACCGTCTTCGCCGAGCAGCTTGGACAGTTCGGCATCCCAATCGATATCGCCGGTCTTGCCATCTGCGGCAGGGTGAGAAGCGGAACCGTTGGCATCGGAAGAAGAACCTGAAGGGGCGTCGGATGACGGAGACGCGCCATCTGCGGGCTTGTCGCCAGGCAGCGAAGGCAGCAGATCGGGATGCGACCACTTGGCGTCACGGCCTTCAGGGCCTTCGGCGGCGGTGATCATCTCCCATAGCCCGGTGGCCTCGCGCATGCGCTTGGGACGCAGCTGCAAACCGAGCAGACTTTCGAACGTACGCTCGGCGGGGCCACCCATCGCGCGCTCGCGGCGCATCATCTCACGCAACTGTTCGATATGAGGCAGATGGGCCATACCGGCGCGCCACACCACGCAATCCACCCAGCCCTCGACCATAGCCAGCAGCGATTCCAGCGAAGCCAGCGCCTCGCGCTGTTCGGGAGTGTCGGGGATGCCGACCTTGGTGAGATTCACCGCGCCGGAAATCGACTCCGGATCCATTGACGTGGCGTCACGCAGCTGTTCCTCCATCGCATCCAGATCAATGGAGATGCCGCGTGCGTACTTGCCGATGAGCGCCTCGAAACGCGGCATCAGCCACGGTACCGAGGCATACAGGCGGGCGTGAGCCATTTCCTGCAGGGCCAGGAAGGAAAGCACTTCAGATTCGGGGATTTTCTCGGTGGTCTCGAATCCGGAGAGCGCAGCCTCGAACGCGGCGGCGTCGGCGGCATCGGCGGAAGCATCAGAGCCGGAGACTTGGGCGGTACCGTCAGTTGCCGGAGTATCGCTGTTGCCGGCCGAAGTGAAGCCAATGGGATTGGCAGAAGCGTCGGTGGATGTGGAGAACGGATTGACCGAGTCGGTTGAAGTGCCGGCCGTGTCGGCCTCGGCCGCAGAAGCCTCACCGTTCAGCATCTTCGCGTATTCGGTGGCGTTCTGGGCAATCAGTCCACCAGCCGGGTTCTTCAGCAACGCGATGCCCTGATCGAAGCTGCCATGCACTTCATGGCTCAGATTGCCGGCCGCATGCCCCAACTGCATGGCAAAGGACGTGTTGCCCAGCAGCTTCATCAGTTGGGCTGGGTCTTTCATACCGTCGGGAATCGGAATCGGCACCGGTCCGGCGAACATGCCGGCAATCTCGCCATCGCCGAACGCGCCGCCAAGACGCTCCGAAATCACCGAAGCCAAAGCGTCGTTCATCGACTCGGCCACAGGAGCTGCGAACTTCGCCCACTGGTCGATGGTGCCCTCCACCCAGCCGGCGCGGGTCCGCACATCCGGATCGCCGGGTGCGGGATTGAACTCGCAGGCGGTATCCAGCCACAGGTTCGCCTCACTCATCGCGCGGCGAGCCGCCTCGCCATCCACGGCGGACACGCTGGATGCAGAACCGGAGGCGTTGGCCTGCTGCAAGGCAATCGACTTGGCGAGCTTGACGTTGATCGGCCCTTCCTCGACAGTGCGCTGCATATCACCCATCGTGTTGAGTCCGCCGGCGCTGAACGCGGCCATCATCTGCTGGACTTCAGATGGATTGGGCAGTCGGCTGGGGTCCTGACTCATCAGCTGTTCACGGATCTCCTCAGGCAACTGGCTGATCTGCTGCCAGGCCATCTCACCCTGAATGGGGCCGAAGCATTTGATCAGCCACTCGTGAATCGCGTTGTCGTCCATGCGTATCCTTCTTTGCCGCGGTGTGTTACCCCAAGTGTAGGGTCTGCCCGGGCCTGTTCGCTTGTGGCCGAGCATTATTTTCGGTTTATGTTCGTTTTCGGCCGATTTCGGCCCTCCGCTTACACTGTAGGGTATGTTTGCACGCCACAGGAATCAGGAACCAGACCTCGTCCAGGAGCAGGAGAGCCCGACTGCGGATTCGGAAGCGGGAGATGAGCACATGCCATCGTTCGAAGTGAAGCATGATTCGCGCCTATCTCGTGGAATCAGCCGTGCTCGGGCCTATGCGGCCGCTCGTTCGAAACGCCATTTCGTCGGTGCATTCGCCGTGTTGCTTGGTGTGGTGATTCTGCTGCTGCCCAGCCCGTACGTCATCGAGATGCCCGGACCCACCCAGGATGTGCTGGGCAAAGTTGAGGATGGTGCGGTTATCGACATCACTGGTACCGGCGTGACGACGTATAAGGATTCCGGCAAGCTGCTGCTGACCACGGTGAACGCGTCCGGCGTGCCCGGGTACCCGATCATCAACGCGCAGGCCGTCTGGGGTTGGGGCAATCCGCAGGTGGAGGTCATGCCGCGTGAGGCCACGGTACCGGTGGGCCAGAGTGCGGACCAGTATCAGAAGAAAGTCGAACAAGACATGGCCGGTTCCCAGGATTCGGCCAGTGCCGTCGGTCTGGCGTATGCCAAAGCCCATGCGGACGAACTGGACATTGACGCCAGTGCATTGCAACACGCCAAGGTGACGATGCACGTGGACAGCATCGGCGGGCCGTCCGCAGGCATGATGTACACGCTCGGTCTCATCGACAAACTCACCCCCGCCAACGAGAGCGGCGGCAAGACCATCGCCGGCACCGGCACCATAGACAAGGACGGCAAAGTCGGCAGAATCGGCGGCATAGAGCTGAAGATGCTTGGCGCCAAGCGCGATGGCGCCACATGGTTCCTGGCCCCCGCGTCGAATTGTTTGGATGTGGCAGGCCGCGTGCCGGATGGTCTGCGCGACGTCAAGGTCGCCACGCTGAACGAGGCGTATCAGGCGTTGGTGGCCATCGGCAAGGGGCAGGCCGACGATTTGCCTCATTGCGAGGCATGACACGCGCGGCCAGTCGTTGTTTCTGGTGAGACGACTCGCATGGGTCTGCCCACAATGCGGCGATTTTCGGCCGCGTTAACGCATTTGTTCGCGAAGACTTGCTAATGTGTCCCCTGTGAATCAAACGGCATCACAGAACGCTGAAGAATTTGGTTTCGAGCCCGGCGATATCGTCCAGGAGTGGCTCTGGGACGACGACGTGGACGATTCCATTCGTGCCCAGATTGAAGAGCTCACGGGCGAGGATCTCGTGGACGAGGACTACGACTCCGCTGTGGACGGCGTCATCGTATGGTGGCGCGACGGCGATGATGAGGACGAATTGTCCGATACGATCGTTGACGCCTACGCGGTACTGGGCAATGACGGCCCGCTGTGGATACTGACTCCCAAGCCCGGCCGCCCGGGTGCCGCCAGCTCGTCCACCGTGCAGTCCGCTGCACAGACCGCCGGTATGAACGCCGCCACCCCGCTGACCGTCAGCTCGGACTGGAACGGCATCCGCCTGCGCGCATTCGGCAAGGGCCGCTGATAAGCCTCAATCAATACGCTTGACTTTAAGCGTGTTGACCGGCGTCGTGTGCTGCGTAGTGCTGCTGGGCGTGACTGAATGTCATTGCGATTGAGCGCTACGGCACGCGTATGCGACACCACGTGTCGCGCAGTGCTGGCCATACGCTATTGTTGTCATTTGCGGGCAATTAGCTCAGTTGGTTAGAGCGCCACCTTTACACGGTGGATGTCGGGGGTTCGAGTCCCTCATTGCCCACTTTCATTTTTCATCGCTTCATGGAATCCCCTCATTCCACGGATATAGGCTGTGACGATATTCCCTGACAGTCTTCGGCAAGGGTTCTGAAATCTCAATGAGATGCGTGCAGAAGGAAACCGGCAGTACTGCTACAAAATCGTGAATTTCGATCTTCTTGGTCAGATGCGTCTCAATAGTCACGTAAAGTTGTGGCAGAGTGTTTATATCCAGCAGGAGGTCGAATAGCCGATGGCGCAGGAACTTCGTGAAGGGGACGGCAAGTCGGGCATCGCACGTGCGGGCAAGCGCAAGTGGGGGTATGACCCCGCTCAGGTGGACGCTTTCCTGGAGCGCGCCCATGCTTTGTATGACAGCGAGGGCATGAATCTCACCCAGCATGACATTCAGAACGTGTCCTTTGATTTGCGCAAGAACGGCTATGTGATCGCACAGGTTGACGCCGCGCTTGGACGTCTGGAACGTGCCGTGGTCGATAAGCAGACCACATGGGAGATCGCACAGCACGGGCGTGTGACGTGGAAGGCGAAGACCGAGAAGCTGTATCACGAAGTCCAGAACCATGCGGAGCGTAACGAGCGCGAACGCTTCAAGTCCGGAGCGCCCAAGCAGCCTTCGTACGATAAGAAGCAGGTGGATCGTCTGGTCGACCAGATTGTGGACAAGGCGGCGGCCGCATTGGGCGTTGACGGCGTTACCGAAGACGATGTACGGTCTTTGGCCGATCTCAATGCGAATACGGTCAACAATGTGATCTTCACCCAGCGCAAGGGCAAGAAAGGCTATGACGAGCGACAGGTCGATTACTTCCTGAACGCCTGCGTACAGTTGCTGAGTCGCTTGGAATCCTATGCCCGTGTGGCCGATTTCGTGTCCGGCGAGCCTGCGGCTCCTGCCCAGACCGCCACGAACGTGACCGTTCAAGCGAACGGCGTCTCACCGTTGTTCGCTTCCGGAACGCAGCGCCCGGCAACTGACGAACGTTTTGCTCCGGCTGCCGTTGCTCATGACGAATCATTCGATGCCCTGCATCAGGCCGAGCAGAGCTTGTTCACTGCTCCGGCTCCGGTTGCTCCCGCAGCGCCGGCCGCGGCGGCACCGATCGCCTATGCGTCGGCTCCTGCATCGTTCGATGCTTCCACAAGCACCAATAGCACCAATGCGGAACAGCCGGTTTCCTTTGCTCCCGCAGCATACCCGGTGCATGCGTCCAACGAGTCTGCGGCGAAGCCCGTCTCCGAGACGCCTTCCGTGGCTCCTACCGCAGTTGCTGCGGCTGAGCCTCCCGTCAGTGCCCCGTCCGCGCCGGTTTCCGGTGTGACCGCTGGCAGCGTCCCCTCGTTTGCTCCGGCACAGGCAGCTCACGAACCCGCAGCTCCGTCATCGACCCCGTCGGTGTTCGCGGAACAGCCCGTGGATATGGTGCAGAACGATTCCTCTTTGGCCGCTCTCGCCCACATGGCTGCGGTTTCTCAGGAACTTCCGGCAGTGGATGCACCGTCCTTCGCTCCTAAGATGCCCAGCCTTGATGCACCGAATGCGCTGAAATTGAATGAGGTACCGGGTTCGGTTTCATCCCCGGCACCCTCCGCCCCGGCAGTACAGCCTGTGAATAGCACTGCTGACGAGGCTGCGTCCGCTGCTATGCCGGTCTCCTTTGCTCCCACCAGCAAGCCGGATCGTAACACGAACTCCATTCCGGTTCGCGTATCCGATAGTCAGCCTGCAGACAGCACGATCTCCCGTCCGGCTGCGGAATCATCTGAATACGTTGCCGCCTCCCATGACACGGAAGCAGCTCAGCCGTCACAGGATAAGCACGATTCCAGCGATTCGTTCCCGCTGCTGTTCCCGCTTGGCGGTAACTTCGATTCGGATATCCCCGACCTGTCGTTCCCCACACTGAACAATGACGATACGAAGAAGGAACAGTGAGCATAGCCTCCAACTCCACTGTCATCATTCTCGGATCCACCGGATCCATCGGCACCCAAGGACTTGACGTCATCTCGCGTCATCCTGAACGATTTACCGTCACCGGTCTGGCGGCGGGCGGAGCACATATCGAGCTGCTGGCGCAACAGGCCGCACAGTTCCATGTGTCCGAAGTCGCGGTGTTTGATGAGACCAAGGTTCCAGCGCTGCAAGCAGCTCTCGCACAGGCCGGCGCACAAGGTGTCCGCGTGACCGGCGGTCCGGATTCGGTCATCGCCATGGCCGGCTCCGGTGCGAATGTCGTATTGAACGGCATCACCGGCTCCATCGGACTCGAACCGTCGATCGCGGCGCTCAAGGCCGGTTCCCAGCTGGCATTGGCCAACAAGGAGTCCGTAGTCGCGGGCGGGCATCTGCTGTTCAGCGCGCAAGTGCGCGAGAACCAAATCAACCCGGTCGATTCCGAGCATTCCGCCATCTGGCAATCCCTGCGCTCCGGAACCCACGCCGAAGTCGCCAAGCTTGTGGTCACCGCCTCCGGCGGACCGTTCCGCGGCTGGAAACGTGCCGACATGGAGAACATCACTCCCGAGCAGGCGCTGCATCATCCGACGTGGAACATGGGGCCGGTTGTCACCATCAACTCCTCCACACTGATGAACAAGGGCCTCGAAGTCATCGAGGCGTCCCGCTTGTTCAACGTGCCGCCTGAACGCATCGACGTGACCGTGCACCCGCAGTCCATCGTCCATTCCATGGTCGAATTTGTGGATGGCGCCACGATTTGCCAAGCTTCGCCCCCAGACATGCGTCTGCCCATCGCGCTGGGCCTGTCCGCGCCGGACCGCATGACCAATGTGGCCGCCGCGTGCGACTGGACGCAAGCCGCAACTTGGACCTTTGAACCGTTGGACGATGAGGCGTTCCCTGCCGTGCAACTGGCCCGCCACTGCCTGGCCGCCTCCGGGAAGCATACGGCGGTGCTCAATGCAGCCAATGAACAGGCCGTGCATGCCTTCCTCGAGCATCGTCTGCCATACCTCGGCATCGTGGACACGGTCAAAGCCGTGCTGGACCAGATGGACGCCGAGCTTCGTGGTAACCCGCTGTTCACGGACGTGGAGGAAATGAACCAGCTTGAGCTTGAAGCCCGCCGACGCGCCGACGACCTGATAAACAAGCAATGATGAATACCTTGAATACGGAAAATCCCATCGAAAAGCCGTTCCGCAAAACCGGTGATCCGGTCGACCTGACCAGCGAATCGCCCTTGCACCCGCGCCGCAAGTCCCGCCGCATCATGGTGGGCCCGGTGCCGGTGGGCGGGGGCGCGCCCATCTCCGTGCAGTCGATGACCAACACGCTCACGGCCAACGTACCTGCCACGTTGCAGCAGATCGCCGAACTGACCGCCGCCGGCTGCGACATCGTGCGCGTGGCCGTGCCGAGTCAGGACGATGCCGACGCACTGCCGGAAATCTGCCGCAAATCGCCGATTCCGGTCATCGCCGATATCCACTTCCAGTCCAAATACGTGTTCCAGGCCATCGACGCCGGCTGCGCGGCCGTGCGCGTGAACCCCGGCAACATCCGTAAGTTCGACGAAGTCGGCCCGGACATCTGCAAGGCCGCCACCGACGCGGGCATCTCGCTGCGTATCGGTGTGAACGCCGGCTCGCTGGACAAGGAACTCTACGCCAAATACGGTGGCCCGACTCCGGAAGCATTGGTGGCCTCTGCCTTGAAGGAAGCGCACATGTTCGAGGACGTCGGCTTCCACGATTTCAAGATCTCCGTCAAACACCATGACGTCATCACCATGGTCGAAACGTACCGACTGCTCGCTTCCAAGGGCGATTGGCCGCTGCACCTCGGCGTCACCGAGGCCGGCCCTGCTTGGCAAGGCACCATCAAATCCTGCCTGGCGTTCGGTGCGCTCTTGGCCGAGGGCATTGGCGACACGATTCGCGTGTCTCTCTCCGCGCCGCCGGCCGAAGAGGTCAAGGTGGGTTGCAAACTCTTGGAATACATGGGATTGCGCCCCCGCAAGTTCGACATCATCTCCTGCCCGAGCTGCGGCCGCGCCCAAGTGGATGTGATCCAGCTCGCCTCCGCCGTCACCGAAGGCCTGAAGGACGTGACCGCGCCGATCCGAGTGGCCGTCATGGGTTGCATCGTCAACGGTCCGGGCGAGGCACGCGAAGCCGACCTCGGCGTGGCCTCCGGCAATGGCAAGGGCCAGATCTTCATCAAGGGCAAGGTCATCAAGACCGTGCCCGAAGACCAGATCGTCGACACGCTGCTCACCATAGCGAACGATATCGCCGCCCAAATGGAGGCCGACGGTCAAGTCCCCGTCAATTCCACCGGCCCGGTCGTGGTCCCAATCCAGCACCCCGGTCACTGATTCGGCCGAATAGGCCCTCGGCATAAATATCGCGGTCAGATTACAATAGCGCACGTGCCGCAAGAAGAAGAGCATCGCCTGACTGTTCGATCCAAGCCGTGGACCAGCACCCACCGGCTGATGGTCAGCCTGCCCATCTTCATTATCCTGATTGGCGTGCTGGTCTCCATTTCCAATCTGACCACGGTGCCTTGGAACATCGAACCCACCGGCCAGTCGATGGCCACGTTCACCGACGATACCGAAGTCACCTTCGATAACCCGTCCGGAGAAACGCTGCCGGCAAAAGGCACGTATGAGGTCACCGAGCGATACATCACGCTGAACATGACCGGCGACGGCAATCTGACCAAGGAGTCCGGTGCTCGGGGCAAGGCCAATGCGGACGGCGTCCAAGCCATCAAGGTATTGATTCGGGAACCTCAGAACGCATCAGGCAAGCGCCCCGGCGTGGTGTTCATGCACGGTGCCGGATACGGCACCTGTGACAACTCCTTTGGCGACGTGGCCTCCGGTATGGCTTCGGCCGGCTTTGTGACCGCAGTGCTCGACAAACCCGTCTGGAACACCACCGACATCAACCGCGATTATCCGGCCTCAGCCAAGGCTTATGATCAGGTCATCGAATACCTGCGAGACCAAAGCGATGTAGACGAGGCCAAGGTCGGCATCTATGCCACCTCCGAATCGACATGGATCTCCTCGTATCTGCTCGAGGACGATCCGGACGTCGCCTTCCAGATTCTCCTGAGCCCGATGGTGTTCAGCCCACGCCAATCGCTGGGATTTTTCGTCACCCAGGACTTCACCCTTGTTGGCGCGAACGAAGGCTATCAATCCATCGTCCAACGTGTGTTCAGCGCGGACACAGGCCTGTTCGGACTGAACAATTTCGACCTCGCCACACTCAAACCCGCCGCCTACGCCGTACCCACCTATGTGGCTTACGGTTCGAAAGACGTGATGACAGCGCAGGTCGACGGCGTGCGTGCGATTCTCTACAACGCCCACAAAGCCGATAACTGGAATGTGACCGTGCGCAGCTACCCGGTCGCCAACCATGTGCTGCGTTTGGGAGATGAGTCCGAAGCGGGCACCCCGTTTGCGGACGCCTATGTGGACGATCTCATCGACTGGGCCGTCGGCACTTCCGCCGGACTCACGCAGACCAGCGAAAAGGTGGCCGGCGCCAATCTGTACCAATCAATCGGTCTGCCGGGCGCTTTGAAGGCAAGACGCGTCGGCACCATATATGGTGTGATTCTGCACGTCACGGTGGTACTGCTGCTGCTCGCATCCATCGTGCTGGCACTGGTGGCGCTGGGTCGCAAAATCGCGGCGGATGCCCGATGGCGGCGAGAGAAGCGCGAGGCCAAACGTGCGGGCATGCTGATACCGGAACGGCCTGTGGTACTCGGTTTCGCACATGGTTTCGGCAATGCGCTGCTGACTTTGACCCTCACCACTCTTGCCACATTGCTCATCTTCTTCGCCGGACTCGGGCAGGTGATCATGGGCGTGGTCAAACTTGCATGGGGTGGCGCACCTACCGAGACGCCGGGTGTCATGTATTGGAGCTGGCCGGTCATCCAAGTGGTGTCCGTGCTGGTGCTATGGGCTTGGTCCCGCGTCTTTATGCACCTGATAGAAGCCGCTTCCGTCCGCGGCCTGATTCAGATACCCCCTCGTCGCGAATCCGTTCGAGACATCGTCACCGGTGCTGACCCGGTACTCGCCTCCACCCGTCTGGGCCGAATCCTGTTCTGGCTGGTGGCCTTCACCATGCTGTACATACTGTTGGTGTTCGCCTTCTGGGGTCTGTTTATTTACTGACTACTTCATTGAGTAGAGTCTGCCAGGCGTCGCGGGAAAGGAGATGAGATGTCGCTGTACCGAGACGAAGGTGTGGTGTTGCGCACCTCCAAACTGGGCGAGGCTGATCGTATCATCACCATTCTGACGCGTGGGCATGGCAAGATTCGGGCGGTCGCCAAAGGCGTACGTCGCACCAAATCACGCTTTGGTGCCAGGCTCGAGCCGTTCATGCGAGTCGATGTGCTTATCGCTGAAGGCCGCTCGCTTGACGTGGTCTCCCAAGCTGAAGCGGTCGCCGCTTATGGTGCTCCGATCGCGGCGGATTATGCGGCGTATGAGGCCGCCAACGTCATCGTTGAGACTATCGATAAAATCGCCAGCACCGAACATGAGCAGCTGCCGAACCAATATCGGCTGCTCATCGGCGCGTTGAACGCGCTCGCCAAACAATCCCACGCCCCGCAAGCCATAGGCGACTCCTATGTGATGCGCGCCTTGGCCTTGGCCGGTTGGACGCCACGATTGGGCACTTGCGTGGTATGCGGCAAGGCGGAGCCGGCGTACCTGTCCATCGCGTCCGGCGGTGTGATGTGCGAAGCCGACCACACTACCGATGCGCGCCGTATCGCACCGTTCGTGTTAAACCAGTTCGATGCACTGATTCGTGGCGATTGGTCGGTGCTTGATGCCGCGCCTGTGGAGCGGGTTGTGCAGGAGTTGGTTGAAGATTGGGGGGAGTATTACCTCGAACGCCCGATTCGTTCGCTGCGCTTGATAGATTCATGAGTATGGCTTTTGAGAACGTTGATTACACGTCGTTGGACATTCCCGCAGCTCCGTTCAGCGACCCCGCTCGTATTCCCGACTTCCCCAAGAACAAGGTACCCCGCCATATCGGTGTGATTATGGACGGTAATGGTCGTTGGGCCAAGCAGCGCGGCATGGTCCGCACCAATGGCCATCAGGCCGCCGAACCGGTGGTGTTCGACACTATCGCCGGTGCCATCGAAGCCGGTGTACGGTATTTGAGCCTGTACACGTTCTCCACTGAAAACTGGAAGCGCTCGCCACAGGAAGTGCGCTTCCTCATGGGTTTCTCGCGTGAAATCATCCACCGTCGTGTGGAACAGATGGACGAGTGGGGTGTGCGCGTGCGCTGGTCCGGCCGTCGCCCCAAGCTGTGGAAGTCGGTGATCGACGAGCTTGAAGCCGCCGAGGAGCGCACCAAGAACAACAAGGTCATCGATGTGGTGTTCTGCATCAACTATGGTGGCCGTGCTGAAATCGCCGACGCCTGCGCCGCCATCGCTCGCGAAGTGCGCGATGGCAAGATTTCCGGCGACCGTGTGACTGAGAAGATGATTGCCGACCATCTGTACAATCCGGACATTCCCGATTGCGACTTGGTGATCCGTACTTCCGGCGAACAGCGCACCTCCAACTTCCTGCCGTGGGAGGCCGCCTACGCCGAGCTCGACTTCGTGCCCGAACTCTTCCCGGACTGCGGCCGTGACGTGCTATGGCGCTCCATCGACCATTACATCCACCGCGATCGCCGATTCGGCGGTGTGAAATAGTCCTTGTTAGGCCCCCTCTGACGGGCTGAGCCGTAAAGCAAACGCCCGGTGGACTGTTTGTAGGCGAAGGCGAGACGAGAGTCGAGCCAGAAGAATGCGAGCGGCAGCTTGTCCGTAATTGCGGTCGAGCTGCCCGTGTAGCGGACTGAGGGGAGTTACCGGCACACCTCAGCCATCCTCTCTACAAACTCATCCAAAAAACGTCCCGAATCCACACCAAGTGCCACATGCACATGCGGCATGGAATGATTCACCAGCCCAACCGGGTCTCCGGTGGTCCGGCCTCGTACTCCATTGAAATCACCGGTATTGGTCTCCGCGCGCAACGCAAGATCAAAACAATCGACCAGTGAAGAATCAAGTGCAACCGCCGCCGCCAACGGATCATGCAACGGCATGCCGCCAGAGAACAGTGCGGGGTCGGCTTCCAAATTTGCCTTGATGGAAAAGTCCGCGAGATCAGCCAAGAACCGCCCGCGCTTGGTCCCCGTCGCACGCCACCGGTCGGCCGCCGATTGCGGTAGCAAACACTGGTGAGTCACATCAAGTCCCACCATTGTGATGTCTGCGCCGGAATGAAATACACGATTCGCGGCCTCAGGGTCTTGGATGATATTCGTCTCAGCTACCGCATCCCAACAATTACCGGGTTGGGTAAGCGTACCGCCCATCATCACCAGCCTGAGTTTCGATGCAATATCCGGTGCTCGAGTAATAGCCGCATCCACATCCGTCAACGGCCCGGTAGCCAGCACGGTAACGTCTCGGCCAAACTCGCGAACCTGCTCAATCAGATACTCAATCCCATCCGCAGCATCAACGGAGCACCTCCTTTTGCCCCCGCTGGCGAGAGCTGTCGGCATAGCCGACTGGGGATGGTCCACCGACTGAGAGCGGTTCACACGAGAACAAGCACCCAACGCCGGATGAGCATGAACATCCCCCGCCAAATACCCGCCAACAGAAACAACCTCATCGGGCACATCCACAGACATATCATCACCAGGCACACCAGCTCCATCAGCCAGAGCCCCGGACCCTGCCAGCCGAGTATTCCCCAGTCCATCATCCCCATGGAACTGGGCACACCCTGCATCAGGAATAAACGCATCAGCCCAAGAAGGATGCTCAGACCCTAAAAACACTGGAATATCCGCCCGACCAAACAAATCAAGCACCGCGCAAGTATTGGCATAAGCCGTGTTCGCATCCACATTGCCATAACCGGCAATCACGCCGCCCAACTCGCACTCATCCGCTGACCCCAACAAATACGCCAACGCCAACGCATCATCAACACCCGTATCCATGCTGGCAATAATACGGTCAGGACATTGGACCATAGAATCGTCTCCTTGTTAGCGTGATCCGCTATGAATAACCTTATCGGCCGATACGCAAAAATGCGTCCTTTCCTCATGGGAAGGACGCATTTTTGCGTAGATTCAAACTCGGAATATCGGAAATTACTTGCCGATGAATTCGTCGGTGGCAAGGTCCTTGGCCTGCGGGGCCTCATGAATTATCTTGTCATGACTGTCGGTGTATGCGTCTTCTTCAGCCAGGAAGTCGAAGTATTCCTGAGCGCCCTTGAAGTCGTTGGTGCCGAGCACGAAAGAGCCGTCCTTGATCTTGGCCGGATCGCCCCAGTACTGGCCGTCGACGATAACCTGCATGCTCTTCTTGACGAATTCGGGCTTGAGGTTGGCGTCAGGGGCTTCGTCCACGAGAATCTGCGCGGCGTCATCCGGGTTGGCGTACGCGTACTCGTAACCCTTTTGAGTGGCCTGAGTGAACTTCTTGACCAGGTCGGGATTGTTCTTGATGGTCTTGTCATTGGTGATGATGCCGATGGTGTCGGCGTTGCCGGGCACGCCATAGTCAGGCTCGGTGAAGCAGTTGAGCTTCGGGCCGTACATGTCGGCTTGCACGCCTTCCCACGTGGCGTAGAAGCCGCCGAAATCGGCCTTGCCGGATTCCATGGTCTGGAAGGTGGAGGTGCCGACGGTCACCTTGTCGAATTCGCCCTTGCCGCCATCGGTTTGGATCATGCGGCGCACCACGGCATCGGACTCGTTGGAGCCGAAGGTGGCGAAGGTCTTGCCATCCAAATCCTTAGGGGACTTGATGGCGGTGTTGGACGCCAGTGCGCACCAAATGGCGCTCGGCTTCTGCTGCACCTGCAGCACCTGCTTGATGTGAGCGCCCTTCAGCGTGTAGACGCCCACGTTGGTCAGGTTGGACAGGGCGAAGTCGGCCACACCGTTGTTCACGGCCTGTTCGGCACCGGCCTGGGCCACGGCCACGATATCCACGTCAAGGCCGGCGTCCTTGAAGTAGCCCTTGTTCTTGGCCACGTACACGCCGATGTGGTTGGTATCGGGTGCCCAGGAAAGCATGAAAGTGACCTTCTTGAGGTCGGAGGTGTTGGAGTTGGAGGAGTCGGCGGTGTTGGTCTGGCCACATGCGGCGAAACCGAAAGTCATGGCAAGGGCGCCCACGAGGGCAGCGGCCTTGGATACAAGGCTTTTCTTCATAATGATGGTTCCCTAATTCGTTGTCTCTCTATCGTTCTCTGGGATTGCTTCGAACGGAAGTCGGCAGAAAACGATATGGAGGGCCTTGATTTCCGTTCGACCAGCGCCCCCGACATTCCCTATGAAAGCTCGGGAAAGCCGGTTTGCCACACGCTGGTAAAGCTGTTCCATTATAGAGACAGGGTTGGAGACCTCATGAGAAGCCGCTTCGTTCAGTCGGTCCTGGCCGCCGGCTCGTGCCTTTGACGGTAAAAAAAGAACTACTGGTCCGCGTCGGGGTCTTCGTCGTCGCCGGGCGGGCCGAGCAGGATGCGCTCGCTGGCGTTTACCGCCAGCATCAGTACGCATGTCATCAGGATAATGACGATGGTGGCGGAGAAGATCAGCGGCGTGCGGAATGAATTGTAGGCAGCCTGCAGCCAGATGCCAAGGCCCTTGCGTGCGCCAAGGTATTCAGCGGTGGATGCCGTGGCGAAGATGTATGCGGCAGATACTCGGATACCGCCATAGATCTGACGTGCGGCAACGCGCAGCTTCACGTGCCAGAGCGTCCAGACCGGGGTCGCGCCGCAGGTCAATGCGACGTCGGAATAGAACTGGGGCACTGCTTCTAGTCCGCGCACAGTCTGCACGGCGATGGGGAAGAGGCCGAATACCGCCACGATTACGATTTTGCCGGAAATCTCAAAACCGAACCAAATCAGGAACAACGGGGCGATGGAAATCAGCGGCATGGTTTGTGCGGCGGCAAGCAGCGGATAGAACGCCGCGTTGAACGTGTGCGAGCAGTACAGTGCAATGCCGATCATAATGCCGAAGAACACGGCAAACAGGAATCCAACCACGCCCTCATAGCCGGTGATTGCCGCGGCCGGGCCGAGCGTGTTCCATGTTTCGATGGTGGCGGCGAAAATCTCGCTTGGCGCGGAGATCATCGTGGGGGAGACATGTCCTAGATCCACCCACGTTTCCCAGACTGCCAGCAATACGATGACGGCGATGACGGTGGGCATGCGGCGCTTGAGGCGCTTGGCGATGGACATGGGATGTCACCTTGCTTTCCGCGCCAGTCCGGTTTGCTGGTGGCGCTTGCGGCCGGGGCGTGGAACAGTAAGGTGAGGAGCCTGCGCGCCTGCCGGTCGTGTGATGGATTGTGTTATATGCCGTCCATCAGTATAGGCGAAGGCGAACGACAGGGCGCACAAAAAAACCTCCCTCGTCAGAGGGAGGTGAAAGAGCTACTCCAGTCCGATGGACTTCATGTGGTGGAGCTTCAGGGAATCCACCTTGAGACTACCGGACTCGGCGACGAGCTTGATGGCGCGCGGGCCTTCGGAGGCGTAGGAGTAGGAGCTCAGCACTTGGTGGCCACCGTTGACGTAGACCTCCACGGAGCCGCGATCCACGAACACGCGCAGGTCCAGCTTGCCGGAGGCCAGTTCGGCGTCGGTCAGTGGGGCGGCGCGGTAGCCGCGATCGCCGTTGGCCATGGCCTGACGATCCACCACCACGCGGCCGATCTGGCCGTCATAAGCCACGTAGGTGTAGGCACCGTCCTCAGTGGCGTGAATCTTCAGACCCGCACGCTCGGCAGTGGAGGCAGCCAAGTCGATGGTCATTTCGATTTCCACGGCCTCGGCGTCGTCGGCGATGATCTGCTCGCCATCCATGTCGAGTGTGACCGAACCATGGTCGAGGGTATCCTCGCGCAGGCCTTCCATTTCGGCGACCGGCGCGGTGACCACGTCGCCGTCATCGCCAAGGGTGATCTCGCGCGGCAGGGTGAGCTGGCCACACCAGCCGTCATCCTCCATGGGAATCGGCTGCACGAACGGGCTCATCCAGCCATAGACGATCTGACGGCCGTCCACATTGAAGGACTGCGGGGCGTAGTAGTTGTGGCCGCAATCCCACAGGCGGAACTCGGTTTCCGGCTTGAATTCGCCGCCCGGCTCCCACGTGCCGATCATGTAGCCGGCGTTGCTGACGTTGCGGTTCATGAAGCCGCTGGGCTTGGACCCCATGGCGGAGAAGCCAATGACCCACTTCTCGTTGCCGTCCTTGTCTTTGATGGGGAAGAAGTCGGGGCATTCGAGCATGAACACATCCGGATCCGGGTGCTGGAAGAGCACGCGCTCGTATTCCCAGCGGACCATGTCCTTGGAGGAGAACAGCCACATCTGGCCGCGCTTGTCCGCAGAGGAGACACCGAAGGTCATGTACCAGGTGTCGCCGGTCTTCCAGACCTTCGGGTCGCGGTAGTGGTGGTCGACCTTGTCGGTCGGGCAGTCGATGATCATGCCCTGCTTGGTGGCGGAGGTGAGCTCGTCATTGTCCGGCAGCGCGGTCATCTGCACCTGCCAGTCGCCGCCGGTGTTGTCGTGGCCGTTGGCCCAACGGTGGCCGGTGTAGTAGAAGCGAAGGTCTCCGTTGTCGTCGATGACGGCGGAACCGGAGAACACGCCGTCCTTCTCCTGCTCTAAGGACGGCGCGAACATGATGGGCTCGCGCTTCCAGTTGAGCATGTCGGTGGAGGAGACGTGGCCCCAGTGCATCGGACCCCACTGGGTGCCGTACGGGTGCAGCTGGT
>ERZ773134.128-NODE-128-length-74672-cov-7.723320_pt1 | contig 74672 bp, 68 predicted proteins | sample MGYA00580856_ERZ773134 | MGnify/ENA primary metagenome ERZ773134 (study PRJEB29015, sample SAMEA2737823) | human gut metagenome | biome: human gut; feature: human-associated habitat; material: faeces | place: China | collected 2012 ... | reverse complement strand
TCTCGCGGCTTGTAATTACATCAAATCCGCGAAACCCGATACAAGAAGTTCCTATTTCCAGTGGGCAAAGCTCCCGCCCGAGGAAAAAGCCGCACACTGGACGCTCAAGCGGGGCGGCAAGCTCATCTGCGGCGCTGTCCGCAGCCTGACCGAGGCCGAGTATGCCGCCCTCGAGAAAACGCACATCTGCTGCACGGTGGCGGTGGTCTCCGACAACCGGGAACCGCTGCTGCCGCATTTTCATGTAGAGGGGAGCTGAGAAAATGAGCAAGCCTGTTTTTGATCAGCCCTACGGCCTGCGCTACAAGGTGGACGGTGTTCAGATGCAGCTTTCCTGGCGGCCTGACTTCGGTGCCGAAAAGACTTCTGCCCTGCAAAAAGCGCAGTATGCCATGGCACAGGAAGCGGCCCGGCTCATCGACAGCTATGTTCCGCTGGACACCGGCACACTGAAAAACAGCGTTAATCAGGCCAGTAAATACGATGAAGGACTTCTGGTTTACAATACCCCCTATGCCCGGAAGCAATATTACCTCCATGCAGAGGGCACAGACCTTCGTGGAGAAACCGGATTGCGTGGCAGTTACTGGGGCCAGCGAGCCATTGCCGACATTGGCGAGCATCTTGCTCTCTACGGCGCAAGGGCCGTTACAACCTTCTGGGGAGGAATGGGGCACTTATGAGTGAAAAAGCTACGATCACTGCTATGCGTGAGTGGCTCAAGACCTGCCCGCTCATCGCAGAAGAGCAGACCGAGAACGGAGCAGCATTCCGTATCTCCGGGCTTTCCCCGGAGCCGGTGGCCGAGTTCTCCATTGAGGATTCGCCCACAGACCCGGTGGTGGACATCTATTTTTCCGGTCGGAATCTGGCCAAGAGCTACGTTTTCCTCTCCCGCCGGGAGTACAGCGAGGCCCAGAGTACCCAGATCGCCAACAGCGGCTTTTTTGAGCAGCTGACCGACTGGGTGCTTTCCCAGAATGACCGGCATGATCTGCCTCAGCTGGAAGCCCCAAAGCAGCCCCTCAGCGTATCGGTCACCGCATCGGGCTATATCGTTACCAGCAGCGCCGGAAGCTGCAAAATGCAGATGCAGCTCCGGCTCGTTTATTACCAACCGAAAGGAGTTTCAACATGACTGTTACTGAAGCTGTTACCGCCTCCGGCATCACCCCCAGCGCCGACTACAAGGGCATCGAGAACACCGATGACTTTGTGCTGGCCATCTGCACCGAGGCCAGCAAGAAGGATGCCGTTAAGGATTGGACCGTCTGTGCCGACCATGTGCGGGAGCACAGCGGCGCACTGAACGCTTCCACCTCTGACAATACCTACATCCGCACCGGCCCCGTTACCACCAAGGGCAGCGTTCAGCGCACCCTCGCCATCAACGGCGACCGTTGCAAGGGCGATGCGTTCCAGGACTTCATTCTGGGCCACGAGATGATCTATGGCTTCGGCCAGAGCGTCATCTTGCCCTACATCTATTTTTCCCTGCGCACCGGCAAGGGCGAGAAGGGCGAAGCCGCATTCATCGTCACCAGCGACGTGGGCGGCTCTGCCGGCACAATCGCCACCTTTGCCTGCGATGTAAAGGGCATCGGCACCCCTGCCAAGTTCGACTATTCTACCGCTGCGGCAGGCTGATCCTGCCCGTAGCTCTGTGCCCTCGTCCTGACCGGCGAGGGCTTTTTTGATAGGAGACGACCATGAAGATCTTTGATAAGGAATTTTCGTTTTCCAGCCTGAACGCCAACGATATCGAGCGGCTGGAGCAGGCAAAGGCAAAGCTGGAAAAGGCCGAGGAGGCCGAGCGTCAGCGTGCACAGCAGACCCCTGACATGAGCTATGCCGAGGGTATCCGTGGCCAGTGCCGCATCGTGGAAGCGTTTGTCGATGACGTACTGGGCGAAGGGTCTGCGGTAGCTCTGGGGCTGGACGGCAACGACCTGGGCAAGGCCCTGACCGTGATGACCGAACTGACCCGGGCTGCCAATCAGGAAAAGCAGAAGTTCGACCCCAGCCTTCTGGCTCCTCAGCTGAACCGTGAGCAGCGGCGCAAGGCAAAGCGCCGCCGTCATCATGGCTGACATCCTGCTGGAACCACTGCCTACCGAGTGGGAGGGCCGCGCTATCGACCCGGACTTTCGGCCCATGGTCTGGCTGTCGAACCAGTATCAGCGCAAACAGGAGAAAAAGGACACCCTTGCCTTTGCGCAGGAAGCATTCCGGCGCTTCTACCGGGAGCCGATTCCTCCCCAGCTGGCCCCGGAGGCCTATGAAAGCCTGCTGCGCTTTTACCACGGGGCCGACCCGCCCGGACGTTCCGGCGGCAAAGGCAGCGGTTCCGGTGAGCTTGCCATGGATTTTGCCTGTGACGCGGACTATCTGACCGCAGCTTTTCAGCAGGCTTACCACATCGACCTTACGGCAGAGCGCATCCACTGGTGGCGGTTTCTGGCTCTGCTGCGGGGGCTGCCGGAGGAAACCACCATGGCGAAGATCATGTCCTGGCGCACGATGGACACCTCCGGCATGGAGGGAAGGCAGCGCCAGCAGTACGAGGACCTGAAGGAGACCTTTGCCCTGCCCAAAGAACTGCGGCACACCCGGACGGCAGTCACGGTGGCCGACCACAATGCCGCCTTCCTGCAGCGGCTCAGACATGGCGATGATGAGGAGGTGAGCGCCCCCAATGGCTGATTTCAGTATTACGGGTGATGTCCGGCTGAACAGCGACCCGGCAGAGCAGAGCGTCAATAAGTGGACGGTAGCTGCCGGGCAGATGATCGCCGATTTCGCTAAGAAAGCCGCCGATGCCCTGATGAGCGTGGTGAAGAGCGGTCTGTCCTACAACCGGGACATGGAGAGCTACCTCACCAATTTCAAGGTCATGCTGGGTGACGAACAGCTTGCCGCCGAAAAGCTGGAAGAGATCCGCAAAATGGCAGCATCCACACCCTTCACCCTGTCTGATCTGACTGAGGGAACCCAGACCCTGCTGCAATTCGGCATTGCGGCAGACGACACCACCAACGTGCTGCAGATGCTGGGCGATATCTCTCTGGGCAACGCGGACAAGATGCAGACCCTTGTCCGGGCCTATGGCAAGATGTCCAGCGCCAAGAAGGTCACGCTGGAAAACGTGAACATGATGATCGATGCGGGCTTCAACCCGCTCAATCAGATCTGCGAGGCCACCGGTGAATCCATGGCTGACCTGTATAAGCGCATCTCGGACGGCAAAGTGGGCTTTGAGGAATTGCAGGCCGCTGTGGAAGCCGCCACCAGTCAGGGCGGGCAGTTCTACAACGGTATGCTGGAAGCCAGCCAGACCTTCCGCGGGCGGCTGTCTACCCTGCAGGACAACGTGGCTGCCCTGACCGGCAAACTGACTGACGGCCTGTTCTCGGCTCTCGGCGACCTCATCGTCAAGGCCAACGAGCTGGTGGTCTCCATCACGGAGGATGACCAGAAGCTGGCCAAACTAAAAGACACCATTGGTCTGGTCATCACCGTTGTCACCTCTGTCGGTGCTGCATTTCTGACCTACAAAGGCTACCTGACTGCCACCTCTGCCGCCACTGTGGTACAGACGGCAGCCACCACAGCCCTTGCCGCTGCACATAAAGCTGCCGAAGGTGGGGCAACCGGTCTGGCTGCAGCACAGGCCGGACTGAACGCTGTCCTGAAAGCCAACCCCATCGGGCTTGTGGTTTCTGTTCTGGCCGCTCTGGCAGCGGCCCTTGTGACTGCCTACCAGACCAGTGAGACCTTCCGCAGCATCGTGAACGGAGCCTTTCAGGCTGTGGCGAACATCGCAAAGAGCACCATTGGGGCGGCCATCGGATGGCTGGACAAGCTCAGTTACAAGCTGAACAGCTTTCTCGGGAAGGATGGTTATACCGGCTTTTCCAGCTACGATGACTACAAAGCAGACAAGGATGCACAGGCTGCAGCGGCCACTTCCAAAGCTAACCGGGAGGCACGGCACAAGGCAGCCCAGGCCGGGCAAGGCATCAGCACCAAGAGCTGGACGGAACTGCAAGAGGAGGCCAAAGCTGCACAAAAGACCACTGAGCAAGCGGCCAGTGCTGTTTCTGCATCCTCGAAAAAGACCAGTTCTTCCGCCAAAAAGGCTGCATCTGAGGTAGTGAACTCCATTACCTCCACCAGCACGCAGATTGAGAACGGGGTCACCCGTACCACCGAAACGGTCCATGAGACCCTGAAAAACGGCACGAAACAGCAGAAGCAGACCGTCACCGAAACCAGCCGTCAGATGGTGGACGGTGTCCTCTCGGACGTTAAGACCATCACCACTACAGCGGCAGATGGCACAAAGAAGGTCACGCAGAGCATCGAGGCTGTCCGTGACGTAGTTTCTACGGTCACCGCGACCCAGACCGCCCTCGTGGACGGGGCCAAGGTCACCACCCAGACCACCACCGAGACGCTGGCAGACGGCAGCGAGCAGGTCAAGCGGGTCATCACCAGCACCGGCACTGAGGTCATCGAGGGCGTGCAGCACACGGTCAAGACCGTGACCACCATCGCCGCCGACGGCACACAGACTGTGGCAAAAACCATCGAGGATGCCGGGCCCCAGTACGGCAGCGTGGGTGAGCTGCTGACCACCCAGTTCCGCACCAAGCTCACCGAGGGCTGGGCGCAGATCCAGTCCGACATCCAGACGGATGCGCTGGGGGCCATCGAGACGCTGGCAACGGCCCTCAAGGATGGCGACCTCGAGAGCCTGGGCCTGTGGGCGGCTTCCTATTTCTGGCAGGCCTGCACCAAGGAGCAGCAGGCGCAGATCCAGAGCGTGGCCATGGGGGCGCTGAACCAGCTCGGTTCCGCCCTCTCCGGCGTGTTCGGGAACCTCTCTCAGCTGGCCATGGGCCTGGTGGCGCAGTTCGTGCCCGCCGCAGCCAGCGCAACCACGGGCCAGATTGCCCTGAACACCGCCATGGACGCAAACCCCATCCTCTTTGTCATCTCCCTCATCGGGATGCTGGTGGGTGCCCTGCTGAACTTCTCCGGCAAAAACAAGGATGTGGCCAACGCTTTCCAGAATGTCTGGGCGGGCGTTGAGGACTTTATGAGCTACATCTTCGAGGGCCTGATGCGCATCGTGGCGGCGGGCATCGAGGGTTTTATCATCCTCATCAACGGTCTGATTGCATCCTATAACTCCGTAGCGTGGCTCTACGGTGGTACGATCGATTACATCTCCAATCCGGCGTGGGACTACGCCAATAAGATCGCTGCCGACCGCAAAGCACGTCAGGCTGAGCGGAAGAAGCAGCAGGAAGCTGCCAACAACCCCAGCAGCTCCGGCACTTCCGCCAACTCCCAGAAGGTCATCGAGAGCATGACCGACACCAGCAAGACCACCAATGCCGACGGCAGCACCGTGACCACCAAGGTGCTCACCGAGAAGCTGCAGGATGAGACCGGCAAGATCACCCAGCGGGTGACCAAGACCGTCACCGAGGCGGGTACCAAGCTGGTGGACGGCGTGGAGCGCTCCTACAAGACCGTGACCACCTATGTGGACGGGGTCCAGACAAAGTTGGAGCGCAGTTTGGATGACATCGCCAAGACCACCACAGGCACAAAACCTGGCTCCACCACGCCGACAGCCCCCACCCCGGACAAAGACCTGACCGACGCTGTGGAGGCCAACACCGAGGCCCTGCTGGCCGCAAACAGCAAGCTGGCCGAGATGGTGCGGCAGGCCAACACGCTGGTGCTGTCTGACAACATGGCCATCAGCCGGTCTGTGGCCGCTTCCGGCACGGCACAGGTGGCCGCAGCCGCCAACCAGTACCACCGGGAGGGCGACACCAACATCATCCAAAATATCTACTCCAAGGCCCAGACGGCGGCAGATCTCCAGCGGGAAGCACGCTGGGAAGCCGACCGGGCCAAGGCCCAGAAACGATGAAAGGAGGGCTCCACAATGCCATTCAGAAAAGACCATTTGCAGCTGGTCACGGATGCCGGGGCCACTCTCGACATCGGGTGGGCTTACGGCACGCCCTACTCCCTCGACCCCATCAATGGCGTAGACGTGGACGTGCAGACCGCACAGGGCGTGAACCAGGTGGGCGTGAGCGTGGAGCGCCAGAGCGTGGCCGGGGTGAGCCGTGAGCTCATCATCCACTGCCACAGCTCCCACGGCGATGCGGATGCGGAATTACTGCTGGAAAAGCTGCCCTATTTCACCAGCGGCACAATGTATTTCGAGGATAAATTCTTCTGTCGTTTCGTGCTTTCCAAGACCCCCTACACAAAGAGCATCCACCCCTACCCGGTGTTGGCCTTCATGCTCTTCTGCCCGAAACCCTTCTGGTACGACTTGACTGCCCAGAGCTTCTGCATCAACGGCTTTGTGCCATCGTTCAGGCTGCCGGTGAATTACTCCAAGCCCCACCGTTTCGGCGTGCGCACCTCCGTCGGCTGGCTGAACGCGGTCAACCCCGGGGCACTGGCAGTGCCCTTCACGGCCACCCTCAAGAGCGACGGCGCTGTGGTCAACCCCACCGTGCTGAACATCGTCACCGGCCAGAGCATCCGCATCCTGACCACCCTGACCCCGGGGCAGGTCATCGAGATCTACCGCACCACCACCGACAAGCTGGCCGTCAAGCGGACAGAGGACGGCACGGAGGAGAACATCTTCTCCCTGCTGGACGAGGACAGCGACCTGCTGGAGCTGGCCCCGGGAGACAACCTGCTCAAGGCCACCGCCGACAGCGGCGAAACCAGCCTGCAGGTGACGGTGCGCTTCTATCCCATGGTTTCGGGCATTCTGCCGGAGGTGGTAACGTGACGCTGGACGTTTTGGATGAACTGACCCTCGCCCGGCTGGGCCGGGTTGAGGTGTGGGTGAGCCTTTACTGGGACGAGCCCTACAACACCGAGGGGAGCATGACGCTGGAAGTGCGGCCCACCGAGGAGAACCTGTCCCTGCTCCGGGAGGGCCGCTGGCTGCGCCGCAGTGACAGCGATGTGCCCATGCGCATCTGCCACCGGAGCAACGAGAATCAGGACAGCAATCTGGTGGTCACCGGCTTCCCGGGAACGTGGATCTTCACCAAGCGGGCCTGTACCAGCATCGTGAAGAACGAAAACGCCGAAGCCGCCATGCGCAGGCTGGTCAGCGCCATGCAGCCGTGGCCCAAGCTGGAGCTGGGAGAGCTGGTAGGCTTTGACACCACCTACACCGCCCAGACCTCCGGCGGCAGCATCATGGACTACCTGATGACCATCGGCGCGGCTTGTGATCTGGGCTTCCGGGTGCGGCTCAGTGGTAAAAACGACCAGAAAAAACTACTGTTCGAGGTCTACCGGCCCACCGCTGATCCAAACAACCGTTTTTCCACCAAGTGGGGCAACTTGCAGCAGGCTGCGTGGGCTTTTGGGGACGGCGACTATGCCAACGTTGCCGTGGTGCAGGGCGCTGGCGAGGGCGAGAACCGGGCCACCGTCACCGTGGGCCTGACGGATGCCACCGGGGCCGACCGGCGGGAGCTCTATGTGGATGCACGGGATGTGCAGCCGGACGAGGAAAAGGGCGAGACCAACAAGAGCCAAGCCTACCTCGAGCGGCTCATGGCCCGGGGCACGAATAAACTGCTGGAGCAGCTCCGTACCGGCTCCATTGAGTTGACCATCGATGCCGAAGGGCTCTCCCCCGGGGATGTGGCCTACTGCACCATCCCGGAGCTGGGCTACAAGGCCACCGTCCGGGTGGCCGATGTCATTACCCAAAGCCAGAGCGACAGCACAACCCGCACCGTGCGGCTGGGCACGCCGGTCTGGCGCAAGCTGTAAGGACTGTAAGGAGATGATCTTTTGAGCAAAATCGTTTTATACCCTGCAAACGGGCCCGACTTCGATGCCGCAGACGTGGCGGCCTACCTTGCGGGCCTCACCTCGGGTGTGTTTAGCGGAGCTGAGGACTTCCCGGTGACAGCCGCAGGCGGGCTGACGGTCACCGTGGGCGCGGGCCGTGGCTGGGTGCACCCCAGCCGTTTCACCGGCTACTCCATCACAAAGCGGGAGAGCGACACCCTGGCCCTGCCGCTGGCCGACCCGTCTCTCCCTCGCATCGACCGCATCGTCATGCGCTATGATGCCGGTGCCAGAGCCGCCAGCCTGCAGGTGCTGCAGGGCACGGCATCCAGCACACCCACGGCCCCGGCCATCTCCCGCACCGAGCTGATCTACGACCTCTGCCTTGCCGAGATCGCCCGCCCGGCAGGCTCCACCAGCATCACCACGGGCCAGATCACCGACACCCGGCTGGACGAGGCGCTCTGCGGCATCGTGCGGGACGGTGTGACCGGCATCCCCACCGACGAGCTGCTGGCCACTGCCAAGGAGCGCATCAACGCACTGGAGGAGACGGCCAGCGCCGCCGCCAAAGAGGCCGCCGCCAGTAAGACCGCAGCGGCACAGTCGGAGGCCAACGCCGAGACGTACAAAGAGGCCGCTGCCACGTCGGAGAGCAACGCCGCTGGCAGCGCCGCCGCCTCTGCCGGTTCCGCTGCCGCAGCCGCTCGGAGCCAGAGCGCCGCGGCGGGAAGTGCCACGGAAGCATCCGGTTCGGCCAGCGCGGCGGAAAAGTTCAAAACGGCAGCGGCGACGTCGGAGAGCAACGCGGCCAAACATGAGGAAGCCGCCAAGAAAGCCTCCGATGAGGCCGGGGCCAAGGCGGGGACAGATAAGACCTTGAGCATTGAGAACGCACCGGCGGATGCGGCAGCGGTAAGAAAGCTGATCGAAGAATCCCTTGCCGCTCAGCGTGCGGAGGATTACGCCAGAATCAAATTCTGGGCCAGCAACGACCCCACATCCCCGGCAAGCTTTATCGGCGGCACATGGGAGCGCATTGAGGGCGAGTTTATCATGGGCGCTTCCAGTGCCTACCCTGTGGGCACCACCGGCGGCAGCGCCACCCACACCCAGACTACTGCCGAAATGCCGAGCCATAGCCATAGTGGCAGTACCGGCAGCGCTGGTTCCCACAGCCATAGCGCATGGACTGACGGTGCAGGTGGGCATAGTCATACAGTCAGTGCTGCAGTAACCCAAAAGCATGAAGTGAGCAAGATGGGAGTTGGTGGTACCGATGGCTCCGGCACATATGGTTATACTTTCTCGAGTGGAACAGCTACCACTTCTTGGGTAGGAGACCATACCCATGGCGTTGGTATGAACAAAGCCGGTGCCCATACCCATACCGTGAGCATCGGTAGCACCGGCAGCGGGCAGGCAATGGACATCCTGAACCCTTACTATGCCCTGTACATCTGGGTGCGGGTGGATGATGCCGCATGAAAGGAGCGCACATGAAAATTATTGACGAGACTGGCATTGTGCTGACCACTGAGCCGGATCTGGAAGCGGGCTATCTGGTGGAAGATGTGGAAGTCATTCACCATGATGCCGTAGAGGGCACAGCTCCGCAGTGGCACAGAGAGACCGCAAAGCTGCCGGACGGCTCTCCCGCCATCTACTACCGGGATGGCAAAGAGATTGGCCGAGACATGGTGAAGGTCATCGATGTGCCCGGTGTTGACCCTCAGCCCGCCTGGGATGAGGAAGTGCCGGTGATGCGGTACATCCGCTACACCGCCGAAGAGCTGGCTGCACAGGCTGAAGCCAAGAAAAAGGCAGAAGAAGCCGCTGCCGCCGAAGCGAAGAAAAAGGCAGAGCTGGAAACCGTGCCGGGCCGCATGGACGCTCTGGAAGCGGCAAACGACGACCTTGTGCTTATGATGGCCGATTTGATTGGAGGTTAAAACTATGAAAACGCTGAACAACCTGAAACTCCGCATCATGGTGCGGGCATTCCGCATCCGGCTGAACAACGGCGAAGCCTTTGAGGCAATCGCGGCGGATTACCCTGCCCTGACCGCTGACGACCTGGAAGCTATCCACGTCCAGCTGACCGAGAAGGAGGCGCAGAGCAATGCCCAGAACAATACTTGACGTGAGCAAATGGCAGGGCCGCATTGACTGGGACAAGGTCAAGACAAGCGGCCTTGTCTCCGGCGTGATGATCCGGGCCATGGGCAACAGCAAAGAGGGCAAACCCAGTAAGCCCTACATCGACCCCTACTTTGCCCGCAACTATGCCGAGTGCACCCGCGTAGGGCTGCCGGTGGGCGTGTACGGCTACTTCAAGGCCACCACCAAGGCACAGGCCGACAAGGAGCTGGCCCTGTTCAAGCAGGCGCTGGGCGGCAGAGCCTTCCAGCTGCCGGTGGCTGTGGACATCGAGGACAAGCTGCAGGCGGCCCTGAGCAAGTCTGCCCTGACTGACATTGTGGCCCACTGTCTGAGCGTGGTGGAGAGCTGGGGCGTGTACGCCATGCTCTACACCGGCCTGAACTTCGGGCAGACCAACCTTTACATGGGCGGCGCGGCCCTCAGGCCCTACGACGTATGGCTGGCGGCCTACCGCACCAAGAAGCCCTCCCCCGGCTGGCCCTTTGGAATGTGGCAGCACACCAGCAGCGGAAAGATCCCCGGCATTGCCAAGGGCGCAGACCTCAGCGTGGCCTACAAGGACTACGCGGGCATCATCCAGCGGGCCGGGCTGGGGCAGGTCAGGGGGTGAGACCGATGTGGCAATGGATCGCCCAATATTGGGCAGAGTGGGCTTTCGGTCTGCTGGGCACCGCCGTCATCGCGGTGGTCATCAAGTACAAGGCTCTGCTGGACGGCGTGCTGGCCATCCTGCATGATCGTATCTATCAGGCGTGTCAGTATTACATCAAGCAGGGCAGCATTGACACTGGTGGACTGAAAAACCTCGAATACCTTTACAAAAGCTATCACGCACTGGGCGGCAACGGCACCGGAAAGACCACCAGCCTGAAGCTGCTGTCCGGACTCCAGAAGCCTTACCGGGGGGAGGTGAAGCTGGTTGGGAGGGTAGGTGTGCTGCCGCAGAATCCCCAGGCGCTTTTTGTGAAGAAAAGCGTCCGGGAGGATCTCATTGAGATTCTCAAGGGCCGGGCTTTCTCCAGAAAGGCGCAGGAGGAGCGGATCGCTTGGGCGGTGCGGTTGTGCCGTCTGGAGGAACTGCTCGACCGGCACCCTTACGACCTGTCCGGCGGCGAACAGCAGCGGGCGGCTCTGGCAAAGGTGCTCCTGCTGGGACCGGAAATCCTGTTGCTGGACGAGCCCACCAAGGGGCTGGACGCGGAATTTAAGCAGACATTCGCTGAGATTTTGCAGACACTCCTGCGACAGGAGGTTGCCCTGCTCATGGTCAGCCACGACATTGAGTTCTGCGCCCGGTATGCCCACCGCTGCGCCCTGTTTTTCGACGGCTCCATCGTCACGGAGGCCCCGCCGCGGGCTTTTTTCTCCGGCAACAGCTTCTACACGACCTCGGCCAACCGCATGGCCCGTGGCCTGCTCCCGGAGGCAGTGACAGCGGAGGACGTCATACTGGCCTGCGGCGGGACGCTCCCGCCTGTGCCGGAACTCCCGGATCGCAGGGAGCCGCTCCCGGAGCCGGAGGAGTCCGGCGCGTACTCCAAACCAAAACCGCTGACCTGGTGGCGCAAGCTGGGCGCGGCGCTGACAGGAGCTATGGCCTTCCTCCTGTTCCTGTCCTTCATGAACATCACAGATTTGACCAAATTGATCACCGCAGGCGGTATGACAGAGCTGGCAAACCATCAAATGTTTCTGTATGCGCTCTTTATTCTCTCGTTGTTCCTGTTTGCTGCCTGCATTACGCGCCGGTCCCACCGGAAGGATTATGTCCTCCAGGTGCCCAGAGCCAAGCGGAAGCTGGCTAAGCGGACCATTGTGGCAGCCGTGCTGATTTTACTGCTAATCCCGCTGACCCTATATATCGGAGTGTTCTATTTGGGGAATAAAAAATACTATTTCATCTCTCTGATGGTGCTGTTGGAGTGTATGCTGCCGTTTTTCCTGATCTTTGAGGGGAGAAAGCCGCAGGCCAGGGAACTGGTGATCATAGCGGTCCTGTGTGCCATTGGCATTGCAGGACGGGCGGCGTTTTTCATGCTGCCGCAATTTAAGCCGGTGATGGCGTTAACGATTATTGCTGGTGTTGCCTTCGGGGGAGAGACGGGGTTTCTGGTGGGCGCAATGACCATGCTTGCCTCCAATGTGCTCTTTGGACAGGGCCCGCTGACTCCCTGGCAAATGTTCGCCATGGGCATTATTGGCTTCCTGGCAGGCCTCCTGTTCCGAAAGGGACTCCTGCGCAGAAACCGGGGCGCGCTATGCGTGTTTGGCGCGCTGGCCGCCATACTGATCTACGGCGGAATTATGAATCCGGCATCCGCCCTCACCTGGGTGGGAGAGCTCAATGAAAAGGTCCTGCTGACCTACTACATCTCCGGACTCCCCTTCGACTGTATCCAGGCGGCTGCCACTTGGCTTTTTCTCTGGTTTGGGGCAGAGCCCATGCTGGAGAAGCTGGACCGCATTAAGGTCAAGTATGGAATGGTAGAGGTATAATACTTGCTTGGAATCGACTTTGCTGCCTTTTGTCAAAGGTAGGATGATATGCCTGGATGGAGAAATAGAACATAGGCGGAGAAAAGGCTGAAAACATGCGGCGCTCAACCGAGCGCCGCATGTTTTTTCTTGCCGCTTTGATTTGTCCTTACTGTTTAAACGTCAAACCGCCATAGGGCCCGCCTGTATCTCAGGCGGGTCCTATGGCCAAAAGTGTTTTCGGCAAAATAAAAATTGTAGCAAAGGCTACCCAAAATGTGAGCGCCCTAATGGCGAATTAAAATGAGCCATTGTCAGCATCTGAAATAAACGCTACCTCTTAGGTGGGATAACCATAAGGGGGGGTAGCAGAAAGGCGTTACGAATGGCTCAAATCCAGTATATCAAATTTCCCCAGATCTAACTACGGAGTATCGTAAGCATTCCAGCCCCAAAACCAAGAGTGCCTGCGGATAGGCATGAAGCGGATTTTTGAGTACATTGGGGGTATTCCCATCAGACTGCGCTTTGACAATATGACCACGGCTGTTGCTCAGGTATTGAAAGACGGTGAGCGTGTTCTGACAGACGGCTTTACCCGATTTATGCTCCACTGCATTTTCCGGGCTGATTTTTGCAATCCGGCTTCCGGCAAGGAAGAGGGCAATGTAGAGAAGAAGGTTGGTTACAGCCGCCGCAATGCCTCTGCTTCGGTTCCGTCATTACCTCGTTTGAGGAATTTAATAAATGGTTTTGGGAGTGGTACGAAAAGGACGCCGACCGGCTCCACTACAAATACAAGGTTCCCGCGGTTGTTGAGCCAGGAGCTGGCCGTGATCTACGGCCTGGAGACATACGGCCCGGACCCGGCAGGGCAGGTACAGTCAACACTTGCCCAGCAAAAGGGAGTGACAACGCCCGGGTATGGGACACATCTAAACGGGCGATCCAGATTGTCCTCAACAACCTGAAGGGCATCTTCTTCCGGGACGATGATTTGGAGCAAATGACCTTTTCGGGGACGGGGCGGCGGGGGGAAACAGGTATCACGGTCCTCCGCATCTCAGCTTTTCAAGAAGTCGGCGACTACGACTTGGCACCAGCCTTTCCGCCAGCGATTTTGCTATACATAAAGATAGTGTCATTGATTTTTATATGTTACCTTGCTACAATAATATTATTTTAGCGGGACCCTGGGATATGGGGCCGTGGGAACAGCAAGAAAGGAGTTTACGATCTTGACGAGTCAACGATTAATCCAAGAGGCAAAGAATTTCCTGCGCAGCGGTACTCCTATCCCAGAGGAGGCGGTACGGCCGGAGATCCTACGGTCGTGGAAACGTTGCTGGGGGTCCCATGTGCCCATGGAGCACGGGAATAAGGAGATCCTGCCACTGGATGCCGTGGAGGAGCGGATCGCCCGGCGGAACAGTCTGTGTCAGGTGGCCTTCCCCTATCTGGATGGGCTGTACGATTTCATACGGGGCTCGGAGTTTCTGCTGCTATTCAGTGACGAGGAGGGCTATATCCTCTACGCCCGGGGGGACGAGGACATCTCCCGGACCGCCCGGGAGAACGGGCTGGTCAAGGGGGCCTGCCGCAGCGAATCCCGGCTGGGCACCAACGGGATCGGCACGGTCTTGGTGGACCGGATCCCCCTCCAGGTCTTTGGGGCGGAGCACTACTACGAGGTACATGCCAACTGGGCCTGCTCCGGCGCATCGGTCTTTCTGCCCGATGGAGACATCGGCGGCGTGGTCTGCCTGTCCGGCATGGCGGAGCATGTGAACGATCACACTCTGGGCATGGTGGTGGCCGCAGCAGATGCCATTTCTCGGCAGCTGAAGCTGAAAGATGCCTACGACCAGCTGTCCAAGAGCTACCGCAACTTGTCCGCTATCATCGAGACGGTGCCCACGGCCATGTGTCTGCTGGACGAGTCCCTCCATGTGGTAGCCTTTAATACACAGGCCACTCGGCAGCTGGCCCTCGCTCCGGCTGAGCTAAGCGGAGCTGACTTTCTGGAGGTGCTGGGATGTGGGGCGGTCACGGCGGAGGATATCAAGACCTCCCTATCCAACCGCACCATCTCCTTCGAGCGGGGAGAGGGCAAGCACACCATCTCCCTGTCGGTGGAGAGCACCGGCCACCAGGAGTATGTGGCGCAGATTGAGCAGTTGTCCAGCCTTCACAAGCGGGTCAACAACATTATGGGCAACGAAGCCCATTTCAGATTCCAGGACATCATCGGCATCTCTCCGGCCATGGGGGAGGCAGTGCGCATGGCCAAGATCGCCGCCCAGAACGACGCCTCGGTTTTCCTGTCCGGAGAGAGCGGCACGGGCAAGGAGCTCTTTGCCCAGGCCATACATAACGCCAGCTCCCGTCGCCGGGGGCCCTTCATCGCAGTCAACTGCGGCGCACTGCCCAAGAGCCTGATCGAGGCCGAGCTGTTCGGCTATGAGGGCGGGAGTTTCACTGGGGCCCGGCGGGACGGCTGTGCGGGCAAGTTCGAACTGGCCAACGGCGGGACGATCTTCCTGGATGAGATCGGGGATATGCCGGTGGATGTCCAGATCACCCTGCTGCGGGTGCTCCAAAACCGAGAAGTCCGCCGGATCGGGGCCTCCAAGGCGCTGAGAATCGACGTGCGGGTGATAACTGCCACCAACCGGGATTTGGAGCAGCTGGTGGACAGCAAAGTCTTCCGGGAGGATTTGTTTTACCGGATCAATGTCTTTCGGATCAATATCCCGTCTCTGCGGGAGAGGACGGGAGACGTGAGGCAGTTGGCGGGCTTCTTCCTGGCCAAGTACAGTGACATCCGTCCTGGCGGAAGGGTGGAGGGCTTCACGGCCGAGGCCCTGGCCATGATGGAGGCATACCCCTGGCCGGGGAACGTGCGCCAACTGGAGAACAGCGTGGAGCGGGCGGTCTACCTGGCCGAGGGGGAACTGGTCACCGCCGCCGAGCTCCCGCCGGAGATCCGGGCCTTCCAGGGATCGGCGCCCTCGCCGGCTGTGCCTGCGGCGGCGGGAGAGTCCCCCTCTGGGGGCGAGGGGGAGGACGAGGCGGCGCGGATCCAGGACATGCTCCACCGCACCCACGGGAACGTCATGGAGGCGGCCCGCTTGCTGGGTATCAGCCGAAGAACTTTATATCGAAAGCTCCAACGGTATCACATCGACTACAGCTCGCATCGGATCTGATATACCGTATGACACAAATGGAACTGTGACACAACTGTGCGCCATGTGCGGCTGTGTCACAGTTTTTGTCACATATGTGGCACACTCCAGTGGCGCACTGGGGCAGAGAAGTCCCGGTTTGCCTTGGTTTTTCAAGGGGTTGCGGAGGGGAAGAGTTGGCATGGCATTTGCGTGTTTATCAAAAACAAGACCGGGTGCGGTACGCAGATGACCGTCCCCGTTTGCTGGCGGAGCAGGACCCACGGGGACAAATCGAAAGAATGGGAGGCGATCACGATGAAGTATGCCGTTTTGAGCGGCAACGAGCGGTTCGAGATCCGGGAAGGAGAGCTGAAAAGCAATGGATGCGCGGTGCTCCAGGTGACCCATGTTGGCGTCTGTGGCACGGATACCTCTTACTGGCACGAGGGCGAGCGATACCGTGGGGTGGTCATCGGACACGAGTACTCAGGCGTCGTAGTGGCCCCAGGCACCAACCGGGCCCTCAAGCCGGGCGACCGGGTGGCCGGGTACACCCAAAACGTATTTCAGGAGCCCTGCGGCCACTGTGAGGCATGCCTGGCTGGCGACTGGGACCACTGCACCAACCGCAGGGTCTTCACCTGGAAGGGCGGCGAGCTGGGCCATCCCGGCGCTTACAGCCAGTACACCACCTGGTTCCCCCACAGTCTGGTCAAGCTTCCGGATAATGTGACCAACGAGGAGGGAGCCATGGCCGAGCCCTTCGCGGTGGGCCTTCATGCCATCCAGGTCAGTCAGGTGAAGCCCAACGACAGGGTGCTCATCCTGGGCGGCGGGATCATTGGCATGAGCTGCGCAGAGTGGGCCAGAACCTTCGGCGCCAGTGAGATCACCGTCTCAGAGCTCAACCCCCAGAAGCGGGAGATCATCCGGGGCTATCAGGTGGCTGACCATGTGGTGGCTGCCGACGCCCCCGACCTGGAGCAGCAGCTGCTGGATATCTCGGGGGGCGGCTATGACCTGCTGATTGACTGCGTGGGGGTGCCCAGCGCCTTCAACACCGGCTTGCGCGCCCTCAAGCCGGAGTTCTATATGCGGGCCACCGCCGTGGGCCTGCCCCATGCTCAGTTCCCTCTGGACTATGAGCGGCTGGTGCTCAAGCAGGTGCTCCTCCGTGGCAGCAAGGGCCACAACTTCGATGAATTCAAGACCGTCATCAACGCCATGGCCTCTGGCCGGATCTCCGTAAAGAAATACATCTCTCGCCGCATCAAACTGGAGGAGGTCCAGGCGGGTTTTGAGGCCATGAAGGCCGCCCGCGGCCTGGACACCAAGGTAATCATCGAGACGCAGTGACCCCGAAACAGATCAAAACAAGTCTGCAAATAAAGAGGGAGGAGAATCATGGACATTATCTCCATACTGGGCCTGGTCCTGGGGCTGGCAGTCCTGATCATGATGGGCTTTAAAGGCTGGGGCATGATCCCCACATCCATCGTGGGCGCGCTGGTTGTCGTCATCACCAACCGCATGGACCTTTGGGAGGCGCTGAGCACCCACTACGGGACCTTTATGAAGAACTATGCGGGCGACTACTTCCTGATGTTTTTCCTGGGCACGCTGTTCGGCGCACTGATGGGGAGCAGCGGTGCGGCCAAATCCATCGCCTGTAAAATCGTGGATCTTATGGGCAGCAAGCGGGCCCTGCTGATTGTGGTTATCACCTCTGCCGTCCTCTCCTATGGCGGCGTCAGCTTTGCCGTGGTGGTGTTCACCCTGTACCCGATCGCCCTGGTTCTGTTCAAGGAGGGCAACGTCTCCAAGCGGCTGTTCCCTGCGGCGCTGTTCGCCGGCTGTGCCTCCTTCACCATGGTGGGCCTGCCGGGCAGCCCACAGATCCAGAATATCATGCCCACTGAGGTACTGGGAACCACGGCCTACGCTGCTCCCCTCAACGGTATCGTTGTTTCCTGCATCATCTTCGCTCTGAGCATGGTATGGCTGGAGTGGAACGACAAGCGGTTGAAGGCGGCCGGCATCGGCTTCGTCCCCGGACGAAAAGACGATCTGGAGGCCATCGATATCTCCGACCGCACCGGGATGCTGCCCTTCGGTCTGGCTGTCATTCCTATCTTATTCGTGGTGCTGTATATCTTTGTGATGCAGCAGGTGCTGAAGGACGCTGTCACCTGGAGCACCAACTACATCGTCATTCAGTCCCTGGCCCTGGGCTGCCTGCTGGCCTTTGCCCTGTTCCACAAGCGGATCCACGCCTTCCGCGATTCGGTCAATGATGCGGCCACCAACAGCCTGATCGCCCTGATGAACACCGCCGTGGTCACCGGCTTCGGCGGCGTAGTCCAGGGATCCCATGGCTTCGAGCTGGTCAAGGAATTCGCACTGAGCCTGGATATGAACCCACTGATCTCTGCCTGCGTGGCCACCGCCATCGTGGCTGCGGCCTGCGGCTCCTGCTCCGGCGGCCTGTCCGTGTTCCTGGCGGCCCTTGGTCCCCAGTATGTGCAGCTGTGTCAGGCGCAGGGAATCGATCCGCAGATCCTCCACCGCTCCATCACCTGGGCGGGCGCCGGCCTGGACTCCCTACCCCACTCCGGCGGCTATGTGACGGCCAATATCTACACCGACCAGCCCCCCAAGGAGACCTATCCCTATTTCTTCGTCACTAACATCGGCCTGACGACGCTGGGCTGTGTGCTGACGGTGGCCCTGTATATGCTCTTCGGCCTGGTGTGACCAGGCGGAGAGGCTGGAGAAATCCGATCACGCTCTGAAATCGAGAAAGGAACATTGCTATGCTGGAAATGATCTGGAAGCCGACTTTGTACGGCTTCGACACCTGCAAAGAGTTTGCCGAGGCGTTCCGCCTCAACAGCGACGACCTGATCCTCAGCAACGCCTATATCTATGAGCCCTACTTCGGCTGTATGGAGAACCTGAACTGCCATGTGATCTTCCAGGAGAAGTATGGCGCCGGGGAGCCCACCGACGTGATGGTGGATGCGATCCTGGCCGACGCGGCCAAGACCAGATGTAAGCGGGTGATCGCCATCGGCGGCGGCACGGTGATCGACATCGCCAAGGTGCTGGCCGTCTCTGACGGCGAGGGGGTGGACGACCTTTATGACAAGGCCCCCGATCTGGAAAAGAAGCGGGAGCTGATCATCATCCCCACCACCTGTGGCACGGGCAGCGAGGTGACCAATATCTCCATCATGGCCCGCACCCGCATAGGAACCAAGCTTGGCCTGGTCAGCCCCGCCATGTACGCCGACTACGCGGTGCTGATCCCCCAGCTGCTGGAGGGCCTGCCGTTCAAGGTGTTCGCCGCCAGCTCCATCGACGCCCTGGTCCACGCGGTGGAGTCCGCCCTGTCCCCCAAGGCCACCCCCTACACCAAGCTCTTTGGCTATAAGGCCATTGAGATGATCATCCGGGGCTATCAGACCATCGCCAAGAAGGGGCCGGAGAGCCGCTTCTCCCTGCTCAACGACTTCCTGCTGGCCTCCAACTATGCGGGCCTGGCCTTTGGCACCGCCGGCTGCGCCGCCGTCCACGCCACCAGCTATCCCCTGGGCGGCAAGTATCATGTGGCCCACGGCGAGAGCAACTACGCCATGTTTACAGGGGTGCTCAAGAACTACATGGAGCTCCGCCGGGACGGGGAGATTGCAGTCCTCAACCAGTATTTGGCCGACTTGTTGGGCTGTATGACCAATGTGGTCTATGACGAGCTGGAGAAGCTGCTGGACCAGATCCTGCCCAAGCGGCCCCTCCGCGAGTACGGCGTGACCAGGGAGGATCTGCCCGTCTTCGCCCACAGCGTGGTCACCGAGCAGGGCCGCCTGATGGCCAACAACTTCGTCCCTCTGGACGAGGCGCGGGTGCTGAAGATCTATCAGGAGCTGTTTTAAGACCGCTCCAGTCCCGGTTGCCTGTCCCCGCCTTAGAGGGCGGGGATCGCCGGGGGAATCCCTCTGGCCGGGGGAGCGGGACTGGGCGCAATGATAAAAGGAGGAGATTCTCATGGCGCTTATGAGCAAGGCAGCGATCGTGACCGGGGCAGCCCAGGGCATCGGCAAGGCCATCGCCGCACGGCTGGTGAAGGATGGAATGCGGGTGGCCATCGTGGACATCAACCAGGAGGCCGCCGTCGCAGCCGCCGAGGAGCTGGCCGGGCAGTATGGCGCGGAGACCATGGCCGTGCAGTGCGACGTCTCCCAGGAGGAACAGGTCAACACCGCCGTGCAAAAGGTGCTGGAACGGTTCGGTACGGTGGACGTGCTGGTCAACAACGCCGGCATCCTGTCCCTGAAAAAGCCCTTTGTGGAGTACACCAAGGCCGACTGGGACAAAATCTTCGGCATCAACTTCATGGGCGATGTGTTCTTCTGCAAGGCGGTGATCCCCACCATGAAGGAGAAAAAGGCCGGGCGGATCATCAATATGGCCTCCCAGTCCGCCGAGACGGGCGGTCTGGCCGCCTCGCCGATTTACGCCGCCAGCAAAGCTGCAGTCTGGTGCATGACAAAGTCACTGGCCGGGGAGATGGGGCCCTATCAGGTGACCGTCAATGCGGTGGCCCCCGGCTACATCATGACCGAGATGACCCGCAACGCCGGTTATCGGGACGACATGGTCCCCATGAAGCGCCTGGGTACCCCTGAAGACGTGGCCGACGTGGTGGGCTTCCTGGCGAGCGAGGACAGCCGCTATGTCACTGGCATGATCGTGGATATCAACGGCGGCACGGTGATGCGCTGACTTTGTCTGAACGAGAACGGGTCATCAACTGACATTGGGAGGTAAAATATATGAGCACGAAAAAGGAACCGAAGGAGCTGGCAAAGCAGTTCTATACCGTAATGTACCGGATGCGCCGCTTCGAGGAGGAGGTCTTTGAGTTCTATAAGCGGGGCCTGATGCCAGGCCTGGCGCACCTGTATCTGGGGGAGGAGGCGGTGGCCGCCGGGGCGTGTGTCGCTCTGCGTGAGGACGACTATATCGGCTCCACCCACCGCGGCCACGGCCACCTGGTGGCCAGAGGCGCCGATCTGGACCGGATGATGGCCGAGATCCTGGGAAAAAAGACCGGCTACTCCAAGGGCAAGGGCGGCTCCATGCACATTATGGCCATGGACAAGGGCATCCTGGGCGCCAACGGCATTGTGGGCGGCGAAATCCCCATCGCCACTGGCGCGGCCTACTCCGCCAAGCTCCGGGGCACCGAGCAGGTCACCCTGGCCTTTTTCGGCGACTCCGCGTCCAACGAGGGGACCTTCCATGAGTCCATCAACATGGCTGCCGCCTGGAACCTGCCCATCGTCTATATCATTGAGAACAATCTCTTCGGCATTTCGGTGGATATCCGCCGGGTGACAAAGGAGCACGACCTCTATAAGCGGGCCGAGGGCTATGGGATTCCGGGCGAGGCTGTGGACGGCAACGACGTCTATGCGGTGTACGAGGCCGTCTCCAGGGCGGTTGAGCGGGCCCGCAAGGGCGAGGGGCCCACCCTCATCGAGTGCAAGACCTACCGCTGGCAGGGCCACCACGTGGGCGACCCCGGCGAGTACCGCGCCCCTGAAGAGCTGGCCGCATGGAAGGCCCGCGAGCCCTTGGTGGTGCTGCAGGAGAAGGGACTGCTGAGCGACGGCGAGATTGAAGAGATCCGCGCCTCTGTGGAGAAGGAGATCGCCCAGGCCTGTAAGTTCGCCGAGGAGAGCGATTATCCCGACGTGTCCGAGGCCTACAAGGATGTGTTTGTAGATATCGCCGCATCTGTTTGATAATAAGGGAGGTTCAGATCATGAGAGAATTGATGGTGAGAGACGCCATCCGGGAGGCCCTGGACGAGGAGATGGCGCGGGATAATACCGTATTCCAGATGGGCGAGGACATCGGCGTCATCGGCGGCAACTTCAAGTGCACCGTGGGTTTGCGGGACAAGTATGGTGATCTGCGTGTAAAGGATACCCCCATCTCTGAGCAGGGGTTCGTGGGCATGGGCGTTGGCGCGGCCCTGACCGGCCTGCGCCCGGTGGTGGAGCTGATGTTCGCCGACTTCATGATGGTCTGCGGCGACCAGCTCTTCAACCAGATGGCCAAGATCACTTACATGTCCGGCGGCCAGTGCAACGTGCCCATGGTGGTGCGCCTGCCCCTGGGTGGCGGACGCTCCTCCGCGGCTCAGCACTCCCAGTCCATCCATGCCTGGGCCGCCCACATCCCCGGCGTCAAGGTGGTGGTCCCCTCCACCGCCGGCGAGTGCAAGGGGTTGCTCAAGACCGCCATCCGGGACAACGACCCCGTTATGTTCTTTGAGCACAAGATGCTCTATACCACCAAGTTCAACGATGTCCCGGAGGTGGAGGAGGATGTGTGCATCCCCTTCGGCAGGGCCCGCATCGTCGCGGAGGGCGCCGATATCACCGTGGTCACCAACTCCATGATGACCATCAAGGCGGAGAAGGCGGTCCGGCAGCTACAGAAGGAGGGCATCAGCGCCGAGCTGATCGACCTGCGCACCATCGTGCCCCTGGACACCGAGACAATCATCAGGTCGGTGAAAAAGACGGGCAAGCTGCTGATCGTAGACGAGGGCCACCTCAGCTTCGGCATCACCGGCGAGATCGCCTCCCGGATCATGCCCGACGTGTTCTATGATCTGGACGCCCCCATCCAGCGGATGGGCACCGCCGACGTGCCCCTGCCCTTCAGCCCCGCGCTGGAGTTCCCGCTGATTCCCGACGAGAAGAAGATCGCGGCCAAGATCCGCGAGATGGTGTAAGGAGGCATCGCAATGGCTGAAGTCGTCATCATGCCTAAGCTGGGCTTCAACATGGACGAGGGCCAGCTGGTCAAGTGGCACAAGCAGGTGGGCGAGACGGTAAAGAAGGGCGAGGTGCTCTTTGAGATCAACACCGACAAGACCACCATGCCCGTGGAGGCCACCGAGGACGGCACCCTCCTGAAGATCATTCTGGAGGAGGGTGCCTTCGCCGAGGTGTTTACCCCCATCGCCGTGACCGGCGCACCGGGGGAGGATCCGGATGCCGCCCTGGCTTCCGCCGGACAGGGGCAGGCCGGTGGAAGCGCGCCCGCCGCCGCTCCTTCGGCCCCTGCCGCGCCGGTGGACATGAAGTCTCTGAAACTGACACCCAAGGCCCGAAAGCTGGTCCAGGACGAGGGCATCGACCCGGCCTCCCTGACCCAGATCAAGGGCACCGGCTTCCAGGGCGGGATCACCTATAAGGACCTCAAGGCATCCCCGCTGGCCCGCAGGGTGGCCCGGCAAATGGGCGTGGATCTGGCCGCTGTCCAGGGTACCGGCGCCGCCGGCAAGATCATGAAGGCCGACGTGGAGGCCGCGGCCGCCAAGGCCGCGCCTGCCTCCGCCGGGTCGGACACCCGACAGGTGGCCTCCGCCGTTCCCTACAAGGGTGTGCGCAGGATCATCGGCGAGAAGCTGGCCCAGTCCAAGTTCACGGCGCCCCACCTGTACTTTACCGACGCGGTGGACACCACCGAGCTGGCCGCCTTCCGCAAGCGGCTCAACGGGACCAGCGAGGTAAAGATCGCCGTCTCCGACCTGCTGACCATGGCGGCCTGCAAGGCCCTGAAGAAATTCCCCGGCATCAATGTCACCCTGAAGGACGACCAGGTCGTCACCTACAAGTCCATCAACGTGGGCACTGCCGTGGCTGGTGACAACGGCTTGGTCGTCCCGGTGATTAAGAATGTGCAGAACAAGACTCTCACCGACGTGGCACGGGAGAGCAAGGATCTGGTGGCCAGAGCCAGGGAAGGCCGGCTGGCCCCGGAGGAGTACAGCGAGGGTACCTTCTCCATTTCCAATCTGGGGATGTTCGGCATCGGCAACTTCACCGCGATCATCAACGCGCCCGAATCGGCGATCCTGTCGGTCAGTTCCGTGCGCAAGACCCCCGTTGTGGTCACCGGCGAGAACGGAGAGGACGCCATCGCCATCCGGCCCATGATGAACATACAGCTGTCTGTGGATCACCGGGTCATTGACGGTCTGCTGGCCTCCCAGTTCGTGGAGTATATGAAGCAGCTGCTGGAGCATCCTATCCAGATTCTGATGTGAGTGGAGGAGTGTCATGGCAGAGATCATCATCATGCCCAAGCTGGGCTTCAATATGGACGAGGGCCAGTTGGTCAAGTGGCACAGGCGGGTGGGTGAAACGGTAAAGAAGGGCGAGGTGCTCTTTGAGATTAACACCGACAAGACCACCATGCCCGTAGAGGCTACAGCGGACGGCACCGTCCTCCAGCTCATGCTGGAGGAGGGGGCTTTCGCCGAGGTGTTCACCCCCATCGCCGTGATCGGCGCTCCGGGGGAGGACCCCAATGCCGTCCTCAACGGCCCCGCCACCCCCCAGGCCGCGCCCGCGGCCCCGGCGGAGCCGGCCGGATACGACTACGACGTGGTCGTGATCGGTGCCGGCCCCGGCGGCTATGAGACGGCGATCAAGGCGGCCCAGTGCGGGAAAAAAACCTGCATCATCGAGGGGGCCGGTTTCGGAGGCACCTGCCTGAACGTGGGCTGCATCCCAACCAAGGCGTTGATTCAGACCGCCGACGTGTACCACAAGGTGAAGGATGCCGCCCGCTTCGCGGTGACGGGCGTGGAGGCGGACAAGATCGCGGTGGATATGGCCGCCTTGCAGGCCAGAAAGAAAGCCGTGGTCAAAACCCTGGTCAACGGCGTCAAGGGTCTGCTCCGGGGCAATAAGGTAACGGTGGTGGAGGGAATGGCCTCGTTTGCCGATACCCATACCCTGTCTGTGGACGGCAGGAGCATCACCGGGGCCAACATCATCATCGCCACCGGCTCCAGCGTATTCATGCCCCCCTTCATCGCGCTGGAGGGGGAAAACCACCTGCTGACCAGCACCGAGGCCCTGGACCTGGATCAGGTGCCCGCCTCGGTCACCGTGATCGGCGGCGGTGTGATCGGCGTGGAGTTCGCCTATCTCCTGAACCGTCTGGGCAGTAAGGTGACGGTGCTGGAGCTGATGGACCATATCCTGCCCATGGTGGACATCGAGGTCTCCAGGCTGGCGGAGAAGCGGATGACCAAGGACGGGATCCTGTTCCGGCTGGGCGCAAAGGTCAGCCGGGTGAAGGACGACACGGTGTACTACGAGTTCGGGGGGCAGAACTGCCAGGTAAAGTCGGATATGGTGCTCATGGCGGTGGGGCGTGTTCCAAACACTCAAGGCCTCAACGCAAAGGGGATCGGCATCGAGTTCGACCGGAAGGCGATCCGGACGGACGCCCATATGCGCACCAACATCCCCCATATCTATGCCATTGGGGACGTGAACGGGAAGGTTATGCTGGCCCACACCGCCTCCCACGAGGGTATGGTGGCAGTGGCGGACATCTGCGGCCAAGGGGAGGAGATGCGCTATGACCGGATCCCATCCTGTGTCTATCTGGAGCCTGAGATCGCCTGCATCGGCCTCACCGAGGCCCAGGCCAGGGAGAAGTACGGCGACGGACTGAAGATCGGGCGGTTCAACATGGCGGCCAACGGCAAGTCCCTGATCGCGGGGGACACGGACGGCCTGTTCAAGGTGATCGTGGCGGCGGACACCGGCGAAATCCTGGGCGCTCACCTCTATGGTCAGCACGTCACCGACATGATCGGTGAGATCTCGGCGGCCATGGCCGCCGAGGGCACCGCTGAGGAGCTGATCCATGCGATCCACCCCCATCCCACGGTCAACGAGGCCCTGGGCGAGGCTTTTATGGCCGCCTGGAACGGACGGGCCATCAATTCCCTGTGACAGGGAGGATCCTCTGCCTGGGTGACAGCCTGACCTATGGCTTCGGCCTCCCGCGGGGACTGGTCTGGACGGCGCTGTGCGCCGCCCAGACCGGGGCGGAGCTGCTGGGCTGGGGCGTCAACGGCAACACCACCGGCGGTATGCTGGCCGTCCTGCCCGATCTGCTGGTCCGGGAGCACCCGGACGCGGTCCTCCTGATGGGCGGGACCAACGATATCGCCTACGGCGGGGATCTGGCGGGCGCCAGGGCCAACATGGGGGCCATGGCCCACCTGATCATCGCCGGAGGAGGCCTCCCGCTGATCGGGATCCCGCCGGGGCTCCGGCGGCCCATTCGGCGGGAGTGGGCGGAGCTGATGCCGGAGCGGGCGGCAGAGCTGCTGGCCGAGTACCAGAGCTGGCTGCGCCGCTTTGCCGCTGCCTTCCGTCTGCCGGTCCTGGACTTCGACCGGGCCTTCACCCGATGGGGAGAGGAGGGGCTCTTTCAGCCGGATGGCCTCCACCCCAACGCCGCCGGCCACTGCCTGATGGCGGAGACGGCCGCGGCGCTCATTCGATCCCTGTGAGAGAAAGGAGCCTGTGCCACGATGCGTGCCATCCAAAGCCCCAGCACCGACCCCCGCTTCAATCTGGCGCTGGAGCAGTATATTTTTGACCAGATGCCTCGGAACCGGTCCTATCTCATGCTCTGGCGCAACGACCAGACGATCGTGGTGGGCAAGCACCAGGATACCTTCGCCGAGATCAACGCCGACTATGTGCGGGCCAACCAGATTCAAGTGGTCCGCCGGCTGTCCGGGGGCGGGGCGGTCTATCACGACCTGGGGAACGTGAACTTCACCTTCATCGCCGACCACACGGGCAGCGACTTTGACTTCTCCACCTTCTGCCGCCCGGTGATCTGGGCGCTGGAGAGCCTGGGGGTGCCTGCGGAGCTGAACGGCCGAAATGACATGACCATCCGGGGCAGAAAGTTTTCGGGCAACTCCCAGTATGTGAAGGAGGGCCGGGTGATGCACCACGGCACGCTCCTGTATGACTCTGACCTGAGCGTGGTGTCCTCAGCGCTGGCTCCCAGCCGGGACAAGCTGACCTCCAAGGGTCTGCCCTCGGTGCGCAGCCGGGTCACCAACATCAAGCCCTATATGCATCAGCCGATGCCCACAGAATCCTTCATGGAGCGGCTGTGGTCCTGCCTGGGAGAGGTATGTGACCTAGTCCCCTATGAGCTGGATCGGGGGGATCTGAACCAGGTGGAGCGTATCCGGCAGGCGGTGTACGACCGCTGGGAGTGGAACTATGGAAGTTCCCCCCGGTGTCAGATCGACAAGCGCCGCAGGGTAGAGGGCTGCGGCGAGATCCGGGTCTGCCTGGATTTGAAGGAGGGTGCAATCCAGGCGCTGTCCTTCTATGGGGACTTCTTCTCCCGAAAGGAACCCGACCAGCTGGCCCGGCGGTTGATCGGCTGTCCTCTGCGGGAGGAAGCTCTGCGGGCAACGGTGCCGGCGGGGGAAATCGGGCAGTATTTTCAGAACATGGACCTGGATGAATTTTGCGGGCTGATGCTCTGCTGAGGCCCCATCAAAAACAGGGCGCGGCCCGGAAGGCCGCGTCTAACAGCAAGGAGTGGATGATATGAGTATTGACCGTCTGCCGCCCGTGGGCCATGTGGGTGTCGTCGTGGCCGATATGGACCGGGCGCTGGAGGAGATCCGTCAGATCTTCGGGATCGACGGCGCAGGGAAGGTGTACGACTTCACACCCATGAATGTATGGGCCTGGGGGGAGAAAATTCCCGGCTGCCAGATTCGGATCGCCATGCTGGATTGGACCGACAGCCTGAAGCTGGAGGTGCTCCAGCCCGTCTTTGGCGAGATTGAACATAAGCGCTTCGTAGATGAGGTGGGAGGCGGGATGCACCACACCGCCTACTACGTCAAGGACTACCCGGCTTATCGGGATTTCATCGTGGGCCAGGGGGGCGAGATCATTTTTGAGTCGGAGACCGAGGATGAAAAGGGGTACCGTCGATGCTGCTACGCCCGTATGCCTGGGACGCAGATGATTGTAGAAGTATTGGAGAAGGCGTGGTTGCGCAATTGAGGTGCTCCTGTCTTTTGAGAAAATAAGTTCATAGATTAAGTATGGGCAACACCCCTCCTGTGGTTCGGCAGACGGGGTGTTGCTTATATTCTGGACATAAGGATGCCCTCCTGAAGCACTCTTATTGAGAAAAATGCTCCATCTAAGTTTAGATGAAGTTATAGGGTCAAGCGTCAAACAGCAATTATTAGGTATGAAAAAAATCATGCTTAATTGTATAAATGACTATAATTAGACTAAAAAGTAAAAATAGAACTTTGGAAAATATTACAACGTACAGTCAAAGCAGCGGCTGGGAGGAGAGGGCTTTCGTGCTTGTACCGTAAATTTAAAGATAATTAAGCTACCAAAAAAGAGATGTTCCAGAGGTCACTATACCTTTGGAACATCTCTTTCTGTTTAGATTTCAAAGCGGAATCGGTAAGAAGACGGCGTATGAGCTTTTGAAGGATGGCGCAATCCACTAAATGAAGATTGGGAAATCGTTTAAGATACCTAAAATCTATATCATTGAATATCTGATCGGTATATATTAAAAAGTTTCGGTGTGTGGAAATAAGGCAGTACGGAATATTGGAGGAGAGAACTTTACATGGAATAATATTTTACATCCTCTTCGATTGAGCATCCCAATATACTTTCATGCCAACGATTGTAATAGATTTCTTGTTAACGGGAAGCTTTTCCATAGCGGCCTTGGTCTATTTGGAATGACCGGTTGAGAAGGAAAGTCCTTTTGCAAAGAGCATATTAACAATCTTTCCTAAGCTGGCTCCAGCAAGATAGTATTTAAATATACCGCGGACAGCATCTGTTTTTTCTTCATGCGCAGTGATTTCCTTGCCAGCTAAAACGTAGCCATACGGAAGTTTCACAGGTACCTCACTTTCCAAAACATAAATAAAGGCAGGTTTAAGAGAGATACCATCTCTTTAAATCTGCTTGCTGACACTTGCAATATGTAATGGTAGCCAGTTCTATGCTGTGGTTTTAATACACTTTTACAAAGTATAGACAAAACCTGCATATAACTATCGTTATACGCAGGTTTTGTCTACGATGGTGCGGATGACGGGACTCGAACCCGTACGGCCATGGGCCACTAGCACCTCAAGCTAGCCAGTCTACCAGTTCCAGCACATCCGCATATTGTCGTCTCGAAAGACTGCTAGATTATTATAACGAGCCGTTACGGATTTGTCAACTGGAATTTTCCACTCCGCACCAGAAAAAGCAAAAAGATCGAAAAAAGGAGTTGACAAGTGGGGGGACAGATGGTAATATAATTTTCGCGCTGCAAAGAGCGCTAAAGATGCGCGAGTGGTGGAATTGGCAGACTCGCTAGATTCAGGTTCTAGTGTGCATTACGCACGTGCGGGTTCAAGTCCCGCCTCGCGCACCATGTCGGAGCAAGCTATGGATCGCTTGCTCCGACTTATTTTATATGTCAGAGCGCGCTCACGCCGCTGCTCCTCCTTTCCAAACCGAACTAGCCTACGCTGGGCTTCGGTTTGAGGCCGCCCTGTGGGCGGCTTTTTTCTTGTCGGTTTTAACCGTCTGTTCCAAATTTGAAAGCCACGTCTTAGCCGATTGAGGCTGAGACGTGGTTTTTAAATTTGTAATACCTCTATGATATGCTGGCAATCAGTCATGCTATAGTGGTGTTTTACTACAAAATATTATCTGGATTTTGCAGGCGAAAGGAAAAGATATAATTTTGGAATCAGAGGATATGGCATGTAGCTTGTAATAAAGAGCGAAAATTGATTACAATTAGCATATAAGCAATTTTGGAAGGATTTTCTGTCAACATGAAGGGGGCATGAAAATTATATCTGAACAGCTTCAGCGATATAGTAACACCCACACCGCATGGTCTGGTGATGACCGGGACGCTGTTACAATGCTCTAGGCATTTTTGGGCTCGGGCGGAAAATCAGTGAGAGGTTCTCGACTGAAGACACATGGCCTAATACGGATGGGACGTTTGAATTAGTCCCGTCTCCAAAGGTGTCTAGGCGGCCAAAGCGGAGCTTTGTGGTCCAGAGTAAGGGAACCTCGACCCCGCAGATATCGCTGGACGGCGCTGTCCACTATCGGCTACGGGATCTTGCCTTCCCTGCATATGTGGCTTTGGAGGTTACGCTGGACCCCGGTATCTTGTTCCTGGTGTTAAATACGGGGAAGCGAGGGCAGGAGCGCGTATTCTGGAAGTACATTTCCCCCAGGTTTCTCGCGTCGCTCGATTTTAGCAAGGACTCCGCGGTGATCCGCTTTACCGGCGGGGACGAGATCAAAAACACGGAAGAGTCTGGGGATGACTTCGTCTGTAGCTGGACGGGGTCTCCAACGACCACTCCTTGGGCTTTCGGTCGTCCCCTTTCAGTTGGCCTATACAGTCTCCATTCACAAGGCGCAGGGCCTCGAGTACAATTCCGCCAAGGAGGTCATCCCCAGCAGCAATTCCGAGCAGATCTCCCACGGCATTTTCTATACAGCCATCACCCGTGCAAAGGAAAAATTAAAAATCTTTTAGAGTGCGGATACAATCAATCAGATTATCGACGGGTTCGGCAAGGCGGCCGGCGGCCGGTTGGGTCTGAATATCATCAAAACACAATTTCTGAATGCCGAGGCAGCAGGACCGCCACCCGTCTCTTGACTTTTGGCCTGCATGGAGTATAATAAGGGTGCACAGCCAAGTTTATATGGAGCATCATGACTCTGCGCGAGTGCTGCCCTTCGGGCAGGCGCAGGGATGAGGGAAGCCGGTGGGAGTCCGGAGCTATACCCGTAGCCGTATGTGCTTGAGGTTGCCGTTCGAGGCGTGAGCCGGTCATTGGGGCAGGGCCCTGAGAAGGCGGAACGGCAGACGCAGGAGCGAGATCGCTCTGGAAAGGCACGAGCCGGAAGACCTATGGTGTTTGAGAGTGGGGCGCACGTCGGTGTGCGCCGGGAAAGCGCGCGGAAAAGCGGCCGCGGCGGATCATGGGATCTGCCGCGGCCGCAGCTTTATGCAGGAGACAGTGACGACGAGCAGAAAGGAAGGAGACCGCTATGCTGAATCTCACCTGGATCAAGAACCCCGACCACGTATCCTACTGTAAGGAGAACGAGGTGCTGCCCCGGTTGGCGCGGGAGCTGGGCATCGCCGACCTGGCACAGCAGGTAGAGGAATTCCGGACCCACCCCACGGCGGAGGGGGTAAATCTGAAAGGGAAGAAACGTACCACTTTGAAGCTGTTCATCCCCAACCTGACCTTCCCGGAGCCGGTGGAGATGGGGGAGAACGTGTGGATCTATATGGGGGAGCTATGCCCCGCCTACTGTCTGTTTACCCCTTGGGAGGAGACAAAAGAGAATTGACGCAACGGGAAGGAGATACGGTTATGGGCGAACAAAAAAAATACTGGGAGGGCAAGCACTTCGCTTTCTATACCAACAAGGAGTGCGAATATTACCCCTGCCACCCGGTGCCGGAGGGGACGGAGTTCAACTGCCTGTTCTGCTACTGCCCGCTTTATATGCTGGGGCGGAAGTGCGGGGGAAACTTCACCTATTTGGAAAGCGGCGTCAAGGACTGTAGCGAGTGCCTGGTACCCCACCGCCGGGAGAACTATGGATTTATTGCCGACAGTTTCCAGAAGATTGCTGGCGAGATGGCGGAACGGGAGAAGAAGGAAGGACAGTAAACGAAGGTTCCAGCCTATACATTCCGAGATGCACATGAAAAAAGCGCCCAACTGCTATGCGCAGGCGGGCGCTTTTTTAGACATAGGTAGCCGTTCATTTAACAAGGTAGCGGGGAGGCATCCTGTTTCAGAAGGGTGTTGCCCACCATACTGCTGATGACCGGTGCGCCGATCCGGCGGCTCATGTCCAAAGAGGCCACGGTGCAGCGATCCAGATCAATGCCGCAGTCGATGTCCATTTTGTGGAGCAGATTGACGAAATCTTCGGTGGGAATGTTCCCCTTGGCATTGGGAATCACGGGGCAGCCGCCCATGCCGGCCAGGGACACGTCAAACCGGGTAAAGCCCAACTCCATGGCTTTCACGCAGTTGGCAAGACCAAATCCCTCAGTGTTGTGGATGTGCAGTGAGATCTGCTCTGGCCGGAAGCGCTCCAGAATCCCCCGCAGGATGCGCTCGGTATGGATGGGGTCGGCCATTCCGGCGGAGTCTCCCAGGCCCAGGGAGGAGGCCCCCAGCTCCATGGCTCGCCGGGCATAGGCCAGGGTTTTCTCCAGAGGGGTGGCATCGCCGAAGGGACAGCCGAAGACCGCGCCCAGGGCCGCTTGCACCTGGAGATCCGGGAGGCTGGCGATGGCTTCAAGGGTGGCGAAGGCCTCCACCGGCGTGGAGCCGAAGCCCCGGCCGAAGGTGTCGCTGACGGAGAGGAAGAAGTCCACGTGGCGGATGCCCAGCGTACTGGCCCGTCGGGCGGCCTCCACGCTCTCCACCAGGGCGGTCACTCTGACGCCCTTCTCGGCGGCGTAGGGGAGCACCATTTGGCAGAGGGAGTCCAGATCCTGGTACTGCCGGCCCCGGACGGGGTCGGAGCTGAAGACGCCGATCTCCAGCTCACGGGCGCCGTAGTCGATCATACTACAGATAAGCTCCCGCTTAACCTCGGTTGGAAGGACGGTCTTGAATTTCTGCCAGCCGTCCCTGGGGGCAACCTCCCTCAGGGACACCAAAGAGGGATAATTCATGGCGAAACACTCCTTTCAAAAGAAGAGGCACACCGCGGACACCAGAATAACCACCGCCGCATAGAGCAGCATAGCCGCGATACCGTAGGTCCAGATGAATTTGTTGTCCATGTTTTTCTGACTGAGCAGGATGGCTGCCTGACCGCTGGACGCGTAGGTGAGGTAGGCCACCATGGAGCTCAGCGAGATGGCCACGGCCAGGATGGTGATGTCATACCCTGCATCCACCAGGGGACCGCTCAGGGCGGATACCAGGGAGGAGACCACCAGCAGGGTGGCTGTGTTAGAGAAGAAGTTGGTGAGCAGCAAGGTAATAAGTACCGTCATGGCCACAAAGAGCAGGGGGCTGTGATTGGAGAAGAGGCCACCCGGGGCCTGCGTCAGCCAGGCTTTGATGCCGTACTCGTCGGCCACCAGCAGGCCGCCGATAGCTGCCATGGAGGCCACGGCCATGACAATGGGCCAGCTCACGCCCTTGGTGAAGGCCTCCACAGGGCAGAAGATCTGTTCCCCGTCCACCCGGATAAGGGCCAGCACCGCCAGGGCCACTGAGGTAAAAAGAACGGTGTCCATTTCCTTTAGGGCGCTCAGCACCGGCATCTCAGGCCAGTAGGGGCTGGTGAAGGAGTGGAGGGCGATGATCAGAAAGGCGGCCAGGGGGATCCACTGCCTCCGGGTCAGGCGCAGGGGCTTGTCCGCCAGGGCCTGGGCCAGATCTACCCGGCCCAGGGCTCGGATGTCGCACCGAAAGAGGAAGCGCAGGGCCAGAGCGAAGACGGCGCAGAAGGCAATGAGAATGGCAAAGGCCTCCGCCACGAAGCGGAAGGTGACTACCTGCACCCCAGCAGCGGCCAGAAAGAACTGCCCTGCCGCCAGATTAAGGGCCGCCATGCTGCCGATGGTCATAGGGCCGATACACATGGTGATAAAGGCGCCCAGGCATAGCAGGCGGGCCAGCTTGCTTTTGGGCTCGATACCGGCCTCGGCGTAGATTCCATCCAGCAGGGTGAAACCCACGATGAGGGCGCCGAACACCCCCATGAAGGCGGCGGCCAGGCCAAAGGCGAAGAGGAGCATCATCACCATGACCATCGGGTATTTTTGAGTGAATCTGCGGGTCAGGAGGAACCGGGCGATGACCTCGCCGGTGTTGTCCCGGATGATGACGTAGCACAGGGCATAGAGCACCACGATCTGCCACACATAGGAGGCGCCCATAAAGGAGCTGATCACCTGGGCAGGGGTCTGAATGCCGTTGATTACCAGGCCGCCCATGGCGAACAGGGCGCACAGGATCAGGTCGTTGGTGGTCAGGATGCCGATAATGGCACCCACAAACACGCAGGCGATGGACACGCCGGCGGGGGTGATCCCGTCAGCCCAGGACGGGATCAGATGGGGGAGCAGTAGCATGCTCGCCAGCATGGCCAGCGTCCCCAGGTAGTAGACCAACGAGCTGTGCTTGGGGGATGCGTTTGTCTGTTTCATCGTTCTTCCTCCTTCTGTCTTTGGTGCGGTTTCACCGCACACCTCTCTCCATGGCAACTATAACACGGGTCGGCTTATTTGTTAAATTCATGTTTTTCCTTTTTATTTATAAGGAAATGTTATATAATGGCCATACCACGAGGAGGTGGCTGTATGACTATCGCGCAGATGTCCCATTTCTATGCGCTCTGCCAGTCCGGAAGCTACACTCAGGCGGCGAAGCAGCTATACATCACCCAGCCAGCCCTGAGCAAAAGCATCGCGGCGCTGGAGAGCGAACTGAACCTCAGGCTGGTGGAGCGCAGCACACGGACAGTGGCACTGACAGCGGCGGGGGAGGAGTTCGCACGGGCGTGTGAGGAGATGCTGGAGGTATATCGTAAGGGGGTGAACAATGCCCGGACGGCGGCGGGCGACATCTCGGGCCTGGTCCGCTTCGGCCTGCGGCGGCATATCGAGGAGGAATACCCCAACCTCCGGCTGGAGCTGCGCTTTTACAGCGAAAACGGCCTTCTCCGCGCCCTGGATGACCACATGGCAGACTTCGTCCTGGCTTTTGGCCGGCCCCGGGCGAACAACGTGGGGCGGCAGAGCCTGTCCGTCAGCCAGATCTGCGCCGTGCTGCCCGGCGGCCACCCCCTGGCTGGGGCGGGAGAGCTGAGCTTCTCTCAACTGCGGCATGAGGCGTTTCTGGTCCCAGACTACAAAATCTCCGGTGTGGAGTTTGACACGGTGGTAACTTATGCCGGCCGGAATGGCTTCTCACCCCACGTGGTCCAGGAGGCGGACTCCATTCCCCAAATCTTCACCATGGTGGCCTGCGGATGCGGGATTGCTGTTTTGTCTGAGCTCTATCGCTTCAGTGCCGGAGAGCACGTGGTCTTCGTCCCCCTGAGAGATATCCCGCCCAGCGAGGAGCATCTGCTCTGGCGGCAGCGGGATGACAAGTGCTTAAATGCCATTGTGGAGCTGGCCCGGCGTTACTACGGAGGCGGGATGTAGGACGCTGCGGAGAAAAAACAGGCCAGCCGGAGCGAGGGGTCCCGCTCCGGCCGGCCTGTTTTTTGTTGTTTAGCCTTCCCAAGGGATGGGCCGCCCGGCGGCCAGGGAGGCGGGGACGTCCAGCAGCCGCTGGTTGGAGGAGCCGCGGAAGCGCAGGGAGATGTCTCTGAGAGCCTCCACAAATTCCCCGTCCACCAGCACGTCCACCAGGGAGAGCAGCGCGCCGGTGGCCTCGCAGCGGGCGCGGCTCTGCCCGGTCAGCTCCTCCCAGGTGTAGCCGGAAAAGGCCCACACGGTCTTGTCCGGGAGCTGCCGCCGCAGGCGGCGGAGAAAGGGGAGCAGGGCGCGCTGGTTGTCCGGCTCGAAGGGCTCGCCTCCCAGCAAGGTAAGCCCGCTGATGTAGGGCCGGTCCAGGGCCTCCAGAAGCGCCTCCTCGGTCTCGGCGGTAAAGGGCTGGCCGTAGCGGAAGTCCCAGGTCTGGGGCTGGAAGCAGCCCTTGCAGCGGTGGGTGCAGCCCGAGACAAAGAGGGTCACCCGCACCCCGGTGCCGTTGGCGATGTCGCAGGGCTTGATGCTGCCGTAGTACACTGGAACTGCCCTCCTTACAGGTGGAGCACCCGCTCCTTGATCTCCTGGGTGCGGCCCTGGTTCCAGAACTGGGTGCCGATGTAGCCGCAGGTGCGCCGGGCCACGTTGAGCTTGCTCTGCTCTCGGTTGCCGCACTTGGGGCACTCCCACACCAGCTTGCCGTCGTCCTCCACGATCCGGATCTCCCCGTCAAAGCCGCACACCTGGCAGTAGTCGCTCTTGGTGTTCAGCTCGGCGTACATGATGTGGTCGTAGATGAAGCCCATGACCTGGAGCACGGCCTCCAGGTTCTGCTGCATGTCGGGCACCTCCACATAGCTGATGGCGCCGCCGGGGGAGAGGGCCTGGAACTGGGCCTCGAAGGACAGCTTGGAGAAGGCGTCGATCTCCTCGGTGACGTGGACGTGGTAGCTGTTGGTGATGTAGGACTTGTCGGTGATGCCGGGGATGACGCCGAAGCGCTTTTGCAGACACTTGGCGAACTTGTAGGTGGTGGACTCCAGCGGCGTGCCGTAGAGGGAGAAGTCGATGTGCTCCTTGGCCTTCCAGGCGGCGGTGGCCTGGTTCATGTGCTCCATGACCTCCAGGGCGAAGGGGGTGGCCTCCGGATCGGTGTGGGAGCGGCCGGTCATGTACTTGACGCACTCGTACAGCCCCGCGTAGCCCAGGGAGATGGTGGAGTAGCCGTTGTAGAGCAGCCGGTCGATGGGCTCCCCCTTCTTCAGCCGGGCCAGAGCGCCGTACTGCCACAGGATGGGGGCCGCGTCGGACAGGGTGCCCTTCAGCCGCTCGTGGCGGCACATCAGCGCCCGGTAGCACAGCTCCAGCCGCTCGTCGAACACCTTCCAGAACTTCTCGCGGTCGCCGCCGGAGGAGAGGGCCACGTCCACCAGATTGATGGTCACCACGCCCTGGTTGAACCGGCCGTAGTACTTGGGCTTTCCGGTCTCTGGATCCACGTAGGGGGTGAGGAAGGAGCGGCAGCCCATGCAGGTGTAGCACTGGCCCTCCCCGTTCTGATCCACCTTGTTCTGCTTCATGATCTTCTCGGAGATGTAGTCGGGCACCAGGCGGCGGGCGGTGCACTTGGCGGCCAGCCTGGTCAGATAGTAGTAGGGGGTGCCGGGGCGCACGTTGTCCTCCTCCAGCACATAGATGAGCTTGGGGAAGGCCGGGGTGATCCAAACCCCCTCCTCGTTCTTTACGCCCTCATAGCGCTGTACCAGGGTCTCCTCGATGATGAGGGCCAGATCCCGCTTGGTCTGGGGATCGTCTACCTCGCCCAGGTACATGAACACGGTGACGAAGGGGGCCTGTCCGTTGGTGGTCATGAGGGTGACCACCTGGTACTGGATGGTCTGCACCCCACGGCGGATCTCCTCCCGCAGGCGCTTCTCCACGATGCCGGAGAGCACCTCCTCCGAGGGGGTGCCGCCCACGGCGGCGATCTCCGCCAGCACCTGCCCGCGGATCTTCTCCCGGGAGACCTGGACGAAGGGGGCCAGGTGGGCCAGGGAGATGGACTGGCCGCCGTACTGGTTGGAGGCCACCTGGGCGATGATCTGGGTGGCGATGTTGCAGGCGGTGGAAAAGCTGTGGGGCTTTTCGATGAGGGTGCCCGAGATGACGGTGCCGTTTTGGAGCATGTCCTCCAGGTTGACCAGATCGCAGTTGTGCATGTGCTGGGCGTAGTAGTCCATGTCGTGGAAGTGGATGATGCCCGCCTTGTGGGCCTCCACGATGTCGGGGGGGAGCAGCAGCCGCTGGGTGATGTCCTTGGACACCTCGCCGGCCATGTAGTCCCGCTGAACCGAGTTGACCACCGGGTTCTTGTTGGCGTTCTCCTGCTTGGCCTCCTCGTTGTTGCACTCGATGAGGGTGAGGATCTGGCTGTCGGTGGTGTTGGCCGCCCGGGCCAGGGAGCGGATATAGCGGTAGCGGATGTAGCGCTTGGCGGTCTCAAAGGCGCCCAGGCGCATAATCTCGGTCTCCACCAGCTCCTGAATCTCCTCCACGGACAGGGTGCGGCCCATCCGGGCGGCGGCCTGCTCCACGCTGAGGGCGAGCTGGGCCACCTGCCCGCCGGACAGCTCCGGCGGCTGGTCGGTGGCCAGATTGGCTTTGGTGACGGCGGCGGCGATCTTCTCCCGGTCAAAGGCGGCCTCGCTGCCGTTGCGCTTCATGATTTTCACTGGTGCTGCCACTCCTTACAATTCATTTGTCCGCTACATTATATAGGGCTAACTGGAAAAGCGCAATACTATATTTGGCGTTTTGTCAAATCGGACAGACCGGGGTGGAATTCCGGGGCGGGACACGGTATAATAGACAAAACAGACAGCGAAGCCCCGGAAGGAGCCACGGGGCGGTCAGGAGGCATCTGCGGTGCGCATTGATATCATCTTCAGCGATTTGGACGGCACCCTGCTGCTGGGAGACAAGGGACTGTCCCCCGGGACGGCGGAGGCCCTGGCCCGGGCGGCGGAGCGGGGGATTTCCTTCGTGCCCGCCACCGGGCGTTTTTTCAACGCTATTCCCCGGGCGGTGCAGGAGCTGCCCTTCTGGCGGTACGCCATTGTGATGAACGGGGCGGTGGTGTGGGACCGGGCGGAGGGGAGGGCCATCCGCCGGGCGGAGCTGTCCCCGGAGCTGGCCGTTCGGGTGATGGCCCGGCTGGAGGACTTTCCCGGCACCCTGGACTGCTATATGGAGGACAACTGCGGCTGGATGGAGGCCAGGTACTACGCCGCGCTGGACGACTGGATCCTGGATCCGGTCTCCCGGCGGATCATCCGGGAGATGCGCCGCCCCATGGAGGATCTGCGGGGCTATGTGGGCCGTCGGGGGCGGCCGGTGCAGAAGATCCAGAGCTACTTTCGGGACGAGGCCACCCAGCGGGCGGTGCTCGCCGCCCTGGCGGAGGAGTTCCCCGAGCTCTCGGTGGCCTGCTCCCTGCCCGGCAACGTGGAGCTCACCCACCGGGACGCCACCAAGGGGGCGGCCATGACTGCCCTGTGCGCGCATCTGGGCATCCCCCTGGAGCGGGCGGTGGCCTTCGGGGACGAGCGCAACGACTGCTCCATGCTGGCGGCGGCGGGGCTGGGGGTGGCCATGGGGAACGCCGCGCCGGAGACCAAGGCGGCGGCGCGGCTGGTGACGGGCACCAACCAGGAGGACGGCGTGGCCCGGACGCTGCTCCGGCTGCTGGAGGAGGGGGCATGACCGAGGCGTACTATTTCCGGCAGCTGGACAAGGCCGGCCAGGCGGCCTACCACGCCATGAAGACCGGGCTGGCCGCCCTCCGCCCCGCTTTCCCGGTGCCCCGGCTGGAGGGGCGGGAGCTGGGGGACGTGCTGGCCCGCCTGCGGCTGGACTGCCCGGAGCTGTTCTACGTCACCGGCTTCTCCTACCGGGTGCACCCGGCCGCCGCCACGGTGGAGCTTCTGCCCCAGTACCTCTTCGACAAGGGGAAGATCCAGACCCACCAGAAGGCGCTGGCCGCCCGGCTGGATCGCCTGTGCCGCCCGGCCATGGGGCTGAACGAGGGGGAGAAGGAGCGGTATGTCCACGACTTCATCTGCCGGAATGTCCGCTACGACAAGCTGAAAAAGCCCTACTCCCACGAGATTCTCGGCCCGCTGGGCCAGGGGGTGGGGGTGTGCGAGGGTATCGCCAAGGCGGTCAAGTGCCTGTGCGACCGGCTGGGGGTGTGGTGCATCGTGGCCCTGGCGGAGAACAACCCGGACAAGGGGGTCAAGTACCGCCATGCCTGGAACGTGGTGCGCCTGGGGGATGCGTATTACCACCTGGACGCCACCTTTGACAACTCGCTGGGATCGGCGGAGCTGGTGCGCTACGACTACTTCAATCTGGACGACCGGCGGCTGTTCCGGGATCACGAGGCCCTGGTCTATCCGGTGCCGGCCTGCGCCGACGGGGGCCGGTTCTACTACCGGGAGGCCAAGCTCTCCTTCACCCGGCCGGAGGAGGTGGCCGGGCGGGCCGCCCAGGCCGTCCGCAAGGGGAAGCCCCTGGTGTTCCACTGGCGGGGCGGCCCTCTGACGGGGGAGGTGCTGGGGGAGCTGGCCGCCCTGCTGGAGGAGGCGGCGGCCCGGAAGGGGCGGCACGCCGCCATCCGGCTGAACAGGCCCCAGGCGGTGCTGGAGGTGCACTTCCAGGAGGCGCCTCCGGCCGAGGCCTGCACCGCCCAGGAGGCCAACGAGGGAGAGGAGGAAGGCTGATGCTGCGGGAGTACCTGCCCTTTTGGGATCGGCTGACGGAGGGACAGCGGCGGCGGCTGGAGGAGGGCGCCGCGGTGCGGCGCTTCGTCCGGGGGGAGATGGTGTACGGCGGCGGGGCGGAGTGCGCGGGACTTATCCTGCCCACCGAGGGACAGCTCCGCGCCTATATGCTCACCGACGAGGGGCGGGAGCTGACCCTCTACCGGCTCTTTCCCCGGGATATGTGCCTTTTTTCCGCCTCCTGCGTACTGCGGGGCATCCAGTTCGACGTGCTGGTGGAGGCGGAGCGGGATACCACTGCCCTCTTTCTGCCGGCGGAGGTGTATCAAGGGCTGATGGAGGAGAGCGCGGCAGTGGCCAACTACACCAGCGAGCTGATGGCCGACCGCTTCTCCGAGGTGATGTGGCGAATGGACCAGATTCTGAGCAAGAAGCTGGACGGCCGCCTGGCCGCCCTGCTGGTGGAGGAGAGCCGCCTGGCGGAGAGCGCCTCCCTCCGCCTCACCCATGACCAGCTGGCCCGCCACCTGGGTTCCGCCCGGGAGGTGGTGAGCCGCCTGCTCAAGGACTTCCAGAACGACGGTCTGGTGCGGCTGGGCCGGGGCGGGGTGGAGCTGCTGGACCTTCCGGCGCTGGAGGCTCTGGCATCGGACAGCCTACGGTGATTTTGTCACGGAAGGGGCGGGCTGTTTCTGGTATCCTGAGTACAGACAGAGCGTCCAGGACGGCCCGCCCGTCCGTGAGAAAAAGGAGTGCTGAATGTATGGGACTGTTTGACCTCTTTGCCCGCCGCCCCGCGCTGAGCGAGGGCCTGGAACAATACCGCAACACCTCGGGCGCCGTCCTGCTGGACGTGCGCACCCCGGAGGAATACCGGGACGGCCACCTGCCCGGAGCGAAAAACCTGCCCCTGGACCGGCTGGATACCATCGCCGAGCCTTCCGGGAGCCCGCTGTTCGTCTACTGCCGCAGCGGGGCGCGGAGCGCCCAGGCCAAAGCCCGGCTGGCGCGGGCGGGGTATTCCGTCACCGATCTGGGGGGCCTGCTGGGCTACCGCGGGCCGCTGGAAGCATAGGGAGGGGAGCAGCATGAAGGTTGTCATCATCGGCGGTGTGGCCGGAGGGGCCACTGCGGCGGCCCGTCTGCGCCGCCTGGACGAGCGCGCGGAGATCATCATCCTGGAGCGCACGGGCTACGTGTCCTACGCCAACTGCGGCCTGCCCTACTATGTGGGCGGTGTGATCACCGACCGGGAGGAGCTGACCCTGCAGACCCCGGAGGGCTTCCGAAACCGCTTCGGAATTGACGTGCGGGTGGGGCAGGAGGCGGTGGAGCTTCACCCGGAGCAGCATACCGTCACCGTCCGCCGCCTGGAGGATGGGAGCACCTACGCCCTCCACTATGACAAGCTGCTCCTCTCGCCCGGGGCGCGGCCCGGGCGGCCCAACCTGCCCGGCGAGGACGACCCCCGTGTGTTCACCCTGCGCACGGTGGAGGACACCCTGCGCATCCGGGCCTACCTGGACGAGCACCCCGTCCGGCGGGCCGTGGTGGTGGGCGGCGGCTTCATCGGCCTGGAGATGGCGGAGAACCTGGTGCACGCGGGGGTGCACACCACCCTGCTCCAGCGGGGCGCGCAGGTGCTGCCGCCCCTGGACGCCGACATGGCGGCGGAGATCCACGCCTATCTCCGGGGCCAGGGAGTGGAGCTGCGCCTGGGCGCACGGGTGTCCGGCTTCTCTCCCCAGGGGGACGGGCTGGCTGTAGAGCTGGAGGGCGGGGAGCGGTTCCCGGCCGACCTGGTGCTGCTGGGCATCGGCGTGGCCCCCGACACGGAGCTGGCCCGCCGGGCGGGCCTGGCCCTGGGCGTCAAGGGGGCGATCTCGGTGGACGGGCAGATGCGCACCAGCGCCCCGGACGTCTACGCCGTGGGTGACGCGGTGGAGGTGCGGCATTTTGTCACCGGAGCCAAAAGCCACATTGCGCTGGCCGGCCCGGCCAACAAGCAGGGGCGCATTGCCGCCGACCACATCTGCGGGCGGCGGAGCGCCTACACCGGGGCGCTGGGCACCTCGGTGCTCAAGCTCTTTGACCTGACGGCGGCCTCTACGGGGCTGAACGAAAAACAGGCGCGGGCCGCGGGCGTGGCCTATGACAAGGTGGTGACCTACTCCGCCTCCCACGCCTCCTACTACCCCGGCGCCCGCAACATGACGGTCAAGACCCTCTTCGATCCCGCCTCCGGCCGCATTCTTGGGGCGCAGATTGTGGGGTTCGATGGGGTGGACAAGCGCATGGACGTGCTGGCCGCCGCCATTCGAGCGGGCCTCACCGCCGAACAGCTCACCGAGCTGGATCTGGCCTACGCGCCCCCCTACGGCTCGGCCAAGGATCCGGTGAATATGGCTGGCTATGTGATTGAGAATGTCCGGGCGGGGCTGGTGGAGCAGCACCACTGGGACGCGGTGGCGGAGCTGCCGGCGGACGGCTCGGTGATCCTGCTGGATGTGCGCACGCCGGGCGAGGTCAGGAAGCAGGGACTGCTCCGCTCCGACGCGCTTCACATCCCCCTGGACGAGCTGCGGGGGCGGCTGGGTGAACTGGACAAAGGGAAGAAGATTTATGTCAACTGCTACAGCGGCCTGCGGAGCTATCTGGCCTGCCGCATCCTGTCCCAGCATGGCTTCCAGTGTTCCAACCTGTCCGGCGGCTGGCGCTTCTGGTCCTACAACGCCACCGACCGGGCCCACGATGCCGCGCCGACCCACCTGTGCGGCGTCCCCACTGGAAAGGATTAAAAAATTCCGGCTGCTTTCCTTGGAAAGCAGCCGGTTTTATATGCTATGGCTGAGCAGCCGCCGCTCCAGGGGGAGCGCCAGCAGGCCGCCTGCCAGATAGGCCAGCAGATCCCACGGGTCGCACACGGAGGAGGGCTTATACAGCAGGGGGGCCAGCTCTAGAAAGAGGCCGCAGGCCAGCAGATACCCGGCGGCGGCCGGAACGGAGCGTATGGGGGACAGCCGCCCCAGAACGAGAAGAAGCTCCACCAGGGCCAGCAGCAGGGCCCCGGCCAGAAGGTCGCTGAAATACCAGGCCAGGAAAAGGCGGAGCGGGCCGGAGGCGGCGGGGAGAAACCACAGCTTGTTGCAGGCGTAGAGCAGGACGGCGGCCCCGATCACCCCCGCGGAGAGGGTGAACTGGCGCTTTAGAACAGGGAGAGGAGGAGAAGCGCCGCGATCACGCCCACGATCACCGCGGCCACCGTCCCGCCGAAACCCATGCCGCCCCTCCCCTCGTCGGCGGGCGGGTCCTCGGCGGGCGGCGGAGGGGGAGAGGAGGGCTCCAACTGTGCGGGATCTACCACCCGGGCATAAGCCCCCACGCCACGCAGGGCGAATGTCAGCGCCTGGGCCGCGTCCTGTGTCATCCCCTCCCGCAGGACGATAGAGGGAACCACCGTGCAGTTGTCCACGTAGGCCTCGGCCTCGGCGCGGGAGATGCCCAGCTCGGCCATGAGCAGCTCCACCACCTTGCTCTGGGTCTCCGGCCCGTCCGGGCAGGCGGTGAGCACCACGGAGAAGCGGTCCGGGGAAGGGGGAGCGGCCGGGGCTGTGGGCTGCTTGGGCAGAGGGTAGCCGCAGTGGATGCAGGCGGGGGCCTGGTCGGAGATCTGTTTTCCGCACTCGGGACAGGAAATGAGCGCCATGGGGAGAACCTCCTTTTCGCCGGAAGGGGCGGAGTGGTGGGCTAGGAGAGGAGCAAGGCCAGGGGGAGGAGGATCAACTGCGCGGCCAGGACGCCAAGGATCACTGCGGCCACGGTTTTGCCGAAGTCCATGGCGCGGCACCCCTCGAAGGGATGGGGCTGGGGGATGTCGGGCATGGTGGAGTCGAGCACCTGCACCTCGGCCCCCGCCCCGCGGAGGGTGTCGGCCAGCGCCCAGGCGTCCTTTTGGGTCAGATGGGTCTGGAGGGTGGAGGGGGCGCGTTCGGCCGCGGGCTGGGAGAGAAACGCGTAGACGGCTTCCCAGACGCTCTCCTCCAGGTGGATGGCGAGCTTTCGGACGCGGTAACGCCCCTCGGAGTCCTCGGGGCAGGCGGTGAGCACCACGGAGAAGCGGTTTGGATCGAGGGGAGCCCTTGGAGCGAGGGGACAGCCGCAGTGGATGCAGGCGGGGGCCTGGTTGGAGATCTCTTTTCCGCACTCCGGGCAAGCGATGAGGGCCATACAGAGCCTCCTTTCGGCGGAAACCGCCGTTTTTCTTCCAGTGTACCAGAGGGCGGGGGCCCTCGTCAATACTCCTTGTGATCCTCGGCAATGGCGCCGCTGCGGTAGGCCAGCAGGAGGGCCATCAGATCGTCGATCTGCTCCTGGAGCTGGCGGCCCACGTCGGTGCCGGCGATTTTCAGCCGGGACTCCAGCCGCTCGAACACCACGGAGGTGGAGGCGATGTCCTGGCTGGTGCGGATGGCCTCCGCCCGGCCCACGAAGGGCTCGTGGGACACCAGGCGGTAGCAGGCGGAGTTGTAGATGAGGGTATAGCCCGCGATGCCGGTGGTCTGCTGATAGGCCTTGCAGAAGCCGCCGTCGATGACCAGCAGCCTGCCGCCCCCCTTCATGGGGCTCTCCCCTTTCTTGGACTTGACGGGGACGTGGCCGTTGATGATGTGGCAGTGGGGGCCCTCCAGGCCGAACTCCCGCAGCAGCGCCTCGCAGATCTCCGGGTCGTTGTAGAGCTGGTAGTAGACGTTTTTGGGCTCGGTCCAGGTGGACTCGTCGGCGAGAAAACGCCGCTCAAAGGTGGTCATGCGGTCGCGGCCGAAGATGGGGCTGTTGCGGCCCGCCCACAGGAACCACAGGAAGTCCATGCCGGCGGCCCGCTCCGCCGAGCCGGGGGCGGAGTAGTAGGCCCGGCGGGCGGCCAAATCCGCATAGTCCAGAAAGGCCTTGCCGGAGAGACGCCCCCCGTTCACCGGGAAGGAGAGGAGGGAGCCGTCGGCCGCCATGGGGATGCAGCCGTGGAAGAGCAGGTTGCCGTTGAAGATCTTATACAGGCTGCCCTTGGAGTAGAGGAAGCGGACGTGCCGCTGGAGCTTCTCGCTGTGGAGGAAGGAGAGGGTGAGCTGGTGGATCAGGATCTCCTCCTCGGGGGTGAGGGCGTAGGGGTCGGCGGGGTTGACGGTGGGGAAGTCGGTGTCCAGCATGGGATAGGCCCTGCCGTCCACCGTCACAGTCCTGCTTTCGTAGTCGATCTTGTCCAGCAGGAGCCGGTCGGCCATGCCGAAGTCGGGGTTGCGCAGGATCTTCTGCCCCTCCAGCTTGAAGAGGATCATGGTGATGGCCTTATACATCCGGGCGGAGAGCAGCTTGTCCTTTTCGGTGTACCGCTCCGCCTCCTCGCCGGTGAGCTTGACGGAGAAGCGCGTCACGTCGGTGTCCCGGTAGACCTCGTTGGCAAAGACGGACAGGGGGCGCAGAGAGATGCCGTAGCCGGTCTCGATGACCTCCAGGTTGTTGTAGCGCAGGGAGTTGGCCAGCACGGTGGCCACCAGGGTGCGGGAGCCGGAGGCCGCCCCCATCCACAGCACGTCGTGGTTGCCCCACTGTATGTCCACGCTGTGGTAGTCCAGCAGGGAGTCCAGAATGATGTCCGCCCGGGGGCCTCGGTCGAAGATGTCCCCCACCACGTGGAGGTGGTCCACCGCCAGGCGCTTGATGAGCTCGCAGAGCTGCACCAGGAAGTTGGAGGCCCGGCCGATGTCGATGATGGTGGAGATGATGTTCTCGTAGTAGTCCCGCTTGTCGTTGTCTTCGTAGTGGGTGTGCAGCATCTCATCGATGATGTAGGCGTACTCCCTGGGCATGGCCTTGCGCACCTTGGAGCGGGTGTACTTGGAGCTGACCAGGCGGCAGATCTCAATGAGCCGGTGGAAGGTGATGCGGTACCACTCCCGCATGTCGGGGGTCTCCCGCTGGATCTCCTCCAGCTTCTCCTTGGGGTAATAGATCAGGGTGGCCAACTGATCCCGCTCCGCCTTGGAGACGGTGGCGGCAAACAGATCGTCCAGCTTTTCCCGCACGACCCCGGACGCGGAGTTGAGGATGTGCAGAAAGGCCTCGTATTCCCCGTGGACGTCGGAGACAAAGTGCTCCGTGCCCTTGGGCAGGTTCAGGATGGCCTGCAGGTTGATGATTTCCGTACTGGCGGCCTGGACCGTGGGGTACTGACGGGCCAGCATTTTCAGATAGTGCAGGTTTTCAGGGCGGCAGGCTTGGGTGGGCTTCATGCGGGAACCTCCTTTGATTAAACGGGTGATTTCAGTTTATTATCGCACGTTCCGGTGGAGGATGCAAGGGGATAGGGGAATTGCGCCCGGCTTTTCCCGCGCCCCGCCGGAATGGGGCTTGCCAGGGGAGGGACGCCCTGTTATAATAAAAACAGATTTTATAAATTATATTTATTTTGCGAGGGGGATGGATATGGAGAGCCTGGTACTGTCACCGCAGGATGTGGAAAACCTGGAGGCCATGAGCGACGGCTCCACAGGGTACTTTTACAAGATGCTGGACTACCTGGAGAAGCGGGTGGAGGACGGCGTGCGCCGGGGGCGCTTCTCCGAGGAGGCGGCAAAGGCCGACCTGGAGACGGCCCTCTGGTACTCCTACGCCTGCAACAACCTGGACGAATATGAGTCGTACTGCCGGGCGGCGCAGTGGATGGCCGCGTCGGAGGGGAGCGCGGAGGCCGCCCGCTGCGGCATGTGGTACTACCGCTACTCCTGCGCCCTGCTGTACTGCGGGCGGCTGGAGGAGGCCCTGGCCTACGCGGAAAAGGGAGTGGCGGTGGAGCCGGACTATGTGTGGGGCTGGCTACAACTGGGCAAGCTGCGCAGCCACTTTGGTGACACGGCCGGGGCCCTGGCCGCAGTGGAGCGGGGGCTGGCCCTGGAGCCGGGGGACTATGAGTTCACCACCCTGGCCCGGGAGATCCGGGAGGGCAGGAGCCTGGAGGAGATGGAGTACCACTGGATCGACCCGGAGCAGGACCGGCGGCTCCAGGCCGGAGAGGCGGAGGAGGGGGAGATGGCGGACAAACGCCTGGCCATCGCCTGTATCCTCTGCGACCGGGCCAATCTGGAGGCCGTCAAGGCGGCCCTGGGCGTGACGGAGTGGGAGGCCGACGCCCCCTATTGCACTTTCACCATGCCCTACGGAGAGGGGACGGTACAGGGCCGCTTTTTCGGCAACGAGGCCGCCCTGTCCAAGCTGTCCGCGGAGTGGGCGGCGGCGCTGGCGGCCCGCCTGCCCGAGCTGGACCGACGGGGCAGAACCTTCCTGGAGCTGAGGGCGGAGCTGCAGACCGACGGGCTGGAGCTGGCGTGGTTCACCATCCAGCGGGACCAGGGGCTACGGCTGTGTTTCCAGGGGGGCGGGCACAGCCAGATGGTGCTGTTCGGGGCCGACTTCTCTTTGCGGGAGGAGGGGCAGCCCGCTCTGGAGCAGCCCGGCTCCGCGGGGAATTTTCTGGCCTTCGTGCTGCTGGAGGAGCCGGAGTGGGACCCCGAGGCCTTCAAGCGGGCGCTGCGGGACCACTGGGGCATTCCCTGCATGACCGAGCCGGAGGATGGGGAGGACGGGGAGAGCACCCTGGTCTTTGAGGTGGAGGGGATGCTGGCGGCCCTGAGCCTCTACCCCTTCCCGGTGCCCCACGGCGAGGCGGAGGAGGCTGCCGGGCGGTGCTACCTGTGGCCGGAGGCCGAGGCGGCTGCCCGGCGGCACAAGGGGCAGCTCCTGGTGTCGGTGTTGGGCCGGGAGGCCGGGCCATGGAAGGCCGCCGCCCTCCAGGTGAAGCTGGTGTGCGCCGCCTGCGGGCAGGCGGGGACTCTGGGTGTGTACGCCAACGGTACGGTCTATCCGCCGGAGCTCTATCAGGAGGCGGCCGCCCCGCTGGACGAGGGAGAGCTGCCCCTGCTCAATCTGGTGTGGGTGGGCCTCTACCGGACGGAGGAGGGGATGGGCGCCTATACCGACGGCCTGCGCAGCTTCGGCAAGGACGAACTGGAGGTGCTGGACGCCAGGGCCGAGCCCGCCGAGGTGCGGAATTTCCTCCTGAACATCGCGGATTATCTGCTGGAGGAGGACGTGACCCTCCGGGATGGCGAGACCATCGGCTTCTCGGAGGAGCAGCGCCTGCCCATCACCCGCAGCGCGGGTGTGGGACAGGAGGGTATGACCCTGAAAATCGGCTGGCCTGGTGAGGTATAAAGTAAGCGGCGGCGGTCGGTAAACCCTTCGGCCGAAGGATTTGGAGGGAAGGATAGCGTGAAAGGGAACCGTCAGGGGTTCCCTTTCACGTTGGATCAAAGGACTTTTTGAAGCATCAAAAGGTCCTTCAACCTGTCGAAAAGAAGCTTTCGACAGGCTGAAACAGCGGCGGAACGGAGCATCCGTTCCGCCGCTGTTTGCGGTATCAGGGGGTGGTGTCCAGCACCAGGTCACACCCTCCGGGCAGACCGGTGGACTGGAAATAGGCCTCCTCCAGGGGAATCCAACGCTCTAAAAAGGCGGGGAGCCGTTTCGGGCCCTCACGGGCCAGAAGGCGGAGCCGCTGCTCGCCGGGGGAGCAGGTCAGGAAGACGGTGCGGTCATACCAGCCACGCAGGGCGGGGTGGAGGGCGTAGCTGCCCTCCACCAGCGCCAGGCCGGTGAGCTCGGCCCGGATGGGGGCGGAGAAGTCCATGGAGCGGCAGTCAAAGGGGCGGAAGCAGGCCGCACCGGTCTCCCGCAGGGGGCGCAGCAGCTCTGCCTCCACCCGCTCATAGTGGACGTTGCCGCCAGGAGCGGCATAACGCTCCGGTGTACGCAGGGCAGGCGGAAGGAAAAAATCGTCCATGTGGAACAGGGGGCAGCCCAGCCTGTGGGCCGCCAGTCCGGCCAGGGTGCTCTTGCCGCTGCCGCAGCGGCCGTCGATGGCGGCAAGTGCGGGGCGGCCCAGCCGGGCCAGGGGGGTGAGCAGTTCCAAAAGGGCCTCCAGGGATTCCAAGCGCGGGTCCTCCTCTCGTCGTTTTTTTCAGTATACCACAACGGCGGGACGGAAAAAAGCCAGACTGTCGCTAAATCCTTCTACAGGAGGGGGTCGGGGGAAAGGTCATGTAACAGGGAACCGTCAGGGTTTCCTGTCACATTGGGTCAAACGACGTTCCGCCTGTTGAAAACCTTTTTTCGGGAGGAAAGCCCTGCAAGCTTCTGCCTGCAGGGCTTTCCTGTCTGATATGTTTTACTTGCCCAGGCTGAGGATCTCGCGGGCCTCGGCGGGGGTGGCGACCTGCTTGCCGTACTCCTCGATGACGCGGCGGGCGCGCTCCACGAACTGCACGTTGCTCTCGGCCAGAACGCCCTTGGCGTACATCACGTTGTCCTCCATGCCCACGCGGATGTGGCCGCCCAGCGCCACAGCGCCGTACAGCATCTCCAACGCGCAGTGGCCCACACCAAAGCAGCTCCAGGTGGAGCCGGGGCACAGGGACTCCATGGTTTCCTTCATAAAGATCAGGTTCTTCAGGGAGCCGGGGATGCCGTTGGCGCAGCCCATGCAGAACTGGAAGTGAAGGGGGGCCTTCAGCACGCCCTTCTTCAGGTAGTAGGCGGCGTTGGCAATCATGCCGGGGTCAAAGGCCTCAATCTCCGGCTTCACGCCCCACTCCTGCATGTTCTTGCCCAGCTCCTCCAGGAAGGCAGGGGGGTTGAGGAACAGGGAGGTGTGCAGCCAGTTCATGGAGCCGCAGTCATAGGAACCCATCTCGGGGCGCAGCTCCTTCAGGTGGATCTGGCGGGTGGTGTCGTCGGCGTGGATGTCGCCGGAGGTGGTCATGTTCAGGATGATGTCGCAGTCGGGGTGGTTGGCGCGCAGCAGCTCCACGGTCTTGCGGAACTTCTCCTTGTCCATGGTGCCGTGCCCCTCGTCGTCCCGCATGTGCAGGTGGGCGATGGCCGCGCCGGCCTTCCAGCAGGCGTACACGTCCTCGGAAATCTCCTCCGGGGTCATGGGCACGTTGGGGTTGTTGGCCTTGGTGGGCCAGGCGCCCGTAGTGGCCACAGTGATGATCGTCTTGTTCTTCAGCTCACTCATGGAATTCAGGTCCTTTCTCCATTTGGTGTGGACATCACGTAAAGCGGCGGGCATAGCGCACGCCGCTTTACGGTATGGGTGGAACTCAATCCGGTTGCATTACTTGTTGCGGTTGAACAGCTTGCGCATGTACTCCAGACCGCTGTCGCCGTGGCCGGACTCATCGGCGTAGCCGGTGCCGCCGTATTTGTAGGTGCGGTCGGGCACGCTGGCGTCCACGTCGTCCTCGTCGATGAAGGCCACGCAGCGGGACATGGCGCCGTCGCCCATGTACCAGCGCAGGGGGAAGCAGAAGAAGTTGAAGACCTTGCCCGGCTTGATCTTGTCCAGATCGCCGCCCAGGTTCTCAACGCCCACGATGCCGTGGCCCAGCATCTCCTTGTGGCAGGGCTCCCAGGTGCCCCATACGCCCAGATCCTCCAGCTCGCCGAACTTCTCGTCGTAGGCGGCCTGGCCGTGGATGCGGATGTACTCGAACTTGTCGAACTCGGCATAGGCCTCCTCGCCGAACAACTCCTTGTACTCCTCGGTGATGGGCTTGCCGGTGGCGCCCAGCAGGTTCATGCGGGTCATGCCGTTGTTGCCCATGGCGGTGTGCAGGGGGTGATCCAGGGCCTGGCTGTCCATGGCGACGCACTTGACGCCGTGCTTGACAAACCACTTGCCGGCGTCGATGCCGGTGCCGATGGAGTAGTGATAGTAGGCCTTGGAGTCATCGAACAGGCGGTGCATGCCGGTGTTCAGGCACAGAACCTTGCCCTTCAGGGAGGCGGGGTCGATGCCGCACTTCTTGCAGGCCTCGTCCAGGTGCTTGTCGGTGATCAGGGTCCAGGGCTCCACGTCCAGCTTCAGCACCACAGCCTCGCCGGTGTAGGCATCAATGGGCATCTCGTGGGTGTAGCGGGCGCGGCGGCCGTCAAACTCGTACTCCATGACGTGACGGGGGGCGTCGCAGTGGGTGCCGGTGTGCATGGTGCAGGTGATCTTGGAGGTGAGCACGCCGCCCTTGGCCATGGTGTGGGCGTTGGTGATCTCGGGCTTGTCAAAGTAGGGCCAGCGGGGAATCTCCGCGCTGAAGGGATGGGTCAGGTCCACATAAACTTTTTTACCCATGATAAAGTTCCTCCTTGGATAATCATAGCAGAGTGTGGGACAAAAGGAAAGGGAAAGTTTTTACTTTCCGTAGAGCATCCGAATCAGATACTCATTGAGCTCGGCGTTGGACTGGGCGACCTGCTCAGGCGTCCACTTCTGGAAGCCCTCGCCGGTCTTGAAGCCGATCTTGCCCGCATCGCGGAGCTGCTTGAGCAGGGGAGAGGGCTCGTGGGAGTCCTCCAGATCCCGCAGGATGTAGTCGTGGATGTTATAGGTCAGGTCGGTACCCACCATGTCGGCGTTCTCCATGGGGCCGAGCTGGGGCAGCCGCAGGCCGAAGGAGTAGCGCACCGCCTCGTCCACGGTGGCGGCGTCGGCGATGCCGTTCTCCACGATGGAGATGGCCTCCCGCCAGAGGGCGTGCTGCATGCGGTTGGCGATGAAGCCGGGCACGTCCTTTTTGCACAGCACGGGCTTCTTGCCCACGGAGCGCAGCACCTCCATCACCGTCTGGGCCACCTCGTCGCTGGAGGCGTCGGACTTGACCACCTCCACCAGGGGGATCAGGTGGCCGGGGTTCCAGAAGTGAGTGCCCACAAAGCGCTCACGGTGCTGGAGCTCGGCGGAGATCTCGCTGGGGCTCATGACAGAGGAGTTGGTGCAGAAGATGGTGTCGGGGCGGCAGCGCGCCTCCAGCTTGGCGAAGGTCTCCCGCTTGATCTTCATGTCCTCGAAAACGGCTTCGATCACCAGATCGGCGTTCTTCACCAGATCGCTGTCGATGTCGTTGGTAAAGGAGATGCGGGAGAGACGGTCGCTCAGCTCCTGCTCGGTGATGACGCCCTTGTCCAGGAGCTGCCTGGTGTTGGTGCGGATGCCCGCCTCCACATCAGTGGGGTACAGATCATACATGCCCACCTGAAAGCCGGGGTTGGACGCAAACACATAGCCGATGTTCTTGCCCATCATGCCCGCGCCACAGATGAGAATGTTCTTGATTTCTTTCATGCTGCTCGACTTCCTTCCAGGCTTAGCAGGTCAGGTAACCGCCAGAGCAGTCGCAGTTGGCGCCCGTGATGTAGTTGGAGGCGTCGGAGGAGAGGAACAGGGCGTAGCCCACGAAGTCCTCAGGCTCGGCCAGACGGCCGATGGGCTCGCGCTTCAGGAAGTTCTGATACACGGCGGACTCGGGATCGAACATCCACTCGGTCAGATCACTGCGGAACACGGTGGGGCAGATGGAGTTGACGTTGATGCCGTACTTGGCGCTCAGGTCGCAGGCCATGGAGGACACCATCAGGTCGGCGCCGCCCTTGGAGGTGCAGTAGCCGGTGTAGCCGGCCATGCCGCGCTTGGAGCGCTGGGAGGTGACCACCACGATCTTGCCGCCCTTGCCCTGGTCGACCATCTGCTGGGCCACATACTTGCACACCACATAGACACTCTTGCAGTCGGCATCCATGATATACTGCCAGTCGGCCACGGACTGCTCCAGAATGTTCTGGGGCTTGTTAAAGCCGTGGGTGACGGCCAGGATGTTGACCTCGCCGTACTGGGCCACACAGGCCTTGATCATGGCGTCCACCTGGGCCTCGTCGGCGGGATCGGCCACGCCGTAGGCGCAGTCGATGCCCTCGGCCTTGAACTCGGCCTCCAGAGCCTGGAGCTTCTTCTCGTTGCGGCCGGTCATGAACACCTTGGCGCCGGCATAGCCGTAAGCCTTGGAGAGGACGCAGCCCAGAGCGCCGGTGGCGCCGGTGACCAGGGCGACCTTGCCCTTCACGGAGAACATGTTGTCGACGAACTCTTTCTTCACGTTGACCATTTCTGCTTCCTCCTCTTACTTACTGCGCGTCGGGATAATTGATGATGACCAGCATCTTGGCGGGCTTGCCGCTCTCATTCTTCAGGCCGCGGCCCTCGTTGGGGGGGAAGGAGATGGACTCGTTCTTGTGGATGACGTACTTGTTGCCGTCTTTGTCGGTAACGGTCATCTCGCCATCCAGGACGAAGTAGACCTTCTCCAGGGGGTTGTCGTCGTAGGCCCAGTCAGCACCGCCGTCGGGCTCGAACTCGGACACACCGATCCAGAACTTCTGGGCGCCGGTCTCGTCCTTGCCGTGGTAGCGCTTGCAGGTCACGCCAAAATGACCGGCGGGGAAATAGGGCTCCAGCTCTTCATAAGTACGCTTGATCATTTGAAATCCGCTCCTTCTTATGTCAGCATTTTCAGGAAACCAATGCGATGAATTGGAACTTATGCTTTCCTTTTCGAGCCGTAGTGTATCGGAAAATAAAAATTTGTGCAATACCCACAATTATGTAAGTAGATAACCTGTAGGTTTGCACATACCAAAAGGTAAGTGCTCCGAAATTGTATAATTCGAATAAAAGAGAAAAAGGGATATTGTGTAAACTATTCGGTACAAAAGTGTATCTCTGTGGAAGTTGGATAGGTTGCACAAATTTCAGCAAAAAATTTTGGCGCGTTACAGTGGGGCGGAAAAAGTTTTCCTTGTGGGAGTGGTGGGGGTGTGATATGATAATGCAGGTCTATCTTTATATAGTTGTACCACAAAAGAAAATGAGGTGAACGCCTGTGAAAGCGGACAATTTTGACACACCGACTAATCCCTATCACTATGTGTTGCACTGCATCGGCGGAAAGTGGAAGATGACCATCCTCCATGAAATCTATACGTACGGCAGTATCCGCTTTAACCAGACGCTTAAAATCCTGCCCATCTCGGAAAAGGTGTTCAGCCAGCAGCTCAAGGAGCTGGTGGAGGCGGGGCTGATCCGCCGCATCTCCTACGACACGGTGCCGCCCAAGGTGGAGTATGTGCTCACGCCCAGCGGGGAGCAGCTCATCCCTGCCCTGGACATACTCTATATCTGGAGTATCCGCCAGATGCACGACCGCAGAATCCCCATCGATGCGGATGCCTTTGTAGTGCACAAGTCGGAGAAGTATGTGGACGCACTGGGTGACATCATGCGGGAGAACAACTTCTGGCCCGGGCGGGAGCGCCGGCGCGGCGTGGAGCAGGGCGAGGAGTAAACGTATATTGCGTTATTATAGGGAATTATAAGGAAACGGGCGGCGGAAGCCGTCCGTTTTTGTGTGGTGGTGACAAAAAAGTTAGTATTGCCTTGCCAGGAAATCCGCAGTAAACTTTAACAACGTGTAAAGAAACGGGGAATTGAACGCATATAAGGAGGGGGTACGCTATGCCCGCTGTAGAACAGGATCTTACCCAGGGCAGCGTCACGCGCAAGCTGGTCCGGTATGCCCTGCCACTGGTGGCGTCCAGCCTGCTGCAGGCTATTTATAGTATCACGGACATCATCATCGCCGGGCACTACATCGGTGATGTGGGAATTTCCGCCATCAACAACGCCAGCATCATTATGAATATGCTCACCCAATTGGCCATTGGGCTGACAGTGGGTGGGAATGTGCTGGTGGGCCAGTATTTCGGCAGCGGCGACCACGAGAACCGTCGGAAGTCCGCGGGCAACATGCTCACCGTGGGCCTCATCGCCGGCCTGCTCTTTGCCGCGGGCATTCTGCTGCTGGGACGGCCGCTGCTGATTTTGCTCCAGTCCCCCACCCTGGAGGAGGCCACCGCCTATCTGAGCATCTGCGGCGTGGGCCTGCTGTTCATCTTTGTCTACAATTCCCTCTCCGCCATCCTGCGCGGGGTGGGCAACTCCCGCATCCCGCTGTACTGCATCATTGCGTCGGTGAGCCTCAACGTGGTGCTGGATATCCTGTTCGTGGCAGGGTTCCACATGGGGGTGGCGGGGGCGGCCCTGGCCACCGTGATCGGCCAAGCGATATCCTGCCTGACCGCTCTGGTGTTCTCCCTGCGCCACCGGGCGGATCTGGGCCTGCTGCCCCGCTATCTCCGCCCCGAGGCGGAGATGGTCAAACGCACCCTGAAGCTGGGCTTTCCGGTAGCCCTCCAGTGGACCATCGCCTCCATCTCCTGGCTGGTGGTGCTCACCCTCATCAACAAGTACGGCGTCACCGTCTCCGCCGGCAACGGCGTGTCCAACAAAATCCGCGACTTCTGCCAGCTCTTCCTCTCCGCCCTGACCACCGGCGCGGGCACCATGTGCGCCCAGTGCCTGGGAGCGGGCCTCTATGACCGGGCCGAGCAGGTGATGAAGACCTGCATGAAGCTGGCCCTGGCCATGGCGGCGGTGATTATCGTGGTGGCCGAGGTGTTTGCCCCCCAGTTTGCCATGATCTTTACCCCCGATCCGGAGGTGCAGCACTGGGCGGTGGTCAACCTGCGCATTGAGATTGTCTGCCAGCTCTTCTACGCCGGCATGTTTACCTACAACACCCTGGCCACCGGCTCAGGGCATACAGTGTTCATCATGTGGAACTCCTTCCTCAACTGCATCGTGGTGCGGCTGATCCTGGCTGTCGTCCTGGAGCACTTCCTGGGCATCTACGGCGTCTACATCGCCTGCGGCGTCGCCGTGGCCAGCTCGGTGCCGGTGGGCTGGTGGTTCTACCGCTCAAAGCGATGGATGACCATGAAGAACATCCACTAGAAATAAGGGGCCGGGGGCGCCTGCGCGCCCTGCCGGCCCCCCTTTTTTCCCCAAAGCCGCGCAGAGAAACCAATGTTTTTTACAGTTCGCCAGTTGAAAGCGCGGGCCTGGTACGATATACTTAATACAGACAGTTCAAAATACGGCCATCGGGCTGAGAAATGGGAAAGGTGAATCGGATGGAACAGGCAAAGGTTCAAAACCTGGCATTGACGGCGGCGCGTTCCCGGCTGCTGGCGCTGGATATGGTGTACGGCGCGGCGTCGGGACACATCGGCGGCTCCCTGTCGTCGCTGGATATCCTTACAACCCTGTATTTCCACGTGATGCGGGTGAACCCCGACGCTCCGCAGGCCCCGGAGCGGGACCGCTTTGTGCTCTCCAAGGGGCACTGTACGCCGGCGCTCTACTCCACTCTGGCCCAGCGGGGCTTTTTTCCACTGGAGGAGCTGAAGCAGTTCCGCCGCATTGACGGGCACATGTCGGGCCATGCCGAAATGCGCCACGTCAAGGGCGTGGATATGTCCACGGGCAGCCTGGGGCAGGGAATTTCCGCGGCCGTGGGCATGGCTCTGGCGGGCAAGGCGGACGGCCGGGACTACCGGGTGTATGCCCTGCTGGGAGACGGCGAGATCGAGGAGGGTCAGGTGTGGGAGGCCGCCATGGCGGCGGCCAAGTACCGCCTGGACAACCTGTGTGCCGTGGTGGACGTCAACGGCCTGCAGATTGACGGCGCCACGGCGGACGTGATGCCCTCTGAGCCGCTGGATCAGAAGTTTGAGGCCTTCAACTGGAACGTCATCCGTGTGGACGGCCACGACTACGCCGCCCTGGCGGAGGCGTTTGCTGCCGCCGCGGCCTGCAAGGGAAAGCCCACGGTGCTCCTGGCCAGGACGGTGAAGGGCAAGGGCGTGTCCTTTATGGAGGGGGACTACGGCTGGCATGGCAAGGCCCCCAACGCCGAGCAGTATGAGAAGGCCCGGGCGGAGCTGTCCGCCCGCGTGGCAGAACTGGAGGGGAAGTAAGCATGGCTGAGAAGATTGCAACCCGCGCGGCCTACGGCGAGGCCCTGGTGGCCCTGGCGGAGGAGTACCCGGAGCTGGTGGTGCTGGACGCGGATCTGTCCGGCTCCACCATGACCAAGGGCTTTGCCAAGGCCCATCCCGACCGCTTTTACAACATGGGCATCGCCGAGGCCAACATGACCGGCGTGGCCGCCGGCCTGGCCGCCTGCGGCAAAAAGCCCTTTACCAACACCTTTGCCATGTTCGCCGCCGGGCGGGCATGGGAGCAGGTGCGCAACTCCATCGCCTATCCCCGGCTGAATGTCAAGGTGGTGGGTTCCCACGGCGGCCTGTCCGTGGGAGAGGACGGCGCCACCCACCAGTGCATCGAGGATTACGCCATCATGCGGGCCATCCCCAACATGATGGTGGTCTCCCCCTGCGACGGCCCCGAGATGCGGCAGGCGGTGCGCGCCCTGCTGGACTATGACGGCCCCGCCTATCTGCGGCTGGGCCGCCTGGCGGTGGAGAGTGTCACCGACGCCATCCCCGGTTACACCTTCCACCTGGGCCAGGGCGTCACCCTGCGGGATGGCTCTGACGCGACGGTAATCGCCACCGGCATGATGGTGCAGATGGCGCTGAAGGCGGCGGAGAGCCTGGCGGAAGAGGGCCTGTCCGTCCGGGTGCTGGATATGCACACCATCAAGCCCCTGGACGGGGAGCTGGTGCTCAAGGCGGCGCTGGAGACCGGGGCCATCGTCACCACCGAGGAGGCCAACGTGGTGGGCGGCCTGGGCTCGGCGGTGGCGGAGTTCCTGGCCGAGCACTACCCGGTGCCGGTGGTGCGCCACGGCGTCAACGACGTGTTCGGCCGCTCCGGCAAGGCGGAGGCTGTCCTGGAGGCCTACGGCCTCACCCCGGAGGGCATCGCGGAAAAGGTGCGCCATGCGGTGAAGCGGAAGAAATGACGGACATCAAGCTCATCTGCCTGGACATGGACGGCACCCTTCTGGGGGCCGACCACGCCACGGTGCCGGCGCGGAATATCCGCGCCCTGCGGGCGGCGTCGGAGCGGGGGGCGGCGGTGGCCGTCGCCAGCGGCCGGCCGTGGGGGTTTCTGCACGAGGTGGCGGAGCAGTTGGGCGTGCTGCGCTACGCGGTGCTGTCCAACGGAGCCGCCGTACTGGATGTGTGCACGGGGGAGTGGCTGTACCGCAACTGCCTTCCCGAGGAGACCCGGCAGGCGCTGACGGAGCTGCTGCTGGAAGAGGGCGTGCCCTTTGAGGTCTATTGCGAGGGAGAGAGCTGGATTCAGCGGGACCGGCTGGAGGGCGTGCTGGCCCATACCTTTTCCCCTGAGTTCCAGCGGGTGCTTCAGGAGCACGCCCGCTTTCCGGCGGATCTGAACGCCGCCCTGCGGGGCCGGCTGGTGGAGAAGATCCATGTGTTCCATGTTCCGCCGGAGGGTCGAAAGTCCCTGATGGAGCGGGCGGCGGCCTGCGGCGCGCTGGAGATGGTCACCTCTTTCGCAGAAAATCTGGAGTTTACCGCCGTCGGCGTCAACAAGGGGACCGCCGTGCAGGCCCTGAGCGCCCGGCTGGGGCTGGGGCCGGAACAGGTCATGGCCTTCGGCGACGCAGGCAATGACCTGGAGATGCTGGCCTGGGCGGGATGGTCCTTTGCCATGGCTAACGCCTCGGCGGAGGCCAAGAAGGCTGCTCGCTATGAGACCGGTTCCAATGCGGAGGGCGGCGTCGGCATGGCGGTGGAGCGCTGGCTCCTGACGGAATAAATCAGAAACGGCGCATGGCCTTTTGCCATGCGCCGGAGGTTGCCAAGAAATCCTCCTGTGGAGGCGTTCGAAGGGAAGGATAGTGTGAAAGGGAACCGTCAGGGTTCCCTTTCGCGTTGGATCAAATGACTTTTTGAAACGGAATGAAGTTTCAAAAAGTCTGAACAGCCTGTCGGAAAGAATGTTCCGACAGGCTGCGGCGCATGGCCTTTTGCCATGCGCCGTTTTGCCAGGTGGCGGGGAGGCTCAGTCCAGCGGCCTGGCATCCGGTATCCCATCCCTCTCCCCGCTGGCCTCCCGACGAACCCGGCGGAAGTAGCGGATCAGGAAGAACAGGGTAATGAGCAGGCAGAGGGACTCGGACACCAGGGGGGAGAGCCAGATGCCGTTGGCACCGAAGAGAAAGGCGAGCGCCACCAGACAGCCGGAGATCAGCACCAGGCCCCGGCCAAAGGAGATGGTCAGGGAGGGGATGGGGTGCTCCATGGCGGTGAAGAAGCCGGAGGTCACCACATTGAAGCCCACAAAGAGGAAGGCGAAGGAGTACAGCCGCAGAGCGGACACCGAGGAGGCGAACAGGGCGCTGTCCGGCTGGAGGAACAGGCCCACCACCGCCCCGGCCAGCACCTGGCACAGGACAAAGAAGCCGGCGGCGAAGCAGGCGGCCAGGCGGATGCCGTAGGTGAGGAACTTGTGGCACACCGGCCGCTCCTCCGCCCCCAGGTGGTAGCTGCACAGGGGCTGGATGCCGTGGGCGATGCCGATCACACTGTTAAGCACCATGGTATTCACATAGCTGATGATGGTATAGGACACCAGGGCGTCGGGGCCGATGACACGCTGTATGATGTGGTTGAACAGGAAGATGACCATGCCGTTGGAGAGCTCGCTGAGGCCGTCGGCGGTACCCAGGGGGATAATGCGGCGGTAGGCGCCGGGGTCGGGCTTGAACCGGCCGAACCGCAGGGGATAGCGGTGGGTGAGAAAATAGACGGCAAACACCGCCGTGGACGTGGCCTGGGCCAGCCCGGTGGCCAGGGCCGCCCCCCACACCCCCCAGTGGAGATGCATGACAAAGATGTAGTCCAGCACCACGTTCATCAGGCCGCAGGAGATGACGCCGATGATGCTGACATGGGGCGCGCCGTCGGCCTTGACCTGGACCTCCAGGTTGTAGGACACGGTGAAAAAAACGGAGAAGCAGGCGATGACCCCCACGTACTCCTTTACCAGGTGGTGGTTTTCCCCGGTGGCCCCCAGGAAGTCCGCCACCCAGTCCAGGTTGAACAGGACCAGCACCGCCAGGAGCAGGGTGGCGGCGATGACCACGAACAGGTTCTGGTTAAAGTAGTTGCGGGCCCGCTCCACGTCCTTCTGTCCCAGGGCGATGGACAGGACGGTGGAGGTGCCGGTGGCCAGCAGGATGCCCAGGGTGAACACCAGGGACACGAAGGGCAGGGACAGGTTGACGGCAGTGAGGGCGTGCTCTCCCACGCCCCAGGCCACAAACATGCCGTCCACCAGGGAGTAGAGCGAGAAGATCCACATGGACACAATGGATGGAACGGTGAATTTGAAAAAGCGGCGTACCAGGTTCAAGTTCATAACCCCCTCTTGTTAAGATCATGTTAAACCCTCGTACTATCCGAAAGTCAAGAGCCGGAGGGAAAAAAGTTGAAGCAATTTTATCAGATCCACGAGCTGGCCAAGCTCTTTGATCTCTGCCCCGACACCCTGCGCTATTATGAGGAGAAGGGGCTGCTCCACCCGGTGCGGGGGGAGAACCGCTACCGCATGTACGGCATTCAGGACGTGTGTACCCTCAACATCATCCGTGCCCTGCGGGAGCTGAAAATCCCAACCCGGGCCATCCGCGCCTATCTGGAGCGCCGGTCGGTGGGGGAGACGCTGTCCCTGCTGGACCGGGAGGAGGCGCTGCTCCGCCGCCGCATGGCGGAGCTGGAGGCGGCTCTGGAGGAGGCGCGGGCCCGCCGGGCCAGGCTGGAGCAGTACCGCGCCGCGGAGGACGGACGGGTCTTCTTCCGCCGGGAGGAGGCGCGGCCCTACGTGTTCCTGGAGGAGGACATCATCCTGGAAAAAGAGATCGACTTCCTGCTGAAAAAGCTGGAGCACCGCCACCAGGACTATCTCAAAATCATCGGCAGCCAGTGTATGGGGGCGGCGGTGGATGAGGAGTGGCTGTCCCGGGGAGTGTATAACCACTTCTCCCGGGTGTTCTTCCTCACGGAGCCGGGCCTGCCCCATGACGACGCCCTCCCGGCGGGGGAGTACGCCTGCCTCTATTACCGTGGGGCCTATGACCGCCTGGAGGAGCACTGCGGCGTCCTGCTGGCGGGGATCGCGGCGGCGGGCCGCCGCCCGGCGGGGCCGCCCCTGGAGCTGTACCGGGTGGACGCCCACGACACCAACCGGGAGGAGGAGTACGTCACCGAGCTGCAAATGCGGGTGGAATAACAAAACTGTCCCGCGCCGGAGCCATCCGGCGCGGGACAGTTTCATTGGTTCAAAAGCGGTTCAGCGGCACCGAGCCGTCGTCGGCGCCCTTCTCGATGGCTTTCACCACCGCGTCATACCCGTAGGTATCGTTGACCTGGATGTGGAACGTCTCCCCCACCTTCCGGCCCAGCAGGGCCTTCCCCAGAGGGGACTCCTTGCTGATAAGGCCGTGGAGGGCGTCCTGCCGCATGGTGGTGACCACCTGGTACACCTCGGTGTCCCCCTCGTCCTCCAGAAAGACGGTGACTCTGTCGTAGAGCTGCACCCCGTCGCTGGCCCCGGCGTCGGGGAGCACCACGGCGGTCTTGATCATGTTCTCCAGGAACCGGATGCGGCTCTCGTTGCGGTTTTTCTCCTGCTTGGCGGCCTTGTACTCGAAGTTCTCACTGAGATCGCCGAAGGCCCGGGCCTCCTTCACCGCATCCAGGAGCTGGGGCCGGAGCTGGATGCGGCGGTAGTCCAGCTCTTCCTTCATCATTTGAATGTCTTTTTTGGTCAGTTCATTGTGCATGGCGGAATCCCTCTTGTTCTATGTTGTTCCACCATTATACCACAAAGCGCCGGCGGAATGGTAGAATGCGCAATATTTTTCGGCTGCCCCGCAAGGGGCTCAGCGGCCGCGGAATTTCCGCTCCTCCTCCCCCCCGGAGGATGCGGCCCAGCCCCCGGATGTGCCGGGAGAGCATGATCAGGGCCAGAATCAGGGCCAGCAGCCCGGCCTCCCGGCCGTGGCAGAGAAAGGCCGGGGGGACAAACAGGGCGGGGATCACCACCGCCCCCAGGGGCAGCCAGCCGGAGAGCAGGGTGACGGCCAGTCCGGACAGACAGGCGGCCGTCCCCCATAGGGGGGAGAAGAGGATGAGGGCGGCGCAGGTGACGGCCACCCCCTTTCCGCCCCGGAAGCCCCGCCAGAGGGGGAAATTGTGGCCCAGCACCGCACCCAGCCCGGCCCACAGGCCGGACAGGCCGCCCAGGGCGGGGAAGAGCGCCCGGCACAGCCCAAAGGCCAGGGCGGTCTTGGCGATGTCTCCGGCCAGTACCACCGCCCCCCAGCCCTTTCCCAGCTCGTGGGCCAGATTGGCCATGCCGGGGTTTCCGGTGCCCAGGGCGGCGGCGCTTTTGCCGGTGCGGGCCCGGGCCACCAGCTCGGCGGTGAGGAAGCAGCCGCAGAGATAGCCCAGCAGCAGGCAGAGCAGACGTTGGAGCATGGAGACCTCCTAGTTCGCCCGCCCCTCCCGCAAAAATACGTAGGAGGCGGCGGTGGAGTGGGCGGGGGAGAAACGGTAGCCCAGCCGGTCGAAGCCCTGGGCCGCCTCCGGCGTTTCGGCGTTCCGCTCCGCCAGGAAGCGTACCATCTCCCCCCGGGCCATCTTGACATAGACCCCCTTCTCCACCACCTTGTCTCCGTCCGCCTCGCCGAAGGTCACGTCGATCCACCGCACGGGAGGGGTTACCCAGGGGCGTACCGCTTTGGCGTACTCCGCCGAGGCCAGGTTGAGCAGGGTGTCCTCCCCGCCGGCGGTCAGCGTCCGGTACAGGGAATCGCCCCAGAAGTCGTAGAGGTTTTTGCAGAAGGGGGTGCTGCATCTGGCCCCCATCTCCAGCCGGTAGGGGAGCACGCCGTCGAAGGGGCGCAGCACCCCGTAAAAGCCGGAGAGGATGCGCAGGTGCGTCTCGGCGTACTCGAACTGCGGCCGGGTGAACAGGTGGGGGGCCATGTACTGGTACTGGATGCCGTCGTAGGAGAGCAGGGCGGGGGTACCGGGGCGGCGGAGATCCATCTCCTGAAAGCGACGGAAGTTCAGCTCCGCGATGCTGTCGTTACAGGCGAGCAGCTTTTTCAGGGCTGTGTAGTCCAGCCCCCGCAGCCACTCCGCCAGCACCGCCGCCCGCTCCAGCAGGGCGGGGGCCTGCCGGGGGGCGAGAAAGTCCCCGTCCTCCCGCATTTTCTTGGCGGGGGAGATGAGCAGCTTCATTCCCCGGCCTGTCCCTTCCGATGGGCGGCCTGGCCCTCCGCGATGGCCTGCCGCTCCCGGCACAGCTCGGCATGGAGGGCCACGGAGTCCCACTCCCGGTTGGTGGGGGTGAGCACCGCCTTCAGCCGGACGGGGGCGAGCTTCTGGCGGCGGAACGCCTGGAGGAACAGATCCAGCAGAGGGCCGGGGCAGTTGACGATCAGGAGCATCTCGTCGTCAAAGCCGTCCCCGTCGTAGGGGGCCTCCGGGACGGCCCCCTCCGCCAGCTCACCCAGGGGCAGGCCGTAGGACTCCCTGGGCACCAGGGCGGTGCGCAGGCGCAGGGACAGGCACATACGGCGGATTTTGGCCCCCCGGGGGTTGTCCAGATTGTAGAGCAGAATGGTGGGTGTGTTCATGGGCATCAGCCTTCCTTTCACCCGCCATTGTACCGGGTTTTCCCCGGCCCGTCAACCGGGGCTAGAGGACGTTCTTCAGGGTAAACTGTTCGGCCTCGTAGAGCAGGGAGATCTGGGTCATGAGCCGGGCGTTGGCGGCGGAGTACTCCCCGGCCTCCTGGCAGGTGAGGAACTCGAGCACCTCCTGAAAACCGGTATAGATCTGATCGGTGTCGGAATGGCGCAGGAGGATGTGCAGGTAGCTGTCCCGGGACTGCCACTGTGTGAGGGCCTGCTCTGTGAGGACGTGGGCTTCCTCCCAGTCCCCGGTCTCCGCCCGGGCCTCCGCCTGCTCCAGAAGGGTGTTGAGCGCCCCGGTAAAGCCCCGCAGATAGAGGTTGTTGCACAGCGTTGCGCCGAACAGGGCAGCCAGCAGCAGGGCTGCGATCCACAGCCGCTTCATACCCGCCCCTCCTTCTCCGCCAGGTAGACCTGGTTCTGCTCATCCACAGTGAGGAGAAACACGTCCTGGCTGCGCTTTACGTGATGGGCCTTGAGCTGCCGGTCCAGCCAGATGTCGTCCAGCCCCCGCTGGCGCAGGTTGTGCTCCAGCACCCGGCCGTCGTTGATGATCACCAGGGGCAGGCCGGGCTCCTTTGGGTGCAGCTCCATCTGGGCCGCAGTGACGGGCTGCTGGGCCGCGTAGGGGAGGACGGAGATCTGTCCGTTGGTCTCCAAAATGGCGTATTTAATGGAATTGAGGTCGGTGATCCCCTTCATACGCAGCTCCTCCATCAGCTCGTCCACTGTAAAGCGGTTTTTCTGCATCTCCCGCTGGTGGAGCTTGCCGTTTTCCACGATGATGCTGGGACGGCCGCAGAGCACCGCACGGAAGCGGACGCTTTTCATGGTGAGCACCGACAGGGCCATGGTGAGGCAGAGGAGGGTGAGGATGGGGATGATGCCGGTGAGCAGAGGGATGCCGAAGTCCTGCATGGGCACGGCGGCCAGATCGGCGATAAGCAGGGCGAGCACCAGCTCCGAGGGCTCCAGCTCGCCCACCTGGCGCTTGCCCATGAGGCGGATGCCCACGATGATAAAGAGGTAGAGAATGATGGTGCGCAGAAATGCGATGACCATGAGAAGACCTCCCGCGGTAATGTTCACCGTTCAGTATGGCCGCCGCCGGGCGGATTATGTACGCAGGGGCCTTGACGCTGGGAGGGTATGGATGTTATAATATCGAAAATCAATAAAAGAAAGCGGCGAACGCATGAAAAAGCGGACGAAAGGAGTGCTGGCCGCCGCTCTGGCGGCAGCCGGGGTGTTTTTGCTGGCGGGTCTGGACGCCCGCCTGCTGGTGCGCGCCTATACGGTGGAGAGCGGGAGACTCACCGGCCCGGTGCGGCTGGCGGTGCTCACCGATCTGCACGCCTGCGCCTATGGGGAGGGCCAGCGGGAGCTGCTGGATGCGGTGGCGGAGCAGTCCCCCGACCTGGTACTGCTGTGCGGCGACATCGTGGACGACGAGCCCCGGATGCCGGAGGAGCGGGCGCTGGACACGGTGGAGGCCCTGGCGGCGGTATGGCCCACCTATTATGTCACCGGCAATCACGAGTTCTGGACGGGGCGGGTGGACGAGGTGAAGGCCCGGCTGGAGGAACGGGGCGCGGTGGTGCTGGCGGGGGACTGTGTGACGGTAACGGCGGCGGGACAGACGGTGCAGCTCTGCGGCATTGACGATCCCTCTGTGGGCGAGACCCGGTGGCGGGAGCAGCTGGAGGCGGTGACCGCCGCCCTGGATGGGGAGCACTGCTCCATTTTGATGACCCACCGGCCGGAGCGGACGGAGGACTACGCGGGCCGGGGCTTCGAGCTGGTGCTGGCGGGCCACGCCCACGGGGGCCAGTGGCGGCTGCCCGGCCTGCTCAACGGCCTGTTTGCCCCCGACCAGGGGCTGTTTCCCACCTACGCCGGCGGCCGGTATGCACTGGGGGACACCACCCTGCTCGTCAGCCGGGGGCTGGCCCGGGAGAGCACCCGGCTGCCCCGGTTCTATAACCGTCCGGAGCTGGTGATGGTGGAGCTGCGCCCCGGGCTGGAGGAATTTCCTGCAAAAAAAGAATGAGGTCAAAATCTTATTTTTAACTTTTGGGGCGTATTGCCGTGGAAAAATCGGCAATACGCCCTCTCTTTTTGTCCAAATCCACGGTTTTTGATTCCGGGCGCAAAAGGGTGTTGTCAGGCGGGAGGTTTTCGGTTACAATCGTACAGATAACTTGGGAACGAAAGGCGTGATGCAGAAGATGAAAGCGACCTTGATCCTGGAAAACGGCATGACCTTCGCGGGCCGCAGCATCGGCTCCGGCGAGGAGCGGATCTGCGAGATGGTGTTCAACACCTCCATGACCGGCTATCAGGAGATCCTGACCGACCCCTCCTACGCCGGACAGGGCATTGTGATGAGCTATCCCCTCATCGGCAACTACGGCGTCAATCACGAGGACAACGAATCCTTCCGCCCCTGGGCGGAGGCGTTCATCGTCCGCCACCTGGCCCGGCGCGGCAGCAACTTCCGCTGCGAGGACGGGCTGGATTCCTATTTGAAACAATTTAACATCACCGGCATTGAGGGCGTCGACACCCGTGCCTTAACGAGAATACTCCGCAGTCAGGGGACCATGAACGGCATGATCACCTGTGCGGAGCATTTTTCTGTCCCGGAGTGCCTGGAGCGCATCCGGGCCTACCGGGTGGAGGGCACCGTGGAGCGGGTGACCCGGAAGGAGCCGCAGGTGTACCCCGCCGCGGGCGGGCAGCAGCTCCGGGTGGCCCTGATGGACTACGGCGTGAAGGAGAACATGATCCGCTGCCTCCAGAACCGGGGCTGTGAGGTGACGGTGTTCCCCGCCCACACCCCGGCGGAGACGGTGCTCTCCGGCGGGTTCGACGGGGTGATGCTCTCCAACGGCCCCGGCGATCCGGCGGACAACGTGGAGATCATCGCGGAGGTTCGGAAGCTCTATGAGAGCGCGCTGCCCCTCTTTGCCGTCTGCCTGGGACACCAGCTCCTGGCCCTGGCCACCGGGGCGGAGACCCGCAAGATGCGCTTCGGCCACCGGGGGGGCAATCACCCGGTGAAGGATCTGGAGCACGGCCGGGCCTATATCACCAGCCAGAACCATGGCTATGTGGTTACCGCCGAGAGCGTGGACCCGGCGGTGGCGGAGGTGTCCCACATCAACGTCAACGAGGGCAGCGTGGAGGGCCTGCGCTACCGGCGGCCCAACTGCTTCACCGTCCAGTTCCACCCGGAGGCCGCCCCCGGCCCCATGGACACCGAGTATCTGTTTGACCGCTTTGTGGACAGCATGAAGGGAGGACGCGCCCATGCCTAAGAATCCCAAGATCAAAAAGGTGCTGGTGCTGGGCTCCGGCCCCATTGTCATCGGCCAGGCCGCCGAGTTTGACTACGCCGGCACCCAGGCCTGCCGCGCCCTCAAGGAGGAGGGCGTGGAGGTGGTGCTGGTCAACTCCAACCCCGCCACCATCATGACCGACAAGGACATCGCCGACCACGTGTATATCGAGCCGCTGAACCTGGCCAGCGTGGAGCAGGTCATCGCCAAGGAGCAGCCCGACTCCATCCTGCCCACCCTGGGCGGCCAGACCGGGCTGAACCTGGCCATGAACCTCCACGAGCAGGGCATCCTGGAGAAGTACGGCGTGCGCCTGCTGGGCACCAGCCCGGAGTCCATCCGCAAGGCGGAGGACCGCCAGGGCTTCAAGGACGCCATGGAGGCCATTGGCCAGCCCTGCGTCACCAGCGACGTGGTGGAGAGCGTGGAGGCCGCGGTGGAGTTCGCCGGGCGCATCGGCTATCCGGTCATCGTCCGGCCCGCCTATACCCTGGGGGGCTCCGGCGGCGGCATCGCCTACGACGAGCCCTCCCTGCGGGAGATCGCCGACCGGGGCATCCACCTGTCCCGGGTGGGCCAGGTGCTCATCGAGCGGTGCATCTCCGGCTGGAAGGAGATCGAGTTCGAGGTCATGCGGGACTCCGCCGGCAACGTCATCCAGATCTGCTCCATGGAGAACATCGACCCCGTGGGCGTCCACACCGGCGACTCCATCGTGGTGGCCCCCACCCAGACCCTGGCCAACCGGGAGTACCAGATGCTCCGCTCCGCCTCTCTCAACATCATCTCCGCCCTGGAGATCGAGGGCGGGTGCAACGTACAGCTGGCCCTCAACCCCGACTCCTTCGAGTACGCGGTCATCGAGGTCAACCCCCGCGTGTCCCGGTCCTCCGCCCTGGCCTCCAAGGCCACCGGCTACCCCATCGCCAAGGTGGCCGCCAAGGTGGCCCTGGGCTACACCCTGGACGAGATCCCCAACGCCGTGACCGGCAAGACCACCGCCTGCTTCGAGCCAACCCTGGACTACTGCGTGCTCAAGCTGCCCCGCCTGCCCTTTGACAAGTTCACCACCGCCAGCCGCACCCTGGGCACCCAGATGAAGGCCACCGGCGAGGTGATGGCCATCGGCAATTCCTTCGAGGGGGCGCTGATGAAGGCCATCCGCTCCCTGGAGCTGCCGGTGAAGTCCCTCCGCCTGCCCGGTCTGGACGAGCTGTATACCGAGGAGATCGAGGACCGCCTGGTGAACATCGACGATCAGCGGCTCTTCGTGGTGGCCGAGGCCCTGCGCCGGGGCTTCTCGCCGGAGAAGATCAACAAGATCACCAAGTACGACCTGTGGTTCCTCGACCGCTTCCAGAACATCGTGGACATGGAGGACGCCCTGGATCACGGCCGCCTGGACGGCGTCACCCTGCGCCGGGCCAAGGAGATGGGCTTCTCCGACGCGTGGATCGCCGCCCTCTCCGGCCGGGAGCAGAAGGAGATCAAGGCCCTGCGGGAGTCCTTCGGCATCCGCCCGGCCTTCAAGATGGTGGACACCTGCGCCGCCGAGTTCGAGGCCCAGACCCCCTATTACTACTCCACCTACGACCAGGAGAACGAGGCCGCCGGGGCCAGCCGGGCGGATGATGGCGCGGAGAAACGGAAGGTGCTGGTGCTGGGCTCCGGCCCCATCCGCATCGGTCAGGGCATCGAGTTCGACTACTGTTCGGTCCACTCGGTCTGGGCCTTCAAGCGTCTGGGCTATGAGACCATCATCATCAACAACAACCCGGAGACCGTGTCCACCGACTTCGATGTGGCGGATAAGCTCTACTTTGAGCCGCTGACCGCCGAGGACGTGCAGGCGGTGGTGGAGCTGGAGAAGCCCTGGGGCGCGGTGGTGCAGTTCGGCGGCCAGACCGCCATCAAGCTGGCCCAGGCCCTCACCGACATGGGCGTGCCCATCCTGGGCACCTCCGCCGACGGCGTGGACGCCGCCGAGGATCGGGAGCGGTTTGACGAGATTTTGAACCAGTGCGGCATCCCCCGGGCCGCCGGCCGCACGGTGTTCACCACCGAGCAGGCCCTGGCCGCCGCCCACGACGTGGGCTATCCCGTGCTGGTGCGCCCCTCCTACGTGCTGGGCGGCCAGGGCATGGAGATCGCCTACAACGACCGCAACATCACCGAGTTCATGCGCATCATCAACCAGGTGGAGCAGGAGCACCCCATCCTGGTGGACAAGTACCTCATGGGCCGCGAGGTGGAGGTGGACGGTGTCTTCGACGGGGAGGAGCTGCTCATCCCCGGCATCATGGAGCACATCGAGCGGGCCGGCGTCCACTCTGGCGATTCCATCTCGGTCTATCCCCCCATCCACATCGAGGACAAGCACAAGCAGACCATCCTGAAGTACACCTATGACCTGTCCCGCGCCCTGGGCGTGGTGGGCCTGGTCAACATCCAGTTCGTCATCTATGACGACCAGGTGTATGTCATCGAGGTCAATCCCCGCTCCTCCCGTACCATCCCCTATATCTCCAAGGTCACCGGCGTGCCCATCATCGACCTGGCCACCAGGGTGATGCTGGGGCAGAAGCTGCGCGACCTGGGGTACGGCACGGGCATCTACCGGGAGGCGGACTACTACGCCGTCAAGATGCCGGTGTTCTCCTTCGAGAAGCTCACCGACGTGGACACCGGCCTGGGCCCGGAGATGAAGTCCACCGGCGAGTGCCTGGGCCTGGCCGAGTCCTTCCCCCAGGCGCTGCTCAAGGCCTTCAAGGGCGCTGGTATGAAGGCCCCCAAGAAGGGCGGGCGCATCATCGTTACCGTCAAGGACGAGGACAAGGACGAGATGATTGGCATCGCCAGGGGCTTCTATGATATGGGCATTGAGCTTCTCGCCACCAGTGGCACCTGCAAGGCGCTCAACGAGGCGGGCATACCCGCCCGCTGGGTGGCCCGCGTGTCAGAGGCCCACCCCAACATCCTGGACATGATCGCCTCCGGCACCGTGGATCTGGTCATCAACACCCCCACCCACGGCCGCCGCCACGATACCGACGGCTTCAAGATCCGCCGCTCTACCGTGGAGCACTCCGTGGCCTGCATCACCGCCATCGACACCGCCCGGGCCATGCTCACCGTCCGCACCCAGGGCCGGGCCGCTGAGCTGCGCCCCATCGACATCACTGAAATCTGAGGGGAGGAAACCGCCATGCGTCTGCACCGCCTTCGCTTTGATATCTGGCTCTGCCTGCTGGTGGCCTATCTGGTGTCCCTGGGCACGGGGGCCGCAGCCTCCGCCCTCAGCGCGGCCACGTATGACGGCTATGCAGAGGTTCACTCCGCTGCTCCTGGCCAGGCGGGCAGCCCTGCCGGGCCAGAGGTTCCCCGGGCACAGAGCATCGCGGAGCTGCTGGAGCTGGATACTTTCACAGTGCTCTCCCAAGGTATTGCCTACCGCAACGAGGGAGCGGGCTATTTTGAGGGCAGCTACCTCTATAATTTGGCCCTCCCCTCCGGGGAACGGGTGGCTGCCCGCATCCATACTGAGAGCGTACAGGATGGAGAGAAGTTCGCATCCGGGGAGGTTGTCCTCCCGGTGGGCCGGGTGATTTGGGCCGACCTGGAGGAGGACCCCGCCTTCCTGGAGCAGATCACCTCCGGCTATCCCCTGGACCGCACCGACTTCTACGTGGACATGGCCGGAGAAGCGGTACGCTACAGTCAGGAGGAGCGGACGGAAAATCATGTTATAGTGGTTCAATTGGTTACCGTTCTGGTCTGCTTCCCACTGCTCCATGCCCTGGGCTCCCGCAGCGGGATTTTCCCCGCTTTCTTTCCCACCGTGCGGAGGGAAAAGGCGGGGCGGAATTGACCCGGCCAGCCGGGAACCTTTTTCCAGTCCCTTCGTCTAAATGAATATCAACGACAGGAGGGAAATGCTTTGAAACGACTGCTGACTTTATCCCTGGCAGCCCTGCTGGCTGCCGGTCTCACCGCCTGCGGAGCGGCAGAGGAGCGCGGCGTTCCGGCCGCCAAGCCGGTGCTCTACCTCTACCCGGAGGAGGAGACGGAGGTGACTGTGACCCTGGACTTTGACGGGACGCTCACCTCCACCTACCCGGACTACGGGGATGGCTGGACGGTGACGGCCCGGCCCGGCGGCACCCTCACCGATCCGGCCACGGGCCGGGAATACTACTGCCTGTTCTGGGAGGGAATTACCGAGGCGGAGTACGACTTCTCCACCGGCTTCTGCGTGGCGGGGGAGGACACTGCGGCCTTCCTGGAGGACGCCCTGGACAGGCTGGGCCTGACCGAGCGGGAGGCTGACGAATTCATCATCTACTGGCTGCCAAAGCTGGAGGGCAACCCCTACAATCTGCTCTCCTTCCAGACCGACGCCTACACCAATTCCGCAGCCCTGACCATCGACCCGGCCCCCGACACCCTGATCCGGGTGTTCCTGGCGTGGAAGGGCCTGGACGCGCCGGTGGAGGTGGAGCCCCAGAAGCTGACCGCGCCGGAGCGCGCTGGCTTCACCGCCGTGGAGTGGGGCGGCGCGGAGGTAGTGCAATGAAGAAGCTGCTGTTGCTGCTTGCGCTCACTTTGCTGGCGGCGGGACTGGCTGGGTGCGGCAATTCCAGTGGAAATGTTGCGGTGCCGGAAAAGCCGGTGCTCTACCTCTACCCGGAGGAGGAGATGGAGGTGACCGTCACTCTGGACTTTGATGGGACGCTGACCTCCACCTATCCTGCGTACGGCGATGGGTGGACAGTGACGGCCCGGCCCGACGGCACCCTCACCAATCCGGCCACGGGGCGGGAGTACTACTGCCTGTTCTGGGAGGGAATTACCGAGGCGGAGTACGACTTCTCCACCGGCTTCTGCGTGGCGGGGGAGGACACTGCGGCCTTCCTGGAGGACGCCCTGGACAGGCTGGGCCTGACCGAGCGGGAGGCTGACGAATTCATCATCTACTGGCTGCCAAAGCTGGAGGGCAATCCCTACAATCTGCTCTCCTTCCAGACCGAGGCCTACACCGACTCCGCCGGGCTGACCATCGACCCGGCCCCCGATACCCTGATCCGGGTGTTCCTGGCGTGGAAGGGGCTGGACGCGCCGGTGGAGGTGGAGCCCCAGACGTTAACCGCCCAGGCGCGCACCGGCTTCACCGCCGTGGAGTGGGGCGGCGCGGAAGTGGATTGAAGACTGCGCTGAAAAGCCGCCGGACCTGACCGGGTCCGGCGGCTTTTTTACGGAATGCTTGCGCTTTAGGCCGGAATATGGTATCCTAAACTGTAAAAATATCGCCGGGCCTATGGGCATGGCGTGAGAGAAAACGAGAGAAAGAAGGCAAGATGATGTCCCATCAGACCGTGATTGTCCTGGATTTCGGCGGCCAGTACAACCAGCTCATCGCCCGCCGGGTGCGCGAGTGCGGTGTCTATTGCGAGGTCAAGCCCTACACGACCCCGCTGGAGCAACTCCGCGCTATGGAGCCCATCGGCTTCATCTTCACCGGCGGCCCCAACTCCGTCTATGAGGCGGGCGCGCCCAAGGCTGATCCGGCCATCTTTGAGCTGGGTGTGCCGGTGCTGGGCATCTGCTATGGCTGCCAGTTCATGGCCCACGCCCTGGGCGGCCAGGTCACCGAGGCCCACGAGGACACCGCCCGGGAGTACGGCAAGACCGAGACCTATTACGACACCGCCTGCAAGCTCTTCAAGGGCCTGCCGGAGCGGGGCATCTCCTGGATGAGCCACGGGGACTACATGGCCAAGGTGCCCGAGGGCTTCGCCCTCACCGCCCACTCCGCCGCCTGCCCCAACGTGGCCATTGCCGACGAGAAGCGGGGCTTTTACGGGGTGCAGTACCACCCTGAGGTCAACCACACCGAGCACGGCGTGGACATGATCCGCAACTTCCTCTATGAGGTCTGCGGCGCCAAGGGCGACTGGACCATGGGCGACTACAAGGAGAGCTCCATCAAGGCCATCCGGGAGAAGGTGGGCGGCGGCAAGGTGCTGCTGGCCCTGTCCGGCGGCGTGGATTCCTCCGTGGCCGCCGCACTGCTGGCCGAGGCGGTGGGCAGCCAGCTCACCTGTGTGTTCGTGGACCACGGCCTGATGCGCAAGAACGAGGGCGACGAGGTGGAGGCCGCCTTCTCCAAGTGGGACATCCACTTCGTCCGGGTGGACGCTGAGGCCCGCTTCCTGGAGAAGCTCTCCGGCGTCAGCGAGCCGGAGCGCAAGCGCAAAATCATCGGGGAGGAGTTCATCCGCGTCTTTGAGGAGGAGGCCAAGAAGATCGGCCGGGTGGACTATCTGGTGCAGGGCACCATCTACCCCGACGTGATCGAGTCCGGCGCCGGCGACGCCGCCGTAATCAAGAGCCACCACAACGTGGGCGGCCTGCCGGACTATGTGGACTTCAAGGAGATCATCGAGCCCCTGCGCCTGCTCTTCAAGGACGAGGTGCGGCAGTTAGGCCGCGAGCTGGGCCTGCCTGAATACCTAGTCATGCGCCAGCCCTTCCCCGGTCCCGGCCTGGCCATCCGGGTCATCGGCGATCTGACCAAGGAGAAGCTGGACACCCTCCGGGATGCCGACGCCATCTACCGGGAGGAGATCGCCGCCGCCGGCGAGGACAAGAACATCAACCAGTACTTTGCCGTCCTCACCAATACCCGCTCCGTGGGCGTCATGGGCGACGGCCGCACCTACGATTACACCCTGGCGCTCCGCGCCGTCACCACCAGCGACTTCATGACTGCCGACTGGGCCCGCATCCCCTACGATGTGCTGGACAAGATCTCCACCCGCATCGTCAACGAGGTGAAGGGCATCAATCGTATCGTCTACGATATCACCTCCAAGCCCCCCGCCACCATCGAGTGGGAATAAATAATCAGTGTTTCCTGAATCCTGAAAAGCGTTGGTAATACAGCGTTTTTCAGGATTTTTCTTTTTTAGTGGCTACAAATTGGCTACATTTGCAGCGATTTTTGTAGCCAGAGGCTCACGGCATAATGCCGTCAAGCTGTCTGGCTACCTCCACCTGCTTGTTGGGGTACAGGTGGCTGTACGTGTCCATCGTGGTCTGCACCTTCTCGTGTCCGAGACGCTCCGCGATCAGCAGCGGGGAGAAGCCCATCTCCACCAACAGGCTGGCGTGGCTGTGTCGAATGTCATGCACCCGGATGCGCTTTACCCCCGATGCCTTGCAGCCATACTCCATTTCGTGGTACAGAAAGCTCTTGGTGTAGGGAAACAGCCGATCATCATTTTGCAGTCCGTAGCAATGGGACATATACTCCTGCAAACAGGTGCAAAGACCGTCGGGAATGGGGATAGTGAGGATGCTTTTCGGTGTTTTCGGAGTGGTGATAATATCCTCTCTGCCGAGGCGCTGATAGCTCTTGTTCACCGTCAGGGTCTTCTTCTCGAAGTCGATGTCCGACGGCGTGAGCGCCAGCAGCTCTCCCTCCCGAATCCCCGTGTAGTACATGGTCATAAATACCGTGTAGCTGGCGGGACGGTCTTTCATGCTCTCGATAAAGGTCTGAAACTCGTCCTTTGTCCAGAACAGCATCTCGTCGGCTTTCTTCTTGCCCATGCTCCCCGCCTTGTGGCAGGGGTTTTCTTTCAAGCCATAGTATTTGACTGCGTAGTTGAAAATCGCCGTGAGCTGGTTGTTGATGCACTTGAGATAGGTCTGGGCGTAAGGCTTGCCGTTTTCATCCCGATAGCTGGTCAGGGAGTTCTGCCATTGGCGCACATGAGTGGGCTTGATCTCGTTCAGCGGGATTTTCTTGAAGAAAGGCGTTACCTTCAGGTCAATCAGCCATTTCTTGCTGGCAACGGTGGAGGGCTTGAGGCGGTGCTCCATATCCTTGACATACAGGGTGATGAAGTCACCGAAGGTCATGCCGAGGCTGCCTGTGGATTGGCTGATAAAGTCCCGTTCCCATTGCAGGGCTTCCTTCTTGGTGGTGAATCCCCGCTTCTTTTTGTGGATGGTCTTGCCCGTCCAGTCCGTCACGCGGATCTGAGACATCCAGCGACCGGTGTCGCCGTCTTTTGTTACTGACATTTTTACCTCCTATTACAATGTATTTACGGTCTAAGGCACGGCAGCCAGCCGTGTCTTTTT
>ERZ773134.83-NODE-83-length-83959-cov-15.936332_pt1 | contig 83959 bp, 63 predicted proteins | sample MGYA00580856_ERZ773134 | MGnify/ENA primary metagenome ERZ773134 (study PRJEB29015, sample SAMEA2737823) | human gut metagenome | biome: human gut; feature: human-associated habitat; material: faeces | place: China | collected 2012 ... | reverse complement strand
ATCAACGAAAACGATGTGATTCTTCTGCATGACGACCTGTTGGCTACGGGAGGAACTATGAAAGCCGCATGCGATCTTGTCAAGAAGTTCAATCCTAAGAGAGTGTATTGCAACTTTATCATCGAACTGCATGAGGAGTTCCCTAACAGTAGGGATTGCTTTGACAAGGACATTGAGATAACATCGCTTCTCAAATTCTGACATTCGTCTGATTATTGCTTCAGTGAACAAGCACTAATCCCGCAACCTTTGGATGTCATTTGACTATCGCACTAATCCCATTAGCTTGCCCACGACAAAGTGAATCCAAATCGGCTACGCTTTGTTTCACGTGGAACAAATAAGCGTTTAACCGCTTTACATAAGTTAGTTACAACATGACAAAGGAAGAAAACCTGAAACGTTTGGAACGTTTGAAGAACATAGCATTGAACTTGCCTGAACTACCAGGCACGTATCAGTACTATGACGACCAACATACGATTATCTATGTCGGCAAGGCGAAGAACTTAAAGAACAGGGTATCTTCCTATTTCCACAAGGAAGTTGACCGGTTCAAGACGAAAGTGTTGGTTTCGAAGATTCATGACATAACTTACACTGTCGTAAAGTCAGAGGAAGACGCATTGTTGATTGAGAATCAGCTCATCAAACAATATCAACCGAGGTACAATGTCTTACTGAAAGACGGCAAAACCTATCCCAGCATCTGTGTAACCAACGAATACTTGCCGCGTATCTTCAAGACTCGAACCATAAACAAGCGATATGGCACCTATTATGGTCCGCATAGCCATATCGGGAGCATGTATGCCATTCTCGATATCATCAAAAAAATATATAAGCCTCGTACATGTTTGATGCCAATTACCAAAGAGGGGATTGAGCGGAAGAAGTACAAACCTTGTTTGGAATATCACCTTGGGAACTGCGGTGCACCATGTATTGGGAAGCAAGGGTACGAGGATTATCAGCAAAACATCGACCTTGCCCGACAGATTCTCAAGGGTAACACCCGTGACGTTCAACGCTTGTTACGCCAGAAGATGGAGAAATGCGCCGAGGAGCTTCGATTCGAAGAGGCGGAGGCCTACAAACAACAGTTTATAGCACTCGAAAACTTTGCCGCTAAAAGCGAAATCGTAAGCTATTCCATATCAGATGTTGATGTATTCTCTATCGTAAATGACGATAAGAAGAACGCTTTTATCAACTATATTCATGTGACTAACGGTGCTATTAATCAGAGCTTTACCTTCGAATACCGACGTAAATTGGACGAAACAGACACCGAGCTGCTCAACGAGGCTATCCTTGACATTCGCGAGCGATTCAAGAGCACAGCAAAAGAGATTATTGTTCCCTTTGAAATGGATTTCCGAATCAAAGACGCTGAGTTCTTTATCCCACAACGAGGGGACAAGAAACACTTGCTGGAGCTGTCGGAGATGAATGCCAAACAATACAAATTCGACCGCCTTAAAAGAGCTGAGAAGTTGAATCCGGAGCAAAAACAGACTCGATTAATGAAGGAATTACAGGAGAAACTCAAACTTCCGAAGTTGCCGTATCATATTGAATGTTTCGACAATTCCAACATTTCGGGAACAGATATTAAGACCTGTGCAAAAGATACGATTCGTGCTGCTTTTGATGGAGTAGTGCGTATGTCGAAACCCTATTATGCCTATGGAAATATCGTTGTAATCCGCCACGCTAACGGATTGGAAACGCTTTATAGCCACAATTTCAAGAATTTGGTTAAAGCTGGTGATGTCGTAAAAGCCGGACAAGCTATCGGGCTGACAGGACGTACCGGTCGTGCCACTACCGAACATGTACACTTCGAAACCCGTATTAACGGGCAACATTTTAATCCGAATCTCATTTTTGATTTAAAAGAGAGGACATTGCGGAAAGAACGTATCAAGTGTACCAAGAACGGGAGTAAAATCGTTGTGAAGACGCATACTCCTGATAGCCGGATTGCCCAGAGTAAGAAGTAACTTATTGCACAAACCGTATGCAGACCGGCTTGTCTACTTTAATATCCTGCTGTACATCTGTTAATAGTCCTGTATCTGCATCTCTTTCATAGACTTGTATCACATTGCTGTCTCTGCAAGCAACCAATAAGTATTTGCCATTAGGTGTAATGATGAAATTGCGTGGATGAATTCCTGTCAGTTGGTAGCCTGCTTTTGACAACATTCCGTTATCCGGGTGGATATTGAATATAGCAATACCGTCTGCTTTCAAACGATTGCTGGCATACAGGAATTTTCCATCCGGGCTGATATGAATGTCAGCACTTCCTTGTGCGTTTACCGTGTCGGCAGCGATTGTTTGCATCTCTTTTAAATCTCCGTCTTTGTATTCAAAGGCGATTACTGTGCCCGATAACTCATTAATCAGATAAGCATAATGGCCGTTTGGCGAGAAAGTCAGATGACGGGGACCCGAACCGGCTTTCACTTTAAAGGCAGCAGGCGATCCTTCTTTCAGAAATGCTTCTTTATTCTCTGTATTTGCAGTGGGGTTAATGATAAACTTATGTATTTGGTCTGTACCCAAGTCATCGGCAAACAAGTATTTACCATCTGGAGTGATACGGACACAATGCAGATGCGGTTTCTCTTGTCTTTCCTTGTCTACTCCCGCGCCTTTGAATTGTATAATATCGGAAGTGGGTAGGAGTGAACCATCTTTTGCGATAGGGAATACAGAAATGCTGCCACCACTGTAGTTGGCAGTTATCACATTATTTTCACTGGCAATGATATAGCAAGGATCTTCACCTCCCGTTTGCTGTGAATTTAATAATTCCAAAGTACCTTTTTCTTTATTGAAAGCAAATGCATTGGCAGCAGCTTGTTCATTATTGAATTCACTGACTGCATAGACGAATTTTCCGTCGGCAGACGGAACAAGATAAGAAGGATTTTCAATTTCCGTTTCACTTAACGGAGTAGCAGTCCCGTCTTTTTCGTTGAAGCGGTAGCTATATATCCCTTTACTGGTTCCTGATGTGTAAGTACCCACCAACATGGTTAGTTCGTTTTTCGTTGTATCGGTTGTTTCCATAGGAGTCTTTTTTTTAGAAGTACAGCCACTGATACTGATTCCGAATATGCAAACAGCGGCAAATGCTTTGAATATAGATGTTTTAGATAGATATGTCTTAATCATAAGTAGCTTATTATTGGTTGATTTTTCATGATGCTTTTTCACCTTAAATATAAAATAGCTCCGTAAAGATAGTGCTTTGATATAATATTTGCTAACGTCTTCTCGTAAATTAGAAAACATTTCCTATCTTTGTACCCTTGGAAAGCGTTCTAAACAATCGCTATTCTGTACGAATAAAAATTGGGGGTTGACTGGATTTGACAGCGGGCAGAAATGGTAGGTAAGCATGCAGTGGGTCGGTAATTTCCACTTAAATATCAGTTATCAAAATTTTATCTGGCGAAACTAATTACGCTCTTGCTGCTTAATCGAATCATAGTAGATTAGCTTAATCCAGGCACCAGGTGCCAGGACGAGACATCACTCGGAAGCTGTTGCTCCGAAGCATTCCGGTTTAGTGGTGCAGTTACATCGGGGATAGTCAGAAGTGGCCTTGCGCTTCTGATGAAACTTTAAAGGATAAGGCAGGAATTGATGGCTTTGGTTCTGCTCCTGCACGAAAAACTTAGGCAAAGATAAGCATGTAGAAAGCTTATGATTTCCTCGTTTGGACGAGGGTTCGAATCCCTCCAGCTCCACTTTATGACAAAAAGGTCCTCCTGAACTTATAAATTCAGGGGGACTTTTTGGGTTAATAAGATCTCAATTGTCCGGGTTATAAAGTTCTTCTCTAACGTAAGTTGTTGAAATATATTGGATTAACTTCATTTTATCCCCAATTATTTGTCCGGGTAATTTATTTTGTTTTTTAAAATAAACACTCTACATTTGGCTTCGGAGTAATTTGTCATAGAGAATCGACAAATGAAAAACAATCTGATTCCAAGTCCGGTTAAGGAAATTATTGTCTGCCCATATTTGTTCCTAATTCATATTCTGGCAAATCCCCTGTTAATCTGTCTTTTTTTTATTAGAAACCATATTTGGAAAACAAATTGAATATTATCCCGTTTTAATGTAGATCAGATTGATTTTTTATGTAAGTCACCTCTCTCAATGTCTTGTTACTAATAAATAAACTATGTGAACATCTCATTGCTGTTATTTTGTTAATATCCACTACGATAACTGAGAGGGATTTAAAGCGTGTAGGAGCGCTACAAATCCGATCACCTCCTTACGTGACGTGAAGAAGGTAGTATTTCTTTTCCCCCCCCCTCGCTACCTCTTGTTTGATTCTTGCTTTTTATAAACTACTCCATTTAAATTATAACAAACAAATAGAATGAAATATATTATATACTTCATGATGATGTTGTATGGTTCATTATGTCATGCCATCGTTTGCAAACACATTGTAGAAAGAAGTGAAACGAATACTCGTAAAGTGTATCAGATCCAAAGGGATGCTCTGGGTTATATGTGGTTTATGAACCATGCCGGAATCAGTCGGTTTGATGGGACCAAGCTAAAACACTATAAACTGCCGGCCGAAGGGCGAACCATGGATTATTATATGGGCAATTGCCGGTTGCTTACAGATAATCGGAATGGGTTGTGGGTAGTCACCCGTAATGGATATTTATGGATGTACAATCCATCATTGGATAAATTCGAATGCAGGAATCATCTGGTTATTCCGAATGATGTTTCCCTTCATTTTCTCTGCGTAGATAACAGTAGTCATATCTGGTTTTCTGTCGGAAACCGGTTGATAGCCTATCAAATACTATCCAATACTTTTCATCGGGTGGATCATAGCCTGGCAACGATTTCCTGTATGGTAGAGGTGGCTCCGGGAGAGTATTTTGTAGGTTCGGATGAAGGGCTGTTCGGAATTACAATAAAGAATTATGCCGTCGACAGGCAAACCGGAGAATTGTCCGGTAAAAGATGTAGCCGGATACATGAAATACTTTTTCATCCTTATACCCAAAGATTGGTTGTGTTTGATTATTCGGAAGGATTAGGGGTATGGGATATGAAGTCGGAGCAATTGGTTGGTACTTGGAACCGATTGTTGAATAGTCGGGTCAGTGGTCTGAGGATATGGGATGACCGGACTGTTTTGGTAGCTACAGATGGTGAGGGAATATTTCGTATGGATATCGTTAATCCGGATATTACATCTTTTATACAAACTGATTTTGAGAATGATAATTCAATTCGTACCAACCGGATTGCTGACGTGTTTGTAGATGATCAGAAACTTATCTGGGTGGCGGATTATCCGGAAGGCGTATCAATGATCGATGTGGAATCTCCTGATGATTATAAATGGTACAGGGCACGGTCCGGGGACAGTCATTCACTGACCAACAATCGGGTAAATGCGGTCCTGCATGATTCGGATGGGGATGTCTGGTTTGCAACGGATCACGGTATCAGTTGTTTTCATCCGTCGACAGGCTTATGGAACCGGATTGTTACGCCTCTTCCTTGTCAGATGTATACTGCATTGTGTGAAGTAAAGCCGGGAGAGATATGTGCCGGGAACTATGTACACGGTTTGTTCTTCATCCGAAAGCAAAGTAATTATTCGGTTACACCGTATGTACGTATTTCGGGAGTAAACGCATTGTGTCGTAAGGATAAAGACGGTTTTTGGATTGGAACGGATGAAGGGGTGTTTTTTTATTGTCCGGAAAACGATAGTATCGTGGAGGTAAAACGCTTGTCCGGTTTACACATTCATGCTTTGCATCAGTCCGATGATTGTCTTTATATTGGGACTGAAGGAAACGGATTAATGGTCTATCATCCGGAGCATGAGCAGATGGATACGGTTGCTGCTTTAGGAACCGGTAATGTATATGCTGTTTGGTCGGATGATAGCAGGCGGTTAATGGGAAGCAGTGATGGGTTTGCTTTCTCGCTCGATCTTGTACAACATTCATGTCACAGGTTTCTGAGTAAAGGAATTCGGATTACATCGGGTACTTTCTTAGGTAATGGAAGATACATTCTGGGCACCTATCAAGGCGCAATTGAGTATGATAAACAAGAGGCTCGACCGCTGCGTAAAGCTTGTTTGGGATTTTACTTGGACGAACTTCGGGTTTTGGACAAAGAGGTGACCGTCGAAACGGAGAATTCTCCATTGAAGAAAGCTCTGAACTGTACAGCTACGTTACAGTTGGAGCACAATGAAAATACTTTTTCGTTTACGGCTACTGCCATTCGCTATACTGAAAAGCAGGACATAGCTTACAGTTGGAAACTTGATCATACGGATTGGAGTACTCCGTCTGTAGATAATAGAATTCGTTTTTCGAACCTTCCTCCGGGTGAATATATCTTTTCTGTGCGGGCGTTATCCATTGATAACGGTCGGCCGTTTGCGCAAAGAAATATGCACATCATCATTCGTCAACCCCTTTGGAAGACAGGTGGAGCTTTCTTTTGTTACGGTCTTTTGGCACTTATATTGGGCTCTCTGGCCGTACGTTCATGGTTCGTATGGCAAGACAGAAACCTTTCAAGAGAACAAGTACGGTTGTTTGTGAATACGACACGTAACCTTTGTCTGCCACTTACACTGATAAAAGTTCCTTTGGAATATCTTTATGAAAAGTCATCTTCCGAACTTGTTAGTAACGTATTGCAACAGATAAAGGGAGTGAACAATTTATTGGCTGAGCTGGAAAATATCAGTCGTGTTTCTGCTGCTCCGGGGCGTCTGTCGCTTGCCGACTATGAGTTATCCATATTCTTGAAAGAGACAGTAGCCCGAATTAGAGATTATATCAGCGAGAAGGACATTATGCTCCGTTGGACGGAAGAGCCTGCCTTTGCTACCGTATGCCTCGATAAGGATAAGATGTCTGCCATTCTTAGAAACCTGTTAATGGCTTTTACAGACAGTATGGATCGAGGTGGCGAAATTCTTCTGAGTACTTCGTGTAACAATCAAAAGTGGGAGTTGAGGCTGGAATCTGAGGATAACGGGTTTCTTAAAAAAAAATTCTAAATTATAAAGGGTTCGTTTCGGGAGGTTCTTCCGAGACAATGAGTTGGTTATTTATACGTAAATTAATCTGTTTGCATAAAGGTAAAATCAAATTTGCTTATAAAGAAGAACAAAAACTGGTGCTTATTTTAATTTTTCCTATTGTCATCCGGCAATCGGAAAGAGTTTCTGAATTCTCCGGGATATTATCCGTACCGGAGGTCTCCACAGGGAATAGTGAGTTGTTGTCGGTTACCGGAATGCTGCCGGCAGTGAAAACTTCTGAGCAGAAACGTCCGGATAAGAAAAAAGAGAAACATTCTCTGGTATTGGTTGAAAGGAATAAGGATTTGTGCAATTATCTTGTGCAAATCCTGATGAAGGAGTATAAGATTGTGTCTGTTTGTGATGCGGAGGCGGCCTTTGAGACTGTGTGTGAACAATGTCCGGATGCAGTACTGGCTTCTTCTGTTCTTACCCGTATTTCGGGTGAGGAACTTGCCGTTCGGATTAAATCGGATGACAGAGTAGCACATATTCCGGTAATATTGTTAGTGAAACCGGGAGAGGATGACCGGTACATTCAACGGAATGCCGATCTTTATGTGTGGATGCCTTTTGCCATATCATCTTTAAAGACTGAGATTGCAGCTTTGATTGCTAACCGGGAAATGATCCGTAAGAGGTATATTCGTTTGGCCTTGGGGGGTGAGGCCTCGGGCCCTATCGATAAAGAGGTAGAGTCATCAGAAGGTGATCGGGAGTTTATCCGTCAGGTGAGAAGTCTGATTGAAGAGAGGATGACCGATTCCGGATTTAAGATTGGTGAACTGAGCGACTGCATGAATATGAGTCGTTCGAGTTTTTATAATAAGATTAAGGAGATAACCGGGCATGCTCCTGCGGACTATGTGCGTAATGTGCGGCTCAACAGAGCATTGGTTTTGTTAATGAGCAGAAAGTATACGGTGGCTGAGGTTGCGGATATGACGGGTTTCAGTGATCCTAAATACTTCGGGATCGTGTTTAAGAAATATTATGGGGGCTCACCGACGAAGTATATAAACAATTTATAGACCGACAGAAGACCGGTAAGGGAGCCACCTTGCCGGTCTTCATTTTATTAACTAATCCGGTCGACTGGATTGAGAGAATTACTCTTATCTTTGCTATCCGAAAGGAGAACTGCGATGCAGAAGGATTGCAGAGATGAATGAACGTAAAATTATACATATCGATATGGATGCCTTTTATGCTTCTGTGGAGCAAAGGGATCATCCTGAATTGCGTGGTAAACCGCTTGCCGTGGGGCATGCCGAGGAGCGGGGAGTAGTAGCGGCAGCAAGTTATGAAGCTCGTCGTTATGGAGTTCGTTCGGCTATGTCGTCACAAAAGGCGAAACGTCTGTGTCCGCAATTGATTTTTGTTCCCGGACGGATGGAAGTGTATAAATCCGTTTCCCGTCAGGTACACGAAATATTTCATGAGTATACCGATCTGATTGAACCTCTGTCATTGGATGAAGCGTTTCTTGATGTGACGGAGAATAAGCAGGGGATCTTGCTGGCTGTGGATATAGCTAAAGCTATCAAGCAACGTATCCGTGAAGAACTGAGCCTGGTGGCATCGGCAGGCGTGTCGTATAATAAATTTCTGGCTAAAATAGCTTCGGACTTTCGTAAACCCGACGGACTTTGTACTATTCATCCTGATCAGGCAATCGATTTCATTGCCCGTTTGCCTATTGAATCATTTTGGGGAGTAGGGCCGGTGACTGCCCGGAAGATGCATTTACTGGGGATACACAATGGACTTCAGTTACGGGAGTGTTCGTCTGAAATGCTGGTACGTCAGTTTGGTAAAGTGGGACTGCTTTATTATGATTTTGCACGTGGAGTCGATCTTCGACCGGTAGAAGCAGTGAGAATACGTAAATCAATCGGATGTGAGCATACATTGGAGAAAGACATCCATGTGAGATCGTCTGTGATTATAGAGCTTTATCACGTAGCTACGGAGCTTGTAGAGCGATTGCAGCAGAAAGAGTTCCGGGGAAATACGTTAACTCTGAAGATCAAGTTTCATGATTTTAGCCAGATAACACGAAGCATGACACAGGCACAGGAACTTACGAATCTTGAGAGAATCTTGCCCCTTGCCAAACAATTGCTGAAAGAGGTGGAGTATGAGCAGCATCCCATTCGCTTGATCGGGCTTTCGGTATCGAATCCGAGAGAAGAAGTGGATGAACATCGGGGAGTATGGGAACAACTGAGTTTTGAATTTAGTGATTGGGGAAAATAGTTAAAGGTGGAATCCTAAGAAAAAAATAGTTGCATGATCGTATTTGTCCGGTATTATTTTTATATATTTGGAAGTAATATCATATTGAGAACTAATAAATTATAAGGAACTATGAGCTTGCATAAATATTCGATTGTTTTATTGGCATTATTGGCGTTACTCTGCAGTTGCCATGATGAAGATAAAGGAGATATCCCACAGTCCGATGAGCGAACCGCAGATTTTATTGTGAAATATAAGGATGATTTCGGAATACATACGGATTATAAAGCTAAGGTATATATCTATTATGGAATATATTCAATGGATATTGTAGGCTTTCATTATCTTCCGGACGGGGTGCTGGATCATGAAGGGAAAGAAATAACTCCTGACATCCGTCTATCTGCTGATGGAAAAGAAGATATAACCTTGTTATTGGATAATGCTGAAAAGGTAACGGTTATTGTTGAAAGCTCCTATTATGAGGGAAGAGTGGGAATAACAAGTTACTCTCCGGGCGACACACCTATAAAAGGGATATTTACGTTTGGGGAATAGTGAACGGTATGGAGGGAATCTTTGATGTCTGTTTCTATTTCATGATATATTAAAAAAGGAAGAAGTCTGAACTTCTTCCTTTTTTAATGGAGGATATGTTTCAGGCAAGTGCCCGTTTTATTCTATAATCCATGGATTACTTTCATTAACTGTTCGCCCAATCCGATGGTATAACCTTGTGACACGAAGACTACCCGGTTGAATGTATCACCGATAATAAACATGGGCAGGATGGTGCTGTTTGGCAACTTCATCGATTCGGCAATTTGTTTCTGGATCGCTCCATCTACGTCGATACCATAGGTAATGGTTGAAGGCAATCCGGGGAATTCTGACGGGCGGAACTTTTTGTACTGTTCTTCACTAGGGAAGAGCAACACCATTTTGCGTCCCCATTTTTCAAATTCACCGCTTAAAGCTGCAATATCCCGAAGGGCATGGTTAGTGGGTTCTTGTCCGGCTCCCAGCACTGCTACAACGTAGTATCCCCGGCCACAAGTCTGAAGAATACTTTGCGGTTCGGAGGCTCCTATAGGCAGATAAGTCGATTCGGAATTAAAATTACCAATTACTTGTACCTGGTCTTTGCTTTCGCGCATGACCAGATCGACAGTTGTTGTCTTTCCCTCTTCAATGGTGAAGAAAGTCACATTAACCAATACAGCTCCGCTTGCCATGCGAGTACCGGTTACCATCATATAGTATCCTGTGTCCAGGCGTGCACCATTCTTCAGCAAGTTCGACCAGGTGGCTCCTCCACCCATATCTACGTCACCTTCGTCGTAGTTGAGGAGTTGGAAGGTTCCATTGCGGAACTTTGAGAGGGTGAAGTGTGAATAGTATTTGGGATCACTCAACGAAGGGATCGGCCGGTAGCGGGCTACGAGCGTTCCGGTTGGTGCCTGCGTTTGCTGTGCGGCTTCAAAATCGACATCATAGACCTTGCCGTTCTTGAGGTTGTTGTCATTGAAAGTCCGATATTGAATCTTGCCGGTCACTTCATCTATCCAGGCAGGAATACCCAGACTACGGGCCATGGATACAAAGAAAATGTTACGGGATTTCTCGTCTGCTACCCGGGCTTTCCATACACCCATTGGTGACATTGGTATACGTTGTGAGTTCAATTCGTTATTGATTGTGATCTCTTTTTTACACCATTCTACCAAAGCTTGTGGATTTTTGCGGAAGGCTTCTGCTTCACTTGCCGGAATCTCTTTCCGGAAGAATGCTTTGTAAGGAGTGATCATTTCATTGGCTACACGCGGGTTCAGTACGTTGCTACAGAAATCTTCAGAAGCGGGCAGGCCGGAGTTATTCAGATGGTCGTTCAATACTTCCGGGCTTACGTCTCTCAGGTCTTTGGCCGAGATTACTTTCAGCAGGCTGATAGCCTGACCGGCCTTATCGGCTTTTACAGCATCAGAAAGGAAATCGGTTAAAGTCTGGTGGTTACCTCTGGAAGCTATCAGTAAGCGTACTGTTTCGGTTTCATCCAGCTTATTCTCTTTGGCAAAAGTCCGAGCTTGCTCTTCGGTAATGAAAGTGGCTACGTATGCGTTACGGATAGAATCTTCCTGTGCCATGCGCCGATCATTTTCAGTACGTTGTTCCGGAGTCACTTCGGGCAGGTTGGCGCCTTCGGCAGGAGGAACGATGTCCAGTGGAAGAGAATAGGTTTCACCGGCGTTTTTGTCCAGTGTGATCTTCAGTTCATTGTCTTTGCCGAATGATAGTTTAGAATAACCGAACCGTCCGTCTTTGGAGGCCCATACCAACATATCACCCTTGCCGGCAGTCAATGATGCATGCCCGCTCTGGTCTGTATGTTTGGTGGCCACCGTATAAAATTCAGCGTAGTTATAGACCTTGAACTCTACGGTAGCATCGGCTACCGGCTGACCTTCGGCATCTGTCACGAGTACGGAACCTTTGGCAGTCGGAGCATAATTGTCAATCACGTTGATCTCTGTATAATTCGGAGTTTCGTACATGATTTCTTCTTGTCCGGTATAGCGTCCGAATACCTTTGTATGCATCAGCATACCACGACTGGCGGGAGCATTAAACCAACCCAGATTCAAAACCGGTTCCGGTTCGCAGGCACCAAAGAAATACCATTTGCCATCTACCCAGGCTTCTACCCATGCATGGTTGTCGTCGGTATGTGCCCAACGCGGAGTATATACCTGTCGTGCCGGAATACCTACCGAGCGAAGAGCTGCTACGGTGAAAGTGGATTCTTCACCACAGCGACCATAAGCGGTTTTTACGGAAGCGAGTGGAGAACTCGTACGGGCATCACTTGGGGTGTAGATTATCTTTTCATGGCACCAGTGGTTTACCTCGAGTACAGCGTCGTGCAATGACAGATTCTTCACACGGTCTTTCAGTTCATTGTAAAACACCCGGCGTGAGTCATCCAGGTTTTCATTGTTTACCCGAATGGGGAGCACAAAATGACGGAATACGTCATCGGGGATTTCTTTTCCCCAAGGCATTTCCCGACGTGCCTGATCGGAGAGTCTGACATTTTCCAGATAGTAGTCGCCTGTATAATCCGTTACGTCACCTGTAGGCATGTAGGCATAGAGGAACATTAAAGCCTCTTGTTCGGGAATGGTGAGCTTTTCATTAAACACTGCAAACAACTCTCCATTGGGAAGTTGCTGCTTCTTCATTTCAAAATCTTGCGTCACTTGGTTTCGGTAAGCCACATCTTTCAGGAAATGGGACTCACTGCATGAAAAGAACGCAACCGACAACATCGGAATGATTAGAAAGCGGGTTAGGGTTTTCATACAATTTGTTGTTAAGTAAGGCCTCACCCTCGTTCCTCTCTTAAGGAGAGGGAGGAGTGAATGCTTTTGGTTCATATATTTAGTTTTGATTTCTTTCTCTTTTTGTTTCATCTTTCTGGAATTACTGTTTTCTACTTTAATCTTTCGGTATCTTTATGGTCATTTATGAAAATTCTGGTTTACATTCTTCGGAGTCCGGCTCTTTTCCATTTTCCGGGTGAAGGAAAGAGAACGGAACTCTAAAATCCATTCAATGGGAAAAGTACCGTGGGAATCAGTAGTACCATTCCTAGGATAATGAATAAAAGAAGTATCTTCCAGAACCATTTTACCCAAATCTCATAAGGTATGCGGGCAATGCCTAAGGCACCCATCAATACAGCAGAAGTAGGGGTGATCATATTGGTAAATCCGTCACCAAACTGATAAGCCATTACCGTAGCTTGCCGCGAAAGTCCGATGACATCGGAAAAGGGTGCCATGATGGGCATGGTTAACGCTGCTTTGGCGGACCCGGAAGGGATAATCAGGTTAATGAGTGTCTGTATCAGATACATCACCCCCAAAGATACTATTTTTCCGGCTTCTCCCATCAGTGAAGCCAAAGAATGTAAAATGGGGTCGATGATATGTCCGTCTTGCAGTATTTGAATAATCCCTCCGGCCAGTCCCACAACTATGGCGGCCGACAACATGTCTTTGGCTCCATCCATGAATTGCTTGATGATAGCATCTGCATGTTCACTATTGGCAAACCCCGAAAGAATGCCCATTGCCAGAAAGATGGCGGATATCTCCGGTAAATACCAGCCATGACCCATGACACCGATAATCAGGAAAAGAATAGTGAATGCGAGTAAGGTCAATATAAAGAACTGGTTGGATTTGCGTAAACCCAGCCAACCGAAAACTGCAAACAAGATAGATAAGGTGGGAACTGCATAGCAGGTGACTGATGCTTCACCTACTGAAAAAGTACTGATCGGGTAGATGATGGAGAACAACCCTAAGGACACGAGTAACAATAGGTATACGATCCATGCTTGGCGAGTCGTTACATGGGATATCTCTCCACAGCTTTCTTTTTCCCGTTTCCGCCAATAAGCGTCAGCATGATACATAGGTGATTTTTCCGGATGCTTTTTGACGACAGCGGCATATCTGAGTACACAAACAATCAGGGCGGTGGTCAGTATCAGCCAACAAAACATACGGTATTCAAATCCGGAGAACAACGGGAGATCAGACAAACCTTGCGCAATGCCGATCGTAAAAGGATTCAGTACTGCACCGGAAAAGCCGATATGGGCAGCTACGTATACCATGCACAGCCCGGTGATGGAGTCATATCCCATTGATATGGCAAGTGGGACGATGATGATGACGAAGGCCAGTGTCTCTTCACTCATACCGAATACGGAACCGAAAAGGCTGAAAAGGATGATGACTAAGGATATCACTACATTGTTTACTCCCAGTATTTTGATCAGTCGGTGTTTTTCAAGTCCTTTCGTGAAATTCAGAAATGAAAAAATGCCGGTATCAATAGCACGGCTGCTATTCATTATTTGAAAGGCACCTCCCATAATCAGTAAGAAAGCTATAATCCCTGCCTGACGTTCGAAGCCTTCAAGAAGGGAGCTGAACACTTGCCAGGTCTGGGGTGTCTGTTCTACCCGGTGGAAAGAATGGTCTACGATGACAGTGCGGGAAATACCGTTTACGTCGATTGTCTCTCGCATATATTCTCCGGCAGGAATGATCCAGGAAAGCACTGCACAGAGTAGAATGACCGAAGAAATGATGGTGTATGTGTGGGGTATCTGTTTGAGCATAGTCGTTTTTCTTGATAAAGCGCAAAGTTATGCAATATATTTGTAATATACACTTGCCAAATCAGGCCTTATAAAAAGAAAAATCAACTAACGATACACTTTTCTTATGTTTTAGAACATATTTTCGAAAACATTTCGTATCTTTGCAGTGTTAATAAAGAAAACAAGATGTAAAACCGCTCTTCAAAACGTGGAGAGCAAAAAAAGAGGACCAAAATTATGAAAAAGAATGCAAATGAAATTATGATGTTGCAGTATCGTATCAAACGTTACCAAGCAATGGGAAATGGAACAATGTGCCAGCTGTTAAATGGCAAACTTCAAAAACTGCTTGCAAAGCAGGTTACCATGTAATTAAACACAATCTATATTATATGAATAAGAAGCGGGGAATCGGATGATTCTCCGCTTTTTTTGTCATTTATCCGTTTATATCCGGAACAATCATTATAAAATATTCGTTAATTAGACAACGAATTCTATTTTTTCTCAAATTTATTGCTACGTTTGCAACTACTATGATAAAGTACATATTCTGCATATTGATAGGTATCTTTTTTGTGTATGGAGCCGGTTATACCGCTTCTATAGAAGAAGCTGCAGAACTTCCCGCCGAAGTTACTGCCACCTTTGTATCACAATATGCCGGAGACCATTCTTTATTCAATGATGAGACGGCTGAATCCAAAGTGTGTGATGCTATTCTTCCCCATAGTTCTTTTTCACGGGAACTAAGTTCTTCCAAAATTTTGAAACTCAAATTGCAGACTGCTATCCGGCTACTCAATGCCTCACTTTTCCATCAATCGGAGAGGGGAGATACTTATCCGGACTTCAATCATAACTTCATTAAATATTCCAGCGGGTATTATGTATACTCGTTAGAGCATATCCTGATTTAGCTTTCCGATTCTACACTTCTGTATTGAAGTGATTGGGTAACCCCATTTATCCATTCCGATAAATGCCGGGAAGGTGCGTCTTGTATTTTCCGGCGGTCGGTATACATTGCATTTTATTTTTCAATCTAAAATCATACTGTGTTATGTTTAGCTTATTGTTATCCACTTTTGCCATGATGGGGCTTACCTTCGTCATTGGTTTTTTCGTTGCCGGGGTGATAAAGTTGATTGCCTCTGCAGCTGATTCGTTGGCTTTTTATAGTTCGCACCAGGAAGAATTGGCCCGGCTGAAGCGTATTCGGAAACTGCATCAGAAAGTAGCTACGTTAATAACTGAAAGTGCTCTGAGTGATGAGGAGTATGGCAGTGATGGGCGTGAAGACTTCAGCAGGGGGGTCACAAAACATCCCGGAGATAATCGTGGGTTTTATCATGGTGTCAGTCCCGGTGAATCGGAGAGAGGTTTAATGGATTATTTTTACCCGGAAGACACAAGAACGATGTTTCTTCGGAAAGAAGAACAGATGTTACAGCATGATAAAAAAAATAATAAGACATCCTCAACCAATAAAAAACAATAAATCTTGATAGTATGGAAAGTATAGACTTTGGAACCCTGTTTCAGGGATTTGGAACAATGATAGCCAGCGGATGGTTTCTGGCCAGTGCCCGTATGTTTTTAATAGCTTTGGGGTTTCTGCTCATTTATTTAGGCTGGAAAGGGGTACTCGAGCCAATGGTGATGATTCCGATGGGCCTGGGAATGGTAGCTATTAATTGTGGAACACTGATTATGCCCGACGGAACATTGGGGAATCTTTTTTTAGATCCGATGCTGTCGGATACCGACGCATTGATGAACACGATGCAGATTGACTTTCTGCAACCGGTATACACATTGACCTTTAGCAACGGATTGATAGCCTGCTTTGTATTTATGGGAATCGGTACATTGCTTGATGTGGGATTCCTATTGCAGAAACCGTTTGCCAGCATTTTTCTTGCTTTATGTGCTGAATTGGGTACATTTTTGACAGTGCCTATTGCTTCCGGTCTGGGACTGTCTTTAAAAGAAAGTGCTTCAGTGGCAATGGTAGGCGGAGCTGATGGTCCGATGGTTTTGTTTACATCGCTTGCTTTGGCCAAACACTTGTTTGTACCTATTACGGTGGTGGCTTATCTTTATCTGGGATTGACTTACGGGGGATATCCTTATTTGGTGAAATTGCTGATTCCTAAACGTCTGCGTGCTATCAAGATGGTAGAAAAGAAAGCTCCTAAAAATTATGATGCGAAAGTGAAGCTGGCTTTTTCTGCAATCCTGTGTGCAGTATTGTGTTTCTTGTTTCCGGTTGCTTCACCATTGTTCTTTTCGCTATTCCTGGGAGTGGCAGTACGTGAATCCGGTATGAAGCATATATATGATTTTGTGAGCGGTCCGTTGCTCTATGGTTCTACTTTTATGTTAGGACTATTATTGGGTGTACTTTGCGACGCACATTTGTTACTCGATCCGAAGATTCTTAAACTGTTAGTATTAGGTATGCTTGCTTTGTTACTGTCGGGTATCGGAGGCATCATGGGAGGGTACATTATGTATTTCATTAAGAAAGGGAACTATAATCCGGTGATCGGCATTGCAGCCGTAAGCTGTGTACCCACTACGGCAAAAGTGGCTCAAAAGTTGGTAAGTAAAGATAATCCGAATTCTTTTATTTTGGGTGATGCATTAGGAGCCAACATTTCAGGAGTAATCACTTCGGCCATCATTACAGGCATTTATATAACGATTATACCTTATTTATAAATCATAGAGTTGGTGACAAGATAATTTTGGGGATGACTATAGAGAATCATTCGGTGGTTATTGGTAACCCGGAAAGATTGAAATCTATAGTCATCCATGTGTTTCTATAGTGACTTTGTTTTCGGATTCTTAAGTCTCTGTTTAAATTTTACTTGAGATTGTCTTGAGATTTGTTTTCAAAGATCTTTTCTCGTTTTTTTGAGGAGCATGGTAGGCTATGTAATGAATAAAAACGGAAAGATAGACCGAAAAGAAACTCAAGAACAGACCGATAAAACTCTTATAAAAATTTATTTAAGGAAAATCTAAGCAGGTTTTACTACTTCTTTTAATTTTTCCAGCATTATATCCGGATCGACATCAACTCCTGACCAGTATTTTATGGCAATGACCGCTTGATAGACCAGCATTTTCATTCCGGGCAATACATGACAACAACCGCGGCGGACCGCATCTCTCAACAGTTGGGTGTATACCGGATTGGGGATGCAGTCGGCTACTACCATATGTGGCAATAAGGTATCTGTGTCTATGTCCAAGCGTTGGTCTACGTTGGGATAAAGCCCTACTGAGGTGGCATTGATGACAATGTCGATATCTGTGGAAAACCGATAAGGATGGTCCCAAAGTACAAATCTGGCAGTTGCAACCGTTTGGCTGTTCAGTAAATCTGCCAATGCCTGGCCTTTGTCTCTGTTTCTGTTCAAGATAGTGATCTCTTTCACTCCCGCCAGAGCCATTTCGACAGCGATGGCACGGGCAGCACCGCCAGCACCTAACAAGGCAATCTTCTTGTCTTGGATGGTGATAATTTCCGAAATGGCTTTTACAAAACCTTTTCCATCTGTGTTTTCTCCGGTAGTCCTCTGATCGTCTCCAATGACAACTGTATTCACTGCACCGATGATTTTTGCCGATTCTCCTAACTCGTCCAAGTATCGGATGATTTCCACCTTGTTAGGCAGAGAGCAGTTGAATCCTCTCCATCCCATGGCTTTTGCACCCTGTATGGCAGCCGCCAGATTTTCGGGACCGACTTCACAGTTGATATATTTGTAGTGCATATAGTGGTGACGGAATGCTGCTTCCATAATGGCAGTAGTCGGATTTTCGGCTGCCGGACAAGAGAAGGAGCCTACCAGCTTGGGAAGAAAGTCGGGGGCTGTCTGATATTCTTTTAAATCATTGATTGTCACTACCGGATATTTGTGTTCTAGCCCGAATTTTATGATTTCGGGTAAGCGCGCCATAGTTCCGTCATCATTGGTCAATTCACAAAGTACGGCACAGGGTGCAAGTCCTGCCAGTTTCATCAGGTCTATGCTGCCTTCGGTGTGACCGCTCCGTTCTTTGATTCCGCCGGAACGGGCTATCAATGGGAATATATGTCCGGGATGATGAAGAGATTCGGGAGTGGCATTGGGGGCAATGGCCGTCCGGATAGTCTGTATGCGGTCGGCTGCTGATACTCCGGTGGTCACTCCCTCTGCTGCTTCGATCGAAATGGTGAATGCGGTACCATATTTACTGGTGTTTTGCTCCACCATTAACGGTAAGTTCAGTTGTCGGGCTTTCTCCTCCGTGATGCACAGACAAACAATGCCACTACAATGCCGTATCATTATGGCCATGTCTGTTTCTGTCATACTTTGGGCAGAGAAGATCAGGTCTCCTTCATTTTCTCGGTTTTCGTCATCTACCAGAAGAATCCCTCTTCTTTCGCAAACGGCGGTAATGGCGCTTTGAACTCTTTGGCGATGATCACCAAATTGGGATAGTAAATTATTTGCTTTCATTGTATCTTATTTTATTGATTTGTTTGAATATATATGATAGTATTTATCAGTCATAAATAATATAGAGATTTATATAGCTCATGGATAGAGGCTTTAGCGATTTATGTTTTTTACGACAAACCTATCAGATGTGGCAAAGTTACACATTGTCTTTCTAATGGGATTCTATTTTATTTGCAGTATATTTCTGTATATTTGCATTCGGAATCCAAATGGATCTTTATGGCTATTTTAGAACGAAAAATTATACATGAGATTGATACCTCATGCAGTCATATTATCTATCCGCAATTTGTGTTACCCCGACACAAGCATGCGGAATACGAAATTATGCTCTTCACTCAAGGGAGTGGAAAACAGTTTGTAGGAGAAGGAGTCGCGGACTTTCAAGAAGGGGATATTGCTTTGATAGGGAGCAATGTGCCTCATCTGCATCTTTGTAATTCAAAACTGAATCCTGTTGCGAATACTGTATGCAGTGCCGGAGAAGCCTTACAGTTTCTTCCGGACATATTTCCTGTACATGTAGAAAATTTGCCTGATTATCAAGAGATTTATCGTCTACTGAGAAAAAGTCAATATGGCGTTCGCTTTTATGATAAAGGGTTGTATGATGAGGTCAAAGAATTGTTTCAGGAGATGGATCTCTTAAAACATACTAATCGTTTGATCACTATATTACGTATCTTGGGGAGACTGACTGAATGTCGGAATATTAAATTACTTTCTGATGTAGCCTACAATGGTTCTAATAGGCTTCTGGAAGTGAATGAACCGGTCAATAAAGTGTATACCTATTTATTTAATCATTTTAAAGAGAAAGTTCTCCTGCAAGAAGTGGCTGATTATGTAAAGCAGAATCCTTCTGCACTTTGCCGTTACTTTAAACAACGGACAGACAAAAGTATTTTTCAGTGTCTGGCAGAAATCCGGATAGAACATGCTTGTAAATTACTGTCATATTCAAACTTGTCTGTTTCGCAAATAGCTTTTGAGTCCGGTTTCAACAGCGTACCTTATTTTATTAAGCAGTTTCAGAGTATCACTGAAAAGACTCCCGGTGAGTATAGGGAATTGATAGGCAGATAAAGAACCCTCTATGCAAAGTGGCGGAGCGATGGGAGCAAGCTGACTTTTGACGGTTTTCATTTTTCATCTTAACAGCTAAGATACGGATCTTGCGGTTAAATATGAAGTTTATATGCTGATTTTAAGTGTTTTAATCGGAAATAAGAGTAGGAATGGTCAGGGTGTGAACGGAGTTTTATGCGTTTGTTTAACCGTATCCAAGCAAGTATACATGATATCTATTGGGAAAATCAGTGCACAGACCATCTCATGACAGATGAATTGCGAAGAGAGGAGGGGGAACCTTTACCGCTATCTGTGGCAGATATTATGGAAACTTTAGTTCGGAAAATTTTGAAATAAAGTAACTTGCACCCAATGTCAGAAACTGATTGAAAACAGTGCCTCTACTTGAAATTTGCCATAATCGATCGGCTGTATCAAACGTATGCCTGTTGTAAGCGGATAACTCATTCGTAGTACATTCCAGTCGAAAATCAGATCGCCTCCGTATGAACTTTGGTTACTCCACCTACTTTTAGAACTGGCTTGATTGCGCGATAGATCATAAAAGAGGTTTGCACGCAACCGACGGATGTAAATAAGTGAGCCGATGCTCCAATCGGGTGACAGCAGGGGTAAAGCATAATCTGCTTTGAAGGCCCATTGTTGGCGGGTTTGATACTGGAAATGGTATCCTCGGGGTTTTTCCAAAAGATGTTTGGGAAGGTATAATGCTTTGTTGTCAAGATCCTGATACTGATAGCCGACACGGATCATCAGCCCATGATTCCTGATGATTCCCGGCCAGTAAGTAGTCAGGCGGGCGGCATACAGGCTTCCGTAATTTTCAGAATTGAATGGAGTCTTCAGGTATTGCAAACGTAATTGATAGCCTGTGCGGGGGAGAATGTCTCGCTGAGCTTTTCGTCTGTAATCATAGAATAGAATTTCCGGTAGGATATATTGGAAGTTATGGAATTTCCGACTGTGATATTCCTGATATTTATTATTGGTAAAATAATAAGTCAGAGCCGGTTGTATGCCTCGTATTCGTTGGTTGTGTGTTAAGTTAAAAGGGAGATAGACACGTGCTTCTGCTTCCACCAGATTTCGTTGGGTATAATGGCCCTGTGTAATGTCTTGCCCTTTGTCATTCTGTGTCCAGTCTACATTGAAAGCTTTATCACCATAGTCTACCGACAGATTGATAACGGGGAACCAGCCTTGATAGATAAATGACAGTTTACCATGATGATAGCCTTTGTCTATATACCATCCGGCCTGCATGATGGCTGTGTTCAGGGTATTTTGGGACATCAGGGTTGCTCCGGGTTTTACTATTGTACTCAGATCACTGGCACCTGAGTTCATTGCCTCAGCCACATCATAATAGAAAGGGGCCCAGCTGTGAATTTTGAACGTATGTTCTGCTTTTCTATAACGTTTCGGATTGAAATCGACTGATGTCAGACGTGCCGAGTCCAGGTTGAATTGCTCTTGAGCGGCAAGTGTTTCAACAAATGGCATGGAAGCCGACCGGTTGAGATCTGCCTTTTCAAAGAGCATACTGTCAGTCGGGAGTGAGGCAATGCGATATCCGTCGGCTTGGTAATCAGAGAAGAACAAACGTCCGTCTGACGAACTAAAAGAAGGATCGAAAGCTCCGAAGCGGGCAGCTGTCATTCGGTGGACTTGTCCGTCTGCCGGATTGAGGCTGTAGATGTTGTTGGTGCCGTTGGCTCCCGATTCGAAAAAGATTTTTCCATCTTTCCAAACAGGAGAAGTGATATTGGCGGAAGTTGTTTTTAGCAGTTCTTTCCATATTCCGTTTCCGAAGTTGAATTGTAACAGGCGGATACCGGAATCTGCGACAGCTATCGAGATAATTGTGTCGCCTCCTGCAAATGTCAGTTCTTTGATAAATGCATTATCGGGAACGTCGAAAGCAGCGAGTTCATTACCTTTTTCTGCTTGTATCAGCACGAGTTGGTTTTTACCTTCGACTGTAGGACGTGAAACGGCAATGTGCTGTCCTTGCTCGTCAATGGCCGGGGATAAATAACGTTGTCGGGGAGTGAGGGTTTTTATGTTTTTCTTATCCAGATCATAGTACTTTATAATTGAGTAATTCTGGTGTGTCCAACGTAGTCCGGGTACTAGTTCGCTCCAGTAAACCCGGCCGTTTCGATAGCTCAAACGGCTATTAATACTACCTATATAGTCCAGATGTTTTTCTCTGCCATTATTGATGATCACTAAAGAGTTGATATCTTTCAATCCCGACTTTACGGCAATCACTATAGAATCGTTGATGGGTTGTGGGTATCGATAGGAGGTATAAGTCTCTTTTGCAGGTGATAGATATTGCGGGGACTGTGTACAAGTATCCTGTTTCTCCCACTCTGCACGCAGGAAGTCGAACGTATCATGTTGGAGACGCTTAAAACTACTGCCCGTATAATGCTTAAATGAACCTTCGAACAGTAGGTTCCGAATGTATCTACTGGTGCTTTTATCCCAAATATCGGCTCCGTAGCGTTGACGAGCATAAGAGGTCATATCAAACCCCAGTGCATAGTAGGTACCGGTATAGTTTTTGTAAGATCCCATTAGCCACTTGTCGAAGGAATAGTTCTTTTTTCCTCCTAACATTTGGGCACGGTAAACCATGTTAAATTCCGGTAGTCGTCCACGACCACCGTTAGACATGGCAGTCTCCGTACTTACGGCATCTCCTTCAAGAAACCATACCGGCAAGAAAAAAGAGGCTACTCCGGCTGCCTGTTCACCTATTATATAATAGAGCGGTTTGAAAATGCCGTGCATTACCTTTCCTGTCTGGAAAACATGGCGTGACTCGTGCAGTACCAGATGCTTATCCCAACTTTGGTTATTCAGATCCGAAGAAGGCGTTGTAATAAGTTCCATTCGTCGGGGAGCCCAGGATACCATTCCGTTGGATTGCATGTTGCCCGGATGAAGAATGACCGGAAACTTAGCTTTGATCGGTTTTCCAATGGTCTTTGACATGTGTGGATAAACATTCTCGAGAAAGAGGGCATAACGGTAAGCCATGGAATCGTTTCCTTGCGGATAAACCAGATTGTAGTGGGGTAATCTCGCGATATTCCATTTGAATTTAGCAGGATCCGAGCCGTAATCCATAAATTGAGCATGGAGTCGGAACGATGTCAGCAGGCAAATAAGTGAAAGAAACAGATATTTTGATTTTAACATGAGCTGATTTTAAATGGTAATCTATCGCAAAGCTATAAAAAAATCTCAGTTCGTTCTGTTAAATTCGTTTATACATCAAGAAATTAGTCATTTCTATGTCACCAACAGATACTGTTTGTTCTTTTTCGATACTATAGCCGTGTTTCTCAAAAAATGGGCGGGCAGTGATGCTCACTTCCGAATAGACAGATACGCCTTGACGGATACGGACATACTCTTCTGCTTTTAGCAATAGGTGCGAAGCTATTCCCTGGCGTTGATAGTCGGGATGTACGAACATGCTATGCAGATATCCTTTAGAGTTGACAGATGTGAATCCTGCTACTTGAGGCTTTCTGCTGTCTTCTGCCAACAGAAAGTATAGGTCGCTTTGAAACAGTTCATGCCAACGTTGTAGAGTTCCCCGTCCGGTCCATGCTTGGATTTGTAACCTGTTATAGTCAGCCGAACAGGTATTCTGCACGCTTTGTGTAAATAGGGTTCTAAGCAGATCTATATCCTCAAGAGTTGCTTTTCGGAGTCGGATGGGAGGAATTTGCAGGTGTAAAATGGGGAATGGCTTACCTGTTGCATCCAATGCATCGCGACCGGTAGTCTCAAATCCCATATGTAAATAGAATCCCAGTGCTGCTGCATTTTGTTCGTTTACGTCTACTTTATAGATTCGTTTTTTCCGAATGGCAAATTCAACCAGCCGACTACCGTAGCCATGTCCATGGGCATTCGGACGGACAAACAACATTTCTATGCAATCATTACTTAATCCCATGAAGGCTGCAATAGTTCCTGAATCTTCGCGAATGATGTACAATCGGACTGCGGCAAGATACTCATGTCGGATCAGCGGCTTATAAAATTGTATGTCTGCTTCGGTCAGGAAATGGTGTGTGCTTCGGACAGCTTCTTCCCAGATGGAAAGAAGTTCATCATATGCTTTTGGGGAAGGTTGTTCTATCATGACTTATCAATTAAAATTCAGCTTTCTTTTCGATGACCATTCTTTGCCCGGATACGGGGTGGATGAATTCCAGATATTCGGCATGCAGATAAAGGCGTTCTGCCTTCCGTCCATAAAGCTCGTCTCCTACGATAGGGCAGTTTAATCCCAACGGATGAGCTGCATGTACACGCAACTGATGTGTCCGTCCCGTCAGCGGGAAGAAAGCAATACGGGTCTGTCCGTTTTTCCGATCCATCACCCGATATCGGGTGATAGCTGTTTTTCCTAGCTCTTCGTTCACCATTTGTCTGGGTCTGTCAAGATAATCCGGACAGATGGGAAGATCGATAACTCCTTCTTCTTCCGGAAGGATACCATCCAATAGGGCTATATATCGTTTTTTGATGCTTCGGTTTTCAAACTGGGCCTGTAGGTGTCGGTGTACTTCTTGGGTCTTGGCAGCCAGCAGTAATCCTGAAGTAGCCATATCCAATCGATGTACAACGAGGGGACCTGTCGCTTCAGGATAGCGGGCTCTAAGCAGACTGTAGATCGATTGTTCTTCTGACTTTCCGGGTACGGAGAGTACTCCTTCGGGTTTATGAAGAACTAAAAGCCATTGGTCTTCGAAAAGAATCTCCGGCATATTTTGTGACAAAGAGTATCTTTCTGAAGGTGCTGGCTCTACATCGAGACCTTGCAACATGTGTCGCAAAATGGGTTCGCATTTTCCTCTGCAAGACGGATAATAATAACCATGGTGTCTGATCTCTGTCTTAGGAGATTCCCCCCACCAGAATTCGGCCATGGCAATGGGGCTTAATCCGCTTAGATAAGCATATTGCAATAGTTTCGGGGCAGCACATTCACCTGCTCCGGCTGGTGGTGTTTTTTGAACAGTTTCTTCGAAGATAGCACACAAATTTTTAGTTTCTCCCTTGGCATTCTGGAAGTTGAACTGTTGGAATAGCTTTTGTTGCAATGCTGCCGAACGATTTCTGCGTTCGGCTTTGAGAGCCTCTATCTGTGACGAGAAACTTTCCATTTCTGTCTTTATTTCGGAAATTTGTTCTTTCCAGTATCTTTCCAAACGCTTGAATTCTGCTTTCTGGTATTGGCTTTCGCGAATCATGGCAGCTTGTTCATTTTCGTTCGGTCGGTGAAGTCTGCGCTGTTCCCGTTTCTCTTTTGCCGCTTTCAGAACTTTTCTGGCCTCTGACAATGCCTGCTGTGAGGAAGCTGTTTCTCTCTCCATCTTTTGTTGGAGTTCCAAATATCGGTCACAGTTTTGTAACTGTCCGATTTGGTGATTGATAGCCGAGATTTGTTCTTCTTCTATCTTGAAGAAACCATCCGGTTTCAACAGATCGTATACCGGCGGTACAAAGAAAGAGTGTGAATTGCTTCCGCACAAATTACCCGAAAAAGCAGCCAAATATCCCGTTTGTCCGTTAGAAGTACGGACTATCAATACGCCGAACATTTTTCCTTTGTCCAATTCTTCTTTCCATCTTGTCTGCTTATTTATGTAAGCCTGTACTTCTCCTGCTGCCATTACACATAACGGATGAGGAGTGTAATGGAAGGGATAAGTAAACAAGCGGGGCAATTCGATGCCGGCAATGGAGGTCTGGAAGGAATGAAACATGCTACTTTATTGGCTTTAAACGGATTCTTGTGTGACGATTTTCAAGAGATCTTCGAAGGAGCTTACTTTATTATATTTAAGCTTCCCACCGTTTGTCTTCGCAAAATGTTTTTTGGCACATTCGATCTTTGCCTCTTCTATTCTCCGATCTTGCAGGGAGGAATCGCTGGCTTTGGTTTCGGCAATAAAATAAGGATACTTCGATAACTTTTGTTTGAAGACGATGGCCCAGTCCGGATGGTATTTTCCCATCGGAGTAGGGATATAGAAATTGCCGGGTAGTTTTACATAAGCTTCTATTTCGTCATTTTCTTCCAGTCTTTCCATGAATGTTTTTTCATTTTGGGAGTCGAATCTCACATGATCGTACAGATGTTTATCTGCTTTTATTGTGTTTACTCCCAAACGTCCCTGAATAGTTGCCCGGGTAAAGACCGATACATCATAGTACTGGTCGATTGGGGTATATTCGATATGTTTTACTATCAGACATGCTTTTTCTTCGTTAATCAGTTCCGAAGCCTTGATAATAAAATCCTCGGGATTGCTTTTGAATTGGCCGAATACATTCGGTTTTATCCGGGAGAGAATCTGAGCAACTGCCTGTCGGGTCAGATTGGTGGCGTCTGTGAGTTTACCGAGCAAGTCATATTTTACTTGATCGTTTGCCATGGCATCTATCTTTTCATAGTGCGCCTGATTGGCATCTACCTTAAATGCCTCTCCCGAAATTAAAGCTGCTTTGGACTTGATTTTTTCCATTTGGCCCGTAATGACAGAAAGATAGAGCTGGGATACTCTTAACTTTTCATTTAAACTTTCGATCGCTCTCTCTACCAATTCTTTTTCGTCAAACTTTACGGTGTAGGTTGACTTACTGCATAGCAGTTTTAACAGTTCCTGAAGTTTGCTGTTTTCAAGTTTATCTTTTGACAACCGAAGATTTATCTTACTTTTCCTTGCATCGTTCGGCTGCATCTCCCTTGGATTATAGATAGAGGCCAGGATGGTCATGATAGACGCCTTATAATCGGTGAGCTCGTCGTCGAAAATCACTTCTCCCTGTTTACGGTCTTCATAAAATTTGTCTGTCAGTTCTCCTTTCTTGATGTACTTGTTTTCAAGTAAAGAGTCGTAGATACTTTGTGCTATATCTTCGGTGGCTATGATGGTTTCACCGTTAGCTAATCGGAGCGACTGGTCCTTGAATAATTGGATGGTTACTTTCTGTGGACGGTCGGCTATGGCTTCCGCCATTTCTGTCTGTAAGCCTTTGGCAAACGATTCGTACGATTCACTGGCTATCACGGTCAGTAGGTTGACACGATGCACTTCTACGCCTAAAACGTTGACGTCCATGCGATCTCCCTGTCCGTTTACACAGAGGCGCAGCCCTCGTCCCACTTCCTGACGCTTGCGTACCTCTGCCGAACTTTGTTTCAGGGTACAGATCTGAAAGACATTCGGGTTGTCCCATCCTTCCCGCAGAGCGGAATGTGAGAAAATAAAGCGGATCGGCTCTTTCCGGTCAAGCAGACGTTCTTTATTCTTCATAATCAAATCGTAAGCATCTTCATCTGCCGATTCTTTGGTTCCCCGCTCGGTTTTACTGTCAATCAGTTTTCCTTTTTTATCTTTGGAGAAGTATCCTTCGTGAGCTTTCGATGCCACAGTCGATTTCAGGTAATCGATATATTCCGGCTGATTGAATAACGAAGGATCCAGGTGCTTTATGATATCGGTATATTCCTGTTCGAAAATCTCGGCATATTCTCCCTTTCCGTCCGGGTTATACCGGCGGTATTTGGCTACTTCATCGATGAAGAAAAGGGAGAGAACTTTGATGTCTTTCTCAAACAGTTCCTGTTCTTTTTCTATGTGTGACAAGATGGTTTCCCGTATCTGGATACGTCGTAGTTGAGTTTCGTTGACGCTACCCGCTACGTCACCTGCATAAAGTTTGATGCCGTTCCGGAAGGTGACGGAGTCTTCAACGCCGTTGATATCTGTAATTACATAGTCGTTCCGGTATTCTTCCAGATGGTTTGATTTAGCATACAAGTCATCATTTATCTTCAGAGCTCGTACTACCTGATTCACTGCTTTAGTTCTTTTTACTTCGAATCCGATATTGGCAGTCGGGTTTTTGTCCGGATACAGGTTCAAACCTTCCAGATAAACGAATCCTTCAGTAGCTGTTGTCCCACTGATAGAGATACCCTTGACAGCGATCTTCTTAACCAGTTGCAGGTTGTAAGCTTCCATTGCGTCCAGGCGATAGACCAGATTATAGAGTTCGCGGTGTGTAGCCGAATAACGCAGTGTGAACAGGGGATTGAATCGTTTCAATCCCTCTTTTGTTTTGGCTCCTTCTACTGACTGAGGTTCGTCGATAATCAGTATCGGATTCATCTGCGCAATCACATCGATGGGACAGTTTCCGCCAAAATCATCCAGCTTCATGTAGATGCGGCGGGCATCTTTGTTCGTTGCATTGAACTTCTGTGAATTGATGATCATTACATGGATTTTGCTGTCTGTGACAAATGCATTCAATTCACCCAACTGTTTGGAGTCGTAGATGAAATAAGACAGAGGGGTGCTGTAATCCGAGGCAAAGTGTTCCTTCATAATCTCCAGGCTTTTGTGGACTCCTTCGCGGATGGCAACACTGGGTACGACAATGATGAACTTGCACCAACCGTAGCGTTTGTTCAGTTCAAAGATGGTTTTGATGTAGGTATACGTTTTACCTACACCCGTCTCCATTTCGATGGTGAGATTGTATTTCCCTTCCAGCGCTTCCGACGGTTTGATTTGTTGGGCACGCTGGATATCCCGGATGTGTTTCAGAACGATCTCATCTGTGAGTTGAGGTACGATAGGGTGGTTACGGAATCCTGTAAACTTTTCAAAGCTGGTCTGTCCGTCTTTCTTCCGGGTCTCTACTTGATAGTCGAATATCTTGTATGGCTGCCCGCCAAAGACATCACATACCGCTTTTGCTGCGTCTTCCTGAAACTTCTGATGTTTGAATTTTAATTTCATTTCTGTATCTTCCTTCTCTGTTTAAAGAATCTCGATCGTAGTACCGGGAGATAATGTTTTGAATATCTCGTCTATATTGATACGATCGGCACTGTCACGGAATGAGGCGTCGCGGAAAACAACCCGGCGCGGTTGCCTGCCGGCTATTTCACGGAAGACTTTTTCGGGAATCTGTTCTGCGAAACATGCCATTAATTCGGTCTTGTCGACAGAATAAACCGTATATCCATTTATATCCTCTTCATCATGTGGTAGAGACAGGGATAGTCCCAGGTTGGTCAGGCAACCATAAAGCAGATCGAGTCCGGTACGGTCTTCTTTGATATTATCAGTGAAATAGAATAAATCACTCTGTGAATATTCCTTTGCACTGTAGTACACGTCCTTCATATTGCTGTCGGCAATCCGAAAAACACGGAAACCGATGTCCGGGAGGTCCTTTGATTTACGCTGGTTGCATTCCGCCTCAATTGTGTCTCCGGCACGTCGAATACGTTCTTTGGACAGTTCGCAGATGTTCAATGCTTTATGGTTTTCCGTAAGGAAGTCGATTGCATTCTGCATAATCTCTTTTTCACTGGGAGTTTTGGCCTTTTTTATTGTTTCAGTCACATCTTCCGGCAGTTGCACGAGGATGTATTTCACCTTGTTTTTACGTGGTTTCATGTTCATCCGCATAACTGCTTCGGCGGTCGTACCGCTTCCTGAGAAAAAATCCATCACGATGCAATCTTTGTTTTTGGTGTCGATAAACTCACATAAATATTGGATCAGGCTGACAGGTTTCGGAAAGTTGAATACTTTCTTATCAAAGAACTGTAGTTGATGGTTACCGGCCTGTTCATTGGTTTCAACTCCTACTTTGTAATTGATCAGGTTGGGCGGAACTTCCGGATCATATTCCAGCTTTTCGTATGAAGGACTTAACTTGAGAGTCGGTATTTTGATTGTTGTTCCTTTTTGTATCTCTTTGTCCAGATTCGCCTGGCTCCATTTGAATTTGGCTTTCAGTTTGACGGGGGCTGTAAACAGTCCGCCACGTACGGTGGTGTCTTCCAGTAATTCCACATCATAAGCATCTGTTCCGTACATGCCTGCTTTGATCACTCCGTCGGGGATGGAAGTGACTACTTTGTTAGCGGGGAAGGTCAGGATACCGACGGAATTCGGTTGATTCAACAAACCGTTCGAACTGACCGATTCCTTCTTCAGACCCTGGAATTTCATGTCGTTTTTCTTCTTCTGATAGCAGACGATGTATTCGATGATTTGCTTACTTTTTTTTGAGAGATTTTCCGGAGTTTCCGTCTTGGCCCAATTAAATACATCGATGAAATTAGAAGCATTGAATACTTCATTTCCTATTTTGATCAGATTTGCCAATTCGTGATCATCAATGGAAATGAAAATGATGCCATTATCATTTAACAGAGTGCGGGCAAGCATCAGCCGGGCATACATCATGCTACACCAATCGGAGTGAAACTTTCCGTTAGCCTCCGTATTCTGAAACAATCGTTGCCCTTCTTCATTATATCTTCCCTGTTTCTCGTCGGACTCTTCCTGTGAAAGAGCGAATGTATCATTGAAGATAAAGTCTTTACCCGTGTTGTAAGGCGGATCGATATAGATAACGTCTACCTTTCCTGCGTAACTCTTTTTCAGGAGTTTCATTGCGTCCAGATTGTCTCCCTCGATGTATAGGTTTTGGGTCTGTTCCCAATTCCTACTCTCTTCCGGGCAGGGACGCAATGTTTTTCGGATAGGATGCGCCACCTCTCTTATCGCCTGCTTCTTGCCCACCCATGTTAATTCGTAACGTTCGTCGTCATCATATACCACTCCCATTTCTGCTTGGTTGGCTGTAAGCAGGAATTTCAGTTTATCAAAGTCGATAGCTTTATGTAGTTGTCCGTCCTTACCCATCGATTCAGTGACTACGTTTGGGAAGAGTTCGGCTATTTTATTCAGGCTGTCCTCTGCGATGCTCACAGATTCCATTTTTAGCTTTTCCATATATGATTTCATTTTTGTTCTGCAAAGTTAAGATTTTCATTCTGATTGGCTAATTTCCTCTATAAATAATGTGTGTTTAAGGAAGTAGTCTACCGATATCACGAACCGGTTGTTAGCTTACGTAACAAGGCAAGTGCTTTATCTTGCTGACCGGATAGTCTTATGTTCTAATGCCACATAGGAAAACATGGGGATGTTTACTATCAAAACATGGGGATGTTTAGGTGGACAACATGGGGATGTTTAATATAAGAACATCCCCATGTTTTGAGATTGATGATTAGGAGAGAAGAGGCATAAGGTGCGAAAGTACTTCCTGAATTATAGGAAGCAAGCGTATTTACTTGTATTTATTTTCATAAAATATGTCTTTTATGAATACTTTTGCCTATTTTTGCGTATTCAATCTATTGACAGAATGGAGTAATATTTAGTTGAAATTTTATAGTAAAAATCATGAAAAACGCAATTGGTAATTGTAGGCAGCGAAAAGCAGTGCTGTTCGCCCTCGCTTTGCCTCTGATGTTTTCCGGTTCGCCTGCGCAGGCAATGCACAGGTCCGAAATCGTTAGAGAAGTGACACAACAAAACTTGAAGATCGTTAGTGCAAAGAAAATCAATCCGACAACGATTGAAGTATTATTCTCTAATAATCAGAGAATGACATTCGATTTCTACGGGGAAAACATCTTCAGAGTATTTCAGGACAATGCCGGAGGAATCATCCGTGATCCGGAAGCAAAACCTGAAGCACAAATTCTGGTAAACAATCCCAGAAACACAGTTTCTACACTCAACTTGAATGATGGTAGCAATCTCATCTCTATCACTACGGGGAAAATCAAAGTGGAAATCGACAAGAATACTTCTTTGATGAAAGTGATTGACTTGGAAAAGAATGCTGTTGCCTTTGAAGAGGTAGAACCCGTACTTTTCGATAAGGGAAAAGTGACTGTAACCCTGAAAGAAAATCCCAATGAATATTTTTATGGTGGCGGTGTGCAGAACGGACGTTTTTCACACAAAGGAAAAGCCATTAATATTGTAAACGAGAACAGTTGGACTGACGGCGGAGTAGCTTCTCCTGCGCCATTCTATTGGTCGACCAATGGCTATGGTATGATGTGGTATACCTTCAAACCGGGTAAATATGATTTCGGTGCAGACGAGAAGGGAAAAGTGAAACTTACACATGATTCTCCATATCTCGATCTCTTTTATATGGTTAGCGACGGAGCTGTGGGCGTGTTGAATGATTTCTATCAGTTGACCGGTAATCCGGTGTTGCTGCCCAAGTTCGGTTTCTATCAGGGACATTTGAATGCTTACAATCGCGACTATTGGAAAGAAGACGAAAAAGGAATCTTGTTCGAAGATGGAAAGCGTTATAAAGAAAGTCAGAAAGATAATGGCGGAATCAAAGAATCATTGAACGGTGAAAAGAATAATTATCAGTTCTCGGCCCGTGCAGTGATTGACCGTTACAAGAATCATGATATGCCGTTGGGCTGGCTCCTGCCGAATGATGGATATGGTGCCGGATACGGACAGACGGAGACACTCGACGGAAACATTCAGAATCTGAAAAGTCTGGGTGACTATGCCCGTAAGAATGGCGTTGAAATTGGATTGTGGACACAATCGGATTTACATCCGAAAGAAGGCGTCAGTGCATTGCTGCAAAGAGATATCGTGAAAGAAGTTAGAGATGCCGGTGTGCGTGTGTTGAAAACAGACGTAGCATGGGTAGGTTGGGGATATTCGTTCGGATTGAATGGAGTGGCAGATGTGGGTCACATTATGCCTTATTACGGTAACGATGCACGTCCGTTCATTATTTCACTTGACGGTTGGGCCGGTACGCAACGATATGCCGGAATCTGGTCGGGTGACCAGACAGGCGGTGTATGGGAGTACATCCGTTTCCATATCCCGACTTATATCGGTTCAGGCCTGTCAGGCCAACCTAATATTTCTTCGGATATGGATGGCATCTTTGGCGGCAAGAATATGATTGTCAACACCAGAGATTTCCAGTGGAAAACTTTCACTCCGATGCAGTTGAATATGGACGGATGGGGATCTAATGAAAAGTATCCTCACGCTCTGGGCGAACCTGCCACTTCTATCAATCGCTGGTATCTGAAACTGAAATCGGAATTACTGCCTTACACTTATAGTTTTGCAAAAGAGGCTGTAACCGGTATGCCGCTTATCCGTGCCATGTTCCTGGAATATCCGAATGCTTACACCTTGGGAACAGCTACGCAGTATCAGTTTATGTATGGTACCGATTTTTTAGTAGCCCCCATTTACAAAGCTACCAAAGCAGATGCTGAAGGCAATGATATCCGTGATGGCATTTATTTGCCCGAAGGAGAGTGGATCGATTATTTTACCGGAGAGAAATATCAGGGTAACTGTGTTCTCAACAATTTTGCCGCTCCTCTCTGGAAGCTTCCGGTATTCGTAAAGAACGGAGCTATCATCCCGATGACCAATCCTAATAATAACGTTGCTGAAATTAATAAGGGACTTCGTATCTACGAAATCTATCCGTATAAGCACATGATGACCGTTGAATATGACGATGACGGTATATCTGAAGCATATAAAGAGGGTAAAGGAACCACTACTTTCATTGAATCGAATGTTGATTCAAAGAATAATGTGAAGATTTCTATTCGTCCTACACAGGGTGATTTCGACGGCTTTGTAAAAGAGAAAGCCACAGAATTCAGAGTAAATGTTACTGCTAAGCCGAAGAAGGTTTCTGCTCAGATAGGTAAAGGCAAAGTGAAGTTGACCGAAGTGTCTTCTATGGATGATTTCCGGAAAGGTGAAAACGTATACTTCTATGACGCTGCTCCTAATTTGAATAAGTTTGCTACAAAGGGCAGTGAATTTGAGAAGAAGGTTATCACTAAGAATCCTCAAGTTCTTGTGAAACTGGCTGCTACCGATATTACTAAAAATCAAGTTGTAATGGATATCGAAGGCTTCCAATATGCACCTGCCGATAATTACAGAGTAACCTCCGGTTCGTTGACCGCTCCTGCTGCCCGAATTGCTGCCGAAGATATTGAGGCTTATACCTTGAAGCCGACATGGAACAAAGTGCCGAATGCTGATTTTTATGAAATAGAATTCAATGGCATGCTGTATACAACAATAAAGGATACTGAGTTGCTGTTTGACGGACTGGCTGCTGAAACAGACTATACATTTAAGATTCGTGCCGTAAACAAGGATGGCTATTCGGATTGGGCTGAATTCGGTGCTAAGACAAAAGCTAATCCGCTGGAATTTGCTCTTCACGGAATCAAGGGTGAAACAACTGCGAAGAATCAGGAAGGATTTGATATCGATCGTTTGTTCGACTTTGCCGAGCTGGGTGATATGTGGCATACGAAGTATGGAGCAAAAGCACTGCCTTATGATATGATTATCGATCTGAGAACAGTGAACCAGCTGGATAAATTCGAATACCTGCCACGTACCGATGGTGGTAACGGAACGATCCTGAAAGGTACTGTATATTATAGTATGGATAAGGAAAACTGGACCGAGGCCGGAGCAATCGACTGGAAACGTAATGGTGATGTGAAAGTATTTACATTTACTGAACGTCCGACTGCACGCTATATCAAACTGGCTGTAACAGAAGGTGTAAACAACTATGGTTCGGGTAGGGAATTGTATGTATTTAAAGTTCCCGGAACCGAGAGCCGTTTGCAGGGTGATATCAATAACGATGGTAAGATCGACAATAACGATTTAACCTCGTATACCAACTATACCGGTCTGAGAAAAGGTGATTCCGACTATGAAGGCTATATCAGTGTAGGCGACATTGATCAGAATGGTTTGATTGACGCTTATGATATTTCTGTAGTGGCAACACAATTGGAAGATGGTGTAAGTGAAGAGCCGATTGAGAAACTGGATGGTACCATTGAAATCAGTACTGCTAAACGGAATTACAGTAAGGGTGATGTTGTTGAAGTGCTTGTAAAAGGTGTCAACCTCCGCTCTGTAAATGCGTTGAGTTTTGCGTTGCCATACAATCAGCAGGATTATGAATTCGTGGGTGTAGAACCTCTGAACCTCAAAGCTATGGAAAATCTGACTTATGACAGACTCCATACCAATGGTACAAAAGCACTCTATCCTACATTTGTTAACCTCGGAGCTAAAGAAGCCCTCGAAGGAACAAACGATCTGTTTATTCTGAAGCTGAAAGCGAAACGCGCTGTGAAGTTTGATCTGAAAGCTATTGATGGCGTTTTGGTCGACAAGAACCTGAACACACGTAAGTTTTAAACTTCTGTAAAAGAATACTCCGTTGTTTGAACGGAGGTAAATAAAAAGCTGCCCGGAAATTTTCCGGGCAGCTTTTTATTTGGAGTATCATTTAAATAGAAACAAGGACTTTAAAGTAAAATGTATCATGGAGTGGAAAAGTGGAGATGGTTTTAGTACGTTATAATACCATATTCCATTTACTTCTGTATGTTTGGTTCGGAACTATATTATTCCGTGTAAATCATCTTTTTAGTCATCCCTCCGTCAATCGTGATGTTTTCACCGTTGATAAAGTCATTTCCTTCTTCACAAAGGAATCTACACATGCGGGCTATATCTTCCGGTTTACCGACTCTTCTTGAAGGGTGTTGCGCATGGTCCTCCGGACGGAGACGATCGTAGTCATGGGTTTGTATCCAGCCCGGTGCAATAGAATTGACTGTGATATGGAATTGGGCAAGTGACAAGGCTAACGCGTGTGTCAGTGAATAGATTCCCCCTTTAGAAGCTGCATATCCCTCGCTGCCGGATTCACTCATTAAATACCTGGTAGAGCAGATATTGATGATTCTTCCGTACGGATTGGATGTCGTTTGCGATTGACGGTGGATAGCCATGAAGCGTGAAGTAATAAATACCGGGCGTAGATTAATGGATAGAATCCTGTCGAAATCTTCTATGCTTGTTTCAGTGATAGGAGAGAAGTCACTGATACCTGCGTTATTGATTAAGATATCAATGTCATCCCATTCCTCAATGATGGATTGCATGCAGTGTTCAAGCATATCCTTGTCGCTTATGTCAACTTGATGAAAAATGGCTCCTGTTTCTTCTGCAGTACGTTTTCCTGCTATTTCGTCTTTGTCGCAAAATGCCACCCGATACCCACTTTTACAGAATATTTCTACAATGGCTTTACCAATTCCATTGGCTCCTCCCGTAACAAATACTCTTTTATAATGATGGGGCTCTGTTGTCGTTTGGCCCGGTTGTTCAGTTCTAGCAGGGTGAGTGATCCCCGTTTTCTTTTTGCCATATTTGCGTGCTTTTTCCCAAGCCGCTTTTCTGGCTTCATATTGCTCGTATTGTCTTTCGATATAATTGTCTGCCATACTTTCTATTTTATCTGTAATCCTCGGATGCAAATCTAAGGTAATATTTAGGTATTCAAATTGGGTATAAGGCAATGAATCTTAGGTTGTTTACTTGCCGATGCAGCATATTTACACTATTGAGTATTAGCGTTTTGCTCTTTTAAACGGTACAAACCTTGTTTTTACAATTACATTGAAAGTACCGGGAACTTCAATGTGTTGGTTTTCAGTGTTTTCAATATACGTGTTGTACCGCATTTTTTCAGCCCTTTTGCGGAAGTCTCCAATCAATTTTAGAGGGTTGATTTGGTGGGTGTTACCGCTATGGGGTTACAAATGGTTTGCAGGGGCAAATATACGAAAAATGGAACAATTCAGAACAGAGAAAGTGCAGAACTTTTAGGGTTAAATCTGATTAAGAATAAAATCAATCCCAACACAATCACTTTTTGAAGGTCGTTAAATCTATCCCGTATAATACGTGTCGGCATAGAGGATGATTAGGCTCGACTAATGGATGATTGAACTCTTTTATGTGCGTCATGCCTATTTTCTGCATTACTAGTTCTGAGCGTTTGTTAGGCAATGAAGTAAAAGAAACAATCTCTCTTAGTTTTAATTCTTCCTTCGCATAATTTAAGCAAGCGATGGCGGCTTCCGTAGCATATCCTTTGCCCCAAAATTCGGGCAATAGTCGCCATAAAATTTCGATAGCCGGAGCAAAGTCTACTTCAAATGTAACATTATGTAGTCCAACAAAGCCAATAAAAGCACCAGTATCTTTCTCTTCGACAGCGTATGCCCCGAATCCATATTGCTTAAACTCCTCTTGTATTTGATTGTATAGAGCGATTGTCTCTTCGTAAGACAATGTTTTTAAAAAGTATTCCATGACTTTATCATCACGGTTCATTCTGGCAAGATGTGGAATGTCGTCCACTTTCCAATCACGTAAAGTAAGACGAGAGGTTTCAATATATTGCTTCATTTCTTCTTAATAATTCATTCTGTTTATTACAACTCAATAAATCGACTTTCACTAAATCCTTCTGCGCGTTCTCCATTGAATAAATATCCTAACTGATTGGATACAATTTTAGTGGTACCTATCTCTGTATCAATATTCTTGTGAGAATGGCCATATATCCAATAATCAATTCGACTATCGGCAATGAAATTGCCCAGTTCTGTCACATAGGCATTATTCATGCTATCATTTATTCGCTCTTTGGCAACAGCTTGAAAAGTTGGTAGGTGATGGGTTACAACAACAATATGCTTAGCTGTACTTTCTAGAACGCTTTGTTTGATAAAGGCAAGACACTTTTCATGCTCTGCGTTAAAATCCTCAATGCGTAAACGATGTTTGTCATATAATATCTGGCCGAAATCGTTCATTCCTCTGAATACATTAAATTCATTCTCGGCAGGAATATGCGACCATAAAGTAGAGAGAACAATATCCACATCACCTATACGCACTACCTTATTATAGTAATAACCTACATTGTCGAGAAACATATATTGCCAAGAGTCTTCACGAACACTCACATCACCATTGTTATAAAACTCATGGTTACCCGGCACCAGCATCACTTGCTGATAGTTCTGAGAAGCCCACTTCCAGAACTTAATATTTGGCATAGTTCTATCTTTCAGATAAAAAGTATCTCCGGCCAATATTAGAATCTCCCCAGTCACTTCAAAAGGGATGCTCTGAACATAAGCCAAATTCTCTTTGAACTCCAAATGCAGGTCGGATGCAAACTGTATGCGCATAGGGTATTGCTTTTTTATTACTACTTATTTGCTTTTATATTTCTATTTTTTCAACTTCTTTTCTGTTTCCTCAAACGATTCAAGAAAGTGGATTTCTACTGGCGATAGTTCATATTGTATACGCTCTTTGAACTGGTCATATTCGTTATATGCTTTTAATTTAGCCATTTCGGCGGAAACTACCCCTACGTGATGGAGTAACTCTTTGCCCGATAGTTTCAGGAAGTCATCTAACTTGCTCAGCCAGTCCTTCATGTACATGGGGCGTTTGTCTAACGCTTGTAGCTCGGCAAAGTCCAGATAGAGTGAGACTATCCGGTTTAACGTGTCGATTTCTTCTTTAGAAAGATAATTCTTGGCAATATCTGTATCCGACTTATGAGGTAAACACCCTGTCCATGAGGTTAGTCCCATAAAATCTTTCTGTGCATCCGCACGACTATAAATCAGCTCGGCTGCTGTTTTCCCATGTACAGCATAGTGCATTTTGTTTTGGACGGATGCGAAAAACTCCTTGGTAACTTCGTTTCGCGGATCATAATCTATGCTGAGAGCATAGATTTCCAATATCTTCCGATAGAATAGTTTTTCTGAAGAACGGATGTCACGGATGCGAGAGAGTAGTTCATCAAAGTAATTGCCACCTCCACCACGCTTTAAACGCTCATCGTCCATGGCAAAGCCCTTTATCATATACTCCTTGAGCACTTGTGTCGCCCAGATACGGAAATGAGTGCCTTGTAGGGAGTTTACACGATAACCTACTGAGATAATCATATCCAGATTGTAGTAATCCACCTGATATGTTTTATCATCGGATGCAGTTGTTGCAAATTTTGCAACAACTGACTTAGCATCCAACTCGCCCTCTTTTAAAATGTTCTTTATATGTCTTGAAATGGTCGACTTGTTTCGCTGAAACAGTTCTGCAATCTGATCCAATGACAGCCATAAAGTCTCATCTTTGAGGTTGACTTCCAACTTCTTCTTCCCGTCGGGAGTGGTGTAGATTAATATGTTGTTGTTCATGATTCTATTGGTTGCTTCAATCGTTTACGGAATGTACTATTCGTATGTGCTTTCGTTGTATTCTGGTTACTCTATTACCTCCCAATGTCCCGACTTGTTAGAGCCGATACGTTTGATTAGTCCTTTTCCCTTAAGGTTTGCCATAATACGTTCCCCTTGTCGTAAGGAGATTGAAAGTGATTTTGCAACATCTTTTGCGGTTATTCGGTTGTTATTGCGAATCAGCTCTAATGCACGTTGTTCGTTTATACCGACATTTATACCGACATTTATACCGACATCAGCATGGGACTCTAAACCCTCATTCTCTATTGATGCCTGATAATTACGGATTGTCTGTTCCAGATTGCGGCTATGCTCGTCAAACATAAAGTTTCGGAATAATTCGATATCGTCATTCTCACGAGTAGTGATAAGAACTTCTATATATTCAGCTTTACGGTCTTTGTTGATATTGGAAGGAATAATGCCAAATTCAAACTGTAGCTGATTCATCAGTAAACGGGACATCCTGCCGTTTCCGTCAGCCCACGGATGGATCGTTACCAAATAGTGAGCATCAAAGCTCAGCTTGTAGCACTCAATAATATCTGTTTTTGAAAGAGACTTTCGCCTTTGGTTTATGTTCTTGCAAAGTTCTGCCAGCTTAGTAGGTACCTTTGAGTAATTCATATAAGAACGTCCTCCGGTGCCTGCCATAACATTCAATAACCGTAAGTCACCTTTCGCTGACGAAAATTCACCCAATGGAGTGTTGTATATAGTACCTGTATTCTTCAAAACAATGGAAGATAGTTTTTTAAGCATATCAACAGAAATATCGCTATGGCTCTTTGCAAAGACTATCGATTGTTCGTATGCCGCTTTCAGATCTAAGTTCATCAGTTGCTCAGTCATAGAGCGACCTTTAGCACTAATACCCTCATCAAACAGCAGTTGATTCTCAATTTCAGTGACAGTGGAGCCCTCAATAGCTGTTGAATGGGTAATAATAGAGTATAGATAGAACTTGTTATAGTCTATCTGTTGGTCTATCCCCAGCCCTTTGAACTGAGCTAAAAGAGATAATATTTTCTGTTCTCTGGTCATAGTCCTATTATTACTTACTCCTATTTTTCTGTTGATTCAAAACGAGCTGTCTTCTTCCAAATTTAGTCCCAATTGCATTGCCGACTCCTTTACTACTTTGTAAACTTGAGCCGATTCATCCAATGGATTTAAACTTGTCGTTTTAGCCTTAAAGGATATTTCTATTTCCAGACCATTGTTTTTGAGAGGTACAACAAAACTGGAAAATAAATCAGTCCAACGTTCAACCGGTACTTTTCCGGATACTTTGATAGACTTGAATTTCCGTATCTCATCTACAGGTTGGGAGGAATCTGCTTTTTCCGGTTTCTCTTCGGTGGGTGAACTACAGTCAGTCGGTTGTTTATCAGTAGAATCTTCTTCAGGTTGTGGTTGATTATTAATCGATTTATCAACTAACCAATATTGTGGATCAGTAACATCTAAGAATGGAACAGATTCATGATGGTAAATACGATTGTAATTTCCCAGTTCGCCACAAGCAACATTAAAATCTCCATTCTCGCAATATTTTTGAATGCTCTGACTGACTGTTGCTACTCCATAAATCATTGGTTTGTCATCAAAGCGTAGAAAGGCTTCATATAGCTCCCTTACTTGTACGGGCTGCTCTATTGTCGGATATAAGCTGTTACTACGCAAGGTTCCAAGGCCAATCGTTTTCTCTAGGAGCCATTCTTCTTCTTTTATATTGTCAAAGAGGTTGCGGCTTAGCTGAGAGCTAAAATCTTGAGCAAAATCTTTGAGTTCAATTTTCTCCAGTCCCTCCCTTACAGAGTATTTGCACACAATGTTATAAGCGGAAATAAGTAAAGCATTCGCTTGCTTATCATATTCGGCTTTACGATCCAGAATATCTTTCTTCTGTTCTGGTTCTATCTGACCACTATATTCAGCTTGTATTTTCGTACAAGCTAAATACTCAAGCAACTTTCCGTGCAACATGCCCAATCCTGTTTCAGAGCATACCAAATAGAATATGGTATTACGGTATATACGACTACTATTACCTTTGTTTTGAGCTATTTGTTCTATTTGCTTTTGTGTTTTGGGGTTCATGTTCCCTGGTTGTGTTGCATACTCAGGTCCAAGTATCACCAAGGTAAGACTTTTCTGTTCGGGTATATCATCCGTCGGATTAACCAGCACCTTTAATCCTGGTACATTGCGAGTTTGTGCATTCAGTCGGTTTATAATTTCTCCTGAAATATCTGTATGCTTTATTTCTGCTTTAGCCTGATTGACCAGAATATTAATATTGGGTTTGGATTGAAACCAATAACTACGTGAACCTACATTGGTGGAATATAGATAATGAGCGACTTGCTCCAGTTTGCTTAATGCGCTATTCACTTCGCTGTGATTGAATGCGCTGGGCTTTAATGTACACAGCTTTAACTCCTCTATAGTCAATCCTTTGTTTTGCAAGTTCCCTAACGAAGCCATCAATATAGTAGTGGCTATGCCTTGAGTCAGGTTATATTTGCTAATATTGTTGTTTAGGTCTTCATTATCTATTTTATAAGCATTGCTCGAGGTTCCTATCACATCGGCATGAATAACTGTTTCCCACTGACTTCCCATCAGGCTGGTTATCGTACCTGTTAATGTTGGCAGATTACTAAGGTTGACATCCGAGGTATGGATCAATGCTTGTGAACCTGTTAATGAGCCACGTCGCGTCCACAAGTCTTTCACGATGGATGCTAATAATCGCAAGACTCCACGCGTACGTTGAAAACGAGAATCTTGTCCCCATTTCAAGCGGAACATATCAATCAATTCCGGATGAAATGGATAAGACTTGCGCATCTTGTTAATATACTCCATGCGATCGGCTTGGGTGGGTAAATCGGAACGTCGATTATGATATGTGTTTTTGTAGCGATTTAAAACCAATTCTATCACTTCAGGGTTTCCGATATTGTCGAATAGACGACGACGAACTACCTCAAATATTTCTTCATCTTCGACGGGCTTAATGCTTGTTCCAACTCGGACAATACGGCTTTCTAAGGCCGTCAGTATCTGTTGTCCGATGGCTGATGAGGCAACTTCAGTTGCACTGGCTGGTAATGTAGCTATTAACACGCAGCGGGGTACAGAAGATACAACTTCAGTCAGCGTTTGCATAAAACCGATTGTTTGATCGGATAGACTTCCCTTTCCTATCATAACTGCTGATGCTTTATTACAATAATCAGCTAACTCATCAATAAGAATAAGGACAGGAGCAGACTTTTCTAAAATAGGCCGGAATAAATTGGCCGTCGGTGAAATCCGTTCAATGTCGTTCTTCTTAATTAGATTATATCCCTCTAAACCTCCTAATTGATAGGCTAGTTCTCCCCATAACGTATAGATGGTTATTCCATCGTCGGTGGTTCTGCCTTGTGATACGTCGGTAGTGTTATTGGTAAATACTGCCACTTGCGCGTTCTCAAACTGCGGAGTTACTTTACTTTCTAAGATATGCTGGGTGTAGGCTGAAGATAGTAGTGATTTTCCTGTTTTTGTAATATGGTACAGAGAAATCAGTGTATGTGTTTTACCACCTCCGAAGCCAGTTTGTAGAGAAATTACCCGATTGTCGGTTTCTTCACCATTCAATGCACGAACCACCCGGTTAGCTATGTTGCGCAATCCAGCTGTGATATAGGTCTTTTCAAAAAACATTGTCGGGTTACTATATACTTCTTGTCCGATGCCCATAGCTACTTCGCCGAGGTTTGCAGCAAAAACAGATTCGTCCAGCGAACCGTTGCGGATATCATAATGGGGATATACGTTCGTATACCATGCCGGCAGAGGAGAATCCTCGGAAAAAGAAACTGTAGATGTGATTTCTTTGATGGTAAGTGCATCAGGTTGAATAGTAGGTATGCTACCTCTGTTTCTTATCGTATCTATTTCTGTTACTAAATCCGGCATTTGAAGCAATTTGGCTACCAGTTTCATGGTACCAAAGGCTCTGTCTATTTCGTCTTCGTCTAATTGTTGATAATGATTGCATTTATTGCGAACGTCTTGTATTTCTTGTAAATAGCTGATAAACTTATTTGTTTCCTTGCTATTTCCTAATTCATCGGTTAGCTCTTGCTTAAATGCAATGGCAAAATTAGCAAGATTGTTATAATCAACCAATTGCTTGCGGTCGCTATCTGCTGATAGAGACTGAACTGCTTTATTCCAAGTGTTCTGTTTGTCTGGTTTCAGTCGTGCAAAGAATACACCTTCCCAAGGTTCATTCTTAAAGTGTTCCATCAAGAAACCTACGACGAATGGACGCATGGCTTCAATAAAAATACTGAGTGCTTTGGACAAATTATCATTCATAATCATTCTGTATTTATTAAAATCCTAAATTCATTTGTGTAGCCTGACCTGTAATATCCTTCTGGCAAGACTGTATTAACTCTTCGCTATTGGCTAGTAACTCATTTACCTGTTTCAGATCATCTCCATCAGGCAGTAGCTCTTTCAGGGAGGCTAGTACACGCCAAAAACTATTATTAGCTTCCGAACCTACTAGTTTGATAAGACGCAATAGTTTGGGACGATTTTCTTTCGACCACAACATCATGGCTTGTTGTACCTGATCAATCAGTGGGTCACCGATGTTAGTTCCTTGTACTTCACCTGTAATTCGTTCTGTGTAAGAGGCCAGATGTTGTTTATTTCCATCTTTAATAAGTAAGTGATGATGAAAAATGTCGCTTACATCTATATTCATTCCGATGCGTGTAAATTTAGCAGCATCATCGAAATCAGTTTCGCCCATGCCATTCATTTGTAGCCAGCCAATGTAGAATTTGGTGTATTCATCACCATCGAATCCTCTAAGCAGAGCATTAAATGCTGCAGTTTTTGCCAGCTCTAAAAGTTCTGCTACAGTAACTTCACTTCCATCGGCTTTTTCTACTTTTTCATACTTACCAAATTCACTTACGGCTTGTCCGAAACAGGCGGTTAACAGGTCGGCACCACGGAAACCTAACTCATAAAGTTTCTCAACTTCCTTATTTACCTTTTCTTCAATGGCACGTTTTACTTTTTTGAAACTACCATAACCAGAGCGTTCGGAGGGACGACAGGAGACGGTAACGGAAGATTCGAGAGCGGCACCTGCTAGTCCTAGACTTCGTTCTGCCCTTTCCGTATCCATAGGCCAGCTGCCTGTAATGTTCATGCGAGCACTTAAAATAGAATTACACAATGTAGTCCATGCTTCTGTTGTTTGGTGGGCAAACATTATGCTGACAATATCTGAAGTTTGCTGTTCTATCGCATCAAATATATTCGTGAGTTTCTTTTCAAAGTATAATTTAGCTTCTTGTTCGCTGTTATTATGATGATGTTTTAATGCTGTACACTCTTCCGACTTAGGTGTTTGTGGTGTCGAAAAATTTAATGAGTATATATCACTTAATGTTCGTTTAAGCCAAACGTAGAAGAAGTCTGATATATCGGCATATGCAATAGCATCATAATATGGAGGATCTGTTACTACCGCAGTCAGTTTTTTTACTCCAAATTGGTTCTTCTCTCCACTAGAAGCATTTTTAAGGTTTGTCCAAAAAATAGAGTTGCTTTCAGATTCTATATAACGTAAAATCCATTCAAGTTGATTAGAAGCACTACCAGAACTTGTACAAAAAGGATTAGATTCTGGATAATCAAAAACCATAGCGATTGCCTGTCTATTGAAAGGGGTTGCAATAGTTTCACGGGCGTCTATCCATCTTCCTAATGATGTATTTACAACAGAAATTCGGTTTATCCAGATAGCCAAATATGTGTAAAGAGCTTGAGTATATAGGGTGGACTCTATCCCTTTTTTCAAAAAAGAGAGATTTTTTATAAACGCTTGGAGCATGTAAAGTTGGCGATTAGAAAACATATCACCATAAATTTCTATTCCCCATCCTGGAGTATTGAAATTTCTATTATTTTCAACAGCCATTCTATCAGTAGGCTTATCTATATTTTCTGCTGGTGGTTCTTGATACTCATTTTTAGTTGGAGAACTGTACAACTTTCCACTATTAGTTTCGGAAATGATTGCTAATAATGCTTCTTTAGATGTCTTTGCCTTAAATTGTAGTTTAACCTGATCTACGGCTGTAATACTACCGCAACAAGGGCATGTCATGTTCCCTCGATTATTCCATCCTTCTTTTATAGGACACGTTCCTTCCTTAATCTCAAATTGAATATCCGTCCCATTAATAACAGGATTCAAATATACTTTCTTCGTTGAGGTATTCGCCAAGTAGAACTGCTTCAGTAAAGGAACCTCTGCTTTACAACTTGGATTAGAGCAAGTAGCAGTTCTGGCCCAATAGTAGGCGATTGGTTTATTTCCATTTTCATCAGCAGGATATAAATACCCGACTTCTTTTTCTGTCATAGCCAATAACTGTTTGGCATAATATTCCACATCAAAAGAAAGTCTGTTGGGAATATCTATAATACCGTTGCAGATAGAAATTCCTTTGGCTATGAGTAGGTCTACACCTTCTTTTCCATAGATACGACAGAACTCATCTTCCGTATATCGTATAGGCTTCCCATATTTCTGTGGAAATTCTACACTTCCTTTCTCAATGATATGAGCAACCGGATTAATATCATTGCCATAACTACGACATCCCAAACGTGCAGCTTCTAAAGGTATAGCACCTCCGCCAGCAAATGGATCGAACACACTTGGCATCTGACTTTGAAAGCTATCAATAGCAGTCTGTAATGCAGTCTCCTTTTCTTTTATAGTGGCAGTTTCTAAATGACGGTCTATGCAAGAATAGAGGTTGCTCTCGGCTTCTTCAATGGCCTGATAGGCTACATCAAATGACTGGCTTAATGTAATAAAAGAAGCATCCGGATTTTGTTCCGCATTGTATGCTGTCCATATCAACTTTCTTGCTTTTGCCAGAACAGCCTTGTCATTCTTGCTTTCCCATTTTATCAGGCAACCTTCACTTAGCTGCTCTTTCGAAGCAGTGCTTTTACCTTTCAACATATTTGCCTGACAAACAGGAGAAAACTTTCCTATAAACATCAGTAAACGATTTCGCAGATTGTCCGGCATCGGATCGTATATGGCAGTATAAGGAATATCCGGATAGGGAGCATAAAGCGGATCGTTACCTAATAATCCCTGTATAGCATCCTTGAAAGCCTGCGGGCATTGCTCGTCCAATGGATCTGGCACCAGACTGGCAAAAATGACAGCCCTGCATACAGGAAGCGGACGTCGTGCCCACCATAAATGTAAAGTAGAAATGTGTCCGTGACGAATGGATTTATCACGTACGCTCTCTGCCGATATTTCCTTAATCGGCATAGCTACCTCTATTAGTTTTTTTGCTTTTGTCATATCTATGTTTTCTTATTTTTCAGTTTTATTTCTCCACTCATCTAATGGCAGATAGTATTGTACCCCTTTATCTTTCCGCTCGAAAGTTAGTTTCTTGGCGGGATTCTGAATACGATACAATTGTGGGGTTGATTTACAATTCACTACGATATAGAGCCATGCGCTGTTGCCCAATTGTGCCAATCGGTTCATTTCATTTTCTGACAGCATCACCCCATCAAGTCCCGAACGACCTTTTACTTCAATATATCGTTTGATGTCTAGCTTATTAACGCTTCGAATGTCGTATCCCAGATTTTGGCATGAAACATCTTCAGCCTCCCAACCATCGGCTGTTTCATATTCTATAGCCATATTCATAGCTGTTGCTTCCACTTCATCATCCCTTTTCATTCCGTAATGTTGCTCATACTCCATCTGGGTGAGAGGGACGATATAAGCGCATCCTAATATTTCCGGAGCTTTAGGATTGATTTGAACCATTTGTTCCATTTCGCGAATACGTTCATCTTTTTTGCGAAGTAGCTCTGCTTTCCGTTCTGTTTTATGTAACAGTTTCTCTTGTATCTTTACATCTCCCAATAATACTTTACCTTGCAACTCATTGATCTCTATATCCAAATCCATGATAATCTGACTGAATGCGGTTTGCAAATACTCTTTGCGCTTTGTAGCATCTGTCTCTACAATCTCTTGAGTAGAAGTGAATAGTGGTAAAGTGATATTTTCGAATGCCCATTCGGTGACTTCTTCATTACCAATAACAGCCGGAAGAGTGATCTGCTTGGCAAAATGAAGTGGAGCATGCAGGTCCAAGAATTTGGCCGGTGAAGTTGCATGGAATTCTCCGTTGTTAGTTTGATAAACGAAACTTAGCTGCTCATTGGCTATACTATCGTCTCCTTTATTAGGACGGTTGTCTGTAATCTGATTTTTGACGTAAAATGCAAAATAGTCTTCAGTATCTTCGGGTGATACTAAAATCGTTCCTTTCAGCATTTCATCTCTGAATGAATCGCGTACACAATCAATGAGTGCATCAAACAAGGCATTGCCAGGATTGATATAGTGGACTTTGCCTAGTATAGCATTGGTGTTCTGATAATCTAGGAATATGTGTTTATCGAAGCAGAATAACAACTTGTTAATGTTCTCAGCGTAGATGTTATAATCATCTTTTAAACGTTTGGATAATACTTCCGGAATGTTTTCCATTTGATAAATCCCATCTTGTATCATTCGATATCTGCCTCCTAAATAACTGAAAGTCCTTTCAAAGAATAGGCGAATATAGATCGGTTGCAAACGTTTCTCATCGGAATGTTCTTTCAGAATCCGGGCATCTTTATAATCCACTTCACTATGGGCGATCACTTTTTGTTGCTCTTCTATCTTATTCCGGAATACTTTTTCAATAATAACCTCATCTTGCTCAATGAACTGATTAAAAGAGGATTCTTTTCCATCGAAGACAGAAGTGATGATCGCATCAAGACTGACATCTTTCAATACATCCTGAATTACATCATAAACGCGGTCGTCACCCATGCTTTGACGAATAATGTCCAGCTTTATCAACAAGCGGGAGAGTACTTGCCCTTCGCGGGTGTTATCTGCTACCATATTGAAGACTAATACATCATTTTTCTGTCCATAACGGTGAATACGTCCCATGCGTTGTTCCAAACGATTAGGATTCCAAGGAATATCCCAATTTATGAGCAATCGACAGAATTGTAAATTGATACCTTCACCAGCGGCATCGGTTGCTATAAGTATTTGGGTTTCGGGAGACATAAAATCCCATTGTGCCTGACGGCGTTCGTCAACAGATAATCCCCCATGTATGACTGCTACCTTATAACCATTGTTGCTTAAGCGTTCTCTTAGATATAGCAATGTGTCCTTATGTTCTGTGAAAATAACGAGTTTTTCACCATTAATGACTCCCTGGCTCTTCAAAAGTTCTTTTAGCTCTATGTATTTTTTCTCTTCCTGGTTTTGATTGTACAGATTGTTAGCTATCTCATACAAGCGTTTCACTTCCTTCGCTTCAGTCTGTATCTCTATTAGACTTTTCGAAGTAGTAAACAACTTGAATTTTCGAGGGTCGGATAGGATACCATCTAATGCATCCCGTTCATCGTCCTCCAAATCATCATATTGGTCGATGCTATCTACATCCAGATCTTCTAACTTCTGGCGCTGTTTCCATAGATTGGGGTTCTTACCCACTTCATCCACTATGCCCTGTAGCGCAATCCAACGCTTATACAGCGTGTTTTTGATGGCAAAAATAGAACTGACCAATCGTCGTTGCATTACTGCTAAAGCCAAAGATACATGAATGTTTCTTGTTTCGGTAGCTTCTTCTTTTTGTTTCGTCAGATAGTTGGTAACGTTGTCATAAAGCCGTTTCTCTTCCGGTGTCAATTGGAAAGATACCGTTCTGGTATATCGATCTTTATATAGATTGTTACCATTCCAGTCTTTCATATCCTCTTTTAGTCGACGTATAAAAAACTTATTCAGCCCATCTTTACTCAATTCTTTTACTCTGTCGGCAGCAATATCTTCTGTTGCAAAGATATCCTCATCAAGTAATTGGAGTAGTTTCTTGAATGTATCTGTTCTTCCTCTATGTGGAGTAGCAGTCAACAGCAAGATGTGTTCGCATTGTTGCGAAAGTAAATGTGCAGCCTCATATCGCTTTGACTTATACGTTTTTTGTCCGTATTCATAAGCTGATAGTTTATGAGCCTCATCAAAAATGACCATGTCCCAGTTTGTATTGCTGACAATGTTCAACACATCTTCCCGGCAAATGAAATCAATAGAGGCTACCACTTTATTTGCTGAACGGAAAATGGTCGGATCAGCATTAAAAATACTTCTATTGACAAGTGTAAACGGAATATTGAATTTCACTCCCATTTCATCTTCTTGCCATTGTTTGGTCAGACCGCCTGGTGTAATAATAAGTATGCGCTCAATGATTTTTCGCATTAATAATTCTTTTAGTAGCAAGCCTGCCATAATCGTTTTTCCTGCACCAGTGTCATCTGCCAGTAAAAAACGTATTTTAGGTTGAGGAAGTAGAAATTTATACACAGCTTCTACCTGGTGAGGTAGTGGATCTACAACACTACAGTTAATTGCAAATAGAGGGTCAAATTGATAGGCTGAGTTAATTCGTTCTGCTTCGGCGAATAATACAAATTTTCCGGGATCTCCCTTGAAATTGAACTCTCCATCGGATGTCAGTACTTCTAAAGAACAAAACTGCTCTTCTGTAATAACCTTGGAACTACTTTTATTGGTATTTACTCCTGTGAATTTGAGCGAATACATAGCTCCTAATTTCTGTATTTTGTTAACAACAACAGCTTCTGTTGGTATTAGATTTTTTATAATATTTCCGGCTTCAATCATTGTTAGAGGATTTTATAAGATCTTTTACGTCCATTTGAAGAACTTCTGCTATTTGAAATAAGACTTCCAAACTAGGTTGTCTTCTGTTGCAAACATAAGAATTGACAATACAGAAACTCTTCCCTAGTTTCTCCGCCAGCCAAATTTGTTTGATTCCTTTTTCTTCAAGCACTTCTTTTATTCGATTCATGGGTCTATCCATCTCAAAATTCTTAATTGTTAAACAAAGATATAAAACAATCTGCTATAAAAAGAGAAAATGAGATGATTATTTCTCTTGAGTTATAAAAGTCTCTACTTAATTTCTGTTTTGTCAGTGTCATTGGCCTAATACTATCTATTTAGTGTAGAAAGCTCTTTATGCAAAGATGGAGATTTGTCATTTTCTCCATCTTTGCGATGGATTGATACAGTTTACTTTTTCCGTTTAATATTCTCTGCTTCCTGTCGCAGTTGCTCTGCCTGTACTTCTTTCAACCGGGCTTGCTCTAATTCCTTGGCTCGCTCCTTAACACGTTGCTCGTGTTCCTCAATCATCTTTCGCAAGGAGCGTTGCTTTTGCTTGTCGGGTTCGTACTCGAAAATGGTTTCAAGCTTCAACAGATTTTTAGGGGTGATTTCTCCAAATGCCTTGATGTAGCGGAACTTAATATCATTATCACTCAAACGGCTGTTTGCTGAGAACTGATAGATGTTGCAACTCATAGAACAGAGTGGTGCTATGCCAAGCGAGACCAATGTAATGACTACCTTTGACGATTTTAACTCTATGGAATGAAGATGCTTCTGAACGGGTAGGGGCTTATCCTTCTGTTTCTCTAACTTCTGCTGAAATTCATGTAATTGTTCTTGCTGTTTCTGTAATCCTTCTTTGATAAGTATATTAGTTTCAGTCACATGGATTTCTAATTCAGATAGATCCACCTGCGGTATAATTGGTAGTACAGGTTGATCGGATTTGTCATTAGCCAGAGATTCAATCAATTTTGAAAGGTTACTAAACTGTTCTGAGGTTAACTTTTTCAAGTCCTCGAACATAGAAATGATAATTTTTATATCCATATTTTCTTTGTTTTTAGATTGTTATCTTCTTATTTCTTTTCTCTTTTTCTTCCGTTGCATTTGGCGACGGAAAGCTTCTTCTTCAGGATCGTAAGCAGGACTAGGTGTGAGTATCCCATCAAATAATCCACCTATGCCACTCAGCAAACTATCAGAATCAAGAGAGGTAAATCCCTGTTGAGATTTTTGTGATGGTGGCTGGATATTTGTCTCTTGCTTCTGATCTGCATGAACATTTCGTTGTAATGCAAAGTCTATCTTTGAAAAACTGAACTGTTGATCCACCTTTGAGCCGTTGAAGTGGTAGCCGTTCTTGCTGAATTTGATGCCTTGTGGCTCATTGGTTCCACTCTTCATCTTAAATTCAACAGTGATGCCTTCACTATTCAATCGTTCCAATAATTCTCGCCAGTTTCTACATTGAGGAACAGTTGTTTTCAGGACATCGTAAATCTCATACTTGGTTTTATCAGGTTCTTTTAGTCGATGCTGTTTTACCTGCTCCTTACCGCTTGCGAAGTATAGTCCATACTTGGTGGTCAGCTCTTTGCATATCTTTTCACTGCGGAAGCGGTCGTTTTGGTCGGAGATGGTGCGTCCGTTATTATCCACACGATTAAAGGCGATATGTAGGTGTGGATGCTCCTTATCGTGATGTCTGCCAATGATGTACTGTGTGCTTACTATACCCATACGGTTCATATAGTCGTGTGCAATCTGTGTCATCACTTCATCGGTTAGTTTGGCTCGGTCTTGTGCTGAGAAGTCCAACGAGATGTGCCCCACAGGCTTGCTCACTCGTGGGTTTAGTTCTCGTTGAGCCTCGAAGCTTTGAATAATAGAGTCCAAATTCTTTAGGCGTACACCATCGGAATCCAACAAATTAGTCTGTTTCGCCAGGTCGAGAATGTATTTTACTACACCGCCAAAGGTTGTTCCTTTTACAATTTTTGCCATCATTGTTGTATCTGGTTTAACAGGTGATCAATCTTGTCGGCTAAGTACAGGTATTCTATTCGAGTATCCGGATAACCTGCCGCATTTGCTTTGTGTGCAATCTGATTCAGGTTGTTTGCCATGCCTGATAGTTTGCGAATTTGTTCCATCCATTCGGGCGAAAGTCGTTGCCGTATTTCAGTCTTTAGGATTACAACTCTGATAAAATCGCATGGTGAAACTCCTGCTTCCGATGCACGGGTTTTGAGTGTGTAATACTCCTCGGTGTTCATCTTTAGGTTCACCCGATAGGTCCGTTTTTCTATTAATGATTTGGTGGGTCTTCCACCTTTATTATATACTTTCATACGTTGTTTTTTAATTCAATTTTGTAGACCAACGGGATTAAGACAAGGTTTTGGGACACCCAAAACATAAACTTGCTATCTCAAAATCTACGATTTTACTTAAAGCTTGAATCCTTTTCTCTTTGCGGTGGAAATAGGTCGTGCAGGTTCTTCGATGAGCTTTAAATTCAACTCTTTTATCAGCAAATTGAGAGCTGGATTCTTAGCAATCATGGCTTGTAAAATAGCTTGCGGTTGCTTCATCTCCAATAGAAAATCAGCAATGTCAAATCCATTTTTCCGCTGTTCAGAAGTAGCATTCTTTTCTAAATAATCGAAAAGTTTAGCTGTAATTCCCATTTGTTGCATTGTGGAAATTCGGATTGACCAGTCATCGGTGGCTCCCAAGTCTGGAAAGAGTACGACGTTTCTGCCTTTGAGAACACAGAGATTCTCCTCACGGAAACAGCCATTCTTGCCACCTGAAGCGATCCATAAATATTGTGGCAGATAAGAACTGGCGATAAGGGCACTCTTTTCACTTTCTACAATGGCCACGGACTTTGTACTCTCTTTAGACAATAGGTGCTCGCCAAAGAAACATTGTTTCAGATTAAAGCCATCCTTATGAAGAATGGAGTGTACCCATGTGATATGATTATGAGGCTCTTTAATACGCCTACCTGTTGTTGGATTATATAGCATAATTTTTCCTGTACGCACTTTGCCGTGTGTGTCTGTCTGCCAAAATACTGTTGAACCTTGCCAATGGTTGGCTGTTCCTACTTGATAAAGCTTCATCAGTCGCAATGATTCATCCTCACCAAACTGAGTAGATAGGAATTGGAACAGTTTATTTTCTTTGTAATGGCTCATTGACCGTTCTACTAGAGTTCCGTCTATATAGCTTGTTGGTGATGGAGGTGGAGCCGGGCGGAACAAACGTTCACGCACTTGTGACTGTTCGCATTGTTCTGGATTCTGTTCAAAATATGTTTTGGGTGTAAGGTGGTAACCACATTTCTGTTCACGGTTGCACCGCCCGACGTATTCGGGAAAGGAGATTGTTCCTTCCGTATCAACATATCGGGAAAAACATCTTTTGTGCTTGCACTCCGGACAGGTGTGTCGGGAGGCAATACTTTTGTATGGTTCTAATATAAATCTGTGTGTCATTGGTTCTCTTTTTAGTGCATTTTCGACATTTTCTGCATTTTGGTTTCTCAAAATGTGGATAGTGTGGATAATACGGTTATACTTTTCTGTATTCTCCATGTCGGTCTTTTTGGAAAAGACTTCCAGTGTGTTTACTCAGAAATTCTTTGAAAGCCCGCTCTTTCATTCCTTGACAGCCTGCTACCTCAATACCTTGCGCAGTGGTGAAAAGTTCCGGGAGTTGAAATAGAATGGATTGCTGTTGAACCGTAAGAGCCGTTTCGTTCATTAGGTTTTGCACTCTGGTAGCAGTTTGTTTGAAATATTCTGTTAACAGAATCGCTCGTTGAACAGTTTCCATGTCTACCTGATTTTTGCCGCACTCCCCGCAGAGCCAACGGGTTATCTGTATCACCAAGCAAAAGCGAATGATATAGATTTCCAGTTTACAATATATTCCTAAAAGCATTTCATTGCTGAGATTATCGCACAGGTCTGCGTGGTTATGCTGCCATTTATACAATAGTCTGCGAGCTTCTTCGCTGAAGGTTACAATTGAAGGCTGAATTTCATTGTTCTCGTCAAATGAGCACTCTATGTTGATAAGTCCATTTAGTAGTGTATGCCATTGAACTTCCAAATCGGGAGAAATATCTTTCTCGTTCCATCGGGCCTTTTGCTGAATGGCGGGCATGATGAACAGGATACGGTCGATAAATCCGTTGTTTGAACGGTCGCCATGAGCTAAATCGCTGAGAATCTTTTTCTGGATGGTGCCGATCACCGGAATGAAGGGACGGGTGATGAAAACGGAGCTTTTAGCATTCTTTCTATCGGAAATAACAGTCTTGGCACTGAATACCGACAGCCAGAACTGTTCTTCCGAACCATTATTATAGCGGTTGAAGTTTTTAAACCATGCCGAAAGCTCGTCCGATCAGAGGCAAAGCCCACGTTTATTCTGTGCATGGATATAACTTAATCCTTCGGGTGTAATGTCTGAAACTAGAAAGCGTTTACGGATTGGTTCTTGTGGAAACTCCTCCGCACCGGCATCCTGACGTTCTTTTTTACTCATAGATATATCTTGCTCATACTTAGCATACAGCTTCCCAAATTCCAGATTTTGCTGATAGTCAAAGTTAATAAAGGGCTTCATGGCAAAGCTGAGGGGATGGCTTTTGTTTGCACCCGGTCGGCCGACCAATGCTACAAACAAAATGGCACTCTCCACCCAGCCTTGTTTCATTTGAACAAGGTGGGTGTTGCCTACTCCTGCGGCAATAGCAGTTAAGATAGAGGCGGCCGTATAATCAATAGGATAACTTTGACACTCATACACCTCATGTATAATCCGCTGAATTTTGGATGGAAATATCTCAACCGGAAATTCTGCGCCTGCAAAAGACATATTCATTCCCATTGCTTGATTGATAATTCCTTCGGGAGTTATTGATTTCTCTTCCATAACTCTGATGAATTAAAGGTTAAAGCCTGATTTCGGTTTGCGACGTATTCCGTTTTGCATCGAAGCCAGCATTTGGTCGTAGTTCTGTTCTGAAGTATTTTTCCGACCGTTTTCTATCCATGCCAGTAATTCATCCTCATAAAAATAGAGCTGCTTCCCTTTTTTATAAGAAGGTAGCAATCCTTTATGCACAAGGGCATAGACGGTAGGTTTGGCTTTTTGAATAATACGGCAAGCATCGTCAACGCCTACTAATTGGTGTTTCTCAGATTGTGGTGGCTGAAGCTCTGATACCAATTGTTTTAATTCTGCGACCTGTTCGGTCAGATAAGTTATCGCTTGTGGTAACTTATCAAAAGTGATTTCTTGTTTACACATAAACTCTTGATTTTAATAGTTCGTGTGCAAAGAAAACTGGTGATTTTATGGTGAAATTAGTCACCAAGATATAACTGATCAATAACTTATCAGTGGTGATTGTTGCTATATACCAATAGGTTATGGCATGAAAAAAGCGACCACGCAAAAGTGATCGCTTGAATATTGCTTTAAAATGTAACTTATATAAAATACAAATCGGAGTATTCCTGATTATCGTTTAAATATATTATCTCTATGATATCTTAGATATTGAATGTTCTCGCTTTTTATAGCAATAGCAATATGTTCATTGATACCAAGTTTTTCATACTCTTTCAAGTACTTAGAAATTATTATTTTTCCTTTATCGTCAAATGAGATAAACCCTAAATCAAATAATTTGTCATAAGTTGGTAACAGTAATAACCCATTGTATTTATCTATTTTTTCGTGATTAGTCGATTTAGCCCAAGGCTTTATATGGGATGCTATTAAAAATCGTGTGTCATTAAATCCAGAGATAGCGCAGCCATTCCAAATTTTGATTAACTCGTCTCTGTATTTCCCCTGCCCAATTCGACTTAAAATAATAGTTTCCTTTTGAAGATTATTTAGAGTCGGGTCTTTTGTTATTTGCTCAATTACATTTTGTGTATTATCAATCTGTACTTTATTAGTTTCAAGAAATTCTATATATAGATCAAGCGAACGGCTATACATTCTATTGCCAGTTTGATTTTTTTGATGAAATTTGTCGTAACTGAAATACTCTTCTCTTAAATTAAATAATTCATTCGCATCATTGATCTTATATAAATCAATATCTCTGTTTAATGAATTTTTAAAATGATTTGAGATCGTTGTAATTGTATTTGAGTATTTTTCTGGCTTTGTTATTTTCGTTTTTGTTTCTTTGAGCCAATTATTGAATTTATTTTTCATTGCATTCAGATTTCTATTTTATAATTCTTTTTTAAGTTTGATAATACACGTTCCCTCTACTCGTAGTTTACGTTTGATAGTTGAAATTTCGCTATCTTTCAACTCTTTGGCGAAAATGTACTTGATGAAAGTTGCCGTCTCAATGCCCGATTTCTTGAATTGGTTACCAATATTCCAACCGAAGTGCATCAGGTCAATGGATTTTAGTTTGGCATCAACGGTAACGGGCGTTTTTATCTGTTCGCACTCTTGTTCTGTTGTGAATTGAAAAGCACGGATATGCTCGTAAAGCTGTTGTAAATCCTTCTCGCTCATATATAATGCCATCTCTTGCCCTGTATAGGAGAGAACTTTTTCCAAAGTTTGTGCTTGCTCTTGCGCAAATTTATGTTGCGCGGCTTGTTTATATTCTCCGTATTTAAGCACGGCAGGCTCCTCCTGCTCTTGTTCTTGTGGTGTTTCTACAAGCGGTTCTACTACAATTTTAGGCTCTAAGTGTGGGTATTTCTTTCTGAAAATCCGCTCTACCACAGGCAAAAGACAATCATTCAATATGGATTGGAAACTAAAATAGAAGCCATCAAGCAAAAGGCAAGTCACGAAAAAGACCATAAGACCAGAGAACTCATCCATTTTGAGTTCTGTTACTGCGAACATACGGGCTATCACAGCAATACTCAATATTGATGCACATAAGAAAGAATATATAATAATGTAGTCGGTTTTCTTAGCTGTCATATTAATCAATAGTTATCATTTGTGCGCAAATATATACTAATAACTTATTGATTCCAAAATGTTTGTGCAATTGTCCGCATTTGGCGTTGATATGGCAGCGTTTGTCCACCTTGTGGGATAAATAACTATTCGTTTTGCCAAAGAATTAGATGTACTCTTTAATTCTATAACTAAAGGTACTTCCAAATAATTCCATTTCGCTGTTCGCTATTCCTAATTTGGTAGCCAATATTTTCCAATCTCTTACGGCTGTTACAACTTCAGTGATAATTTTTGTGGCTACGTCTTGAGGTAGCATATAGTCTTCACAAGCATCTAATAAAATTGCTAAGTCTGCTTTGCTGGAAGAGTTGGAAATAAGTAAACTCTGATATTCATTCAGTGTTGGATTCATGTCGTAAGCAGGGGATAGTGTCCAACCTTTAGATGTGAGCAGAAAACCGTGATTGCGGAAGTGATCATCGGAGTTACCGATGCAAATGTTAAAAGCTACACGACGGTATAGCTCCTGAAGGTTCTTGTTTACCTCAGTGCAATTTTGAAGTATGAAGTCTACCATATCTAAGTAGCCATTTTCGGTGCTTGCGTTAGCACCGTCCGCAAGTCCAAGTAATGTCATAGCAGAGGCAAAATGTATTCGTTTGCCGTCATCTGTTCTATCAAAACGACGTGATAAGAGTGTGTGGTGCTTGTCGCTTGTCGAAATCACTTGTGTAGATGCTGCATTGATTCTTGCTTTCTTAGCCAATAGATGACAGAAGTGTTCCCAAAGCCCTGTATTGTAATCATCTTTGCGAGAAGGAAATTTGGCAACATACAACACTTTATCCGTATCGACTACGCTGGCTTTCGGTCTCGCTCCACCTAATGACGAGCCGGGTTGTACTAATTGAGTGAGCCACTTCTTATCAGGTAGTTTGTTTTCCTCTTCGCTTTTTTCAACCTCCCCACTGGCATGAATCAACTCACGGATGCTGGTTAATGGTGGTATGCGCAGCGTATTGCTTGAGTTGATAAAATCGCCTTCGGATGTTTCTTTAAACCGAAACCCACCCATGCGAGATGAATCATCAATTCCCAACAGATAATCAAACGAGGATAAGCGACGGACGGGGCGTTTCTCTTCGGCAGCCAAGATCTGCTCTCTACGATTAAGTAGAGTACGTCCCCAGCGGTCGGGCAAGGCATCGGAGAAGCATCCGAAAATATCTTTCTCAGGTTGTGTGTATTGCAATCCTTTGTAGTTATTCAGGTCTGCACTAATAAATAGGTTGCCATATTGCTTCAGCCATTCATCATTGAATTTAAAAGCATAGCTATCTGAACCACGAAGCGATTCGTAGCTTAGCTCTCCGATGAGTTCAATATCTTTTAGCCAATCAAAGTCGGCATATACCAGCAACTTTTTCATTGTTTACTCCTTTTTAGATGCACGCTCACGATTCTTTAAGGTCAAATCTTGCAGTGATTTACCCAATTTGTCCTCTTTGGCAATCCAGAGAATATCTTCATCCAGTTGCAAGGCGTAAAGCACACGAAGATAGATACCTATGGCAACGGTAGGCACACCCTTTTCGATGCGTGATACCGTGAGAGGTGAGCAGGTAGCTCGTTCAGCCACCTGTGCTACACTCAAATTACGACGTAGGCGTGCTAATTTGATTTGCTCACCTACAATCTCCATTTTTTGCTCTAATTTCCGAGGTAACTTAGTACCCATTGTGTTCTTTGCCATAACTGCAACATATCATATAATATGCAAATATAATACTATTTATTTATTATATGATATGTTGATGACTTATATTTTATTTCAGTGAGATTTTATTTGCCGACTCACGTTTCTTTTCACTCACCAGCTCCGCATATATTTGTGTAGTTGACACATTGCGGTGAGTGAGCATCTTGCTGACGGTATAAATATCTGTCCCTGCGGCAATTTGGAGGGTGGCATACGAGTGCCGAAAGCAATGAAATGTGATATGTTTCAATATCTTAGCTTGCTTTAGCCAGTTTTTTAATGGATAATTTATCATGCTTCGACTAAGCCCCTTAAAGACTTTACCTGTTCCGACCTCTCCACATAGTTCAAAAGCCTCGTGGCTGATGGGGAGTGTGGCTTCGGTTTTGGTCTTTTGAGTACGGATGCGAATGCAGTAGCCTTGATCGGGGGCAATACCGAAGTCCGACCATTGCAGGTTCATTATGTCACTGATACGAAGTCCTGTCAGGCAAGAAAACAAAGAGGCGGCTTTGAGAACAGGGATGTCGCAGGGAGTGGCGGCTAACTGTTTCACTTCGTCTAATGTGAGATACTCTTTCTTTACGTCTTCATACTCAATCTTCTCTAAAAAGTCGTTGATGTTCTCACGGAGTAACTTATCACGATAGGCAATTTTCAATAAACCTCTGAATGTGGAGTAGTAGCCTGCTGCCGAGTTGAGCGATACTTTATGTTCGGTATGTTTTAGCTGTTTGGCATTTAATAGGTAAGTCCGAAAGCATTTACAGAGATCCACATTCACTTCACCAAAGTTGCATTTGCCCTGTACGAAGTTATGGAAGTGGGCATAGACTACTTGCCATTTTTGATCTTTACTCTTCATCATCTTGGCAAAGTAGGCGAGAAAGTCGGCTTTCATTTTGTGTTTGTCTAAGAACCCGAACTCTTCATTGATTAGTGACTGCACCCGAATACAACGGATGGCTTCGGCTTTGTTCAGCATATCGTTGTTGAACTCGCGCTCCATCTCATTTTTTGGATGGGCGTAGATGTAAATGCCGAGGTACTCCCGACGGCTCATAATCATGGTTTCGGGATGGCGAATAGCCGGATAATAATCAAGATAGAGAGAAATCTTGTCGTTACGGATAGCTCTTTGGCGTACTGTAACTTTGGTACATGTGTGCGTCATACGATTGTTCTTTAAATGTTTATACTTGTTTTTTGATTGCAAAGAAAAACTGTGATAGCATGGTGGCTACCGTCACCGATGAATAACTTACTCTATTTTTGGGTCTCCTAATAGACTATCGAGTTCCGGTCGGGAGATCTTGACGTATTTGCCGACTTTCACTCTAGGGATATTGTGATACTTGGCGTAGTGGTAGAGCTGATCACGAGTAAGATTGAATTTTGCCATTGCCTCTGCTACCGTATAATATTGCGGCTCGTCAGGCTGTGCAATGCCCTTGGCGATGTCGAAATGTTTGCGTGAGTAGCTGACCGTTTTGCCCTCTTTCTTCTTGGGTATTACGTTTTTCGATGCGAGCGTATAGATTGCCGCCAGCGTCATATCGAACTTCTCTTGAATCTCCTGCACGGTGTACCACTCGGTGATTTCTGGATTAGCAGCTTTCTTCGAGAAATAATTGTCGATATGCTTTTTACTCCAATAGGTTTTGCCTCGATTAATGGTTCGGGGAATATTGTGTTTCTTGGCGACAACGAATATCCATGAGTCAACTACATTGTATTTCTCTTTGACTTCGGCTGTGGTGTAAAATTCGGTAATAGGGACGGTTTCTTTGTCTTGCTGTTTTTCATAGGGCTTATTCTCAAGCATATTCTCAATATCACTTCTCTTGATAAATGAGAGCCTACTACTAATCTTTGATGCTTTCAAATGTCCCTGAGTAACTATCTTATAGACAGCTTGCCTTGTTATGCCGAGCAGGATACCTGCCTCTGCAAAAGATAGAAACTCCTTATCCTTTACTGCCTGTATGGGTTGTTGACGGATAAGTACCTCTGTTTCTGTTTCAGTTCTCTGAATGCGTTTGTTGCGTGCATCTTCTTTATAAGCCCTGCTATTGCAACGATGTGAACAGTATCGAGTTGTTGTCTTCTGTGCATAGAACACTTCTCCACACCACTCGCATATCTTTTTGATTCTGATAGTACTACTTGCCATTTTTGCTCATTTTTTAATGTTTACTTCGCTTTATTTCTCCCGATTTATGTCAACCATCGTCAACTGTTGTCAACCATTGTAAACTCTATCTATGACCTTTCCGATCGGTTTTCAGTTGCAAACCTCCGAGACCCAAATACGGTACAAAAATGAGCTGAAAAACAAGTATAAACAATAACCATCGTCCATACGAGCAAAAAGAAAGGCGTTGTACCTCAACGCCTTATTAATCAATAGTAATATATGCTAATCGTTGGTAATCACTACCTACTTCCCGATGCAGAAATGCGCAAATATATTTTGCAGCACCATATCATTTGTCACTTCCCCTGCTATATCGGATAAATGGAAAATACATTCGCGTATGTCTTGTGAAAGAAAATCTCCGGAGATATTTGCGTCCAATCCTTCTTGTACCCGGTGAATTGCATCCAGCGCACGTGTTAGTGCTTCGTAATGGCGGACGTTTGTTACAATGACATCATTCTGGGTGACTGTTGGTAAATGAGCGGCTGCTACGAGTCTCTGTTGGAGTTCATCCGTGTGCAAACGTTGTTTCGCAGAAATAAAAATAGATTCTATTTCCGAACCTATATGCTCAGAAAATTGTGAGGCAAGTTCGTTTTTCTGAGTTTCATTTATCAGTTCTACCTTATTAAAGACTAAAATCAATTGTTTGTGTTCACAACGAGGAAGAATCTTATCGGAGAGCAGTGTTAACTGTGAAATTGCGTCAGCCGAATCAATCATCCACAGTACAATCTCTGCCTGATCGAGTTTTTGAAAAGTCCGTTCGATACCCAGGCTTTCGATCGTATCACTGGTCTCCCGGATACCGGCTGTATCGATAAAACGGAAAGTGATACCACCTATATTCACAGTATCCTCGATGACATCCCGTGTAGTGCCGTGAATATCGCTTACAATAGCCTTGTCTTCATTCAGCAGGACATTCAGTAGAGTTGATTTTCCTGCATTGGTTTCTCCGATAATAGCTACCGGTACACCATTTTTTATGACATTCCCTACACTGAACGAATTGGCCAGACGTGCAATGACTTCTTCTATCTCGTCAGCCAGTCGGCGTAGGGCGGAACGGTCCGCAAACTCTACATCTTCTTCACTGAAGTCCAGCTCCAGTTCAATCATTGAAGTGAAGTTCAGCAGTTTCTCACGTAGAGTTGTCAATTCTTTGCTAAAGCCACCGCGCATTTGACTCAAGGCAAGACGGTGGGTAGCAGCAGAGGAAGAGGCAATCAGGTCGGCAACGGCTTCGGCCTGACTTAAATCCATTTTACCATTAAGAAACGCTCGTTGAGTATATTCTCCCGGTTGCGCCATGCGACACCCGTTCTTAATCAGTAGTTGCATCACTTGTTGTAAAATATAAGATGATCCGTGACAGGTGATTTCAGTGCTGTCTTCCCCTGTATAAGAGTGTGGAGCCCGGAAGAGACTGACAAGAACTTCATCTATCATTTCTTCTCCGTTATAAATTCGGCCGAAAGTAAGCGTATAAGGTTTCTGTTCACTCAGCAGCTTTCCGGATTTGGCCGGGGTAAAAATACGGCCGGTGATGGTAATAGCTTCAGGACCGGAAACACGAATGCTTCCGATGGCTCCTCCTTGAGCGGTTGCTATGGCGCAAATTGTGTCTTGATTCATTATCTAATTCATTTTGAGAGGCAAAGATAGAGCTTTCTTGGTAAAAAACAGAGCAAACAGATAGAAGTTATACTTTATTATTTTATCTTTGTTCGCATACAGCAAGACAAACTTTATGGCTATGGCACACACACTGGATTCATTCCCTGATACCGGAAACCTTGAGAATTTGAAAGATAATTATCAGAAAATCACTTCTGTCCTGGCAGGACATCAGATTGCATTTTGGGAATATGACATTCCTACAGGAGAGTGTAATTTCACAGATGAATATTTCCATATTTTAGGGTTGAAGGAGGCCGGAATCATATTCAGAGATATTAATGACTTTTATCGGTTTGCCCATCCGGAGGATGTTATCTCTTACCAAACGACTTTTGCGCGGATGCTTGAATCGGAAACCAAAATCTCCCAAATTGTGGTACGTTGTGTAGGGAGGCAAGGAGAAACAATTTGGCTTGAAGATAATTTTATTGCTTATAAGAAGAATAAGGAGAATGGCTCTGATAAAATTATAGCATATACTGCCAATATCACTTCACGTTGTGAAAAAGAAGTCCAGATCAGGCAGCTTGAGGAACGAAACCGGAAAATTATTGAAGCACTACCGGAGTTCATATTTATTTTTGATGATAATTTTTTTATTACGGATGTATTGATGGCACCCGATACAGAGTTGTTGCATCCGGTGGAAGTGTTAACAGGAGCAGATGGGCGATCTATTTATTCTTCTGAGGTCAGTGACTTGTTTATTAGCAGTATTCATGAATGCCTAAAAAGTGGGAAGTTAAAAGAAATAGAGTATCCTGTGGATGTCGAAGCCGGCAGACATTTTTTTCAGGCACGCATTGCTCCGTTTGAGGGAAATAAGGTGCTGGCCTTGATTCATGATATTGGTGATCGGATGCGACGTTCGCAAGAGCTACTTGAAGCCAAGCAACGGGCAGAAGAGGCTGATCGGATGAAATCAGTATTTCTGGCCAATATGAGTCATGAGATACGTACTCCTTTAAATGCCATTGTGGGCTTTTCGGAAATTATAGCTTTGACTGAGGATGAAAAGGAGAAAGAAGAGTATTTAGGGATCATTCAGCAGAATAGCAATCTACTTTTACAACTGATTAATGATATTCTCGATTTGTCACGAATCGAGTCGGGTAAGTCGGAAATGCATTGTCAGTTGACGGAAATGAGCGGATTGGTAGATGAAGTGGATAAAGTACATCGTCTTAAAATGAAAAAAGGAGTCGAGCTAAATGTGATTCGTCCATCAGAGGAAATTTGGATTTCGACAGATAGGAATCGGGTGACGCAGGTATTGTTCAATTTCTTGTCGAATGCAATTAAAAATACCATTGAGGGTAGCATTACTTTCGGACTTGTAAAAGAGGAAGAATGGGTTAAACTTTATGTAACAGATACCGGCTGCGGTATTTCCAAAGAGAAATTACCTTTGATATTTACCCGCTTTGAGAAGTTGAATGATTTTGTACAAGGAACAGGGCTGGGATTACCTATCTGTAAGAGTATTGTAGAGCGGTTGGGCGGTCGGATTGAAGTGGAATCCGAGCTTGGGCAGGGGAGTACTTTCATTCTTTATTTGCCCAATAGGCAAGTACAGGAAGTTGTGGTTGGCGAAAGAGAAAACGCAGCGGGTAATATGGGGGTGGAGAATCGGCAGAAGAAGATACTGATTGCGGAAGATGTGGAGTCCAGTTATCTGCAGATTAATGCCTTTCTGAAAAAAGAATATACGATTCTTTGGGTGCCTAATGGAGAAGAAGCTGTGAAGAGTTTCATACGCGAGAAGCCCGACTTGATTTTGATGGATATCCGAATGCCGGTGATGAATGGTATTCAGGCAACAGCAAAAATTCGTGCTATCTCGCAAGAGATACCGATTATAGCAATTACAGCATATGCCTTTTGTCCGGAAGGAGAGCGAGCTTTTGAAGCAGGGTGTAATGAAGTGATTGCAAAACCATATCCTCTGGAGAAGCTGAAAGAAACGATCGAAACTTATTTATAGGAGGGAGGAATAGTCGGTCTTTCAATGCAACAATTTATCATATAGTATGTTCTGTAGTAAATAATACTATAAAGATAAATTGGATTATGAAGAAAGTAGTACTAATCGGGGCCAGCGGCTTCGTCGGTTCGGCTATTCTGAATGAAGCTTTGAACCGTGGATTCCATGTGACGGCGGTAGTTCGTCATCCTGAAAAGATCAAGATAGAGAATGAAAATCTGGAAGTGAAGAGAGCTGATGTTTCTTCATTGGATGAAGTCTGTAAGGTTTGTAAAGGTGCTGATGCCGTGATCAGTGCTTTCAACCCGGGGTGGAATAATCCCGATATATACAAGGAAACCATTGAGGTTTATCTGACGATTATCGACGGTGTAAAAAGGGCTGGAGTTAATCGTTTTTTGATGGTGGGTGGTGCCGGTTCACTGTTTATTGCTCCCGGCATCCGACTGGTCGATTCGGGAGAAGTTCCCGAAAAGATATTGCCTGGTGTGAGAGCCTTGAGTGATTTTTATCTTGATTTTCTGAAGAAAGAAAAAGAGGTTGACTGGGTTTTCTTTTCGCCGGCGGCAGATATGGCTCCTGGAGTACGTACAGGCAGATATCGCCTGGGGAAAGATGAGATGATTGTGGATATGGTAGGTAACAGTCATATATCTGTGGAAGATTATGCGGCTGCCATGATTGATGAGCTTGAGAAGCCGGAGCATCATCAGGAGCGTTTCACCATAGGGTACTGAGCGGACGGTATTTTTCAAGGAAATTGAGATATAGCTTTGCACATCCCCGGGCATCGGAAAGTGCTTCGTGGTGTTTAAGTTCGATGCCTTCCCGTTCGCAACAGGCGCTTAGGTTGACCGGCTTGTATCCTAAAGAACGATAGATGCGGCAGGTACATTCCCAACGTTCCGGAAGCGATAACTCATCATAATCCAGTCCGTACATCCGCATGGTATTCTTCAGTACATTGCGGTCGAATTGTTCATTGTGCGCAACTACTACGTTGCCTTGTAAGCGCTTTTTGACTTCGGGATAGATGGCATGAAATCCCGGGAGTGACTCTGTCATTCCCGGCGTTATTCCATGTACAAGCATATTTGCACGCCAATATTCATTCTCCGGTGGTTGAATCAGGCTGTAATATTCGTCTGTAATCTCTCCGTCTGTAACGGTAACGATACCTACCGCACAAGCACTTTCCATGTATCCTGTGGCGGTTTCAAAGTCAATGGCGGCAAATGATAAATTCATCAGATTCGATCGAGAACTGTTTTAATTAATGTATCGATGGTATTCTTATAGCCTGTGTTCGCTTCTTTGATCAAGCGGTTAGCTATAACCATACAAACGGTCATGGCTTTGTGTCCCATCAGCTTGCTGAGGCCGGCAAGGGCGGAACTCTCCATTTCGAAGTTGGTTATCTTGTAACCTTTATATTCAAACTTTTCGATTTTATCATTCTGCTTAGGGTCCGCCAAGGGAACACGGAGTTCGCGTCCTTGCGGTCCGAAGAAACCACCGGCTGCAATAGTAACACCGCGCACCATATCTTCTTGCGCAATACGGTCTATTAATTCTGCATTGGCATCAATAACATAAGGTGCGGGAGCACACATGTTACCGGACCAGCCCATGTGATTCAGAAATGCCCGTTCAAAGGGAAGGTCACAAACAGCATTGCGTCCGGCATAGAAGTTCAACAGTCCGTCAAAGCCGATTGACTTTTCAGAACAGACGAATGTGCCGACCGGTGTGTTGGGTTGCAATCCTCCGCATGTACCGATGCGAACTAACTCTAAAGAGCGGAGGTGCTCTTTTTCTTCCCGAGTCTGGAAGTCGATATTTGCCAAAGCATCCAGTTCATTGACCACGATATCGATATTGTCACAACCGATACCGGTAGAAACGACAGTTATCCGTTTGCCTTTATAAGTTCCGGTAACCGTTTTAAATTCGCGGCTTTCCACTTCACATTCTTTATTTTCGAAGTGAGAAGCTACGAGTGCCACCCGTCCGGGATCACCTACCAATATTACTTTGTCTGCCAACCATTCCGGCTTTACATGTAAATGGAATACCGAACCGTCTTCGTTGATAATTAATTCGGAGGAAGGAAAATACTTTTTCATGTTATTGAAAGGTTTTAGTTTAATAAATATGTTCACCACAAACTACATGGATTAACCGCTTGTTTCCCGAAATTGTTCTCTCCGGCGGTTATACTGCTCTCTGTTGTTTGTGGTGAAATGCTTTCTCTAATCGCTCAACGGTTTACTGGTAGCTCCACCGATAGGTTTAGCTATGTTTTCACGCATTGATGTATCAGCTTGAATATTTTTCATTTTATAATAATCCATAATACCGAGATTTCCACTACGGAAAGCTTCAGCCATGGCCTTTGGAACTTCCGCTTCTGCCTGAATTACATTAGCACGGGCCTCTTCCGCTTTGGCTTTCATTTCTTGTTCGGTAGCGACAGCCATTGCGCGGCGTTCTTCCGCTTTTGCCTGCGCGATATTCTTGTCGGCATTTGCCTGGTCTATTTGCAGGGCAGCACCAATATTCTTACCTATATCAATATCAGCGATATCAATAGAAAGAATTTCAAATGCAGTACCGGCATCGAGTCCTTTGCGCAGCACTAGTTTTGATATGGAATCAGGATTCTCAAGTACTGACTTATGGTTTTCAGAGGAACCGATTGACGAAACGATACCTTCACCTACACGTGCCAGGATTGTATCTTCGCCGGCACCACCCACCAATTGGCGAATATTGGCACGTACCGTCACACGTGCTTTGGCTATCAGCTGGATACCGTCTTTCGCAACAGCTGTTACGGGTGGTGTGTCGATAACTTTAGGATTAACCGACATCTGCACGGCTTCGAAGACATCGCGACCTGCAAGATCAATTGCAGTAGCCATTTGGAATGGAAGTTCGATATTGGCCTTCGATGCAGATACCAATGCATGGACTACCCGTTCTACGTGTCCGCCTGCCAGATAGTGTGCTTCAAGTTCATCACGGGTGATGTTGCTCAGACCTGCTTTATGTGCTTCAATCATACCCGGTACGATGATGTATGGCGGAACATTACGGATACGCATCAGAAAAAGTTGTACCAAAGAGATATTAACTCCTGATACTTTGGCTGATAGCCATAGGAAAAAAGGTACATAATGAAAGAAAAGAACCAGGAAGATAATACCTCCCGCTATCAAGAAGATAGTCAGATACATAGGTTCGACATTCATAATTGTGCTTGATTTTAAGTGAATATTAGGATTTTAATTTTTCGACAAAGATTATTCCATCAGTGATCCGATTGACAACAATCGGAGTTTTTTCATTCAGTAATCCGTCCATTGACTTGACTTCTATGATATTGCCATTGATTTCAGCATTGCCAATTTGAGCCAGTCGGGTAATCGTGATACCTGTATCGCCAACTTTTACTTTTTCGGCAGCGCTTCGGTCTATTTTGGATGTTATGTCTTTCTTCAATGCCAATTTATCCAGGGTTTTCGACCGCATGAACCAGACAAGCGAACCGATACAGGCAATTCCCGATATAATAAGTGTTATAAACCCTGCACCTGTTCCCAGGTTAGCAAAAGCATAATAGTTTGCATAAATAATGCAGACCAAAGCTGAAATACCGGCGAGGCTGATACCCGGAATTACGAACAGTTCAACTAAAAAGAGTATTACTGCGGCGGCTATCAGTGCAATGATGATCAGTACATCCATAGTTTGTTATTTTAAGTTTTGTTTTTCTGCATTCCGGACTTCAATAGCCTGTTTATCCAGTTCTTCTGACATCTGAAGTACCCTCTTCTCAAGATCGCGGATAGCCGGTGCCATTTTACTTTGTTCGTCTTTATTAGACCGTGCGAATCCTTCACGCTGGCTCTTCAGTTTACCGGTTTGTTGGCGGTAATCTTTTTCCATCTGTTCATATTTCAGGTACAGTTGTTTGGCTTTTGGAGACTTGAAATCCGTTAAGTGATGGTAGGTAGAGTGGTCATCAATGATAAATTCAAAATCAAAGTTTTGTTCTACAGCCGGTTTATGGTTGATAACCGCTTCAAGTCGTTGACGGGCATCATCCACTATTTTAGAGTCTTTCCAAGTGCTCTCTAGAGAATGGAGCTGGGCTAGTTCAATCATTTTTTCCGGTTCCATAGCTTCGTAGTTGTAAGTTCGTTTAGAATCATTGGGTACGAATACGTAGATACAAACTTTATCTTCAGGTTGATACCTGTCAGAAGCAAACCATCCTAAATTATTATATTCATCAATGACATACATGTAGTCGTTATAAGGTGAGTTGAAAGGCATACCCACGTTTTCCGGTACCAGATAGGTATCAGTGTTTGTGTTATATCGGGTTACAAAAATGTCATATCCTCCCATGGAGCCATCACCATCCGAGGCATAATAAATGGTCACTCCATCCGACAGGACATACGGATAATTGGCATTTCCGGAGGCGTTGATACTTCCCGGAAGTGGTTTTCCCTGGCTCCACTCGTCCAGCATCTTGGTTTTAGACAGAATATTCAGACTCTCTTCTCCCTGCTCGCTGTAGTAAATACGGTTTCCGATTTCTGCTTCGTAAACTGTTCCCGGATGATAGCCTTTCGTCTTGAAATAGTCATTGTAAGTGAAGAGCTTTCCGGATTCCTCACTGATTTTATAAGCTTTGAGGAAATTGGCTTTGTCTATTACAAAACTGTCAATAACACATACGTCTTCCACCCCTTTCAGCATGCGAAGGTTTCCTTTAGCCTTTTCTAAAAGCTGTTCGGCTTCTTCTGTCGGTTTTTTGCGTTTAGACAAGTCTGCAATGTATTCTTCGTAGCAATCTACTGCATCTTGAAAGCGGTATAAATCATTATAAGTCTGAGCCAGATATAGTTGTCCGCTCGGAATGCGTTTCTTTACTGCCGTCTCCAGGTATTTTAGGGCCTCGGCAGCATTACCTGTTTTGAGGCAACACACACCGTACCATAGGTTGTAATTACCGTTTGCCGGTTGCGATTTGACATATTTTTGAAAAACAGGTTTGGCTTCAGCGTATTGCCCTCTGCCATACATGCCTCTTGCTTGTTCCAAAGTTTGTGCCGATAGGCTTGTCAGGAGAAAGCATAATAGAAAGAATAGGATATTTTTTTTCTTCATAAATGGTCTTGGGTTATTATTCAGAAGTTCAAAAATACAAATTAATTGGAAATAAACCTTTTTTCTCTTCTTCTATTATGTTAATTCTTCTTTAAATCATTCTTTTCTCTTACTTTTGCAGCCGATTTTTCAAAAGAGTTATGGCACAGTTTACGGAAGAAGAGAAAACCATTCGGCGTATCGAAAAGCGTTTTAACAAAGGTATGGTTCAATATGGGTTGATTGAAGAGGGTGACAAAGTGCTTGTTGGCCTTTCAGGAGGAAAAGATTCCCTGGCATTAGTCGAATTGCTGGGTAAACGTTCGCATATTTTCAAACCTCGTTTTTCGGTGGTAGCTGTACATGTGGTTATGAAGAATATTCCATACCAGAGTGATTGGGATTACCTCCGTGAACATGCTGAAAAGAATGGTGTTCCTTTAGTTGTTTACGAGACTTCTTTCGACCCTTCTACCGATACGCGTAAATCACCTTGTTTTCTCTGTTCATGGAACCGGAGGAAAGCTCTGTTTACTGTGGCTAAAGAGCAGGGTTGCAATAAAATAGCCCTTGGACACCATATGGACGATATTTTGGAAACTTTATTAATGAACATTACCTATCAGGGTGCATTCAGTACAATGCCACCACGTTTGGCAATGAACAAATTTGATATGACCATTATTCGCCCGATGTGCCTGGTGCATGAAGCGGATTTGTTGGAGTTGGCGCAAATACGGGGATATCGCAAGCAAGTGAAAAATTGTCCTTATGAATCCCAATCGAGCCGTAGCGATATGAAGGGGATACTCCGACAATTGGAAAAGATGAATCCGGAGGCTCGGTACAGTCTGTGGGGGAGCATGACAAATGTACAGGAAGAATTGTTACCCAAAGAAGTGGAGTTTTAATTTTGAATGAAATATGAAAGGTATTTATGCTATTTCGTTGTTGGTCGTTTCCAACATTTTTATGACATTTGCCTGGTACGGGCATTTGAAGCTACAGGAAACAAAAATAATCAGTAATTGGCCTTTGTATGGCGTGGTTTTGTTTTCATGGGTGATTGCGTTGGCTGAGTATTCTTGTCAGGTTCCTGCCAACCGGCTGGGGTTCAGCGGAAACGGAGGGCCGTTTTCATTGATGCAACTTAAAATTATCCAAGAGGTGATCACACTGATTATATTTACCGTTTTTTCTACCTTATTATTTAAAGGGGAGTCACTGCATTGGAATCATGTGGCAGCTTTTGTCTGCTTGATAGCAGCGGTATATTTCGTGTTTATGAGGTAGGCGGTTTGTGCCGGTATGGGGTGTCAAAAGCATTTGGTTTGATATGCAGATAGATGTATCTGTTATCCTATCCGTTTATACCATTTAAAGCAGTTGTTTTTCTTGGTATCTTTAGTGAAAATGGTAGGGAGCTTATCTTGGCCCATATGCCCGGGTATGTGGGTTCGTGAACCTGCGTACCCGAGCTGAGATAAAGATGCTTTAAAAAGAGATAATATGCTTATTGATAATGCGTTATTCTTGCTTCGGAATCAACTTGCTTTCTTAGTAATTTCTGTGCCGGTCATTCTGAATATCTGCTCCCATGGGGCCGGTTATGGGAAGCAATTCACGCTATTTGTCAAGATATTGCTTCATGTTCTTTGTAAAATAGCTTTTCACTTCCCCTTTTTCATCACTGTAGATAAAATAAGCACCTATGTTGGGGTGTGATTTTGTAAAAGCTTCCGCTTCATCCAGCCCCATTACCATAAAAGCTGTGGCTAATGCGTCGGCAGTCATACAATCGTCGGCAACTACGGTTGCTGAAAGAATATTATGTTGAACCGGATATCCGGTACGTGGGTCGATGGTGTGGGCATATTTCTTGCCATCTTTGTAGTAGAAGTTGCGATAGTTTCCGGAAGTTGCTATACCTACATTGGTCAGTTTTAATGTTGTTTGTATCTCTTGGTTAAGCGACAAGGAATCGTCTACAGGCTTGTTTATGCCGATTCTCCATGCTTCCTCTTTGGGATTCACCCCTTTTACCACCAGTTCGCCACCTATATCTACCATATAGTTTTTGATACCTTTGCTATCCAAATACCGGGCTACTACATCTACGGAATATCCTTTGGCTACAGCACTACAACTTAGCATCACCCGAGGGTCTTCTTTGATCACTTTGCCGTTTTCCAGTTTAACTTTTTGGTATCCTGTGATTTGGAGTAGACTATCTATCATGATCGAGTCGGGGAAGGCTCCTTTTTTGAAACCGAATCCCCAGGCATTGGCTAATGGAGCTACTGTGATATCGAAAGCTCCGCGAGTTTCGGCTGAGATCTCCATAGATCGGTTAAAACAGGTTTGGAAGAAAGTGTCTGTGACGATTTCTTCATTACGATTAACACGGGTAATGACAGATGTATCATTGAATGGAGAAAGTGAACCGTCGAATTTTTTTAATTCGGCATCGATCTCTGCTTTCAGATTGCCGTCATATTGATAGGTAATATTATATACTGTGCCGAATACAAGCCCATTGATACTGTTGTAAGGTATTTGTTTATTTCGTTGGGCTAGTATCCAAATTGTTCCCAACAGCAGGATAGCCAGCCAAATGAAGCTTTTTCTTGTTTTCTTTTCCATAATAAGTAAAAAGTAAGTAAGCAACAAATCTGTTTATGATTACACAGCCTTTTGTTGTTTGAGGTTGATAGCTAATTATTAAAAAATAAGTGTTCGATTAATATTTTCGTTCCAATAAGGATCAGTATGATTCCTCCCCATAATTCAGCACGAAGTTTTCTGGCAATGCCGCATCCGAAGCGAATGCCGAAGATTAATCCTATAAGGGACATAAAAAAAGAAACAAATCCGATGATTCCTGCCGGGTAAAGGATAGACGAACAGCTTTTGATACCCAGAAAAGCAAAGGATACTCCTACGGCCAATGCATCAATGCTGGTTGCAACGGCCATTGTTATCACTACTTTCAGGCTTGCAGGGTTAAATCTTTGGCAGCAATCTTCTTCTTTAAAAGATTCTTTGATCATTCGTCCGCCTAGAAAGGCCAGAATAGCAAAGGCAATCCAGTGATCGACCGATTCGATAAGGTGGCTGAATGTGCTTGCTCCTAACCACCCCAATAAAGGCATTATAGCCTGGAAAAGTCCGAAAAAAAATGCCATGATGAGCATAGGCCGCCATTGAATACGCCTTAAAATAATACCACTTGCAATAGAGACAGCGAGGCAATCCATCGCTAAACCAATTGCAAGTAGCCAAATCTCTAATCCTGTCATGTCGTTAAAATGGTAATTTATAAATCAGTGTATATGTGATACCTATGTTTGAGGAGTCATATTCACCAAAACCCGGTACATACCATGGATTTCCATGTTCGCTGATTGAGCCCGCTGTTTTAAATTTAAAGCGTAAGGTCCATCCCATATAGAAGCTTTTATAGATTTGAACATTGACTCCGGCCACCAGTTCAAGCCATTGCATGTTAGATTTCAGTCCGTTGTAATGATAAGGTACGCTTCCTCCCCAAATGCCGTCTATCAATCCGGGATTAGCCATACTGCCTCCATAAATAGGGTCAGAAAAAGGTGTACTTGAGATGTCGTACTTGAAACTGCTAAATCCATAACGTAGTCCTACATACAAATATTCTTTAACAACATTATAGTCAGCCCCAACGCGAAAATAAGGAGCGGCACTTTTATAATGGATACCGGTATCACTCCAGGTATCTGTTTGTCCGAAACCGATTTCTACTGTAGGAATAAATTTCTTTTTTAAGTTTACTCTCACATTTACCTCAGAACTTAGAAAATCTCCTCCGAGTAGTTTACTGCCCAACCCGAATAAGTCCACACCGACATACGTCCCATTGTAAAAGGGAATCGTATCCGCTTTTATCTCCTCTTTTGCTTTCTGCTTGACAGCAGGACGTGCACCGGCTCTTTGCTGTTGTGCTTGGAGCGGAAGGCTGAATATGAGGCACAGCAGGCTAACGATTGTAGCGGTAGAATATTTTGAGATTTTCTGTTCCATTAATGTTAGCTGCATTTGATTTGATATATAGAGAGTCTATGCTATGATATTTCTTTTTATTGGTTTCCGTATAATCAATCGGATGAATACTGATGATATTTTGTTTCATACTGTATCCGCAATCCATCGACTGAAAGTAAGGAGTATTGGTTTGCAGGATCACCATTGTATCTCTTAACAACCGGGTGTAATGAAACACAAGAATAGTCGAGTCACTTGTATAGCGTAGTGGGAGAGCGATATCATGTACCTTTTTCTGGTTATTGATGATTATTGAATCAGTTCCGAATGCTGTCACACTCAATGAATCGAGGGTGTCATTCAGTACAGCCTTGGTTTCCGGATTGATGGTATACATTTTGGCGTAGACCATCGGGCGTCCGGTCATGGAGCAATCACTCTCTTCCGAGCAAGCCGAAAGGATAGCCCCCGTTAGTGGATAGGCTACCATCAGGAAGAGTACCAGTTTTATTAATTTTTTCATCGTACAGGTTTCATTAATCGTTCGTTATATTATTTTTTCTATCTGATAATTATTGCGTTCCGGGGCGTTGCGTGAAATCAGTTCGCCAAGAAATCCTGCCAAAAAGAGTTGTGTTCCAATAATCATGGCAGTCAACGACAGATAGAAATAGGGAGAATCTGTTACCAGCCGATAAGGCATACCGTGATTCATACTATATAATTTACTGGCTCCGACAATAACCACTGAAATAAATCCCAGTATAAACATCAATGAGCCTAATAAACCGAAAAAGTGCATTGGTTTAATTCCAAACTTTGAGAGGAACCAAAGAGAGATTAAATCGAGATATCCGTTAAAGAAGCGATTCCATCCTCCAAATTTAGTTTTTCCGAATTTACGTGCTTGATGGTGCACCACCTTTTCGCCTATTTTCTGGAATCCGGCATTCTTAGCCAGATACGGGATGTAGCGATGCATCTCTCCGTATACTTCGATGTTTTTTACAACAGCTTTGCGATAAGCTTTCAATCCGCAATTAAAGTCGTGCAGATTATGAATCCCTGAAACTTTACGTGCCGTGGCATTAAATAGTTTGGTAGGTAGAGTTTTCGACAGCGGGTCGTATCTTTTCTGTTTATAGCCTGAAACAAGGTCATATCCGTCTTCAGTAATCATACGGTATAATTCCGGTATTTCATCGGGACTATCCTGTAGGTCGGCATCCATCGTGATCACCACATTTCCTTCGGCACGTTCAAAGCCACAGTACAGAGCCGGGGATTTTCCGTAGTTTCGTCGGAATTTGATCCCTTTCACAGTGGACGACTGTTTCTGAAGCTCTTCGATAATTTCCCAAGAACGGTCGGTACTACCATCATTTACAAAGATAACTTCGTATGAAAAGCCATTGGCTTTCATCACTCTTTCAATCCAGGCAAAAAGCTCCGGAATGGATTCTTCTTCATTGAACAATGGTACGACAACAGATATATCCATTTTACTTATAAATTAGATATTACAAACTATAGAGGTTGCACCTCCGGTGATTTGGGCTTTCTCATCACAAACAAGGCAGTGGGGACAGCCAATATGCTGCCATAGAACACATTCTGTGACATCAGTTGCATAGTAATGTCTATCGGTGTCAATGTACTGATCATTTCCATCACTTCTTTCAGTTGGCTGATGTACCCTTCTATTCCCGGTACTTCTTTATTGCTCAGTTCGTCAAACATTCCCATGTAAGTGTTTACAATGAAACCATGGTCGATGAACCGGAAATAAATGTAGTGGGCCACTGCCGTGAGGAGTGCCGCAAACATATACATAAAAACGATGAATACCCATGCTTGCAGGAAGCGGATCGAGCCGCCACATACTTTGTCACGATAGGTACGTGCATAATAATATCCCATGAACGGAACTCCTAAAGTAAGCCCGAAAAACAGGAATAAAAGAAACGGAATGGACAATCCCAATGGGAATAGAATGAACTTAAGTATCCAGTATACTCCCATATAGGTGCCAAAATGCATGGCATATTTTTGTAAGTTACTTCTGCTTTCTGTCATTTTATTAATAAATAGCGCACAAAGGTACAAATAATATTGTTTGGTATGGAATTTATGCCTGTTAAAGTTAATAAAGCTATCCGGTCAGAAAAAAAACATTTTTTTTTCGATTTTAAATATCTGAAAAGTAGGAGTTTACCGGTAAAGCATGCAAAAAAGTACCGATCCCCTATTGCAGGTTTAATAAAAATACCTACCTTTGCACCCGGGTAAGTCCTATACGGCCAGCTCCCTTCGAATCCTCCAGGGCTTGATCGCAGCAAAGGTAGTTGGTTGTAGCGGCGCGATATAGCAAGCTTACCCACCCGCCTCTTTAGCTCAGTTGGCCAGAGCACGTGATTTGTAATCTCGGGGTCGTTGGTTCGAATCCGACAAGAGGCTCAAAAAAGGAAAAGCATCTCGGCACTGCCGGGGTGCTTTTTTTGCGTTTATTCTTCTGATGGCTCATGAAAAAGGAAAGGGATGAACCTGTTTATGATACATCCCTTTTCGCATTTACATTCAATTATTATAAATAACTAACCTTTTATCATGCTATGCTATCATGATTTTGTTTAGCCTTTTACTACAATTCGTTTATATCCGTATACAGCGCGGTCTCCCAACTCTTCTTCAATACGAAGCAGCTGATTGTATTTTGCCATACGGTCCGAACGACTTAGAGAACCGGTCTTGATTTGTCCGCTGTTGGTTGCTACGGCAATATCTGCAATGGTTGCATCTTCTGTTTCGCCTGAGCGGTGTGAAGTGACCGTTGTATATCCATGGCGGTGTGCCATTTCAATAGCGTTCAGTGTTTCTGTCAGTGAACCGATTTGATTAACCTTGATCAGGATAGAGTTAGCGCAACCCTTTTCAATACCTTTTGCCAGGAAGTCAACGTTAGTTACGAATAAATCGTCGCCTACCAACTGACAGCGATCCCCGATGCGTTGAGTCAATTTCTTCCAGCCTTCCCAGTCATTTTCGCTCATACCATCCTCAATGGAATCAATCGGATATTCGTTGATAAGTTTTTCCAAATAGTCAATTTGTTCGTCAGCTGTACGTTTTTTGCCTTTTTCACCTTCAAATTTGGTGTAATCGTAAATACCGTCATGATAGAATTCGGAAGAGGCGCAGTCCATGCCAATCATTACATCTTTGCCCGGTTCGTAGCCTGCAGCTTTGATAGCGGCAAGAATAGAGTTAAGTGCATCTTCTGTTCCTTCCAGGTTGGGAGCAAAACCGCCTTCATCACCGACAGCTGTACTCAGACCACGGTCTTTCAATACTTTTTTCAAAGCATGGAATACTTCGGCACCCATGCGCAACCCTTCTTTAAAAGAACTTGCACCTACCGGACGGATCATAAACTCCTGGAAGGCTATCGGAGCATCACTGTGTGAGCCTCCATTAATGATGTTCATCATTGGTACAGGCAATACATACGTATTCGTACCTCCGATGTATCTGTAAAGAGGAATATCGAGATAGTTGGCAGCAGCTTTAGCTACGGCAAGCGAAACACCCAGAATAGCGTTGGCACCCAGTTTGGCTTTTGTCTTTGTTCCATCCAATGCCAACATGGCATGATCAATGCCTATTTGGTCGAGGGCCGACATACCGATCAGATGCGGAGCAATGACTTTATTGACGTTCTCTACTGCTTTCTGTACACCCTTGCCGCCATAACGATGTTTATCACCGTCGCGGAGTTCAAGCGCTTCGTGTTCACCGGTCGATGCACCCGATGGAACGGATGCACGTCCCATAATGCCTGATTCCAATACTACGTCTACTTCTACTGTAGGGTTACCTCTTGAGTCGAGAATTTCTCGTCCTGTAATTTTTTCTATTTTCATTGTTTCTCTTATTTTTTTAGTCTCTGCAAATTTACTCACTTATGGGAAGCGGAAGAATCACTATTAATAGGTATTCCGTTCGGGCTCTTTCCCTATAAATCAGTATCATTACTTTTATATTATAAAACAAAGAAAAGAGAAGAAAGGTTCAATCGTCTTCTATTTTGACCCCTAGTAGAGGTAGCAGATCTATTGCTTGTAACGAACTGACTATGGCTCCTTTCAGATCGGCTATATTGAGTTGAATACCTGCTATTCTAGAGTTTCTCAGGTCGATACCTTTGAGTGAAGTGTGCGAAAAGTCGGCTTCTAACAATTCGCAAGTATCAAAAGCTGCCGGCATCAGTTTGCTGTCATTCAGGCTGCCGTTTCGGAAATTGCAATGGCTGAAACGGACTGTTCGCATTTTTACCATGGAGAGATTGATGTATTGTCCGTAGCAATGATCCATTAAAACATGATTGAGGGTGGCTTCCGGGAAACCGGTTCCCAGCAATTTGCAAGATATAAATTCTACCCGGTAGAAAGTAGTTCCGGCAAACGAAACGTTGGATAAATCGCAATTTTCAAAACGTACGTCTGTCAGTTGAGCTGATTTAAACTGACATTCGCTGAATATTTGTTGTTTGAAAGTGCAATTATTAATACTTAGATAAGGTTTAGCTATTTGATGTACGGTTCCCTTAAGGAAGTACAAATCGGAAACTTTCTCTTGGTCGGTAAGTGCATCCAGTGGGACCGGACTTTCGGACTGACTGTTAAGGAACGGAGCTACGACTTTGACGGGTTGCACTTTTTTGATTGTTGGCTTCATATATGATTCGTTTGTTATTTAAATTGTTCGCCAAGATATCCTCCGGCCAATACAGCCAAAAGTCCAAGCAATATGCTGATGAATACATAAAAGGTGAATATGCCATAAAAACCTCCTTTCAGCAAACTCAGACTGTCGTTGGTCAAAGTGGAGAATGTGGTAAAACCGCCACAGAAACCAACGGTCAGAAATAGCCTCAGTTCAAAAGATAGATTGAAACGCTCCGAAAATGAATAAAAAAAACCGATTAATAAGCTGCCTATGATATTTACGGCAAATGTTCCCCATGGAAATGGGAAGAGAGCCGGGCTAAGCCGTTCGTTGACGGCGATTTGTGTCAGATAGCGGGTTACACTGCCCATGCCTCCTCCGATAAATATATAAATAATCTCTTTCATCTTTTTTTTGATTTTATCGGCAAAGTTACCACTGTCAACTGTTTATGCAAACGTTTTCTGATAATTCTTCTTTGTTTCGGTTCTATTCATCGAACATGAATCTGCTTCTTGCTTATCTTTGCTGCATGATTACTAATTTTTATTGAACCATATCATGAAGAACATGAAAAAACTGACTTTTAAGTTAGCTTGCTTTTTTCTCTCTCTTTTAGTGAGTAGTGTGGCAATGGCCGAAAGTATTACTTCTCCCAACGGACTCTTGAAACTGAATGTATCTGTGAATGAGAAGGGGGAACCTGTGTATGAACTTTCTTATAAAGGTAAAGAAGTGATTAAACCTTCTAAACTGGGTCTTGAACTGAAAGACGATCCGGGGTTGATGGACGGTTTTACGTTGTCTGATGCCAAAACTTCTTCTTTTGACGAGACTTGGGAGCCTGTTTGGGGCGAGGTTAAGCAAATTCGCAATAATTATAATGAACTTGCGATTACTTTAGACCAGAAAGCTCAGGATCGCAAAATGGTGATTCGTTTTCGTCTGTATAATGACGGACTCGGATTTCGCTACGAATTTCCACAACAAAAGAATCTGAATTATTTTGTAATTAAAGAGGAACATTCTCAATTTGCTATGGCCGGTGATCATACGGCTTTCTGGATACCGGGAGATTATGATACGCAGGAATATGATTATACTTGGTCGAAACTTTCTGAAATACGCGGCTTAATGAAGACGGCTGTCACTCCCAATGCTTCTCAAACTCCTTTTTCTCCTACCGGTGTACAGACTGCTTTGCAGATGAAAACAGACGACGGGTTGTATATCAATCTGCACGAAGCTGCTTTGGTGGATTATTCTTGCATGCATCTCAATCTGGACGATAAGAATTTTGTTTTCGAATCGTGGTTGACTCCTGATGCCCAAGGGACCAAAGGATATATGCAAACTCCTTGCCACTCTCCATGGCGTACGGTTATGGTTAGTGATGATGCGCGTGATATTCTTGCTTCTAAATTAACATTAAATCTGAACGAGCCTTGCAAACTGGAGGATACTTCCTGGATTAAGCCTGTAAAATACGTAGGTGTATGGTGGGAAATGATTACCGGAAAGAGTACTTGGGCTTATACGGATGATGTTTATTCAGTGAAGTTGGGCGAAACCGATTATACTAAAACTAAGCCTAATGGTCGTCATGGTGCCAATAATGAGAACGTGAAACGTTATATTGATTTTGCTGCCGAACACGGTTTTGATCAGGTGCTGGTCGAGGGCTGGAATGAAGGCTGGGAAGATTGGTTCGGCAAGTCAAAAGACTATGTGTTCGACTTCGTTACTCCGTATCCCGATTTTGATGTGAAAATGTTGAATGAGTATGCTAGAAGTAAAGGAGTGAAGCTGATGATGCATCATGAGACTTCTGCATCTGTGCGTAACTATGAACGTCATATGGATGAAGCTTATCAATTTATGGAAGATAACGGTTACAATGCGGTGAAGAGTGGATATGTTGGCAATATCATCCCACGTGGTGAACACCACTACGGTCAATGGCTGAATAATCATTATCTGTATGCGGTGAAGAAAGCTGCGGATCATAAAATTATGGTGAATGCACACGAGGCTGTTCGCCCTACCGGATTGTGCCGTACATATCCGAATCTGATTGGTAATGAATCTGCCCGTGGTACAGAATATGAAGCCTTCGGAGGCAATAAGCCTTTCCATACTACGTTGCTTCCATTTACGCGTCTGATAGGTGGTCCGATGGATTATACTCCGGGTATTTTCGATACTCAACTCTCTTTCCTGAGTGGTGAGCATAGTTTTGTACATACCACTTTGGCCAAACAGTTGGCTTTGTATGTCACTCTTTATAGCCCATTACAGATGGCTGCCGATCTTCCGGAGAGTTATGAACGCTATATGGATGCCTTTCAGTTTATTAAAGATGTAGCAGTAGACTGGGATGAAAGTAAGTATATTGAAGCAGAACCGGGAGAGTACATCACTGTGGCCCGTAAAGCTAAAAACACCAATAATTGGTTCGTTGGAGGAATTACTGGTGAAAATGCACGCACATCTACGTTTGTACTTGATTTCCTGGAACCGGGAAAGCAATATGTAGCTACTTTATATGCCGATGGTAAAGATGCGGATTATGAAAAAAATCCGACTTCTTATCAGATTAAAAAAGGTCTGGTGACTTATAAGACGAAGATTTCCACTGACTTGGCCCGTAGTGGAGGTTTTGCTATTAGTTTGATAGAGGCTACCCCTGCCGATAAGAAAGAACTTAAAAAGTGGAAATAAAGATAGTTGGTGTAAAAAAGGTTAGTTTGGTTATTTTTTGAAATGACAGAGTCCGGATATATTGAGTATATAATCCGGACTCTTTTTAATTTATAGTTGTTGTATTCTTAATAATATATACTGTTTGGAAGCTGGACTTTCTTTTTGTTATAGCTTTGTCTTTAGCTTATATATCTATTATTCAGTTGATTGCTTCTTAATTCTAATTGTTTATAATATTAGCTTTAACATGATGTTAAAACAAGTCTTGTAAATGCAAAGAACAAGTTATTTGTCTGCAAAAGCTTTGTTCTTTGTACAGGGAAAACCAATAACCTTCTGCCTTTATTAACATTGTTAAATTATTCTTCCCGGATGATATCTTTTTATTGGAAGTTTTTGTTCGCTATATATAATAAGGTATAAGAAGATCTATTTATTAGCCCCTCCATCCAACAGTTCTGCTATTTTCTTTTTCAAATTAAGCTTTATAATTTCATCTTGCTGTAATTCTATCTCTACCATAATTTTGGCATTTCCTAGTTTATATCTGATACCTTCGTTATCAGAATTTCTCTGTTCTCGTTTGATACTATATAAAAGGGAAAAATCATAGTCTAGCGCTATTGAAATATTGTATAATGTATCCGTGTCGATGCTTTTCCTTGTCAGTAAGTAATCTACACTTTGAGGCTTAACATCCAACCGTCTTGCGAGTTCGGCCTTTGTAACCTGTCTCTCAGACATCACATTTTTGATAATTTCACCTATGTAAATATTGCTTTTTTTCATTTGCATGAAAGTACAACATAATCTGAAGAGTTAGGTTTATAGGTATAAAAGAATATCTGTCTATTTTTGTATTTTGTTCATAATTTATTTGTTTTATCAGATAAATTAGGATATATTTGCAGCGAATCACCAAGAGGGGTGAAGCAAAACTTTCCGGTAGCGGGAGAAAAACAGAGTGAAACATAACATTTATATTATTACTATTATTCATTTAAATTTTGAGATTATGAAAAAGAAACTCATGATGGTAGCAGTGCTCCTGGGTGCTTTGTCACTGGGAGCTTGCGTTGATAACAACGAATCAGCTTCTGTGGAGGCGGTACGTAATGCGAAAGCTGAACAGTTGAAAGGCTTGGCAGCATTGGCAAATGCGCAAGCTGAGGCTACAAAAATTACAGCTGAGGCTGAGGCAGCATTAAAAAATGCACAAGCTGAATACCAAAAAGAAATGACTGAAGAGGCCAAACAGGAATTTGCAGTTGAAATTGAGAGGATTAAAGCAGAAGCAGAAAGAGCAATTGCAGAAGCAAAAAAAGCTGCTTCTGAGGCTGAACTGGCTATTTTAAAAAATGCTGATGAACGTGTTCAGTGGTTATACGGACAGTATACTACGGCTGCTGATGAATTGGCTACTTTGAATGAAAACCTTCTTACCAAAACAGCTGGTCTTGCTCAATTAGAAGCAGGTATTACTACAGCAGAAGCAAATGCTAAGGTTAACACTATTGCTTTGAATAGAACTATTGCAGCGGAAACTGCCAAATTGGAGGTTCTGAAAGATCCAGTTAATACAAATATTGATAAGGATGCGCTTAACGCTAAAAAGGAGGCTGCTTATCAAAAGTATACATTAGCCTATAGTACACTGATGAATAATGAAGGCGCTGCTTTGGATGCAGACGCCAAGGGTATTCAGGAGGCCATTGATGCTTTGGATAGAGATGCTATTGATGCGGTGAATAATCTTTATAGTAATGTGATTGCATTTACTGGGTATGAATATTTGAGCTGGGAGACTACTTCTGGATCTGCTTATCGTAGCTTTCCATCAGGAGCTTATATAAGTGAAGCTCAAAAACTAAATGCTGAAAACTATTTTGCAACGAACTTGGAAGATGCAGCAAATGCTTTGGGTACATCAGCTGATACTAAAGATAAAAATACTGCTTATGGCCGTCTTGCTGCTGCCAATGCACAGTTGGAAGATGCAAATAAAATGGGTGAAACGACAGATGCTGAAAAGGAAGCTAAGAAGCAAGCTATAAAAGATGCAAAGACTGCAATTGCTTTGGCGAAAGATGAGATTGTGAGGGCACAAGCTTCTTATGATGAAGAAAAGGCTGCTTCTGATGAATTTACGGCTGCTCTCGCTGCTGTTGATGTAAAAGCATATAATGATGCGGTTAGTGCAATTGTAGCATTGGTTAAAGCGAATGAAACTGTTGCTAAGGCATTTAATGATGCAAATGAGACTCCGACGAAACTTTGGAATGAATACAGTGTTCTCAATACACTTTATAATAATAGTCAGAATCTTGAAGAATTAATTGCTCGATGTGAATATAATATTGCTTATGCTAAAGAGCAGATTAAATTCTATGAGGCTAATATCACAAATGCTGAGGCCCAATTAGCTAAAGGAAAAGAAGAATTGGCTAACCTGGAAAAAGAAATTGCCGCTAAAAAAATTATTGTTGACAATGCAAAAGCTGCGTTAGACGCAGAATTAAACGCTGAATAATTCCTAAAGTAACGGCAAAGACAACAAATTAAAAAAAGTATCGTATGAAAATAAAAAGACTTTTAGTGTTGGCCG
>ERZ773134.81-NODE-81-length-84294-cov-4.755232_pt1 | contig 84294 bp, 57 predicted proteins | sample MGYA00580856_ERZ773134 | MGnify/ENA primary metagenome ERZ773134 (study PRJEB29015, sample SAMEA2737823) | human gut metagenome | biome: human gut; feature: human-associated habitat; material: faeces | place: China | collected 2012 ... | reverse complement strand
TGTGGATCGCGATGTGCCGTTATTACGCAATCATCGGGGAATTCGCCGGCGAAGTACTTAAAAAGCATTATCTTACCGGCAATACGCATCTGGACTTTGAGGATTATGATCGGTTCATTGCGGACAAAGCCACATGGCATTCTGAACTGGAAACCGTAAGCGAGGGAACGGCGAAGAAACTTCGGTCCAATCTGTTCAAGGCCATGAGGGAGGCACATCTGTTCGATAAAAATTCCGACATGGTGTTGTCTTTCCTTCCCAGTCCCTCTTTGGCGGATATTCTTAGAAAGAGGGCGGATTCGTTCGGGTATCTTCCGATGCGCGAATCGTCGTTATGAGCAGAACGGAGGATAGCATGGCTGATTCCATCGCCGATATTGGATTTGTGGATGAGCGTCGTGACATTGATGCTGATTTCGCTCATTTATATGAGATCATGGAGTCCCGTTCATTCCGGACCAACAGCGGGCTGGCAGGAGAACAGCCGTATTACATCTATGACTACCCGCCCATGCAGGAGCTTGAAGTCGCCGAGCATATCAAGCAGTTGGCGAATCGTCTGCAGACGATGATGCCGAAAGATGATGGCGATTACGCTCCGCAAGTGCTTACGTTGGATTTGTACGACATTGCTTTGGAGATTCTTGAGAAGCGTGGCATTTTGGATCGCATATTCAAAAGGGAGGAAAAACGCCACAAAAAGGTTTCATCGGATGTTCACACGGATAACTTCTTGAGATTGCTCGACAATATACTGGGGGCCGATGCGAATCATCTGCCCGATACCATTCGTGATCATTACGAGCAGGCCAAGAGCGAAGGCGGGGCCGATATCGTGTTCATTACGGGAATCGGCAAGGTTTACCCGTATATTCGTGCGCATACACTGCTCAACGCGTTGCAAGGGCGTATCGATGATCGCCCGCTGGTACTGTTTTATCCGGGTACGTTCACAAGAAGCGCTACTTCAGGATCGGTCATGTCGCTGTTCAACTGTTTGCCGGGAGACAATTACTATCGTGCGCAAAATCTGCGTGAGATGAGCGTGCAGCTGGAAGCATAGCGGTTTAAAGGAATGTCCTGTCAGCTGCAACATGACAAGAGGCAGGATTTGCAAGTATTCGTTCAAAGAAGAAGGAACACAAATGAACGGGGAAAACGGCATCAGTTTCAAGGAGCTGTTCAGCAAGGACATTGACCGCAACATCAATGGTGTGATCAAGGCCAATGATGAGAAAAATCTTAACGATGAGGTCAACGAGTATGTGCTTACGGAGGAGATTTGCCGCAATCTGGCCAAATTCCTTGACGCATACAACGACCCGTCGAACCACGAACAGAACGGTGCATGGATTTCCGGTTTCTTCGGTTCCGGTAAATCGCACCTGTTGAAGATGCTGTCGCATATTCTGGGCGAGGTCCCGGCTGAACTCGTTGACAAGGGCAATAAGCCGACCATGAGTCGCGAACAGATTGTTCATGCCTTCATGGGCAAGGCCGAAGCACAGGATGACCAGATGCTTGCAGGTCAGCTTGAAAAGGCTTTGACGATACCAGCCACGTCGATTCTATTCAACATCGATCAGAAGGCGGATAAATCCAATGCCTCCGACATGCTGCTGTATGCTTTTGTTCGCGTATTCGATGAGGCGCGTGGTTTCTACGGCAAGAATCCATACGTTGCGAAATTCGAACGCGATTTGGCGAGCAATGGTTATTTCGAGGATTTCAAACAAGAGTTCGAACAGGTGGCTGGCAAACCATGGAGCGAAGGCCGTGGTGAGGCCGTGCTATGGGATGATGAGATCTGCGAAGCCTATGCCGCGGTGACAGGCAAACCGGAGCAAGACAGCATCATCCAACGGTACGAGGATACGTACACGATGACGGTCGGCGACTTCGCAGACGACGTGAACGTGTGGCTGTTCCGTCAGGAACCGAACCGCCGCATCCTGTTCCTCGTGGATGAGGTAGGCCAGTTCATCGGTGAGAACAGAGAGCTCATGCTGTCACTGCAATCCATCGCCGAGGATCTTGCCGTCAAGACCAACGGGCGTGCATGGGTGGTGGTCACTTCCCAGGAAGACATGGATACCATTGTTGGCGATCGGACCAAGCAACAAAGCTATGATTTTTCGAAGATCCAGGGCAGGTTCTCCATCAAGCTGAAGCTCAACAGCGCCGACGTGGTGGAGGTCATTCAGAAGCGCTTGCTGACCAAGAAACCGGAATATGAGTCGGTGATGAACGAGCTATGGGATGAGCAGAACGCGAACCTGCGCACCATGTTCGAATTCACTCGTGAGACTTCGAAATTCAGTAATAACAAGGCATACAGCAAGGACGATTTCATCGCATCGTATCCGTTCGTGAACTATGAATTCGAATTGTTCCAGAACGTGCTGCGGGAGATGAGCCGCTACAACATGTTCTCCGGACGTCATGCCTCCGTGGGCGAACGGTCCATGCTCTCCACCATCAGCAGTGCGTTGCGGTCCAGTCAGCATAAGACGGTCGGAACCCTGATACCGTTTGACAAATTGTATGACGGCATCGCCGATGGCATCCAGTCGACGTCTAACTTCCGCGTCAACCAAGCCGAAAAGAGACTCGGCTCCGATATAAAGGAGCTGGGCGTGCGCCTGCTGAAGGTGCTGCTGCTGGTCAAGCATGTCGACGGATTCCCCACCACACCGCATAACCTGCGCATTCTGCTGACCGACCAGTTCGACATGGACGTGATGGAACTGGAACGGAACATCAAGTATGTTCTGGGAGAGTTGGAAAAAGATACGTATGTGCAGCGTGTGGGAGATACCTACAACTATCTGACCAACGAAGAGCAGGATATCGAGCAGGAGATCAAAAGCACGGACATCGACTCCAGCAAGGAAATCGACGAGCTGAAGAAGATCCTGGTCAGTGACGTGCTCGGCAAGATGACCGTGGCATACGGCGAACAGCGTGCCCAGTTCCGCTATGGTTTGCGCATCGATGGGGTGCAACAGTCCGCGCAACAGCCCATCTGGTTGAACGTGGTCACTTCGACCAATGTGCAGGACCGTGCCGATGCCATTCGCATGGGCATGGGTATGCGCGACACCATCACTTTGCTGTTGGATATGTCCGACAGAACACTGTTCGATGATCTGCGCATGTACGTGAAAACCTACACATACCTCATGCGCACCGACAAGAACAGTCAGTCAGAAGTGCGCCAGCAGATCATCTCCCGCAAGAGCGTCGCCAATGAAAGGCTTTATACGGAGCTGCGTACCCGCATCGTCAAAGCCGCGGCCAATGGCGAGTTCGACTATAACGGCGGAAAAGTGGAAGTGAAATCCACCGAGGTGCAGGCGCGTATGGCGGAAGGGCTTGGAACGCTCATCGGCCGGTACTACACGAACTTTTCCCTACTTGGTGGGCAACGATACGAGGAAACGGATCTCGCTCGCATCATCATGAACGCTTCGCAGCACCAGCTTGGCATGCTTGACGGCATGAACGCAGTGCAGGACAAGCTCGACGTTCCCGCCGATGATGTGTTCGCCGCGGTCAGTCGTGACAAAGGCAAAGGCATGGTCGCCACCGTCAAGAGCCTTCTTGACGCCTACGGCAACGTTCCCTATGGTTGGCCGTATGCCGCCACGCTCGCATGCATCGGCCACCTGTATGGTTCCGACAGAATCACGCTGACGCTGGACGGCAAGCCGGTGCAGCGCAGCGAGGCCGCCCGTTTGCTTAGAGAAACGAAGAAGCAGGATTCCATCCGAGTGGATCTGCCACGCGTATTCGACACGAGAAAAGTTTCACAGCTACGTGACTTCGCCAGGGATTTCCTTGGGCTCACCGCCGCGGACCTGCCATCGAACGCGATTGATCTGGCGGAGGCCGTTACCACGCGACTTAAGCGGGAAGCGGAGAGTCTGACCCAGCTGCGCGTGCGCAATGCCCGATTCGGCTTTGTGCAGCAGCTTGACAAGGCCATTGAGAAAATCAACTATGCCTCCGGAATGGGTGAGGACTGGCTTCTTGGCGATTTCACCGCACAAGAAACCGAAAACGGTTCCGAGGAACTGCTCGAGTTTAAAGAAGACGTAATCGACCCGATTGCCGCTTTCCTCAATGGCTCCCAATCCAGGATTCTTGCAGACGGATTGGAATGGCTGAAAAACAACAAGCCGAACATCGACTATGCCTCCGGCACTACGGCAAGCCTGTACCAATCCGCGGAACAGCTGGCAAACGACCCGAACATCTTCCGCAAAACCAATAAATTCAAGACCGCCATTGACGATCTGCGTGAGGCAACAGACGCAACCATCCAAACCGAACGCGCCAACGCGCTTAAGGACGTGGAAGATATTCGCGCCAGAATCCACGATTCCACCGAATATCAGCACGCAACACAAGCCGCGCAAACCAAGGTCGAGACAGAACTGGACCAAGTGGCGGAACGCATGCAGCACATACCGTTCATCTACAAAATGCGCGAAAGCGTACACGAACTGAGCGAACGCACTTACCCGCAACTCATCAACGCACTAGCAGCCTCCGCGTCGAGGCCGAAGACCGCGCTCGCAGGAGAGGCGCAGGTTCCAACCGCTATGACGACGGATGCGGACATTCCTGAATCGCGGCAAGAGGAGACCCCGCGCGTGGCCGTGTCGTTCGCTACCATCAGCAGGCCTCACACCAAGGATGCTTTGGAAACCAAGGATGATGTGGATGACTTCCTTGATGCCTACCGCCGTGAGCTTATCGCCGCCATTGAGAATGGAAAGAAGATCTTGCTATGAACACGTCGAAACTGCAAGCTTTCGCAACGGATGCGCGCCGCCAGCTTATGAATGCGGTGCAGGCCCGGCTTGACGCCGCATTGGTGCCGAATTCCGACGCCCAGGTTGACGACCCGCGTGCATTCGATTTTCTGCAGCGTGAGATCGAGCGTGCCGGTGGCGGTGAAGAGGGCCGCAGGCATGTGGTGGAACGTTATGCGTACCGATGGTTCAACCGCATCATCGCATTCCGTTACATGGATGTGCACGGGTTCACCGGCACGCCGGTGGTCTCTCCAGCTGGCCTGATCAGCACGAACGGTCTGCCGGAAGTGCTTGCAGCGGCGAAACGAGGCGAGTATGACAGCAGGGTGTTCTCGGCGCACGTGAATGATAAGGCCAAGGAGCGCATTGAAGGTTTGCTGAGCGGTTCCATCTTGGCGGATGATCCGCAGGGCCGCGCGTATGGTCTGCTGCTGCAATCCGAATGCCGGTTCTGGAACCATAATCTACCGTTCATGTTCGAAAACGTCGGCAAGGAGGCCGGCAGAGTGGATGAACTGCTCATGCCAGCCGATCTGCTCGCCGAGGGTTCCGCGTTGAGGAATGCGGTGGAGGTCATGACCCCGGAGGATTGCGGTGTTGACGATCCGTCCGGCAACGTGGAGATCATCGGCTGGCTGTACCAGTACTACATTTCGGAACGCAAGAACGAGGTGATGGACGGGTTCAAGAAGAACCACAAAGCCGGAGCCAATGAGATTCCCGCCGCCACCCAGCTGTTCACGCCGGATTGGATCGTGCGCTACCTTGTGCAGAACACCGTGGGCAGGCTCTGGATGCAGTCACATCCAGACAGCCAGTTGTACAAGAACTGGAACTACTATATTCAGCCTTCGGAGGATGACTCCGCCGGGAACGAGGATATTCTCAACATCCAAGCGCCTGAAGATTTGACCGTATGCGATCCCGCATGCGGTTCCGGCCACATGCTCACCTACGCGTTCGACCTGCTGTATGAGATCTACGAGGAGGAGGGGTATGCTCCGAGCGATATTCCCGGCCTGATTCTCAAGTACAACCTGTACGGCATGGAAATTGATGAACGAGCCGCAAGCCTTGCCGCCTTCGCTCTGACCATGAAGGCTCGCTCCCGTTCCCGTAGATTCTTCAAGAAGCAGGTGGAGCCGAATATTCAGCGCATTGTGCCGATTGCGTTCAAGGAAGACGAAGTTGCCGAGCTGAATGACCTATACCAGGTGAATCTGGACTTCACGGTATGGAATACCTATGCGAAGGCGGATGTATATGGTTCGCTGATTCAGCCGCCACAGGAGCTTGTCGATCTTGCCTCATCGGCAGAAGACACTGAAGACGAAATCACATTGTTTGACTCGCTTCTGCGTGAACGTGTAGAGGAGGTTTTCACTCAGACGAGGTATCTTGCCCGCAGATACGCGGCAGTAGTGGCGAACCCGCCATATATGGGTGCGAAGAACATGAGTGGCGAGCTTAAACAGTTCGTGCAGGACCATTATGAGGATGGCAAAGCCGATCTCTTCGCCGCGTTCATTTTGTGCAATCGGCAGTTCATTCAGCGTGGTGCGATGCTAGGCATGATTACCATGCAAAGCTGGATGTTCCTCTCATCTTTCGAGGATTTGCGACGTAAGTTGCTTGATTCCTCGTCCATCGAAACTATGGCGCATCTTGGTGTCGGGGCATTCGACAGCATTGGCGGTGAAGTGGTTTCCACCACAGCTTTCACTCTCAAAAATGGTTTCAGTAGCGGGAATGGTACGTATATCCGGTTAGTGAATGTCTCTGGTGACGATAATCAATCAAATGCCTGCATCAATGCGATTAAGGGAGATGTGGATTATCGCTTCGAGGTGAGCCAGCACGAATTCGCGCAAATCCCCGGCTCGCCAATCGTCTATTCTGCTAGCTCTAGTATGCTGCGCATTTTTGAAAATGGTATTCCTTTTGAGAAACATATTGCAATGCGTGAAGGGATTCATACAGCTGATAATCAGCGTTTCTTACGTTGTTGGTGGGGAATATCTGCTTCTTCCATGTCGGACAATGCGTCATCGGTAGAACAGATAGATGAACAAGGCTGTTGGGTTCCTTATTGTAAAGGAGGTGATTACCGTAAGTGGTATGGGAATCTGACATTTGTAATCGGTTTTGATCAGGAACACCGCAAATCTATGAAGCAGCAGCAAGGCTGTGTTTGGCCGAGTCAATCTCTTTGGTTCAAGGAAGGCGGCACATGGACTGCGGTTTCATCTGGCAATTTAGGGGTACGTTGGTTCCCGCATGGATGCTTATTTGATGCTGGTGGCCAAGTCCTAATAGGTGAGAATCATATTGAAGCAATTGCGGATTTAAACACTTCGCTTTATCAAACAATCGCCGATATGACGATGCCGACTTTAAACTATAAATGCGGAGTTTTAAAGACGCTGCCGGACATTAGATCTAATGATGAAGATGTGATTGAGTCCGCAAAAGTATGCATTCAAGTTTCCCGGCTTGATTGGGATTCGTTTGAGACGTCATGGGATTTCCAACGATTTGTGCTGTTTGACCCTAATCAGGGTGCGCAGGCGGGAGATTTGCTTGAAGATGCGGTATCGCATCTTCGTGAGTACTGGGATCGTGTATCCGAGGAACAGCGCCAGCGTGAGATCCGTAATAACGAGCTGGTTGCAGATGCATATGGCGTGCGTGATGACGTGCCATGCGATGTACCGTTGGAACGTGTGTCGCTGAAGCGCAACGTCGCGTTCTCATATCCGAAGGATACTCCGGAAGTGCGCAACGAGAAATTCGCCCAAGATGTCGTCAAGGAACTCATCTCATATGCGGTGGGCTGCATCTTCGGCAGGTATTCGCTCGATAAGCCTGGTTTGATTCTTGCTTCGCAGGGTGAAACGCTTGACGACTATCATGCGCAGATTCCAAGCCCGTCGTTCGAGCCAGATGCGGACAATGTCATTCCGGTCACGGAGACGGACTGCTTCGAAGATGATATCGTGACACGGTTCCGCAGATTCCTTACTGTGGCGTTTGGCAAGGAGAATCTGGCCGCGAACATCGCCTACATCGAGCAGGTACTGGGCAAGAGCGTCCGCAAGTATTTCGTGAACGATTTCTACAACGACCATGTGAAGATGTACTCGAACCGCCCGATTTACTGGCAATACTCCAGCCAGACCAACAATAAGGGTTCATTCAAGGCGCTCGTGTATCTGCATCGGTATACGCCGAAAACCACGAACGTGGTACTCAACTATCTGCGTGACTACACTGGCAAAATCGCCGACATCGCCGATAGCCTGGAGCGTTCCGACCGCACCGCGGATCAGAAGCAGGCCGCCAAACTACGCAAGGCCGTTCTTGAGTGCAAGGATTACGAGGACCAGACCTTGTACCCATTAGCTACCCGCAATCTGGAAATGGATTTGGACGACGGCGTGCTGGTGAACTACCTGCGCATGGGCAAGGCCCTACGCTCCATCCCCGCCATCGAACGAAAGCGCAAAGAAGTCTCCACCTGGACCTGGCCCGTTCATCCGCTGGGCAAGGAGTAGTTGTCAGCTTATGTGGATCACGGCAGATGTAAATATTCCTCAACAGTTACTCGACGCCGCCGCGAAGGATGAAGTGGTTTTCTTTGTCGGCGCGGGAGCTTCATTTAATCCTCCCTCCAATCTGCCTTCTTATGAGCAGTTAGCCACAAAGCTTGCTGAAGAGGCAGATGAGCCTCTCCCTCATAATGGTGAGCAGTTGGATCGTTTTATTGGGATGCTGCCTGATAATTTTAATGCTCACAAGCGAACTAAAGATCTCATGCGTGGTGATGATATTCATTGCAATTCCACGCACGAAGCTATCGTCAGACTCGCTAGTAGCGTAAAAACTCCGCGCATTGTGACAACAAATTACGATCTTCTCCTTGAGGAAGCTGCGCAAAGGCAGAATTGTGATTTAGGTAGAAGCTATTATGGACCGGCTGTCCCCATCGGCAGCGATTTCTCAGGACTGCTACACCTACATGGTTCAGTTAATAGTCCTGATAATGAAATCGTTCTCAATGATCGGGATTTTGCTCAAGCTTATCTATCAGAGGGTTGGGCAACGCGTTTTCTTCTGAAGCTGTTTGAAACATACACTGTTGTGTTTATTGGTTATAGCTTCAATGACGTCATTATGAGATATCTTGCGCTTGGTATTTCCTCACACGCTAGATCTCGGTATATTTTCCTCTCTGAAGAGGATATGAACGGAAGAGATAATGAATGGCAACACAATGGAATTACTCCGATTGCCTATCCTTCAGCTAATAAGCATTGTGCGTTAGTCAGGGCAATTAATGCTTGGGCTGATCACATGTCCTTGGATTACAATGCTTACGAAAAACGTTTACCAGGCATTATCGAAAATGGTGTTCCGAAAGATGCTGTTGATCTTGACTATGCCGGCGCTGCTTTATCTACAGCCGAGGGCGCGCAATGTTTTGTCGACATTATTGAAAGAAAAGAAGGTCAAGAAGAGACGGTCAAATCGAAGATAAAGAGGGAATGGCTATCTTGGCTGATGAGTTCGGACACGTTCCGGGAAGTTTTCGCAGAAAGAGGCCCAAAGACTCAGAATGAGAAGATTCTGCTGGATTGGTTCCTTGTCGATTTTGTGCAAAATCCGGAAGAACGGGATTTTGTGCTGTATGTGCTTTGCAAGTTGCAATCATCAATGTCTGATTGGCTATTTGAGCAATTGCATGAATGTGTCAGTTATTGCATCAGCCATCGGGATAGACGGGATTTAATTCCGGTCTTTACGGTTTTAATGACTTCCATGCAGGGCTACTCCGCGCCAAGTGTTCTTGATGAATTTATTGAGCCATCATTACTTTACAATTCAGATATATCGCCTCAAATATTATCTCTCATTATTCGCCCATATTTAAAACTGACCGCGCCTTTCCGGGGGAACGGCATAAGGCCTAGAGCTGAGATTGCATGGCCATATGACAGGATAGAAGAGCTTGATAATCATTTGAGCTTCGACATGAAGAAGATGGCATTGCTTGCTGAATCCAGCTTACAAAGAGCTAGTGCTCTATTACAAGCTTATCAAGGTGAAAATGAATACTCTTGTTTAAGTAGGCCATCGATAGAGCCTAGCGATCAGAATTTATATGTGTCTGATTTGCAATCTATGTTTGTCGACATTCTTCGTGATTATGCGCATGGTCATAAAGATCAACAGGATAGTCTGATATATCGGTGGTGGAATAGTGAGTCTGCGCTTCTTAAACGTTTAGCAATTAATACTATTGCTTTTTCGGATTGGGATGCGAACCGTAAAATCACTTGGATTCTCGAACATGATTATTTATTTGACTTGGATGCCCATCATGAAGTCTATATGGTTCTTAAAGAAGCCGCTCCGAGCATGGGAGAGAATTCGAAGAAAAACATACTAGAATATCTGAGGAATAAACTTGATTCCCTCAAGGAAACATATTCTGATGAACGAACGGCGCTTTATGAGCAGTTTGATGTTCTTCAATGGCTTCTTAAGCATATGAATGGTGGAATGGGGAATTGGCCTGAGGCTCAGAAGTGGAAGAATGAGCTTGCTCGGAAATATAATTTTTTGCCGCGAGAGCATGCAGATTTCCATATTTATTCTGAAGGGGTTTGCAGTGTAACTACTGGAATTACTGATGAGCAATTTATTGATATTTTAGAGAACCGTCCGTCTGTTCTCGAAGAAAAAATGTTTGGTAACCAAGATGAAACGGTTAAATTTGATTCTTTGAGTATTAATAATCAAATCTCTGAAGTTGTTTCGCATAATCCTCGGGTGGGATTTACTCTTTGGGAACTTGTCAATCGGCATAAAGAAAGTGACGCAGTTCAATATAGTTGCTCAATCATTCGTGGGTGGGGTGAGGCATCCCTGGATGATGATGAACAAATATTGGTTCTTGATTTATTGAAGAAGCTATTGCCGAAGATGGGACAAGATGAAGTAAGCGCAGTGTCGTTTTTCCTGAATAGACAGATTGATGGGGAAAAGACTACGATTACCGCGAAAACTTTACAGATAATGAGTGATATCGCGTTGCAAATTTGGGAACGATATAGCTCGACATTCAGCGCAAGTAAAGATCAGCAATGGCAGAACGATCCAGTTACATATTCCTTGAATTGTTGGCCTGGTAAACTCGCTTATTTCTGGATGGGCAGAATCCGTTGGAGATATAGGCAAGAAGCTGATTCTTGGAATGGTCTTGATGATCTCGAAAAGAAGATGGTTCGTCGTTTTGTAGATGATGAAGGTGACTTCTCCCCGCTCGTTTGGACGGCATTGCTTACAAATATCAATATGCTTCATTCGCTTGATCGGGAAAATACAGAGAGCTGGTTGCCTGATTTAATGAAAAAAGCGGGCACGAAGTTTATTTGGAATGTGATGCTCCCGAATCCGATTCTTAATATTCGACTTATTGACATAGCTTTTTATGAGAGCTGTCTTGATGAGTTTAAATATCTGTCTCATTTGGATGATTATAAGAAACAAAGCTTTCTCTTACAGGTATTTTGGATAGTGACTTATGCTGGATTGGAAGATAAACGGAGAGCGAAACTTTTGTCTAAAGTCGTGACAGCTGGGAATGGCATTTATGCTCCTTTGTTCATGGACCGGATTGTGTGGGCTTTCAAATTCCGGCTTGATTCCAAAGGCAAGAATATGGTGTGGGATTTATGGCTTCATCGATTTATTGAAGATCGTCATGCCGGCAAAGGACGGAACTGGAGTGAAAAAGAGCGAATTGCTTTTGCTGAACTAATTCCTTTGTTGGATGAGCATCTTAAAGAAGGAATGAAGTATCTTTCTGATAATTTCCCAAGAATTATGGGGCGGGATTTTATCAACCTTATTATGCTTAAAAATATTGATGATATTCCGCAGGAATGTGCGGAGGCATTTATTGAGTTTTATACGTGTTTATTTAAGCAACCTGATATTCCTTATGTATGGCGAGTAGAAGAATTATTGCAGAATCTAATCGATAAGTTTGGAATTGGTAAAGTTAGTCCATTGGTGTCTTTAGCGAGGCAGAAGCGTATCATCTCAGATACTTGGAGTCCTTCTTTCGAAGGAGGAGCTGCGTAATGGTGACGAAGAAGGTGAGATATGGGTATTAAAACACTGTTGCGCGGCGAATCCAAGAATGTGGAGTACAAGCTCACGCCTCCTTCCAGGAGCATCAACTACACCAAAACCGCGGTGGCGTTTGCCAATGGACAGGGTGGTTGCTTGGTGTTCGGTGTCGAAGACCAGACGCTTCGCGTGGTGGGCATTGCCGAAGACAAAGTGTTCACGGTGATGGATTCCATTTCGGATGCCATCGTCAATAGCTGCGAGCCGCTGATTATTCCCGACATCACCATGCATGATGTGAACGGCAAGACGGTTATTGTGGCCGAGATCGCTCCTGGCTTGCAGCGTCCGTACCATATCAAGTCGCTCGGCCAGGAACAGGGAACATTCGTTCGCGTAGCTGGCACCACGCGTCAAGCAGACCAGCCCACCATTCGGGAGCTGACCATTGAAGGCAGCAATCGGAGCTTCGACCAAGTACAGTGCCTTGGACTATCCGTAACGGAAGAAGACGTTGAAGCATTGTGCGCAAGTCTGACGAAAACCGCGAAGGATAATACCGAAGACCCCTCGAAAGTTAGAACAGTTACGGAGAAACAGCTGCTGCAGTGGGGCGTGCTGGCGGAACAAGACGGGCAATTGGTGCCTACCAATGCCTATGCGATTTTGACCGGTAATGCGGTCGTCCGGTCCGTGGTGCAATGCGGAGTGTTCAAGGGAACCACCAAAGCTGTGTTCGTGGATCGACGTGAGTTCGCCGGCACTCCGCAGGAGCTTATCGAAGAGTCCTATCAGTATGTGCTGCGTAACATCCATATGGGCGCCCGGTTCAAAGGCGTGTATCGGCAGGATGTGTATGAAATTCCGCCGGATGCCATACGAGAGCTGATTGTCAACGCGATAGTACATCGCAGCTATATCGACCATTCGAGCATTCAGATCGCGATTTACGATGATCGTTTGGAGATCACCTCCCCCGGGCGCTTGCCGATGGGACAGACCATTGAACGTATGAAGCAGGGCTATTCAAAAATTCGCAACGAGGCATTGGCCTCTGCTTTTAAGTACATGGGTTATATCGAGCACTGGGGGAGCGGCATCCTGCGCGTTCTGCAGGAGGTGCGCGATGCCGGATTGCCTGAACCGGAATTCCTCGGCGGCGATACGGATCTGCGCATCAACATTTATCGCAATGGCTCAGAGACAGGTTCTGATGACGGGATTGTGACGGGATTACGACGGGATTCGCTTTCTGATGACGGGATTGCGGAAGAAACAACTTCAAAAACGAATGCTGCTCCGAATGCCGCCATTGCAGTGGTTCCATCCCAGAAAGAGCGTATTCTTGATGCGCTGCGTAAGAATGCGAGTATTTCTATCTCTGACGCCATACGGATACTGGGTGTGCAGGAAAGGCAGGCTCAACGAATATTGAAGAGTCTGGTAGAGGAAGGCAGTGCAGTGAAAATTGGTGCTGCCCGCGCCACTCGATACGCTGAAGCGAAGAAAAGGACGGAACCGCATGAGTGAGAATAGCCAAGTAACAAGACTGCTCGCTAAACGTTTCAGCCAGCCGGGCGAACGCGGGCGCATAGTATTTTGGCGCGACGATAAGAAGCAGTACGTGGATGATGCGGCAACATTGGTAGGCGAGTGCGCCACCGATGAGATACTGCGTGAGGTTGAACTCATCACTCCGGAAATCGGGGATGAGAATGACAAGCGGTACATTCCGTTCACGGTGCGCTACCGCATGTTCCACGAGCAGCCAAATCAAAAATTCCTCGTATATCTGACGGAGCCGGCCCCGGCAGTTCAGGACAACTGGCTGTTGGATTTGGAGCTGGCATATGGCCCCACGTTCACCATGGACAAACTTGCCGTGACACTTACGGAAACGCTGCCGGAAGCTTCCGCCGACACCCGAAAAGAGTGGTTGGAAGTAATGAGGGGCGTACCAAAGTTCTTCGACAGTGAAGAACGTGCCAAGCGCTTCGCAAAACGTCTTAACGCGCACGACGACGACACCTATTTCCAAGCGAAGATGATCGCCACGTTGCTGCAACTGAAAGACGATCGGCACAGCATGCAAGACATCTGGGCTGAGCTGCTTGCACAATATTCGCAGGGTGACGAATCCGGCATCGAAGAAATCGAAAAAATGGGATTGAGCCAATTCCACTGGAATGGCACGCGAAGAATCTACCATTTCGATGTGGATACTGGTACTGGAGCCAAACCAACGGTGAAAGACTTCGTGCTATGGCTGTTCCAGCTGGCATGGAACGGATTCTCCGATGGCAGGAACGCCGTCTCCACTTATGCGAACATTATTCGCGACTGGGACGACTGGTATAAGAACATCGATATGCGCACAGTACTGCAGAATCTTTCCGAGAACGCCGTGGAAGAATTGCAACTGTCCACTCGAATCGCCGATATGAGTGTGGCGGAGCTTGCCGACCGGGACCTGTTCCGCGACGTGGACGAGATGATCGTCAACAAGCTGTTCGAACGGTTGGGTTCGCAGTCCATTACGGACGACCAAGTGCAACGGATCATCAACGGGCGCAAGCAGAAGCTTTGGTACGCAGAATATACCGACCAATACGAGTGCATTGCCGCAGCAAGCAGGCTCCGTGCCGTTCTGACTGAATGCGGTGAACTCATCAGCACCATCAGCTCACCGGAACAAGGGATGAAGCTGTATGCCGAAAAGCTGTACAAGGCCGATGGCGCATACAGAAAATATGTGCTCGCATGGCATCGTGCCAACCCGGATGCGGTGAGCGTGGACGATGATCTGCAAAGCGCCTACGAGGCATATCAGCAGGATCTGGGTCAGGCATGGCAAAAACAAGTCGATACGCTTAGCCAATGGAAGTTCATAGACATGGACGCGCAAACCAATTTCTATGAACGTGAAATCGCGCCGACCTTGAAGGCCGGCAGAAAAATCGCCGTGATCATTTCCGATGCGCTACGTTACGAAGTTGCGCAGGAACTGTCCGAACGCATCGACAGGGAAAGTCGTTTCAGTACGAAACTGAACATGCAATACAGCGTTCTGCCATCCTATACACAACTTGGCATGGCGGCGTTGCTGCCGCACGGCTCGCTCGAATTCGACAGCAAAGACCGTTTATATGTTCTGGCTGATGGACGCAGCACCAAAGGAATCGAAGCGCGCACCGCCATTCTTTCGGCCGTAGGCGGCAAAGCGATTAGATATGACGATTTGACAAAGCTGAAAGTCAGCGAAATCAAAGAACTATATAAATCCTGCAACGTGCTGTATGTGTATCACAACCATATTGACGCCACCGGTGATACGGAGAAAACGGAATCGGAAACAGTGGACGCATGCGAGAAGACATTCAAGGAACTGGGCGAAGTAGTCAAAAAACTTGCCAGCGGCAACGTCCATAACATGATCATCACCGCGGATCACGGATTCCTCTATCAGGACCGAGATTTGGACGGTACGGAATGGTTGAGCGAACAGCCCAAGGGCGATGCGGTATGGGTGAGAAAGAGGCGATTCTCCATCGGATCCAATCTCGCTCCGGGTCGCGCGTTCGTGACATTCAACGCCACACAGATAGGAATGGACGATCCTCGGAATGAAGGCATAAGCATCCAAGTGCCGAACTCCATCATGCGCTTGCGCATGCAGGGCGCCGGTGTGAAGTATGTGCATGGAGGAGCAGCATTGCAGGAAATCGTCGTTCCTGTGCTGCATGTCAGTAAGGGGCGTTCCGCGGCCGACGATGTGAGGGCTGTGGAATTCACTATTCTGCAACGAACCGACAGGCTTTCCAGCAGACAGTTGACTGTGGAATTCTTCCAGAACGAGCCCGTTGGAGGAAAAATCCGCGCACGTACCGTATTGGCCGGATTGTGGGGGCACGATACGGCAGGCAATGATGTGCTCATCTCCAATGAGACACCGGTCGCCTTCGATCTGCTCGGGCAGGAGAAAAGCGAACGCCATGTGACGGCTACGCTCATGCTGACCAGTGACGCGGAACGGTTCAATGGAACGAATATCGAACTGCGCCTGCGTGAGAAGACAGATGGGTCAAATGTGCTGGTCATGCTTGACCAGAAGGCACGATACTTCTTCAAACAGGGCGTGGTGGCCGACGATGCCGGATTCTTCGACTGAATTGGATGAGCACAGAGGAAAGCGACCGTAAAGGGTAACACAATGAATGAGCAGAATATGAGCCAGAACGGTTGGATTGAAAGTCCTGAACACAACACGGATGGGAATTCCCTGACCGCGTTGGACGCTAAGATCACTGATCTGTTCCCCGGGGTCACCGTCCGCAAGGATCTGGTGAACAAGGTCAAGGGCAATGCACTGGTGCCCTCGTATGTGCTCGAGTTCCTGCTCAGCGCATATGCCACGAACACCGACCAGGCCAGTATCGAGTCGGGTGTGGATCGAGTGCGTGCCATTCTTACAAACAACTATGTGCATCGCGAGGAAGCCAATCTTATCCAGTCGAAAATCCGCGAGAAAGGGAGCCATAGGATTATCGACCGTGTGCAGGTGGTGCTCAATGACAAAACCGACCTGTATGAGGCGACATTCTCCAATCTCGGCATCAGCCAGGTCATTGTCGATCCAAGCCTTGTAAAGGCTTATCCGAAACTGCTGGTGACAGGCATTTGGTGCATGTGCCAGATCGGCTACGCATATTCCGGCGACCCGCGCGAAGTGCCATGGCAGTTGCTGCAGCTCAAGCCCGTGCAGATGTCGCGTGATGATCGCGAAAACTACATGCAGCAACATTCGCAATTCACCGATAGCGAATGGATCGATCTGCTGATGCAGTCCATTGGGTTCAACCCTGACCTGTTCTCCGACCGGGCGAAACTGCTGCATCTGGTACGCATGGTGCCGTTTGTGGAACGAAACTACAATCTGGTCGAACTCGGGCCGAAAGGCACCGGCAAATCGCACATCTACTCGGAATTCTCACCGCACGGCATGCTCATATCCGGCGGGGAAGTGACAGTGGCCAAACTGTTCGTGAACAATTCCAACGGACACTTGGGTCTTGTGGGCTATTGGGATACGGTGACGTTCGACGAGTTCGCGGGCAAGGCCAAGAAGGCCGGCCGGGACTTGGTGGACATCATGAAGAACTACATGGCCAACAAGTCGTTCTCCCGTGGCGTCGAGACGTTCCAAGGCGAGGCGAGCATGGCGTTCGTAGGCAACACCTCGCATAACGTGCCGTACATGCTGAAAAACTCCGACCTATTCGAAGAACTGCCGAAGCAATACCATGATCCGGCATTCCTGGACCGCATCCACTTCTACCTGCCGGGTTGGGAGTTCGAACAGATCCGTTCCGAAATGTTCACCAGTGGATTCGGATTCGTGGTCGACTATCTGGCGGAGATTCTGCACAACCTGCGCGATGCCGATTACAGCGACCGGTTCGAAAAGTATTTCGAACTGTCTTCCACACTGTCCACGCGAGATAAGGACGGTATCAAAAAGACGTTCTCCGGATTGATGAAGCTTATTTATCCGGACGGCAATGCTTCTCCTGAACAGATGGAGCCGTTGCTGCGTTGTGCCATCGAGGGCCGCAAGCGCGTCAAGGATCAGCTGTGCCGTATCGACTCCACCATGGAAGAAGTCGAGTTTACCTACAAGCGTGCGAGCGACGGTGAAGTAGTCGCCGTGCAGACGTTGGAGGAGCTTGACTACCCGCAGTTGTATTGGCGTGGGCGTGTAGTTGAGAACTCGGAAGATGAAGGCGAGTCGGAATCGTCTGTTGCCGGTGAAGCCATGGCAATTGCGGGTAACAAGAAAGAAGCGAGTTCTTCTGAGAACGCCAATGCCTTGCCCGTAGCGCGGCAGCAAGAAACAGCTACGATGACTCCAATCGAGCGTCTTGCGGCAAAGGCCGATGGAAAGCAGCGGGAACTGATCGAAAACCAACGTGGAATCACGTATTTCGGATTATTCGGCCCCTACTTGGCTGGGGCAAAGAAAATCGTTATAGAAGATGCATACGTGCGTATGCCGTACCAGCTGCGTAATCTGGCTGAGTTCTTGGAGATGCTGCTGAGATGCAAAAATCCCGATGAGGATGTAGCCGTTCATCTGGTGACCGGGCATAATGAGCCTGGATTCATGGAAGCGCAGCTAGATGGTTTGAACGAACTGGCATCGACGTTCTCACAGCTGGGCGTGAACCTTACCTACGAATTCAGAGACACTTTGCACGACCGTTCCATTACTTCGGATACCGGATGGGAGATTCTTCCCGGCCGCGGGCTTGACATCTTCCAAAAATTCGTTGACGGCGATTGGCTTAACCCGTTGCTGCGCCATCAGCAGCTCCGCCGCGTCAAGGAATGCAAGGTCACGTATCAGCGGGTCAGCGAGAAGTGAGGTAAAAATGAATGTCCAATGTCCAGCTTGCGGAACGTATGTGGCAGAGACCGCGACCATGTGTCCGTATTGCGGTTTTCGCGGTGATGATCCGAGCCGGCCAATATACAAGCAGGGGGAGTATCGTCCTGTGCCAATTGTGCCTTGCGAAATCGTGATGGATGATGGCCAGCGTGGCGAGATTTGGTTGTCTGACGAAGACAGCAAGAATCTGTTTCGGCATTTGACTAATTGGAAATGGCTCTCAACCATGCTTCCGGCTCTGGCGGAAACATTAGAAAGTATGTTTGGCGGAACTGTGCATTTGGAAGCCAAGCTTCCGGAACATATCATGCGCATGATTGAAGAGGGCAAACTCCATTTCGCCACGGATAAAAACGGTGAGATTCTCGCTGAAGTGTTCGATGAACGCAATAAAATCTTCAAACAAGTGCGTTTGGAGAAAGTCGTCAGAAATGATACGTTATTGCCGGCTATGCAGCATCTTGAAACACAGGCTGCCCTTTGCTTGGTAATGGAAAAAATCGATGAAGTCGGCCGAGCTGTGCAACAGCTTGGTGAGGAAATGCAGCAGGATCGTTTGGCCCGTGTCGATGCCGCGTTTGATATGTTCCAGCAAGCGTGTCGTATCGAGAGCAGTCGGGAACGTAATGAGTATGTACGTGAAGCGTTGAACGAGGCCACGCGCGCGAAGGCTTTGCTGGTGCGTAATTTTGCGCAGCAGCAGCGGCTGGTGAAGCAGAGTAGCAAGAAATCGGATGCCGCATTAAGGGCAATGCAGGATTATGTGGCGATTGTGAATGCAGTGAACGTGCAGATGCAAACGCATATGGCGTTGGGGCAACAGGACGTGGCCGCGTATTGTCTTCAGGATCTTAATAAGTTCATTAAGAACTATGATCTCGATAAGCACGATACGATGCTCAACCTTGTAGGCAGCGTGAAGAGCAAGAACAGGGGCAGTAATCAGGAAAAGTTTATTGATGGTTCTTTGCAGGTTGCAGCGAACATTGAAAGCGTGGTGAAGGCTCTCGACGCGGGCGAAGTAATCTCTCCGAAACTCATTACCGAGAATGATGGGAACGGGAATGATTCTAACGATGAGGAGAAGCAGCATGATGAAGAAAACTGAGGATGCTGAAAAAGTTGCTGATGAAATTGCAGGTGTTGACGAAGAAAATCCTGCGTCGAAAAAACGCTCTTGTATCAAGTGCAAGATAGAACTGGCTTCCGACAACAAGCTGCCGTTCTGTCCTGCTTGCTGGGAAGAAATTACCGGCTACCTGAAAAAGGCCGGAATCGCCATGGGAACGTTGATGGTCGCTTTGATAAGAAAGTATGGTCCCAAAGTCGGCAAGGCGGTCTTCATGGCGATCAAGGCAACATTAAAGAAGTAATCATCTACGCTTTAATTGAGATGCCATAGAGACGCATTGCTTGCGGTGTCACGTGGCTGTTGTTCTCATTTCATGGGAAATGAGGGTGAAAAATCAATGTTTCGAGAGGTGGCACCATGGACGCTGGCAAGAAAATCCTGCTGGACTTATTTACCGGTTCGCTTCGGTTCGTGGTTCCGGTGTATCAGCGCAGATACTCATGGGGCGAGGCGCAGTGCCGGCAATTGTGGGCCGACATTGTAACGGCTGGCAGGCATCCTGACAGAACCCATTTCATCGGATCGATCGTATGGATGCAGGAAGGCGGCATCGGCCCGGATGGTGTCAGCCGGTGTCTGCTCATCGATGGCCAGCAGCGCCTCACCTCGGTGACCCTGCTGCTTATCGCACTGGCCGAATATGCCCGAGAACACCCTGAGAACCTGCGATTCTCCGCAGACATGCTCATCGACCGTGGCTATCTTGTCGACAAGTATGCGACTGGTGAAGGCCGCTACAAGCTGACGCTTTCCGACGACGACCGGGACGTGTTGCAACGTCTGTGCGACCATGCGGTCGACCCCAACTGAATATTTGATTCGTTGTGGTCCGTTGTTATTGCGGTTGGGGGCCATTACGGGTTTTGGCGGTTATTGCGTTTCAGGGCCATGGTTATTGCGCTTTGAGGACATGGCTGGTTAGGCTCCTTTCACCATGCGAGGGACGTGTGGTGAAAGGAGCTGCCGGCAATGGTACGGAAAATACAGGCGAAACTGGTCCTGCGTTTGCATGGCCAGGGGTTATCGGGACGCGCGATCGCAAGGTCCCAAGGCATGTCGCGCCGGAGCGTGGCCGATGTGCTGTACGCGGCGAAGGCCGCCGGCATCGGCTGGGATGACGTCGCCAACAGGCCGGACGACGAGGTATACGCGCTGCTGTTCCCCGGGCGCGGGGAACGTGGGAGCGTGTAGGAGCAACCCGACTGGGGCAAGGTCCACCGGGTGATATGAACTGATTTTTGTTCCGTATTTCCTCTGACTCGATGGGGGATGATGGAACCATGGCAAAGGGCACTCGATATGCGCCGGAGTTCAGGGCGAAGGCGGTCAGGCTGCTGGCGGAATTGCGTTCCTCGTATTCGTCGGAGACGAACGCGATCTCCGCGGTGGCGAAGGATCCGGGGATAGCGCCGGAATCGCTGCGGCGTTGGTGCAACCAGTCGGACGCGATGGTCGCGGAGGAGACGAGGCAGTCGGCCGAGGACGCGATGGCGGAGCTGAGGAGGCTGCAGGTCGAGAACGCGGAATTGCGTCGGACGAACGAGATTTTGACGACAGCGTCGGCTTTTTTCGCGGCCGGGCTCGACCCGACACGGTGTTGATGGCCGCGTACATCGACGAGCATGAAAGCCGTTTCAAGGTCGGGCCGATCTGCGGGGTCCTTTCCGAATCGTTGGACTGCGGGTTTCTCACGCCGCGCGGCTACCGCATGTTCAGAACGCGTCCCGTCAGCCGCATGCGGGCGGGGCATGAGGCGCTGGCCCGCGACATCCTCCAGATCCGCTCGGATTTCTTCATGGCCGTGTACGGTTACGGGAAGATGCACGCGCAGCTGGTCGCCCAGGGCTGGGATCCGGCCGAGGTCGGCCGCGACCAGGTGATGAACATCATGCGCGGGCTTGGCATCCGGGGCGTGCGCCGCGGCGGAACCCCGGTGACGACGGAACCCGCCAAGGGCACGGGCGGCAGGCCGGATCTGGTGGACAGGAGGTTCGAGGCTTGTGCGCCGAACCGCCTGCACGTGGCCGACATCACCTACGTGCGCATGGCCAACGGCTCGTTCGGCTGCACGGCGTTCGCCGACGGCGTGTACGCCCGTCGGATCGTGGGATGGGCGTGCGCCATGACCATGAACACGCAGGAGCTGCCGTTGCGGGCGTTGGAGCAGGCGGTCTCATGGGCCGCGTCCCGCGGCGGCGCGGATGGTCTTATCCACCACAGCGACCATGGCACGCAGTGCATCGGCACGGTGTACGCCACCGGGGTTATGGAATATGGGATGCTGCCGTCGACCGGCACCGTCGGCGACTCGTACGACAACGCCATGGCCGAAAGCGCCGACGGTGCGTACAGGACCGAGCTGGTATGGCGGCGCAGACCCTTCGCGGATCTGAAGGACCTGGAATTGGCGACGTTCCGGTGGGTCTCGTGGTGGAACTCGAAGCGCCTGCACCAGTCCCTGGGCTACAGGACACCCGAAGCGGCGGAAACCGAGTATCATCAACATCAAGCGGCACAAACCGCCTCACTATAAGGGCGGAACAAAAATCAGGCCACTTCATAGCATTATCGCAATTACTGGGTGATATTGGGATGATGGGTAATTTTAATGTCGGGGCGAGGGCTGTAGATAAGGGGGCTGCGGACGTTTTTTGGAGGTGATCACGCAGCCGTTCCTTGGCTTTGACGGTATTGTACCGGACTCATCCAACCGAGCGACCGTTTGATGCGCTCGTGGTCGTACCAGCGGATGCAGTCGTCGATCGGTCAGCGGCTCTGCGGTTCCATTGCGCATGACGGTGTCGCAGCGGGGCAGCATTTCGGAGACGGCGTCCTTGACGACCATGATGCGGCTGACGTTCCCGGACGTTCCGGCGCCGGCGCCGCTGGTCTCACTGATATCGCTGCCACCTGTGTGCTCGCGGTCCGCGTGGTGATGGCTCTTCGCGACGATGACGGTCGCCCGGCGTCGTATCGGATCGAAAGGCGTGCCTCCCTCGACCTGTACGTCGCCGGTATCGTTTGCCGAGTCGCCTTCGACTGCGACGATGGCGTCATCCCACGGATTGCTCGTCGTGTGGGGAATCAGTGTGGTCAGCCATGCCGCATGCAGCACGTAGGACGAGTTCAACCCGCTCATGCTCTGCGCCCGGTCGAGCTTGATGACGCCGCTGGTAGGTGTGCCGGTCTTGTCGACGCACAGCACGTCCATGCCGCCCAGCGTCTCGATGGCGTCGAGCCGCCTGACGATGGCCTTGCCGGAGGCCATCGCCCGCGCACCCCGGGACAGGCAGACGGTGACGATCAGTGGCAGCATCCTTGCGCACGGGCATGCTTTCGCCAGTGAGCGCCCCCATGTGCGATGCGCAGGTCTCGGCTCTCCAGCAGCTTGCAGTCGGCCGGGACGATGTCTCCGACGAACAACGTCACGATGTCGCCCACGACAAGCTCTTCGGACGGAATCTGCCGCTCGCCGGCACCGACCCGCCGCACCGTCGCCGTGATACTCACCATGGTGGCCAGCGCCGTCGCAGCATGCGAGCTTCGGGAGTCGTGCACGTATCAGATCAGACCGGACACCACCACCATGAGCAGGATGATGCCTGCGGTCACCGGCGCGCCGGTATGGTGTTGCCGCCGTAAGCCCGACGCGCTCGGCGAACCTCGTCGGGTTCCAAGCCGGATTCGTGCGCATACACCAAGGCGAGCGTGGCCTCTGGCGTGGCATGGGCGGCGAAATTCAGTCGCTGGGTGATGCTGGCGTGGCGCTCGCCGCGCCAGCGTATCAGTCGTAGCGTGTTCATGATTCCTCCTTGGCGATTCGGGGCGGTCCGTTCCGCTGTCGGGTTGATCGTTGTTTCCATTGCGGCAGTTGGCTGAGACGGGCCAACTCAGTCCGTTTCGCTGGCTTCCCCGGCCGGTCGGATGGCGTTTGCCGGGTTGGCGGCGTCGACGGTGATGATGTCATCATCGGCGTCGTAGTCGAACAGTTCTCCGTATCGACCCCACGTCATGGCGATGTTGAACTGGCGCTCCGCCTCCGCGTCCGTATGACGGGCCCTCAACAGGTCGACGATGAGCTCGCCGCGCAGGCGGCCGTGTTCGCTGTGACGGACCGCTCGGTCGATGATGCGCACCAGCGGTGCCTTGTCTTGCAGCATGGCGGCGAACATCGTCTTGCTTGTCAGAATGTCCGCCTGCCTCCACTGGCGTCCGAGCTCGGTCAATGTCACGTGTCCGTTCTCGACGGTCAGCAATCCCAGCATGGTTCCGGCGTCGATCAGCGGGAACAGGTCGTCCACCTCGAATGACAGCTCGGCGGCCAGATCGGCCAGATCGATGCCCTGCGCGTGATCGTATACGATCTCCACCAGTCCGGCCAGGCCTCCCGGCGTAGCGTTGGGCAGCATGTCGGAGGATGCCTGATGGTCGGCGTTGCTCGTCCGGGCCGGGGCCTGATCCGCTACCGTGGTCTGGTTCGCCGCGCCATCTGACGTGCCATGCACGACGCCGTCCCCGGCGGCCGTGCGCTCGTCGGCGGTATCCGCCGGCCCGCCATCGCGACTCTGCCCGGTCAGGATCGCATACAGGGTGTCGACCATAGCCTCGAACTGGGCGGAATGACGGTCGCGGGGCCTCGGCAGGGTGACGGGCACGTCGGCGATGAAATAACCGGGATGCGAGCCGAGCACCACGACACGATCCGCCATCTGCACGGCCTCCTCGATGTTGTGCGTCACGATGAGCACCGACTTGATGGAACGCTGATCGCCGCTCCGCATCTTGAGCACCTCGTTGCGCAGGTTCTCGGCCGTCAGCACATCCAATGCGGAGAACGGCTCGTCCATGAACAGCGCATCGGGCTGCACCACCAGGGCCCGTGCGATGCCCACGCGCTGGCACATGCCGCCGGAGAGCTCCTTCGGGTACGCGTTCTCGAATCCGTCCAGTCCGATGGCGTCGATGGCCTGCAGTGCAGCGCGACGGCGTTCCTCGCGCGGCACGCCGCGAGCCTCCAGCCCCAGTTCCACATTCGCTTGCACCGTGAGCCACGGCATCAGCGCGAAGGTCTGGAACACGAGTCCCACTCCGGGATTAGGGCCGGTGATGTCGGTGTCGCGGTAGGTGACGGTACCGCTCGACGCGGGTACCAGGCCCGCCAGGATGCGCAGGAACGTGGATTTTCCAGCGCCGGACCGGCCCAGGATCGCCACGATCTCGCCCTCATGCAGGGTGAAGGAGATGTCGCGCAGCACGGTCAGCTCCTTACCGCGCTTGGCACGGTAGGCCTTGCCCACGTGCTGCGCCTCGATGATCGCGGTGCCGGCGGCGTTCGTCGCGGCGGTCTGCGGGAAGGTTGCGGTGCGGTCGGAAAAAGTTGCGATGGTCATGATAAATGGTCCTTGCTGTTACGTTTTTGCGGATGATCGCGGCGGATTCGAATGACATGCGCTCGCCGCCGATGCTGTTGGATTGTTGCGGGTCGATGGGCCGGGACGGCCGGTGCGGCCTCCGTCAGGCGACGGAGAAACGGCGCTCGGCGTACGCCTGCAATGGACGCCAGAACAGCTGGTTGACGCCCACGACGAACACACTCATCACGGCAACCCCGATGATGGTCTTGCCGGTGTCTCCCACCGCGGTCGCATTGGCGATATATGTTCCCAATCCATTTGCCGTAAGCGTGGTGTGCCCGTAGGCCACGATCTCGGAGACGATGGAGGCGTTCCACGCGCCGCCCGCCGCGGTGATGCCGCCAGTGCACCACGAGCCGAACACCGTCGGCAGGATCAGCTTGGTCCACCGCTGCCGCGTGTCCAGATGGAATGCCCGCGTGGCCTCGCGCAGGTCATCGGGAATGGCCGAAGCGCCCGCAATCACGTTGAACAGGATGTACCACTGCGTTCCCAGCGACATGAGCGGAATGCTGCCCCAGCTGATGTCGATATGCCAGGCGATGAACCACAGTGTGACGAACGGGAACGTGAAGTTCGAGGGGAAGCTCGCCAACACCTGCGCCAGCGGCTGCACGAACCGGGAAATCCGCGGATTCATGCCGATCTTCACGCCGGTCGGCACCCAGATGATGGAGCACACCACGGTCAGCAGCGTCACGCGCATGAACGTGATCAGTCCCAGAACCATCGCGTGGCCGACCTCGGCGAACCCCTCGCCGTCCGAGATGAAACGCACCAGCATCCACAGACCGGCCAGGCAGGCCACAGCCATGAGCGCCATAAACGCGATGTCGAGTGTGCGACGCCGGGTGCCGGCGGCCGGCCAGCGTGCGCCGGTACGGCCCAGTGGGCGGGTCAGCCAGAACATCAGATCAGCGATGGGCCGGCCTACGAGAGCCAGCGCATCCGAAATGCCGGAACGCCGCAGAATCGACAGCACCAGACTCGTCTTGGCCTGCACGGACTCGTTCTGCGTGATGCGGAACTTCTCGGCCCACGCCGTCAGCGGCTTCCACAGCAGCACGTCGATGAGCAGCACCACGATGACCATGGTCACGATGGCCCACAGCACCTTGCCCAGCTGTTCGTGCTCGGACGCCACCGCCACGAAGCTGCCGAGGCCGGGCAGTGCGTACGTCCTGTTGTTTCACGGAGATCATCTCCGAGGCCGTCAGGAAGAACCAGCCGCCGCCGACGCTCATCATGCAGTTCCATAGCAGCGGAATCATCGAATTCGGCACGTCGAGCTTCCAGAAACGCTGCCAGCGCGTGAGCTGCATGGAACGAGCCGCCTCATCCAGCTCCTGCGGTTCGCTGAGCAGCGAATGGTAGAAGGAGAAGGTCATGTTCCATGCCTGGCTGGTGAAGATCGCGAAGATCGACGCCGCCTCCACGCCGAGAATGGAGCCGGGGAACAACACCATCCAAATGGTGACCGTGGCGGACAGGAAGCCGAGGATCGGCACCGACTGCAGGATGTCGAGCAGCGGTATCAGCACCATGCGCAGTCGCCGGCATCGGGCCGCCGCCAAACCATAGATGAAGCTGAACACCAGTGACAAAAACAGCGCGATGAACATGCGGAACATCGAACGCAGCGCGTAATACGGCAGCAGATGCAAATCGTCGCTCACCGTGCTCGGCACGCCTGACGGGCCGATCGGTTCGTTGATTTGCGGCAGCAGCCAGGCGACGACGCCGAACAGGGCGAGCACGCCCGCGGCCACCACCACGTCTGCGGCGATGCGGCGCGCGGCGCTGCTGCGGGACATGTCGGCGGCGTCGACGTCGGAACGCGGACGAATGCCGGGGAACGAGGAGTAATTGAAGAAGTTGGACATAACGGAACCTGTGCGCTCTCATGTCGTTATCTCGAAGGAGATAAACGGTTCCCGTTCGGTGGGCGTTCGACTCGGTATCCGTGCGGCAAGTGCGCGCCATGGACGTCAGCGGTCGCGTGCAGGCGCGCCGATATGCGGGTATGTCTGCATGCAGATAGCCGATCGGCGTCGTCATATGATGATGCCGATATGCCGGGAGTCCGGAGAACGGGATGTGGATTCGCGATTCAGGCGTTCGGTGCGTACGTCATGCGGGATGTCGCAGCCGTCGTGAGGCGGTGAAGTCGATGCGAGCCGAATCAGTCAGTGATCGGATCGCCCTCGCCGGATACGGCGGTATCGTGACGGACGGCCAATGCCATGGTCGCGGTACAAACGTGTGAAGAGAATGGGCCGTATGCTGCGCCCGATGGCATGTGATATTGTCCGCCATCGCGCAGCCGGCTACTATGACCTAAATCGCCGTCCATGACATTCACCTCCTCAATGGAACCAGTACGCCGTCGGACATTGACGACATGAGGAAGTGCGACTTCTCGAAGAGTTACCCCTAGTCGTGTCATCGTTCAAGCTTCAGCATCGCAGGGCGGTGGAATTGCGTTAGTTCATGCCTTGATCCGACAAGAACTGCTGACCTGCGTGCAGTGTCTCCACTGTTAGCGGCAGCAACCCATATCCCTGCGGTAGCCTCGCCTACCGACGCTCCCAAGATAAAGCCCGCCTGCAGGTCTGTCAACTACGTCGCAGTGCCTTGGTGTTGGAATGCCATCCGACAGCCATTCTGTCCGCAAGAATCCGTACAATAATCGATTGCTGTGTCGAGAAGTGGGCCGCCGCATAAGCCCACGTCTCCATGGGTCCAGTCCGAACGGCCGCAAGGCCTGACTTTCGGCGGATCGGCAGGCTTCCCAAGGGCAAACTCGAGGGATAACGAGAACAGGCCAACGCGCGCGATGCGTAATCGCGTGGATGGCCCCAGATCTGTGGCTGATATGCGGCAGCACTGAAGGAAAACAATGGTTAACGCTGTTGAGGCTTTTGACGCCAAGCACATGAAGCCGGCCGAGGAAATCCCGGCCTTCCGTCCCGGCGACACCGTCGACGTGAACGTGAAGATCCAGGAAGGCAACAACTCCCGTATCCAGACCTTCACCGGCGTGGTGATCGCTCGTAAGGGCGCTGGCGTGCGTGAGACCTTCGTGGTCCGCAAGATCAGCTTCGGCACTGGTGTGGAGCGTCGCTTCCCGGTGCACTCCCCGTCCATCGACTCCATCAAGCTCGTGCGTAAGGGCCGTGTGCGCCGCGCCAAGCTGTACTACCTGCGCGCTCTGCGCGGTAAGGCCGCTCGTATTGCCGAGCGCCGCGACAACTCTGCTAAGTGAGTCGATTCGCGGGTGCAATCGTGAGCCTGATGATGCAGGCGCGCGAATAAACCGTGAAATTCAGCCCGGAACCGTTTCGGTTTCGGGCTGTTTTCGTATTTTCCACGTATGATGGACGGGCGCCGGCACCCCTCATATCCGGCAGCATGAATCGCGAGGAGATGGTATGCAGGACGATCAGGATAACGGCGAATTCCCGGTTTCCGACAATCCGGAGAGCAACCAGACCTCGTATGATGACGAGGCCGATGCCCGCGATTCCCGCACGTTCCAAGTCGCCGACCACGGCATCGCCCTGTCCCCGGTTCCCCCGGCACCGGCGCGCCCGGCACACGCCGCTTCTTCCGCTGGCGCGGGTGCAGCCGCTGGCGCGAATGCCGCGGCAGCATCATCGTCAGATGATGACCACTTCACCCTACGCGACTTTTTCCTGTGGTGCGGCGTTCCCGTGCTTATCGTGCTGCTGATTCGCATTTTCGCCGTCGGCTTTTACGAGATTCCTTCGCGCTCGATGATGGACACCATGGTGCCCGGCGATCGCGTGGTGACCAGCAAGCTCACCCCCAAGATCTTCGATTTGCAGCGCGGCGACGTCGTGGTATTCAAAGATCCCAACAACTGGTTGAACGAGGAGCAGAGCAGCGCTCCCGGTGGCGGGTACCTCATCAAGCGACTGATCGGCCTGCCCGGTGACGTGGTCGAATGCAAGGGCGCGGGCCAGCCGGTGACCATCAACGGCGTGGCCATCAATGAGACCTCCTACATTCGCCCCGGCGTGGACCCGAGCGCCTTCCCGTTCTCGGTAACCGTGACCGAGGGCCGCGTGTTCGTCATGGGCGACAATCGCGCCAATTCCGCCGACTCCCGCTATCATCAGGATGACGGCGATCGCGGCTTGGTTCCCATCTCCGATGTGGTCGGAGTCGGAATCGCGAAATACTGGCCGCTTGACCGGCTTGGTGCGATTGATGACCACCACGAAGTCTTCAAGGACGTGCCTGACGCTTCCGGCTCGAATTCCTGAGTCTTTTTTTGAACCGTGTGAGTCTTTGAACTGATTGAGTTCCGGGCCGTCTGAACCCTGAACCATATGAATCCTGGACCGTCTGAATCCTAACCATTGTGAGACGATGGGAGCCGCGCATGATTACCCCGACACTTGACTTGGAACGCAGCCTTGCGGCCCAGGGCTATGACCTTATCGCTGGATTCGATGAAGTCGGCCGCGGCGCGCTCGCCGGCCCGGTGATGGTCGGGTGCGCCGCCATTTGGGCCCGTGATTTGGAGCCGTTGGATGGCGATGATGCCGTCGAACTGTCCGGGCGGACCTACCTCGGCGTGCCGGACGGCGTGGCCGACTCCAAAATGCTCACCGAACATAGGCGCGAGGCGATTTTCGACGAACTGCGCGACTGGTGCGCGGCCTACGCCGTAGGCCAGGCCAGCAACACCGAGATCGACGAATGGGGCATCACCTACGCGCTTGGCGTGGCCGCCCTGCGCGCGCTCAGCCAAGTCGAACGCGAACTTGGCTTACGACTTGGAGGGGAATCGACGATAAAAAAGGCTTCGGGGGAGTCTGCGGGGAAGATTGTGGAAGGTCGTCCGGGAGGCTCCGTAGGAGAATCCATTGGAAATTGCGAGGGAAGCGTTCGCGCTCTGCCCAAAGTCGCCGGAATTCTCGACGGGCCGAGCGATTACATCACCAAGGCGCTCAACACGTTCGACGCGCCGGACGTGCCGATTCCAGCCGACATAACGACCAAAGTCAAAGGCGACCAGCATTGCGCCACCGTCGCCACCGCGGCGGTCATCGCCAAAGTGACCCGAGACCGGCTGATGGTCGACCTCGCGCAAAGCAACCCACGTTACGCCGCCTACGAATGGGCTCATAACAAGGGCTATGGTTCCGCCGCACACCGTACCGCCATCGCCGAGCACGGGCCGACTCCGCTCCATCGTGTCTCATGGCACCTGACCTGAGCCGCGTGCGACACGACAGTGTGAGCGCTAACGCAAAACTGTTGTGGACGCGCTAAAGTCAGTATTGATTAAGGTACAAGACTGGCCGTGCATGGATGCCGGCCGCCAGCGGGGAGGTTAGGCAATATGGTGACCAGCCGCAAGCCAAGCAAACGTCCGTCCATGTTCGAAGTGGCCAAGCTCGCCGGAGTCAGCCACCAAACCGTCTCCCGTGTGATCAATGACTCGCCGGACGTTTCCGACGCCACCCGTGCGCGAGTCCAGACCGCCATTGACCAACTCGGCTACCGCCCCTCCAACTCCGCGCGCGCACTGGCTTCCCGCCGTTCGCGCACCATAGGGCTGATCGCCGGAGGCCTCAAATTCTTCGGCCCGATTTCCTCCATCTCCTCCATCGAATCCATGGCCCGCGAGCACGGTCTGTTCATGAGCGTGATGATGGTCCACGAGGCCTTGTGCGCGCAGGCCGACTTCGACAACCTGTGCGACACCTTCAACGAGCAGAACGTCGACGCCTTCATCTTCCTGACCCCGACCGACGTGATGTTCGCCGCCGCCTGCCGTGCACGAGTCACTCAGCCGCGCGTCATCGTCACCGCCACCCACGGCCAAATGACCGTGCGTGAGGGATTGGGCCTTATCTCCACCGAAAACAAGCGTCGCACTGCGCTGGTCGGTATCGACCAGTGGGGTGCAATGGCCAAAGTGGTGGCCTTGCTGGGCGAATACGGGCACAAATCGGCTCTGTATTTTGCCGGTCCCAACGAATGGCGCGACGCCCACACCCGACTGGATGCGTGGCGCAAGCTCGCCGCCTCCCGATCCATCGATTCACAGATCGTGCGCTGCCATACGTGGGATGCCTCTGAGGCATATGCGCACATGAATCATCTCATTGATGAGTATGGGCGTCGAGGCGCGGCGTTGCCCACCGCGGTCGTCGCCGCGAACGACAATCAGGCCGTCGGCATCATGCGCGCGTTGCATGAGCATGGGCTTCGGATTCCGCAAGACATCAGCGTGGTCGGATTCGACGACATGTCTGGCGTGGATAACATGTACCCACCGCTGACCACCGTGCATCCCGATTTCGAGGGGCTCGGCGTGGCCGCCATGCGAGAGACGCTGCGCTTGCTGGGGGAGGGCGGCGAGCCGACCTTCCTGACCACCCAGCACGGCATGGGGCTGATTCCCGCCGAGGTGCGTGCTCGGCGGTCCTTGGGGCCGGCTCCTCGGCGGTAAATTGGCCCTGTTATCAAACCGTTATGATGCGTGACACGGTATAAGTTGTGTCGAATGCAGGTTATCGGTACAATGTTTTTTGGGAAATTGTGAGCGCTAACACCCTCCCCAAGGAAGGGGATAACAACGCCGGCGCTCCAAGGCAAAGGAAAGATATGGCAGCAACCGACAACGCGGCCGAGCAGGTCGCCCACATCGCCGAGAAGATTCGCGCTGGCAAGACCACGCTGGGCATCGAATTCGGCTCCACCCGCATCAAGGCCGTCCTCATCGACGACAACTTCCAGACCATCGCCTCCGGCGACTACAGCTGGGCCTCTCACTTGGAGGATGGTCTGTGGAGCTACACCACCGAGGAGATCTGGGGCGGTTTGCAGTCCGCTTACGCCTCCATGGCCAACGACGTCGAGACCGCCTATGGCGAGAAGCTCACGCACGTCGGCCACATCGGCTTCTCCGCCATGATGCACGGTTACCTCGCATTCGACGAGGCCGGCGAACTGCTGGTGCCGTTCCGCACCTGGCAGAACACCAACACCTCCGAAGCTCACAAGAAGCTCTCCGAGCTGTTCCAGTACAACATCCCCGAGCGTTGGTCCATCGCTCACCTGTACCAGGCCGTGCTCAACAAGGAAGAGCACGTCTCCAAGGTGGCTTACTTCACCACACTCGCCGGTTACGTGCACTGGAAGCTCACCGGTAAGAAGGTCCTCGGCGTGGGCGATGCCTCCGGCATGTTCCCGATTGACCCGACCACTCACACTTACGAAACCGCATTCATTGAGAAGTTCGACGCTCTACCTGAGGTCGCAGCCCAGCCGTGGAAGCTGGAGAACCTGCTTCCTGAGCCGCTTGTGGCCGGCACTCCGGCTGGCGAGCTGACCGAGGAAGGCGCCAAGCTGCTCGATCCGTCCGGCGCCCTGAAGCCCGGCATCGTGCTCGCCCCGCCTGAGGGCGACGCCGGTACTGGCATGGTAGCCACCAACTCCGTGCGCGTACGCACTGGTAACGTCTCCGCCGGCACCTCCATCTTCGCCATGGTGGTTCTGGAGCACAAGCTCAAGGCCCTCCACCCTGAGGTTGACTTGGTCACCACCCCGGCCGGCGATCTGGCCGGTATGAGCCACGCCAACAACTTCACCTCCGACCTCAACGCTTGGGTCGGCCTGTTCGGCCAGTTCGCCAAGGCTATCGGCCAGCCGGTTGACGCAGGTATGCTGTACGGCACCCTGTTCCGCGCGGCCATCGCCGACGACGTGGACGCCAACTGCGGCGGCCTGCTGAACTACCCGTTCCGTTCCGGCGAATTCCTGGCCGGTCTGCCTGAAGGTCGCCCGCTGTTCGCCCGCAGCCCCGAAGCCAACATGACCCTCGGCAACTTCATGCGCGCCCAGCTGTTCTCCGCGTTCTCCCCGGTCAAGATCGGCATGGACGTGATGACCAAGCAGGAGCGCGTGCAGGTCGACTCTCTCGTGGGCCACGGCGGCATCTTCGCCACTCCGAAGGTGGCTCAGAAGATTCTCGCTGCTGCCTTCAACACCCCGATCAAGGTCATGTCCACCGCCGCCGAAGGTGGCGCCTGGGGCATGGCCGTGCTCGCCAACTACCTGTGGAACACCAACGAGGATCACAGCAACCTCGCTGACTTCCTTGACGGTTGCGTGTTCAAGGACGCCCAGTCCACCACTGAGAAGCCGGTGGCTTCCGATGTGGTTGGTTTCGAGGACTTCTTCGCCCGCTTCACCAAGGGCCTGCCCATCGAGCACGCCGCCATCGAAACCATCAACCTCGAAGATAAGTAAGCCTTTCTGGCCTCCCTCTATTGAGGGAGGTCCTTGAGATTTTGAAAAAACGTCCATCCATCACAGTGGAAAGGAAAACCAATAATGGCAACTTTGGCTGATTACGGCCCCGAGGTTCGCGCCGAGGTCAAGCAGGTTCGTGAGGTCGTCTCCAACCTGCACCAGCAGCTGATCAAGTGGAACCTGGTCGTGTGGACCGCGGGCAACGTTTCCCAGCGTCTGCACACCGCCGACCTGTTCGTCATCAAGCCCTCCGGCCTGCGCTACGAGTACCTGACCCCGTCCTCCATGGTCGTGTGCGACCTTGACGGCAACGTGGTCGACGGCACCGAAGCCCCGTCCTCGGACACCGCTTCCCACGCCTACATCTACCGCAACATGCCCGACGTCTACGGTGTCGTGCACACCCACTCCACCTACGCCACCGCTTGGGCTGCCACTGGTCAGAACATCCCGTGCGGCCTGACGATGATGGGTGACGAGTTCGGCGGCCCGGTGCCGGTCGGCCCGTTCCGTCTGATCGGCTCCGAGGCGATCGGCAAGGGTGTCGTCGAGACCCTCAAGAAGTACCCGAAGTCCCCGGCCGTCCTCATGCAGAACCATGGCCCCTTCACCATCGGCAAGGATGCTGAAGGCGCCGTCAAGGCCGCTGCCATGACCGAGGAAGTCGCTCACACCATGTGGGCCGCCCGTCAGCTCGGTGACATCATCGAGATCGACCAGGCCGACATCGATAAGCTCAACGACCGCTACCAGAACGTCTACGGTCAGCACTGATTTGATGGAGTGTCCGCCGCGTTACGGAAGGCCCGACGTACCTTCGTACGCCTTCGCCTTCCGCGCCTTGCGGACACACACATCAAATCAGCGCTGACTCCGCCAGCACGGTGGTGTCTTGGCTCCCCTCTCTGAGGGGAGCTGTCAGCGATAGCTGACTGAGGGGAGCCTCGGTCGGCGAATGAAACTTAAACAAACCCCCATAAACAAAGAAGTAAAGGAAGTAACCCTATGGTTATGGAAAACCCCTTCGAGGGCAAGGAAATCTGGTTCGGCGTTGGTTCGCAGGACCTGTACGGCGAAGAAGCCCTGCGCCAGGTCGCCATTCACTCCGCTGAAATGGTCGACTACCTGAACAACACCGGCAAGATTCCGGCCAAGATCGTCCTCAAGCCCACCCTGAAGTCCTCCGACGGTGTCAAGGAGTTCATGGTCGAGGCTTCCGCCAACCCGAACGTCATCGGCGTCATCACCTGGTGCCACACCTTCTCCCCGGCCAAGATGTGGATTCGCGGCCTCGAAGTGCTGACCAAGCCGCTGCTGCAGCTGGCCACCCAGCACCACAAGGAAATCCCGTGGGAGACCATCGACATGGACTTCATGAACCTGAACCAGGCCGCCCACGGCGACCGTGAGTTCGGTTACATCGTCTCCCGCCTCGGCATCAAGCGCAAGGTTGTCGTCGGCCACTACACCGATCCCGAGGTCGCCGAGAAGCTCGGCACCTGGGCCCGCGCCTGCGCCGGCTGGGATGCCTCCAACAACATGAAGGTCATGCGCTGGGGCGACAACATGCGTAACGTCGCCGTCACCGAGGGCGACAAGACCGAGGCTGAGCGCGTGTTCGGCGCCTCCATCAACACTTGGGCCGTCAACGAGCTCGTCGCTGCGTACGACGCCGTCAAGGACGACCAGGTCAAGGAGATCATCGAGGACTACAAGGCCAAGTACGACGTCGACCCGGCTCTGCTGGACGCCAAGTACGACTCCCTGTTCATCGCCGCCAAGGAAGAGGCCGCGATGGTCAACATGATGCGCGCCAACGGCTGCACCGCCGGCGTCGACAACTTCGAGGACCTCGGCGCTCTGCCGCAGCTGCCGGGCGTTGGCCCGCAGCGCTTCCCGTCCGAGTACGGCTGGGGCTTCTCCGCTGAAGGCGACTGGAAGACCGCCGTCCTCGTGCGCATCGGTGCCGTCATGGGCTACGGCCTTGAGGGTGGCGCCTCCCTCATGGAGGACTACTCCTACAACTTCACCGAGGGTGACGAGCTCGACATGGGCTCCCACATGCTCGAGGTTTCCCCGTCCATCGGCACCATCGCCAAGCCGAAGCTGGAGATCCACCCGCTGGGCATCGGCGGCAAGGCCGACCCGGTCCGCCTGGTCTTCTCCGGCAAGCCCGCCAAGGACGCCGTCGTGGTCTCCATGTCCGACGTTCGCGAACGCTTCCGCCTGCTCATGGACGTCGTCGACGTCGTTGAGCCGCAGGGCTCCCTCAAGGAGCTTCCGTGCGCCCGCGCCGTCTGGGAGCCGAAGCCGAGCCTGAAGACCGCTGTTGAGTGCTGGATCACCGCCGGTGGTTCTCACCACACCTGCATGACCACCTCCGTTGGTCGTGAGGCTTGGGAAGACTTCGCCCGCATCGCCGGTGTTGAGCTCGCCGTCATCGACGAGAACACCACCGCTCGCCAGTTCGAGAAGGAACTGGAGCTGTCCGAGATGTACCACCGTCTCAACAACCAGCACTGATTGGCGGAGCGTATACCGCCTTTCCTCAGGTTCGACGTACCTTCGTACGCCTTCGCCTTCGGACGGCGGTCTCCGCACGCGCCAATCAGCGCTGGCAAGCCAGCACTGATGACTAAATCAGTCTGCTGACTGCTACCGCTGAAAAGGGGCTGTTCCGGGAAACCGGAGCAGCCCCTTTTGCTGTTATCGGCAACTCCCCACAAACGCATCAAAAATCGCCTGCGAGCGTGGATCTACCTTGTAGAGAAACTCGGGATGCCACTGCACGGCCCACAGGAAGTGGCTTGCCGGCCGGTACAGGGCCTCGATCACGCCGTCGGGCGCGACGGCCATGACCTCGAGTCCAGCAGCAGGCTCACGAACCGCCTGATGGTGATAGCTATTCACCGCAATCTCAGTCTGCCCTGCGAACAATGAAGCCAGGGGAGTGTCGGGCACCAAGGAAACGTTATGTCCGAACGCATCGTACGGCGGATTCATATGGTGTTCGATATCGCTCGGATGCTGGCTTGGCAGATCCTGCCACAACGTGCCGCGCAGCGCTGCGTTGATGAACTGAATGCCACGGCAGATGCCCAGAATCGGCTTGTCCCAAGCCATTACAGCTGGCAGCAGAATCGATTCCATTCGGTCGCGCTCAGGAGAGAGCACCTCGCTACGGCCGGTGGCGGAGGCCGCTGCACCAACCATCGGTCCCACATCCGGCCCGCCCGTAAACAGAAACGCGTCAAACCGTTCGGCGCATTGCGCAAGAATGTCGGTGTCATCGGTCAGCGGCAACATGACGGGCGTACCGCCGGCCCGCATTATCGCCTCCATATATCCGGGCAGCATCCACAGACTATCGCGCCCGTAATCCATCAGCGGAGTCACCGCAATGAGCGGTCGATTCGTAGTCATGCCTGCCTCTTTTCGCCCAAGTGTTGTTTTCGTCGTTCTGCCGCAAATCGCTTGATTCAGTGGCCAATAATGCCGCCACTGTACCGAACCAATGTAACCGGTCGGCCAACATTATTTCGTCAGCCAGCCGCGACGAGATCGCACAATGTGCCAATGATGGGGGCATTCGGTGCGACCTTGTCAATGTTCGGGCCATTGCACTTTCAGCGGGGAAAGCATGCCCCGTCCGCGCATCATGATGAACGAGTAAGGTTGACGTGGAGGGAGAATCACATGAACCAGGCATGCGTACGCAACGACACCATCGACGCGGGCAACCATCATGGCCGACCGCAATACCGGTCGTTCCTGCGATTTCTGACATCGCAGGAACGCAACGTCATTTGGCTGTTGCTGGCCATTGCTTTTCTTCCGGTGGACGGCACCACGCTTGGCCTGTACGCGCCGTTCTGGTCTCCAATCAGTCCGGCGCTGTTCGCCGTGTACTGCCTATGCAATTGGCGGCAACTGCGCATCGCAGCCAACCGGTACCTGCCAATGTTCCTCCTACCGGTGGCCTGCATAATCCTGTCCATCCCGGGATGGCTGAAGTTCGGCATCCACCTCAACGCCGCGTTCATGAGCATCACCGGATTGCTGGGCGTGCTCGCCACTTTGGGTGCGATCGCCCTTGCGTTCGACATCAAACGCATTCCGTGGCGTACGCCATTGCGGATTCTCATCGCATCATACTGGGTTTCCTTCGGAGTGGGCGTCGTGCAATGGCTGTCCATCCGTCTGCACGCCAAACCGTTGACCGACTATTTCTCGCACCTCATGTACCGGCAATACATCAGCGACAACTCGGTGTGGGGCGGCGGCCGTCCGCAGTTCCTGTTCGCCGAGCCCAGCTATATCGGCATGCACCTGTTCGGCATACTGCTTCCGCTCATGTGGCTCATGCGCGGGCGCGACCGCATCTACGCCAAACGGCTGCGTGACCTCATCGTCACGTATGCCGTCGGCGCGGTGCTCATGCAAGCCGGCACCAGAATCGTCATCGATTCCGTCGTGGCGTTGCTGATCGCCCTTGTGGCGCGCACCGATTGGCATGACGGCGCACGCCGCGTCCGGGGCATGCTGCAGATTCTCGGCGCATGCGCACTGGGCCTGCTGGGTGTGCTGGCGGATTCCAGACTCTCCGCCATCGCGGAGAACGGGGCCGAGGGAGACGGCTCGTTCTTCGCGCGGATCTACCAAAGCCTCGATCCGATATGCGGATTGCTCACCCATCCGTGGACGCTGCTCACCGGTTATGGCGCGGGCAACATCATCAATGCGGTGTGGGCCGGCGCGGCCAAAGCCGGACGGCTGCTGGACGGTCTTGGTATGAACGGCGGCGCGGCCACGGGATTCGCGGCCGGCGTGAACGCGGACACGGTGTGGACGATGTGCGCGTATACCAGCGTCATCGCCGAATACGGGCTGATCGGGCTGGCCATGCTGGTCGGAGCCTCGATGGTCTGCATGACGCGCGGGAGGACGGTATGCCGTGGCGGTGCGGATGGCGCATCGTCCGACGGGCTGGCGCACGGTGTTTGTGTCACCGACGTTGCCGACGTTGCTGATGTTGCCGGGGGCAATAGTGGTGATGGCGTTGCCGGCGCGGGTTCGGGCGAATCCGGCGTCTGGCACAAGACCGTCATCTGCTGGCTCGTCCTGGTCGCATACCTGTACATCCAATGCGAGAACTATGCGTTCGCCGCTCTGCCGCTCCTCGTGTTCGCCGCCTCGAAGGTGAGGCGCGAGCGCTGATTCCTCGCGGGCCGACGCATCGACGCGGCCCGAGATGGACCAAAATCCAGAATAACCGACATTCGCCGCTGTTCCGTTTTTCGCTCAAGGCGTATATCTCCCGTATCTTGAGGTGCATCATGTATCGTCGCGGCTAACTAATCGGCGAAACGCGGCATGTTTCGCATTTTGGGCGAAAAGCCCAAGTCCCACAGGAGGTATTGATGACGTTCGTTGCACGGTCGGTGCGCTATGTGCTCAGAAAACGAGTGCGAACCATAGTGCTCCTTATAATACTGACCATCATAACGGCGAGCATGCTATCCACGATCGCGGTTTCTCGGGCAGCTCAACAGGCCGCCGGACGAATCGAGAAGGAAGCGGTCGGTGGATTTGTGCTGTCCAGCAACATGCAGGGCAGCATGCTCACGCCTCGCGGAGGCGGCATGGTGCGCCCCGCCGACGTGCGCAGGATCGCCCAACTGCCCGGGGTCGATTCGTATATGGTCCGTCAGAACGCCACCGCCGATCTCGTGGGGGCGAATGTGGCGAAGGTCCCCGGCGGCGATGATTACGATGCGACCCAGGAGCAGCAGTTTGGCAACGCCGCCAACGTCATGGGCACGAATGATTCGTCGAAACTCAACGTGTTCACGTCGCGCACGCTCGGCATGGCCGAAGGACGACATCTGAAGGCCTCCGACAAGTACACGTCGATGATCCATGAGGATCTCGCCAAAGCCAACGGGCTCAAAGTCGGAGACACGCTCACGCTCAAGGCCAACGCCTATGACGCCGACAACGAATCACATTCGACGGCGACCGTCAAGACCACCATCGTGGGCATATTCAAGGGCGACAGCGCCAGAAAGGTATCCAGCCGAGCGGAACTCACCGCCAACACCATCTACACCGATCTGGATACCACACGCGACCTGTACCAGTACAAGGACGGCAAGGAAATATACCAGGACGCCACCTTCGTGCTGTCCAAGGGCGTTGACGTGGAGAAGACCATGGATGCCGCGAAGAAACTCCCGGTGGATTGGAACAACTATCAGATCACGCGCAACGACCAGTATTCATCGAGCATGCTGCATGCCGCCCGCGGCGTGCGCTCCATGATGCGCGGCGCCCTGATCGGCGTGACCGTCTCGGCCGTGCTCGTGCTCAGTCTCATGCTGCTGCTGTGGATGAACGACCGCCGTCAAGAGATGGGCATACTGGTGTCCCTTGGCGTCGGCAAGCCCTCCCTGGTCGCCCAATACCTCACCGAGATGGTGCTGATCGGTCTGCCGTCCCTCGCCCTCGGCTGGCTGTGCGCGCAGGGAATGGCCCAATGGCTCGGCGCCACGGCGCTCCATTCCGTGAACGCCTCCGCGGCGAAGGAGCTGAGCAGCATGGGGCAGGTCGGCGGCGATCTTGAATCCAGCATGTCGGTGCGCACCCTGGATTCGCTCACGGTGTCGGTCGACGGGACCGCCATGCTGTACGTGGCGCTCGGATTGTTGGCGGTGATGCTGGTGTGCGTCGCGGTGGCGTGCATGCCGATGCTGCGCAAATCGCCGCGAGACCTGTCGGAGATTCGATGATGAGCATGAATGTGTGGAAGCGTGCCACGTTGGCGATCGTACGCAAGCCGGTACGTAGCGGCATCATCGGTCTGCTGATGCTGATGGTCTTCACGAGCCTGGTGGCGCAGGTCGGAGTCTCGACGGCCCTGCGTACCATGTCCGACGGCATCGGCGCGGGCATGGGCATAGGGTTTACCGTCAGCGCCGGCGAGAATCCCATTAGCGCCGAGGAGGCGAGCCGGTTCTCGCGTATCCCCGGTGTGACGAAGACCGCCTATGCGACGAAGACCTTGGCGCAGGTGGATGGCGCGCGCCCGGTCATGCCCCGGCAGGGCCCCCGATTGGACTCCGATCTGGCCATGCAGGTCAGCGTGCTGGGCACCACCGATTCCTCATTGTCCGAGGAATTCCAGAGCGGCCTGTACCGCCTGGAGCAGGGCCGCCATATCTCGGGCGACGGCGACAATGTGCTGGTCCACCGCGACTTCGCGATGCAGAACGGCCTATCGGTCGGCTCGACATTCCGTCTCCGGCAGGAGGGGCGCAACGCCACGGTGCGTGTGGCCGGGATCTTCTCCGGCAACGTACAGGCCCAAAGCCCCCTGCCCTCGGACACTTCCGAGAACCTCATCTATTCGGGTAGGCGAGTAGCTTCCGCTCTGACCGGAAACGACCGGATCGACATGATCCGATGCCTGTCGGATAATCCGCAGGACCTGTCCGCGGCTATTGGACGGGCCAAGACCATGGCCGGCGGCAAGTACGACGTCACCGACGATTCGGCCCGGCTCTCCGGCGTCCTGCAATCCGTGCAGACGGTGCGTAATCTGGTGCGCATGGTGCTGCTGTCCGTCTGCCTCGCGGACGTACTGGTGCTGGCGATGGCGCTGGTCTTCTGGATTCGCTCACGCATCCATGAGATAGGCACGCTTCTGGCCCTCGGCATCGACAAGATGCGGATCGTCGCACAACTCGCCATCGAAACCGGACTCATGGCGGCGGTCGCCGCCCTGTGTTCGCTGGGCACCGGCGCCATGCTGTCGGGATACGTGTCTTCCCGACTGTTGCGCGATTCGGGCGTCGCGCCGTTGGAATCGTTGCACGTGGAGGCCTTGCCGCCTGAGCAGACGATGCTCATCCTGCTGCTCGGATGCGCGGTCATCGCCGTGGCTCTTGCCGTGTCATGCGCCGCCGTGCTGTCCAAATCCCCGAAATCCATTCTTTCCTCTATGCGTTAGGAGTCACCAATCATGTCTAACTGTCTGCAACTGGACCATGTCGATTACGCCTACGGCGCGGCGAAGATCCGTGTTCTTTCGGATGTCAGCGCGGATTTCGAATCCGGGAAGATGTATGCGATCACCGGCCCGTCCGGCGCCGGCAAGAGCACGCTGCTGTCGCTGCTGGCCGGCCTGGACGCCCCCTCCCGGGGAGTGGTCCGCTTCGAAGGGGAGGACATCGCCGCATCGGGCTATGCGAAGCACCGCCGGGAGCACGTGTCCCTGGTGTTCCAGGACCATAACCTGATCGACTACCTCACCCCCGAAGAGAACCTGCGGCTGGTCAGCGCCAAGGCCGATATGAAGATCCTCGAGGAACTGGGTTTGAGCCGTGAGGAATCCAAGCGCAACATCATGCACCTGTCGGGCGGCCAGCGTCAACGGGTGGCGGTCGGCCGCGCGCTGGTCGCCCCGGGCCGCGCGATCCTCGCGGACGAGCCGACGGGCAGCCTCGACCCGGAGATGACCGACGAGGTGATTCATCTGCTGCAGCACGCCGCCCATCAGCTCGGCAAATGCGTGATCGTGGTGACGCATTCCAAGCGCGTCGCCAACTCCGCCGATGTCGTGCTGCGTCTCAGGAGCAAGAAACTGACCCGGGCATGACCCACCTGGGCCGGGCGGCACCCCGGCGACGACCCGCATGGAATCATCGTCATAATGACGCCTGCGATCCCTGGACATGAGAAACCGCACCTCCGATCATCGAATCTGGATTACTCCAGTCCAACAATCGGGGTGCGGTTCAAAAGGCCCTTTTTTGTGTCGGATTACGAACCGCGCGTCTCACCGCTTGCCGTTGTAGATCTCGTTGTCGATCACATCGGCGAACACGCGATTGACGGCCGGGCGCACCACTTTCAGCGACGGTGTCAGGCACTTGTTCTCCTGCGTGAACTGCGTGTCCAGCACGGCGAACTTGCGTACGGATTCGGCGCGCGAGACCGTCGCATTCGCCTTGTCCACGTACTGCTGAATCTCCTCGCGCACCGCGGCGTTCGTGGCGAGCCGGTCGACCGGCGTCTCCGTGGACAGGCCGTGCGCGGGCAGCCACAATGCCAGCGACTCCGGATCGAGCGTCACCAACGCGCCGATGAACGGGCGCTGGTCGCCCACCACCACGCAGTGCTCCACGATCGGGCACTTGGCGATCTCTTCCTCCAGCGGAATGGGGGAGACGTTCTTGCCGCCGGCAGTAATAATAATGTCCTTGATGCGGCCGGTGATGACGATGTGGCCCTCATCATCGATCTCGGCCAAGTCGCCGGTCCTGAGCCAGCCGTCGGCGGTGAACGCCTCGGCCGTCTTCTCCGGCAGATTGTGGTAGCCGCGGAACACGTTCGGGCCCTTGACCTGCAGTTCGCCTTCGTCGGAAATGCGAATCGAGGAGCCGGGCGCGGGCTGGCCTACGGTGCCGATCACATTGTCGGTCACGCGTGTGGCGGCGAACGGGGCGGCGGTTTCGGTCATGCCATAACCCTGAATCATCGGCAGTCCGATGCCGTTGTAGAAATGCGCCAGATCGAGCGACAGTGGTGCGCCGCCGCAGGCCACGTACTTGATCTTCGGGCCCAGAGCACCGCGCACCGTGCGGTAGACGAGCGTTTCGTACTTGGCGCGCTCGGCGATTTCGGCAAACGTGTGCTGCTCGCCGGCCTGCTCCTTGCGGCTCCAGACGCGCGCGGCCTCGGCGGCCTTGACAAACAGGCGGCCCTTCCAGCCGGCACCGGCCTTGTGCGAGGCGGCGTTGTATACCTTCTCGAACACGCGCGGCACGCCCAGCAGGTAGGTCGGTTCAAACGAACGCAGGTCCGGCAGCAGGGTTTTGGTGTCCGGCAGATAACCGACCACGCCGTCATCGGAGGCGATGGAGGCGTACTGGATGAATCGCGCGAAGCAGTGGGCCAGCGGCAGGAAGAGCAGCAGGCGCGGATGGTCGTCAAGCACCACTTCATGCAACGCCTGCGAGGCGGAGATGGTGATGGACACGAAGTTCTTGTGGGTCAGTTCGGCACCCTTCGGGTTGCCGGTGGAGCCCGAAGTGTAGACGATGGTGGCCAGATCGTCGGCGCGCACGGTGGCCACGCGCTCGTTCAGTTCCTCGTCCGAAACAGCCACGCCCAGACCTTCGAGCGCGCCCAGCGCGTTGCCCTCGATCATGAGAATCTGCTTCAAGGCAGGACAGTGGTCCTTGACCGAGTCGAGCCGGTCGAAGCGCTCGCGGTTGTCGGCAAAGGCCAGCTTGACCGCCGAATCGTTCATGATGCGCTGGGCTTGCGGGGCGGAGTCGGTGTCGTAGATCGGCACGCTTACCGCGCCCACTGCGGCCAGTGCGAAATCGAGAATGCCCCATTCGAGACGGGTGGAGGAAAAGATGGTCACCGCGTCGCCCTTGGCGATGCCGAGCGCGATCAGGCCCTTGGCGGCTGAGACCACGCGCTCGTGGAATTCGCCGGTGGTGACGTTCTGCCAGCGGCCGGGGCCGATTTTCTTGGCGGCGATTACCGTGTCCGCGCCGGTGCGGGCAAGGCGATCGGTAAGTAGGGAGTAGATGGTCTGGTTGTCGCGGATTTCGATGGATTCGCCAGGCGTGGTGTAGTGGTCAAGCATAAGCGGGCCGTGTCCTTACGTGCGTTGCGTGATGGCTGTTGACAAAATCGAGCCATTCTGACAAGTTAGGTTACGCTGGCGTAAGGTTGCGCGCGTTGTGGGCAATGGAGAAGTTGTCTGTCTGGTTTTGTGGATTGTATACAACGCCGTGTCTAACCGGTTTGCTCTACGGTTATGACACCGTGTCCATTTCGGGAGCCATCGACTTCCTGCAGGACAAGTACGCGCTGAGCCCGGCCCTGCAGGGTCTGGTCATCAGCTCCATCATGATCGGCGGCGTGATCGGCGCCGGCTTCTCCGGCTTCCTGTCCGATAAGTACGGCCGCCGCCGAAGCACTGGTCGCCGCGCAAAAAGCAGCACTAGGCCGCGTTTGCTGCGTCTATTGGCGAATTGATCATATGGGTCGTCTGCGTGCAGACGACCCTTTTGCGTTCCGTCGGCTTCTGACACCGTAGAAACGTGCTTTCTCGGCTTCGAGGGGCTGATTTTGCCTTATCTGGAAGTCTACTTCCACTTCGAGGGGCTGATGCCCAAGTAGACACGGCCCTAAAACGGCGGAATGACGTTGACGTGTAGCCGTTTATACTTCCGATTACATGGATGAGGAGCCCCTCGAAGCGGAGATAGACTTCCGGCAAATGCGAAATCAGCCCCTTGAAACGGAAGTAGGCCTCCGGCAAACGCAAAAATGAGCCTCCTCGAAACGGATAAATGCACGTATTGGGTGTAGTGGATGCTTCAGCCCCTGATATCGAAGCATATTTTTTTGGTTGGCGCGTCTAGCATGCGCACTCCGCAATCGATAATTCTGTGGCCTCTCTCACTTTAAAAGTCTGGCGTGTGCGAGGGCGTTCGCTTAAGGTGAATGGGATTGCGCGGAATGTGGAGCGCAGGTACACATGACGAGGGCACACCGCAACAACACGGCAAGGGGAAGCGGACCATGTTCGACAAACGACTGTTCCAATTGGCGCCTGGCTTGAAAAAACTCATAGCTGGCAAAGTGGCCCTGATGTGGGTAGGTCTGCTTGCCAACATTGGTTTTATGCTGTCGCTGGTAATGCTGCTGAACAGCTTACTGACCGCTGTGGCACCGCCGCTGCTCCAATGCGGCGGCACTTCGCAAGGCGCGGCCTGCCCCGTGCCGTTGTCTGATCGGCACGGCGCGGATGTGCTGCCCATGGCTGGCGACGTCATGATTTACGTGCTGCTTGCGCTGGTCTGTATAGCGGTCCGTTACACGGCCACCACGCACGCCACCCGTCTCGGCACCGAAGCCGCCGAACGAGTCAAGCTCGCTTTGCGCTCCAAGCTGTACCGCAAAATGGTGGCACTCGGCCCGTCCTACAAAACCCGCATCAAGACCTCGGATGTGGTGCAATCCGCCGGCGAAGGTGTTGAACAGATTCAAAGCTTCTTTGAACTGTTCCTGCCGCAGCTCTTCTATGCGATTCTTGCGCCAATCACCTTGTTCGTGGCCATTGCGCCGATTAACGTGCCCGCCGCTGCCGTCATGCTGGTCTGCGCGCCGTTCATCATCATCGTGACCGGCATCGTCTCCATGACCGCCGCCCGCGCCTTCAAGAAGTACTGGGTGCGCTACACCGATATGGGCGCCGCGTTCCTCGACAATCTCCAAGGCCTTGAGACCCTGAAAAACTTCGACGCCGACGAGCGCGCCGCCATCGAGATGGACAAGAAAGCCGAAGGCTTCCGCGTCATGACCATGCGCGTGCTGCAGATCCAGCTGCGCTCGCTGACCGCCATGGACATAGTGGCCTACGGCGGTGCTGCGGCCGGCATCGGTGTGGCGTTATGGCAATACGCGCATATTGGCGATGCTTTTGCCAATGGTGCGTCCGGCTGGTCGCCAATCGCACTGGCCTCACATCTGCCTGGTGTGCTTGCCTACGCGGCATACGGCCTGCACTATCTCATCCCGTTCGGGGTGGGCTACCCGCTGTCTCTTACCGGTCTGCTGTTCATTGTGCTGCTGTCCGCCGAATTCTTTATTCCCATGCGTCAGCTTGGCTCGTTCTTCCACGTGGCGATGAACGGCATGACCTCCACCAAGCGCATCTTCGCTCTGCTGGACACCCCGGAGCCCGAGCATGGCACGGCGACCCTGCCGGCCAACGATTCCGATTCCGCTGACGACGGTCTGACGGTCCGCTTCGACCACGTCGGCTATTCCTATGATGATGCCGGGCACGGCGACTCCAAGTCCGCATCCGCAAAGACCGATAAGCAAGGTGAAACCAGCCCCAATTCCGCCGTCGCTCCTGCGCTCACCAACATCACCTTCGCCGCACGGCCCGGTCAGTTCACCGCCATTGTTGGCATCTCCGGTTCCGGCAAGTCCACGGCCGCCTCGCTGCTCGCCGGTACACTGGCCGGTTACCGAGGTTCGCTCACGCTGAACGGTGTCGAGGTATCCGATTTGTCAGGCGAAACACTGGCCGGAGCCGTCACTGTGATTGGTGCCAGCAGCCATCTGTTTGCGGGCGCATTGCGCGAGAATCTTCTGATGGCCTTGCCCGATGACGAGATTCCTGATTCGCCGGATTCCGTGGACTCCCGTCTGTGGTCCGCGCTCGAGCAGGCGCGCATTGCCGACTTCGTGCACGCACAGCCGAACGGACTGGGCATGCCGATTGAGTCCGATGCCGCCAACCTGTCCGGCGGCCAACGCCAGCGCATCGCCATCGCCCGCGCGCTCCTGCATGATTCGCCGGTATTTGTGTTCGATGAGGCGACCAGCAGCGTTGACATGGAATCCGAAGAGCTGATCCTGGATACAATTCGCGAATTGGCGCAATCCCGCGGCAAGACGGTTATTATGATCACCCATCGCATGGCCAACGCCGAACACGCTGATCAAGTGGTGGTGCTCGAACACGGCAAGTCGGTTGAGAGGGGCACCCATACCGAGCTGATGACGGCGGACGGCGTCTACGCCAAGCTGTTTACCACGCAGGCAGATATTGAGAACTTCGGAGAAGGCCATGCTCGGCGTGTGCTGCAGGTTGGTTCCCGCAAGCAGGAGCTGTCCGACGACAGTCGGACTGAGGGTGGCGCAGCGCGCGTAAGCGCAGAGGCGGGTATGACGGTTGACCGCCTGCAGTCAGCTTTGCCGACGGCTTCCGTTGGCGGGAGTGAGCAGGCCTCGGCTGAGACTCCGGCTGGTGTTGCAAATAGCGATTCGTCTTCCAAAATGAGCACATTCCAAGTGATCAGGCGACTGCTTAAGGAAGCCCGACCTCTGGCAGGACTGATGGCAGCGGCCTCCACCGCCGGCACCATCGGCCATCTTTCGGCCACTTTCCTGCCCGTGTTCGGCATTATCGCGGCATTTGCACTTACCGGTAATCCGGTGTGGGGCATGGGTGTTGCGCCCGCCGTCATCATGATGATTATCTGTGCTCTTCTGCGTGGCATCACCCGATACATTGAACAATATCTGAACCACAATGTGGCATTCCATCTGCTCGCACTCTTCCGTTCCAAGGCGTTCGCCGCGTTGCGCAGACTGGCGCCGGCCAAGCTCGCGGGCAAAGGTAAGGGCAACCTTATCGCCATGCTGACCACCGATGTGGAACTGCTTGAGATCTTCTTTGCCCACACCATCAGTCCGGTGGCCATCGCGGTAACCTCCACCATCATCTACACGATTGTGGCCGCCACCCTAAGCCCATGGATGGCGCTGGCGTTGATTGCCGCCCACCTGGTTATCGGCATCCTTGTGCCGCGATTCTTTGCCACCGGCGTACGTAACCTTGGCCCTGCCATCCGTGGCGCTGCCGGAGAACTCGACGATGTGATACTCGATGACATGCGCGGCCTGGACGAAATCATCCGATTTGGTCGCGGCGAGGAACGTGCGCAGGCCATCGAGGACCGTACCCATGCGTTGTGGAAGGATCACGCCAAACTCAGCAAGGTCAACGGCCGTTTCACCGGAATCAGCGGACTCTTGGTGGCTGTGCTCACAGCGGCTTCGGTCGCCGTGGCTATTGCCTGTGCCGGCGCGAACCCGCAGAGCATTCCGGCTCTGATTGCCGCCTTCGTGCTGTTCGCCGGCTCGTTCGGACCGACTTTGGCGCTCGCCGCCTTGCCCGCTAACCTGACTCAGACCTTCGCGTCCGCTAGCCGACTGTTCGGACTGATGGACGAGGTGCCCGCTGTGACCGAGAACGGCACTGTTGTGCCGCAGGAGTATATGGGCATGCGTCTTGATGACGTCACCTTTGCATATGCGGGGGAGCGCGAAGTCCTGTCCGACTTCTCGCTTGACGTGCCGCAGCATGGCGTGCTGGGTATCCAGGGGCCGTCCGGCCGAGGCAAGTCCACCATGCTCAAGCTGCTGCTGCGCTACTGGGATCCGCAGCGCGGTCAGGTGACGTTGTCCGGCACGCCGTTGCCCGAGGTCGATGTGCATGCTCGCCGACGTATTCAGGCCATGATGAGCCAGGAAACCCACCTGTTTGATGGCTCTATCCGAGACAATCTGCTGATTGCTTTGCCTGAGTCCGAGGTTGAAGCTGCAAATGTTGCAGGCAATGGGGAAGTGGGTGCCAAGACCGTTGATTCCCGACAGCAGCGGTTGGCGGCGCAATCGGCAGAGGGCGATGCCGTTCAGGTGGCAGCATCTGACGGTCTCGACGCTCGTTTGCGTCAGGCTCTCGCCAAGGCCTCCGTGCTTGATCTCATTGATTCCCTGCCCGATGGCCTTGATACTCAGGTAGGCGAGTTGGGCGACCGTCTATCCGAAGGTGAACGCCAGCGTATCGGTTTGGCTCGTGTGTTCCTGCGCAATGCTGATCTGGTGCTTTTCGACGAGCCGACCAGCCGTTTGGATGCTTTGAACGAGGCTATTATTCTACGTTCCATTCACGCTATGGCCGTGGGTGAGCAGCATGCAGACAAGGAGCGCGGCGCGGCTGTGGTGCTGGTCTCCCACCGCGAATCCGCCATGCGCATTGCTGATGCGGTACTCAATCTGTAACTGCCTGTAACTACGCGGGAATTACATCGCATTGCGTTACGTTACCGCGTTGCACTGCGGTTCCTCGCGGGTGGCGGCGATGCCATCTCCGGTCGTCATTGCGTTGCTGCGTTTGTGTTGCGATATGTGATGCGGCAACGCAGCAATGCGGCAATGCAATGTGATGTGGCAACGTGGCAACGTAGCGATGCAATAACGCGACAACGTGACAACGTAGCGATGCAATAACGCGGCAACATGGCAACATGGCAATGCAGTAACGCAACGCAGCATTCACGCCTTGATCAAAGTGCCGATGATGAGCGCCTTCTGCAGCCCTGGGCGGAACAGGTCGTGAAATTCATGCGACATTTCGGTTTCGAGTTTGACCGATGCATGGATGTCGTCAGTGCGAAGGCGTGCCTGTTCGGTGCCGATGATGTGCTCGAGCACCGCGAATCCCTCTTCGGTTTTGCCGGCTTGAATGAGGAATCGTGGGCTTTCCGGTGCTCGCACCATGGAGAGCAGGAACGCGGCGGCCGGAATCGCACCCAGCCTCAGCATCCAACGCCAACCGGCGTTGACATCCCAGCTTCTGGAACCGTAGGAGGCGATGATGTAGTTGATGACATTGGTCAGGAAGATGCCGCATACCGCGAGGAGCTGATAGGAAAAGGCAAGCAGACCGCGGATATTGACCGGCGCTTAAGGCCAGACCGAACGTATATTTGCCCGATCCGTGAGTACGTATGGTTGTTCCCAAGGGATTGCGCTGCTTGGAAGCAGCTTGAAACAGGCCCGCCATGTGCTTTTCCTCTCAATACAGCTATGGGGGGTGCCTGTTCATACTAGTCAGATTCTTGTCATATGGCGTTGAATATCTACAAATGTGGGCACTGGTGAGGCGGCTGAGTGGTGGAATCGCGCCGTGGTGTGTGGGTGTTGGGGACTCACGAGCATGCTGCGCGTTATTTGGTGGTGTGCTGAGAGTCGGGACCTACTCACGTTGGGGGAGGGGATGAAGAGCCTCTGAGACAAGTCGCTGTTCGACTGGAGATTTGCTCACGTGGAAAGCATGGAAAAGGCGAAAAAAATCAGGCGTGTCGGGTGATTTGACAAATTGGTACACAGGTGTATCATCTTAGGTATTGGTACACGGGTGTACCAAAGAAAACACCCCAAGGAAAGGTGGCCAGAGGAGACTTCGCAAGCGGCCAAACGAATTGAAATCCAACGCAGCAGTCGATTCGTTTTTGGCAATCGGAAGGCAGTCGTCAACAATCGGAAGGCAGCCAAAGACAGCCGGAAGATAACCGAGAAGTAACCGGACGAAAACCGGAAGCCAGTCGGAAGAAAGCCAACCACCCGCAAGTCAACTCCAATGGTCCAGAAGGAGATAACATGCGCAACACCAAGAAGGTCATCGCGGCAACGGCAGCCGTGGCCACGCTCGTCGGTCTCGCCGCCTGCGGCAGCAGCAACGACAACGGCGCCAACAAGGGTGACGCTGACAAGGCCGAACTCGTGTTCTGGGGCTGGGATTCCGGCAACTCGATGAAGGAAATCCTCGCTGACTTCGAGAAGGCCAACCCCGGCATCACCGTCAAGTTCAACAACACCGGCACCGCCGAGAAGACCTCCACCGCGCTCTCCAACGCCATCGCCGCAGGCAACGGCGCCCCTGACGTCGTGATGCTCGAAGATCCGACCGTCACCCAGTTCGCCGTCACCGATGGCCTCGTGGACCTGAGCGAATTCGGCGCCGACAAACTCGCCGACGACTTCGCCGCCGGCCCGTGGAACAAGCTCCAGTACAACAACAAGCCGTACGCTCTGCCGATTGATTCCGGCCCCGAAATGTTCTTCTACAACAAGGCAGTGTTCGACAAGGCCGGCGTGGACGGCGAGTCCATCAAGACCTGGAACGACTACTACGAGGCCGCCAAGAAGATCCGTGCCACCGGCTCCTACATCACCAATCTGGCCGGTACCTCCAACGACTATCAGCCGTTCACCGCCCAGATCTGGCAGGCCGGTGCCCAGCCGTGGAAGGTCGATGGCGAGAACATCACCATCAACATGACCAAGGACGAGGGCATGCAGCGCTATATCCAATTCGTCCAGAAGCTCATCGACGAAGACCTCGTGGACGCCAAGACCCCGAACTGGTCCGACGATTGGAACCGCGAGCTCAACGATGGCACCCTCGCCTCCCTGACCATCGGCGCTTGGATGCCGATCAACCTCATGACCGGCGCCCCCGATCAGGCCGGCAACTGGCGCGTCGCCCAGCTGCCGCAGTGGGAGGAAGGCAAGGAAGTCTCCGCCGAAGACGGTGGCTCTGCACTTGCCGTCACCTCGCAGTCCAAGAACCAGGCCGCTGCCTACAAGCTCGTTGAGTACATGACTCATGGCGAGGGCGCTCAGACCATGGCCGACACCGGTACCTTCCCGTCCCTGAAGAAGATCCTCCGGTCCGACTCCTTCACCGACCCGACCACCGAGTCCAACAAGAAGACCAACGACTACTTCGGCGGTCAGAACGTCAACGAAGTCCTTTCCGCCGCGGCTCAGCGCCCGACCGAGAAGTTCCAGTACCTGCCGTACAACCCGTACGCCCAGACCGCTTACGGCGACGAAGTCTCCAAGGCCTACTCCGGCGACATCACCCTGGAGAAGGCGCTTGAAAACTATGCCAACAAGCTCGCCGAGCAAGGCAAGCAGCAGGGCTACAACGTCACCGTCAAGTGACGCAACCGATCTATTGCCGGTACATCCGGCACTGACCAACAATCAAAACCTGCGGCTAGGCCACTCTCCTTCCGCCTAGCCGCCCGATCTCCCAAAGCGGGGATGCTCCCCAGTGTCCCCGCTTTCCCGTGCCCTCGCCTGACGTGACCGCTCCAATCGAGCGACCCCCTGGTAGCGGGCGCAGCACAGCAATCCGTATTCCAAGAAAGCAATCGATTATGTCCGATCAAACAATGGCCGCAGCCCCGCAGCCAACGGTGGGAATCCTGCCTGAGGAGGCGGATCTGCACACGGCCGAGGCCCGCGTCAACAAGCACAAGGCCGACTGGCGCGGCTGGAAGTTCATGTGGCCGTTCGCCGTGGTGTTCGTCTTCGTGTTCATCATCCCAATTGTGTACGCCATTTACATCTCCTTCTTCAAGAAGCAGATGGTCGGCGGCACCAAGTTCGTCGGCTTCGAGAACTACGCCCGACTGATTCAGGATCCGCAGTTCTGGAGCTCGGTGGGCCGCGTCACTATCTTCACCGTATTCCAGGTGCCGATCATGCTGTTTCTGGCCGCAGCCATGGCCCTCGCTTTGGATTCGATGAAGCTGCATGGCACCAAGTTCTTCCGCATCTCCACATTCCTGCCCTATGCGGTGCCCGCAGTGGTCTCCACCATGATTTGGGGTTTCGTGTATGGCGCCAAATACGGTCTGGTCGGCTCCCTCAACGACTTCCTCGGCACCAACATCGATGTGCTCAACCCCGACGTGCTGCTTGCATCCATCGCGAACATCAACACGTGGGAATATGCCGGCTACAACATGCTGATTTTTTACAGCTCCCTAAGCACCATTCCACACAGCTTGTATGAGGCCGCCTCCATCGACGGCGCTTCGGAGTGGCAGATTGTTAAGAAGATCAAGCTGCCGGAGCTGAAGGGCTCGCTGGCCATCACGGTGATCTTCTCGATCATCGGCAGCTTCCAGCTGTTCAACGAGCCGAGCATTTTGCAGAACATGGTTCCGGGCAACGCGATCACCACGTACTACACGCCGAACATGTACGCCTACAACCTGAGCTTCACCGGCAATCAGAGCAACTATGCCGCAGCTCTGGCCATCGTGATGGCCATCATCACCATGGCCATTGCGTATGTCGTCCAGCTTAAGAGTATGAAGGAGCAGATGAAGTAATTATGAGCACTGCAACCATGACTTCAACAACAACCATGACCCTGGCCGATCTCAAGGCTCAGGAAAAGGCCGCCAAGAAGGCCGAGAAGGAGCGTCAGAAGCGCATCGACGCCGACGAGAAGGCCGAGCGCAAGCGCGCCGCCAAAACCGGTTTCTCCAACCCGGCGAACCCGACCCGCTCGATGGCCCTGACCATCGTGTGCGCGATTTTCGCGGTCTACTGCCTCTTCCCGTTTGTCTACCTGATGATTAACGCCACCAAGACCCAGTCCGACTTCACTTCGACGTTCGGCCTCGGTTTCGGCAAAACGTTCGCCCTGTTCGACAACATCGCCACGGTGTTCACCTATCAGGACGGTATCTTCGGCCGCTGGTTCGTCAACACGATTCTGTATGTGGTGGTCGGCGCCGGCGGTGCCACCTTGCTGGCCATCATGGGCGGCTATGCGCTGGCCAAGTTCCGCTTCCCCGGCCGTAAGCTGTGCTTCGTGATCATCATCGGCGCCATTTCGGTGCCGGGTATCGCGCTGGCCGTGCCGCAGTTCCTGCTGTTCGCCAAGATGGGCCTCACGAACACCCCGTGGTCGATGATTATCCCGAGTTTGGTATCCACGTTCGGTCTGTATCTGATGTGGATCTTCTCCGATCAGGCCGTGCCGGATGAGCTGCTTGAAGCCGCGCGCGTGGATGGTGCCGGCGAGTTCCGCACCTTCTTCCAGATTTCCCTGCCGCTGTTGGCACCCGGCATCGTGACCACTGCATTGTTCGCCATTGTAGCGACGTGGAACAACTACTTCCTGCCGTTGATCATGTTGAAGGATTCCAACTGGTACCCGTTGACGATCGGTCTGAACCAGTGGAAGGACCAGGCTTCAACCGCAGGCGGTCAAGCTATCCAAAACCTCGTGATTACCGGTTCGCTGATCACGATCATCCCTCTGGTGATTGCGTTCCTGTGCCTACAGAAGTACTGGCAGTCAGGCCTCGCCGCAGGTGCCGTCAAGGAGTAACCTCTGGCTCCCTCTGACGGGAGCTGGCCGCGGAGCGGACTGAGGGTGGTCATATGGGGATTCGACTGGCGACCACCCCCCCCCAGTCAGCTTCGCTGACAGCCCCGCCAGCGGGGGCGGCCTCTCTGGTGTTCACAACCTGCAAGCACAGCACTTCCCGCAAACCGATACAATAAAGGATTTGATTAATATGACTACTCATAGAGCATTTAGGTGGCCGTCCCTGCTGACTGAATCCGGTCGTGGCATCGCGTTCGGCGGCGACTACAATCCGGACCAGTGGCCCGAGGAGACACTGGACGAGGACATTCGCCTGATGGTCCAAGCCGGCGTCAACACCGTGGCCCTCGCCATCTTCAGCTGGGACAAGATCGAACCGCGCGAGGGCGAGTTCACGTTCGAGTGGCTTGACCACGTGATCGACAAGCTCGGCGCGGCGAGCATCGCCGTGGACCTGGCATCGGCCACTGCCACGGCCCCGTTGTGGCTGTACGAGCGTCATCCTGAGGTGCTGCCAATCGATCGGTACGGCCATGTGGTCAATGCGGGCTCACGCCAGTCGTGGCAGCCCACAAGCCCGGTGCTCAAGGAATACGCGCTGCGCCTGTGCCGCAAACTTGCCGAACACTACAAGGACAATCCATACGTGACGGCCTGGCACATGGGCAACGAATACGGCTGGAACAACCGCTACGACTACTCCGACAACGCCGTGGCCGCGTTCCGCACGTGGTGCGAGGCCAAATACGGGACCGTCGACGCGTTGAACGAAGCGTGGGGCACGGCCTTCTGGTCCCAGCACGTGAACAGCTTCGACGAGGTGTTGCTGCCTCGCCACATGGGCGGCGACAGCATGGTCAACCCGCCCCAGCAGTTGGATTACGAGCGGTTCGGCAACGACATGCTGCTCGACTTCTACAAGGCCGAACGCGACGCCATCGAAGAAATCTGCCCCGGCAAGCCGTTCACCACGAACTTCATGGTCTCCACCGACCAATGCACCATGGACTACGCGCAATGGGCAAACGAAGTGGACTTCGTGTCCAACGATCACTACTTCCATGAGGGCGAATCCCATCTGGACGAACTCGCCTGCTCGGACGCGCTCATGGACTCGCTCGCGCTCGGCAAGCCGTGGTACGTGATGGAGCACTCCACCTCCGCCGTCCAATGGAAGCCGCTTAACACGCGCAAGCGCGCCGGCGAGCTCATGCGCGACTCCTTGGCCCACGTGGCCATGGGTGCCGACGCCATCAACTTCTTCCAATGGAGACAATCCGCATCGGGTGCCGAGGCGTTCCACTCCGCGATGGTGCCCCACGCGGGCTCCGATACGAAACTGTTTCGAGGAGTGTGCGAACTCGGCGCCGCGCTGAAGACGCTGTCCGACGCGGGTATGCAAGACACGGAACTGAAGCGCGCGGACACGGCGATTCTGTTTAGTGCGGAATCCGAATGGGCCACTCGCTCCGAGACCCTGCCCAGCATGAAACTCAATCACTGGCATGACGTACGCGACTGGTATCGCGGATATCTCGATGCCGGAGCGCGCGCGGACGTGGTCCCGCTCGCCTACGATTGGAGCGGCTACCAGACTATCGTGCTGCCCACCGTGATCGCCCTGTCCGACGAGGATACCCGTCGCATCGCGGACTTTGCCGAAAACGGCGGTACGGTCATCGTCGGCTATGCCACCGGCCTGATCGACGAACACTTCCACATCGGTCTCGGCGGATACCCCGGCGCCGGCAACGGACTTCTGCGCGACATGCTCGGCATCCGCTCCGAAGAATTCAACATCCTCGGAGAAGAAGCCGAAGACGAACCGGCCGAAATCGGTTTGTCGAATGGACTCACGACACGTCTGTGGCAGAATGACGTGACCTCGGTCGCTCCAGACACTCGCGTGCTTGCCACGTACGTGGGTACAGCCGCTGCTGACTGGGAGCTCGACGGCGTCCCCGCCATCACCAGTCACCCCCACGGCCAAGGCGCCGCCATCTACGTGGGCTGCGATCTTGGCCGCCACGACATCACCCACTTGCTCAAGGAACTCAACACAACAGCCCCCTCCGACGAAAGGGCTCCCGACCAAAGGCCGGGTGGGGGAGAGATCAACGCCGCAACTACGACCGCAGCAGCCACGACTCATGACCCCCGCATCCTGCACACCATCCGCCAATCCTCAGACGGTACCATCCGCTTCGATTTCTATCTGAACCGTTCGAAGCAGCCCGTTGCCGTCAACGGTGTGGAAGGTGATCCCATCATCGCCCACCGTTGCGAGACTGACGCCGTTGGATATACGCTGAACCGCAACGCCATTCTTATCGCTAAAACGTCCTGCTAAACCGCGCTAGAATGGCAATGTTGTCCGGATAGAGGAGTGTGGCATGAGCGACGAGAAAACAGCCAAGCGTCGAGTGACGCTATGCGATGTCGCTCAGGCCGCCGGTGTATCGCTCAAAACTGCGTCGAACGTGATCAATGGCTCCGGGCGTATGACCGATGAAACCCGTGCAAAGGTTGAAACAGTCATTAAGGACCTCGGCTACCGAGTCAACGTGGCCGCCCGTAACCTCAACCGCGATCACACCGGTTTCATCACCCTTGCCGTGCCTTCGCTGATTCCGCCATATCTGGCCGAGTTGGCCAACCGCACCATCGAGGCCGCCCGTCAGCGCGACTACTCCGCATACGTCACCACGTATGCAGAGGGCTCGGCCAAAGGAGCGCGTGACCTGCTCAAGAACTTCAACTCCACCGTGTCAGACGGCATGATTCTCTCCATGAGCGAGGTGGAGGATATTTCGCCCGAAGACCTGAAGGTCGATTTCCCGCTGGTTATTGTCGGTGCCCGAACCACATGGGGTGTTGCCGACCACGTGACTCCGGACGATGTTGCCGCCGCAGCAACAGCGGCAGGCTACCTATACGATCGAGGTTCTTCTCGCCTCGCTGTAGTGGGCGCACGAGACGACTATGACGCGGCCGCTTTGTTGCAGGCTGTGGAAGGCAACGCACAACTGCGTTTGCGTGGTGTCATTGAAGAAATGCGCCGCCGTGGGCTTGAGCTGGATCCTCATCTGATTGGCAACACCGATCAGGATTGGACCATCGGCGCTGGCGCTCGCGTGACTCAGCGACTGATTGATTCCGGCGTGCCATTCGACGGTGTGATCGCACTGAACGATCAGTTGGCCATCGGCGCATTGACCGCTCTGCGCACCGCTGGTTATGAGGTGCCCGCGCAGGTGCAGGTCATCGGCTTCGACAACAACGAGGAAGCCCCCTACCTGCAGATTCCGCTGACCACCATGGATTCCCGCCTTGACTGGACAGCTCCCACGGCAGTGAATCGCATCCTCGGACGCATCGACGGCAGCATCACCAAGCCCGAACTGCTCACCACCGAATCCCAAGTCATCGCCCGCGCCTCCACACGCTGAACGACATTGCTGTAATGCTGGTGTTGCTGTACTGGGCCGTACGAGGCGTTGATACACCGGTTGACCAACACGGCATAAAGTGCTAAGGTGACGATTGCGTGGTATACAGCTGTACCGCGTGGCGCATAAGGAAAGGAAGCGCCAAGCATCACTGGGCGTTCGTTCTGAGCGTTCACCATTCAAAGGAGAAAAAGCATGCGCCGAAATACCGTGCTTACTCGCATTATGGCATCCGGCGTGGCCGCCATAATGCTCTGCGCAGGAGGCACGTTCACTGTAAACGCCGCCGAAGAAGAACCAGTTAAAGCCGACGTCTCGGTCAAGGCCATCCAAGGCTTAAGCGATGATTTCATCGGCGGTATGGACGTCTCATCCATGCTCTCGCTGGAAGAAAGCGGCGTCACGTTCAAGAACGCCAATGGCGAGGTCGAGGATTTGTTCACGTTGCTCAAGGAATCCGGCGTGAACTATGTGCGTCTGCGTGTGTGGAACGATCCGTTCACCGCAGACGGCCAAGGATATGGCGGCGGCAACGTCAACGCCGATCGCGCACTGACCATGGCCAAGCGAGCCACGGCAGCAGGGCTGAAAGTGCTGGTCGACTTCCATTACTCCGATTTCTGGGCCGACCCCAGCAAGCAGCAGGTGCCCAAGGCGTGGAAATCCTTTGAAGGCGACGCGGACAAAACCGCCGACACCGTATACGACTACACCAAGCAGACTCTGACCACGTTCAAACAAGCCGGCGTGGACGTCGGCATGGTGCAGGTCGGCAACGAAACCACTGCGAAAATCGCCGGCATCTCCGGCTGGGACGGCATGTCCAAAGTATTCTCCGCAGGTTCCAAAGCCATACGCGAAGTGCTCCCCGAAGCCAAGGTCGTCATTCATTTCACCAACCCGGAGAAAGCCGGCACCTACGCCACTTACGCCAAACAGTTGAGCAACCACAATGTGGATTACGATGTGTTCGCCAGCTCCTACTACCCGTTCTGGCATGGCACCACCGAAAACCTCACCAGCGTGCTCAAGAACGTGGCCTCCACTTATAAGAAAGATGTGATGGTGGCGGAAACGTCGTGGGCATACACCTTGGATGATGGCGACGACGATTCCAACACAGTGCCCAGTAAAGTAACCGCCGATAACCTCAAGAAATACGACATCAGCCCGCAAGGCCAGGCCGATGAGATTCGCGCGGTCGCCGAGGCCGTGAACAATATCGGCGACAATGATGGCGATGGCGAAAACGACGGCCTGGGTGTGTTCTACTGGGAGCCCGCATGGGTGCCCGTGGGCACCGGCGGCAAGGATAACGCCGAACTGGTGGATACGTGGAACAAGTACGGTGGCGGCTGGGCCACTGAAGCGGCCGGCGAATACGAACCCAATGACGCCGGCCTGTACTGGGGCGGCTCAGGTGTCGATAACCAAGCTTTGTTCGATTTCGATGGCAAGGCGCTCGCCTCTCTGCCGACGTTCAAGTACATTCACACCGGTGCCGTCACCGATCATGTGTTCACCAAGATAGATCCAGTGGAGATTACCGCGACTGACTCGGATTCCATCGACGCGATCAAAGCGCAATTGCCGAGTGAGGTGGCCGCACACTATCAGGATGGGGTGGACGAGACCGAAACCGTGACCTGGCAATCCGCTGCGCTTGACTGGATTCGTGGCGCAGGCACATACACCATCACCGGCACCACCAACGCTGGCCACGACGTGACCGTCACCGTCACCGTCACCGCCACTCCCGCCAAGGATTACGTAACGGACGGCAGCTTCGAGAACGCTGAGAACGATAAGAACTGGACCATTGCCGGCACCGGTGCGTCCATCACCGAAGACAGTGGCAACGCCGCCGACGGCAAGCGCGCGCTGAAGTTTTGGGCATCCGATGCCTACAGTTTCTCCGCCACGCAGACCATCACCGGACTCGAGCCTGGCGAATACGTGCTGACCGCCATGAGCCAAGGCGCGGCAGCGGACAACGCCGCTATTGCCGATGGTGTGGCCCTCTCCGCCACAACGGGTGGCAAGACCACGTCCGATGCGCTGGAACTCAACGGTTGGGTTAAGTTCGATACCGCCACCGTGCCTGTCACCGTGGGTGCTGATGGCACAGCGACCATCACCATCACGGGCAACCTGCCTGCCGACGCATGGGGCAATGTGGACAAGGTCTCACTCGTCAAAAAGACCGAAACTCCGGTGAAGCCATCCACGGAGAACCTGGACAAGGCCGTGGCCGAAGCCGGGAAAATCAATCGCGATGAGTACACCAACGAGTCGCTCGCCAAACTCGATCAGGCGCTTGCCGCCGCTGACGTGCTGCTTGCCGGCAGCACCTACACCGAGCAGGACGTGAACGATGTGATCAAGCTTGTTGCCGATGCCATTGCCGGCCTCGCCCAAAAGGAGGTCTCCAGCCTGACCGTCACGCCAAGCAAAACCATCTATCAGGTGGGCGATGCCATCGATGCCGACCATGATCTCAAGGTCGTGGGCAACTATTCCGCAGGCATGGGCAACGTGACGCTTTCCGCCGACCAGTTCACGCTCGATTACGATTTCTCCGCTCCCGCTGATGCGGCGAAGGTTACCGTAACGCTCAAGTCGAATCCGAATGTCACCGAAACCTATACGGTTGCGGTTACCGCTCGGGCCGAAGGTGGTTCCGGCAACGGCTCGGACGGTGCGGGTAATGGCGGGGCTACTATCAATCCCGATACGGGCGAGGGCGATAAGACCAACGGTGCGAATGGCGACAAGATCACTGGTGTGCTGAGCAATACCGGTAGCGCGGTGACTGCCGTGGGTCTTGCGGTTGTCGTTCTCGGCGTGGCCGGCGGGGTCTCGCTTGCTTTGCGTCGTAAGCGCTCCTGATAGAGACTGATGCGGCATTATGATGCGGTTGCCGGCAGCCGGCAACCGGCTGCCAGATGCCATCTGTCGGCTGTCGTTTATCGGTTGTCGGCTGTCAGATGCGTCTGTCTCGGCGCAGCGATGCGATTCTGTCCCGGTTCGTGCATCAATCGTTTGATGTGGGTACCAGGACAGAAATCACTGTCCTGGTTTGCGAAAACGGGTGTTTTTCGCGTACCGGGACAATTCCCGTTGCCCCGGTTTGCACGTCAATCGTTCTACGTGAGAACCGGGACAGTATGTTGATTTCGGGATTGGCTGTATTCCGCCGATTCTGTTTGTCGGGGTATGTGGACTTTGGGGATTGTCTTGTCCTGGTTCTCGAAAATGGCCCGAAATTGCGTACCGGGACAACGATTTCTGCCCCGGTGCAAACGTCAATCGATTGACGCCTGTACCGGGGCAAATTCGCGCCCGGGAACAATAGGGCGAGGGCCGGTCGCAGGAGTAGAGCGTGATGTTGTCATGATTGCGCCCGGCTCTCCCACACGGAAGGCCGGGCGCAATCATGCCGTTTGGTTGCAGCACCCGCACATCGCCTGCATAACCGTGTACAGTGGCGTGTAGTTGCAGTACATGAAGGAGCATCACAAGCCATGACCAACGGACACATCAACCCCGCCAACGTGCCGGACATCGCCTTGAAAGACGGTCATTCCATTCCGCAAGTCGGTCTCGGCGTGCTACGTATCGACGACGAGGGCGTGGTCCCCGTCGTCGAATCCGCGTTGGAAGCCGGCTACCGCCATATCGATGGTGCGGCCGGCTACAACAACGAGGCCGGCGTGGGCCGCGCGCTCGCCGCTTCCGGATACAACAAGGGCACCAAGCGCGAGACCCTGTGGGTCACCACCAAGCTGCGCGACTCCCAGCAGGGCTACGATTCCGCGCTCAAAGCTTTCGACAACTCGCTGAAACTCCTCCAGCTCGATTACGTGGACATGTACATGATCCATTGGCCCACGCCGTTCGACTGGCGCAGCACCGACACTTGGAAGGCGTTCGTCAAGCTGCGCGACGAAGGCATGGCACGCACGCTCGGCGTATGCAACTTCATGCCCGCCGATCTGAAGCGTCTGCACGAGGAGACCGGCGCATGGCCGGCCGTCAATCAGATTGAGCTGCACCCCACGTGGCAGCAGCGCGAAGTGGTGGCGTTCTGCAAGGAGCACGGCATCGCCGTGGAGGCCTACTCGCCGATGGCGCGTGGCGCCGACCTCAACGCCGGCGACGGCACCATCGAGAAGATCGCCGCCGCCCATGAGGTCAGCCCGGCCCAGGTGATTCTGCGTTGGCACATCGAAAACGGCACGATCATCATCCCCAAGTCCGTGCATGCTGACCGCCAGAAGGAGAATCTCAACCTGTTCGGCTTCGCCCTGACCGCCGATGAACACGCTGCCATCGACGCCCTCGACGGCCCCACCCGCGCCGGCCACGACCCCCTCACCTTCACCTATGCGTGATTGATGGCACGTCGTAACGCCCACTTCCGCCGTCGTTTCAACGCTTCTGGTCCGCTGGAGCGCGTGCTGATTCTCATCGTTCTCGCCGCAGCAATCGGCGTGACCATCGGCCTGCTACTGCCGCAGGTCAGCTCCGACGCGGCCAAAATCACAGGTGGCTACACTGCCACCGGTTCAGCCGCCGACACTTTGAACGCGCTCGCCGTAGACGACAACCAAAGCTCCTCCGGCTACGACCGCGATTCCTTCGGTTTCCGCACCACCGACGTCGACGGCAATGGCTGCGACGTACGCGACGACGTGCTCGCCCGTGATCTCACGGACATCACCTACAAATACGCCGGTTCCTGTGTGGTCGAGTCCGGCACACTGGCCGATCCGTACACCGCTCAGACCATCCATTTTGTACGTGGCCGCGCCACCAGCGCCAAAGTGCAGATCGACCATGTGGTGGCCCTTGAAAACGCTTGGCAATCCGGTGCGCGCGACTGGTCCACTGCCAAACGCCATGAATTCGGCAATGACCCCTACAACCTGCTGGCCGTCGACGGCCCGGCCAATCAGGAGAAGGGGTCGGCTTCCGCCGCCTACTGGCTACCCACCAACGCCGACTACCGTTGCGACTACGTGGCCCGCCAGATTGGCGTCAAAGACAAGTACCAGCTCACCGTCACCTCCCAAGAAAAGGACGCCATGCTCGCCGTCCTCCACACCTGCCCGGGCCAGGCCGTGCCCGCAGACGAATAGGGGCTACCGCTCAGGATTGTTGAGCATAGGTGCCTGCCCCTCGTCATAAGCGCGCAGGAGCCGTCGGAGCAAAAATGTGGTGAAGTATGGTGCGGTGAACACGTGTTCGCTACTACCGATATTGCCTGCGGATAGTTTCACGCCGAACTGAATTTCCGGATAAGAATCCGAAGCGATTAGCGTCCGCATGGATTTGGCGGTGCCTTTTTTCGATTTCACCTCCACCGGCACCAGCCATTCGCGCGTGCGGACGAAGAAATCCTGTTCCAGTGTGGAATCCTCTTTTTTGTAGTAGTACAGGTCATAGCCGGATTTCCGTAGCGCTTCAGAGACGATGCTCTCGTACATAGCACCCTTATAGACACCAAGATTACGATTGGCCCGCAGATCATCACTGGCCTCGTCGTCAAGCATCGCTACGAACAGACCGGTATCGCCGAAATATATCTTGAACTTGTTTTCGTCATAATTGCCTTTCAACGGCAGTTCAGGATAGGACATACATCGGCAGATATTCACCATTCCCGAGGTTTCAAGCCATTCCACGCATCCTCGATAGTCTTTGAAACGCGCTCCGCTGGCAACCTTGCTGATTTGGAACTTCTTGTTTTCCTTGGCGAGTTGCACGGGAATATGGTTGAACACGTTGAGAATTCGTGCCTGATCGAGTCCTTGCGCGTATTTGCGGATATCCTCCTGGTAGTCCAAAATAAGCTGGCGCTGCAATTGCAGTGTTCCCTCGAACGTGCCAGTGCGTATATGGGAGGCGACAACCGCAGGCATGCCGCCAAGCACGCAGTAATCCATAAATGCCGTGGAGAAGACGTTCATTTCCACTTCAGAGAATGGCGTAGCATCACACAGGTGGGTGAACATGCTTTCGATGACGGCCTCATCGTATCCGCGAGCCCACAGAAATTCCTCGAAGTCCAACGATCGCATTTCGTAGTCGGTCTTATATCCCACGCTATTGCTTTCGATTTGCTTATAGCTGATGCCCAGCATTGAACCGCTGCAAATCACATCATATTTGCCGTCGATTTTAAAGAACTTCAGTGCAGTGACGATATCAGGATGGGCCTGGATTTCGTCGAAAAAGATGAGCGTATCGCCCGGAATGAACTTTTTAGCTGGGTCGATCAGGGAAATATTGCGGACGATGGTATTCGCGCCATAACCGTCCGCAGTGATTGCACGATATTTCGGTTCCTCAACGAAGTTGATTTCCACTACCGAACGGTAGTTGTGTGCGGCAAAGTAATCGATAGTCTCTGTCTTGCCTACTTGACGAGGGCCCTTGATGATTAGCGGGGAGCGATTCGGGTCGGATTTCCATGCATTGAGATAGGCATCGGCTTTGCGTTTGAGATACATGAGGAGCCCCTTTCCGAATTACTGCTATATCAATGATTTTACACTTTCATGAGCGAGTTTTCTACCGTCTGGCACATTTCATGAGCGAGTTTTCGGCGGTTTTTCACATTTCATGAGCGAGATGGCGGGAAATGCCAGCTGCCAGTCCGCCGGTCATCCATCAATCGTCCGCAGATTGTCCGTCTGTTGACTCGGGAAACAGGCCTGCGCTATAACTGTGCGCGGTATGAAGGGAACTGGTACAAACGATATGGCAGTAACACACACCGAAGCAGATGCCACTGCGGCAACCGCTATGACGAACGCTGTGGCAGACATCGAACAGGAAACACCGGAAATCGGGAAGGAACGCCAGCTTGCCGGAGTCGGAACCGGGGCCGGAGCAGGGACGAACAACAATAAGAAGCCGCATGACCATGCGCTGGCCAGCATCCTTGGCCCCGCGTTCGTGGCGGCCGTGGCCTACGTCGATCCTGGTAATGTGGCGGCCAACATCACCTCCGGCGCGCGATACGGCTACCTGTTGGTGTGGGTGCTGGTGCTCGCCAACGCCATGAGCGTGCTCATCCAGTATCAGTCCGCAAAACTCGGCATCGTGACCAACAAATCCCTGCCGGAACTGCTGGGTGAGCGTATGAGCGATGCTGGCCGCTTCATGTTCTTCATGCAGGCCGAGGTCATCGCCATCGCCACCGATCTGGCCGAGGTGATCGGCGGCGCCATCGCCCTGAACCTGCTGTTCGGATTGCCGCTGTTCATCGGCGGTCTGGTGATCGGCGCAATCTCTACGGTGATGCTGTGGTTCCAAGGTGGCAAGACGCAAACCACGTTCGAGCGCATCATCATCGTGATGCTGCTGATTATCACATTCGGCTTCATCGCAGGCCTGTTCGTGGACCCGCCGAGCCCCGGCGAAGTGGTCAAGGGCATGATTCCACGCTTCCAGGGCACCGACTCGGTGCTGATGGCCGCCTCGATTCTGGGCGCCACCGTGATGCCGCACGCCATCTACCTGCACTCCACGCTGGTGAACGACCATTACGCAGGCGGCGAAAAGCCGTCGATCAAAACGCAGCTGAAAGGCTCGAAAATCGATGTGGCCTGGGCGCTGTTGCTGGCCGGCACCGTGAATCTGGCGATGCTGGTGCTCGCCGCCAACTCGCTGCATGGCATGTCTGGCACGGACTCCATCGACGGCGCACAGCGGGCGATCACGCAGGTGCTTGGCCCGGTGATCGGCACGATCTTCTCCATCGGCCTGCTGGCTTCGTCGCTGAGCTCCACATCGGTTGGCACGTACGCCGGCTCGGAAATCATGCACGGTCTGCTGCACGTCAACGCCCCGATGTGGGCCTGCCGCGTGGTCACGCTGGTGCCGGCACTGATTGTGCTGTGGTTCGCCAAGGACCCGACTCAGGCGCTGGTCATCGGCCAGGTGGTGCTTTCCATCGGCATCCCGTTCGCCGTGATTCCGCTGATGCGATACACGCATGACAAGGAACTCATGGGCAAGTGGGCTGATGGAACCGTCAAGCACGTGATTTTCATGATCGTCGTGGCACTGATTGTGGCGCTCAACGTGCTGCTGATTGTCCTGACGCTGATGGGCAGGGCGTAATAGACTCCAGCTGAAATCCTGCGATAGCACAACATAATAAGAAGCCCCGGTGTTGGAAACCGGGGCTTCTTATTATGTTGAGAATGGTTGGATCTGCCGTCAGTTCGCAGCCATACGCCGCGCACGCCGTTCGCGCAGCGCGCGCAAGGAAATAATGTCTCGCGTGCGACCGGCACCGTCGCCCTTGACGCCGAAGAACACCATCAACACCATTGCCAGACAGATTATTGCGGAGATTCGCAGCGCCCATTGAATGCCGAAAATCGAAGCGGCGACGGCGGAGGCGCCGCCCTGCTTATGCAAAGCGGCAAACGTTTCCATCAGAATCACCAACACGGGTGCGCCCACAGCGCCCGCAATCTGACGCGCGGTATTCGTCACCGATGATCCGGCGGACACTTCGCTCGGCCCGTTCAGGCAATTCAGGGACCACGTGGTAATCGGCATCAGCAGGAAACCCATGCCGATCTGACGGATGAACTGGCAGATCGATACCCACCAGATCCACGTATCCATCGCCACCAGCGACATGCCCAAGGTGCCAAGGGTCAACACAATCGAACCGAACAAAGCCACCGGGCGCGCGCCGAACCGATCCATCGCGCGGCCGCCGAAGAACTGGGAGACGCACTGGCCGATAGCGCCCGGCAGCATGATCAGACCGCTCATCGTGGCCGAATAGCCGCGGTCAGTCTGGATGTAGAGCGGCATGATGACCAAAATCGAACTGAAGGCGAAAAATGCCAGCGACGCGGTAATAGTGCCGACGGTGAACGAACGGTTCTTCAGCACTTCCAAGTCCAGCAGCGGCGGCTGGGGGAGTGCCGACTCGTCCTTGGCTACGGTCTCGCGATACCGCTTGCCAGCGCGCAGGTTGCGCATCACAAACCACACGATGCCGACCAGTCCCACAACCTTCGGCCCCCACGTGACCGGTGCCGCGAATCCATAGGTCTCCGAATTGGTGAAGCCGAACATCAGCCCACCAAAGCCGATCACCGACAGGCACACCGAGAAGAAGTCCGCGCGGGCCGAAGGGTCGTGTGAACCGAAATTATGCAGTCCGAACATGGCCGCCAGCAGCGAGATTACGCCAATGATGGTCATGGTCAGGAAGATCGAGCGCCAGCCGTTGGCATCGGTCTGCCAGCCGCCCAAGGTGGGGCCGATGGCTGGCGCCACGCTCATGGCCATGCCCACCGTGCCCATGGCAAACCCGCGGCGAGACAGCGGGTAAATGGAGAACACGGTGATTTGCAGCACCGGCCACATCACGCCTGTGCCGGCAGCTTCGAGCACGCGCCCGACCAGCACCCATACGAAGTTTGGCCCCAACCATGCCAGCACGGAGCCGATTGTGAACACCGCCATCGAGCAGATGACGATCTGTCGGGTGGAGAAGCGCCGGGTCAGAAACGCGGTTAGCGGCACCATCACGCCCATGACCAGCTGGAACACGGAGGTGAGCCACTGCCCGGTGGTCACGGAGATGTGGAATTCGGAAACGATAATCGGCAGCGCGGAACTCAGCTGCAACTGCGTGAAGTTGCCCACGAAGGTGATGAAGGTCAATATCGCGATGGAGATGAACGCCGCCCGGCTGAGTTTGCCGTCTACATATGATTCCTCGCGGCTCAGCACCCGCTGCAGTTCGCCGCGATGATTCTTGATTCCCTGAGCTCCGTTCATTCCACTCACGTGCATACTCCACTCTCGCTGATCGACCGCAACAACGCATCAGACGGTCTCTCAAGCAACCCCAACACGCTACACCCAGGGGTAGTCCGTGGGGTAGTCCGTCGAGATGCAATGCCGAGATGACTGGCCGCCCGGTTGCAGAGCAAATTAGTCCCGTTATTCGAGACGTCAAAATGAACGTAGTTACTATCCGATCACGTTCGCTATGTGGTTTTCCAACACCCCCCCCCCTAGCGGTTAGGGGTGTGATGTCTGTACCATGTTGAAGGGGTAACCCCGTATACACCCGTACACAGGGGAATCCAGAGAAGTGAGAGCCGCGAGACCTGAGGTATACGGTTGAAAAGGAAGAATTGGTGTTTGAGATGTCATCTCTGAGCAGTAACGGTCAGCCGTCTACACGCAGCAGACAGGCCAATAGCGGTGACCGAACCACCGCTCAGCTCAGAGATATCCGCCAAAAGCAGCTCAGCCACGTGCTGTACTGGCGATTCTTCGTCAATCTCGCCCTCATGCTTATCGACGCCGCCATGTACATCATCGCCGGAGCTACGGTGCTCAATCTGCGCCATGAGGCAACGCCGCTCTATTCGAGCAGATTCAATTTCACGATTGACTCCACCGTTTACCTTATTATTGTGGCCTGCTTCTGGGTGTGGTCGCTCTATGTTGCCGGCATTTATCACCGCCATGTTATGGGTGACGGTTACCAGCTCAATGTGCTGCTGGTCAAAGGCATGGTTGTGTGCTGGGTGGTGCAGTGCGCGTTCAACTACTTCTTTAATCTGGGTCTGACCCTCACGTCGCTCTGCTTGGTGGTGATTGCCGGATGGTTGCTCACCATGGTGGAACGCATTGTCAGCCGTGCATTCATTACGCGTAGTCGTCGCAAGGGCGCCTACGCTTATGGCACGGTGATCATCGGTTCCCCGCACGGCATTGGTCGCACGCTACAATTCCTCGGTCAGCGTCGGCAACTCAACTACCGCCCGGTGGCAGTATGCCCGATTCATCTCAATCCCGATACCGGATTGATTGAACAGAGCACCGACCATGAGACACTCCGTGAGGAGATGCAAAAGAACGAGGGCTGCCAGCTGCCCGTACTCGAGTACAGCGATCATAATCTTGCTGAACAGATTATTGACATGAATGCGCAGACCGTCATGGTGGCTGACGAGCTGCGTCGCTATTCGGATAATTACGATATCTTCTCCGTGCGCATGGAATCGTTCGGTCTGGAGATTGCCATGCTGGCTTCCGCCGCTGACACTTCTAACCATGAGATTCAGGTTCGATCTATCCAAGGTACCACGATTATCACGCAGCGTCTTGCGCAATACACGCCAGCCCGCCGTTTGACCAAACGCTTGTTTGATTTGGTGATTTCTTCGCTAGCGATCATCTGTTCGTCGATTATCACCATCCCGGTGGCGATCGCCATCAAAGTCACGGACGGCGGACCGGTGTTCTACAAGCAGACCCGTATGGGCCTGCGCGGCAAGCCGTTCCAGATGTACAAGTTCCGTTCGATGGTAGTGAACGCCGACGCGCTCAAGAAGGAGCTCGCAAAAGAGACCGGCCAGACCGACCGCTTCATCTTCAAGATGAAGAACGACCCACGCATCACCAAGGTGGGGCACTTCATTCGCCGCTTCTCCATTGACGAGTTGCCCCAGTTCCTCAACGTGTGGATGGGGGATATGTCCGTAGTGGGGCCGCGCCCGCCGCTGCCTGAGGAATATGCCCGTTACAACCGTCTGTACGCCACCCGCATGCTGGTCAAGCCCGGCATCACCGGTCCGTGGCAAGTGTCCGGCCGCTCCGATTTGTCTGCCGAAGAGAGCGAGGCCCTTGATGTGGCTTACGTGCAGAACTGGTCGATTATGGGAGACATCGTGCTGCTGTTCCGCACGGTGGGTGCAGTGCTGAGCCATAAGGGAGCGTACTGATTCCTTCCCGTTTCGCTGTCACAGTTTTGCCGCGCCCTTGCCGCACCGCCCTTGAACGTGATTACAGAAAGATAAGTCGATATATCTATGACTGATTCGAACATACCAGAAATACCTCAGCCGCCGGCACCCTCCGAGCGGTCGGAAAACGCGGATGATCGCCAAGTGATACAGCCGTATGTTGACCCCGAGGTACTTGCTGAAGACGTCCGAGCGGCGGAACGGCGTAAGCACCGCCGGCGTATGAGCCATGAACATATCAGGCGGATCAAGCGCAAAAAGCGCATTCGGATGGTGCTGATTGTAATCGGCGCACTGCTGTTGATTATTGCCGCGCTCGCGGCGTGGCTCGGTCTTTCCACGCTCAAAGTGAAAAATGAAGTGGAAGCAGCGATTCAGGCCGCAAGCCGCATCCAATCGCAAGTTCAAGCCGGCGACACCGACAAAGCGCAAGCCAGCATTGAAGCATTCTCCCAGCATATCGACGCTACGTATGCGCAGACCAAGCAGCCGGTATGGAAACTGGCCACATTGGTGCCCTATTACGGTTCTGACGTGAAGGCCGCGCGAGACATGGTGCACATTTTGGAAGACGTGTCGAACAACGCATTGCCGAAGCTTGCCAAGGCGGCACAGGCCTTGGATTTCAACAGCATTGGTATCAAAGACGGCACGATTCAGCTGGGGGATATGGCCAGCGTGGCACAGGATCTTGCCGCCGCCAATGGAGTAGTGGCGGATGCCAGCGTAGACATGGGCAAGATTGGCGATACGCATATTCCGCAGATTACCGAGGCGGTGCAGCAGGGGCGTAGCAAGTTCAAGGAGCTTGCCAGCCTGACGGATACGGCCAGTCGGCTGGCGGATGTGCTGCCCAAGATGTTCGACTTGGATAGCAGCGAGGGTAGTAGCAGTGGCCCGCGAACCTACCTGGTGCTGGCACAGAACAATGCTGAGCTGCGTACCACGGGAGGCATTCCAACTGCGTGGGCCACGCTCACCGTCGATACAGGCAAAATCAGCATGAGCACGTTCGGTGATCCGCCTCGGAATGGTCTGTTCAGCCAGGATGAAGCCGCGAGCGTACTGACGGCGGAAGAACGCAATCTCTTCTCCACCAAGATGGCCACAGACTACCCGGACATCAATTTCACTCCCGATTTCCCCCGCGTTGCTAATATCGCGAGTCAGATCTGGCACCGAGCCGGTCATGACGATGTGGATGGCGTCATCAGCGTGGACCCGGTGTTCCTGCAGCGGTTATTGAAGGTTGCCGGCCCCGTGACGCTCTCCGATGGCACGGTGATGAGCGGCGACAATGCCGAGCAGCGGATTCTGAACCAGATTTATATTGATACCGATACGCAGGCGGAGCAAACCAACTTCTTCACGATGGCGGCCAGTGAGATCTTCACGCATGTGCTCAAGAATGTGGACGGCAAGAATCAGCAGCTGGTGCAAACGTTCCAGGAGTCCGTATCCGACGGCCATCTGTATGTATGGAGTGTTCATGAGGATGAGCAGCGGCGTATCTCGGGTACGACCATCGCCGGCGAATTGCAGTCGAAACCGGCTCATTCGGTTACGGGCGTGTACTTCAACGATGCCACTATGGGCAAGATGGACTGGTACCTGAAGCGTGAAGTGACCAGTACATATGACAAAACCTATCCCAGTGGCGCCAAGCAATACACCATTCACATCAAACTGACGAATACGGCCGATGCCGCCAAGGTGAATGCCGCTCCGGATCTATTGCGCGGCTATGACCATAACGGCAACCCCCGTACAGGGGAGATCGAAACGGTGCTGTACGTCTACGCCCCCGATGAAGGGCGCATTGTGGATTGGACCCAGGATTTCGATCAGTTCGCTGTGCACGATGGACTGACGGTGGGTGTGAAAACCGTGACATTGCGGCCGGGGGAAAGTTTCGAGACCACGGTGCATGTGCTGGCCAGTCCTACGGCCGATGAAAATGAAATGATTTTGAGACAGACCCCCTTGGTTGATTAAAGGGGCAACCCCTATACATTAAGGTGGAACCGTGAATAAGGAAGAACGGAGCATAGCTGTGGATGAAGCTGAACAGGTGCAGGATGGTAATGGAGTCACCATTCTCGATTTATTCAATGCGGTAAGAAAGCATGTGATTACCGCAGTGGTCACGCTGGTCATTGTGATGGTGGCAATCTGCGCGTACACCTTTACCCGCACTCCGCAATACACCGCGACTTCCGAACTCTTGGCCACTTATCGCAGTTCAGCGGCTGCGTCGGGCGCATCCAGCAATGCAGTCGAGCTGAGCTCTGGCGCCAATTACATCAATAGCCAGATTCAAACGTATCCGCAATTGATAAAAACCGAGTCCGTATTGCAGCCGGTTATTGACGATCTGGGTCTTGACACCACGGTAAAGGAATTGGCTGCGAGCGTTACCGCTTCCAACCCGGACGGCACCATGCTGGTGGATATTTCGGTTAATGATCCAGACCCGAAGCAGGCGTCCAGCATTGCCAATTCGGTTGCCGAAAACCTGAGAAAACAGGTTACTTCCACGATTTACAGCGATGAGGGCGATAAGATCATCTCTCCCGTCAACCTGACTGTGGTGCAGCAGGCGTACGCTCCGGCTTCCCCCAGCTCACCCAACGTCAAGCTGAATATCGCGATAGGCCTTGTGTCCGGCATTGTTCTCGGCATCGTGGTTGCCCTTATCAAGGATTTGCTGGACACCCGTGTTCGCCGCGATTCTGATGTTACCGCTGTTATCGATGCCCCCGTACTGGGGTCGCTGAGCCGCAATGAGGCTTATGCCGGTACGTCGCCGGTGATTATCTCCCGCCCGGCCTCCCGCGAGGCAGAAGAGATTCGACGCCTGCGCACCAATGTGATGTTCGTGCTGCCCGATGAGCCGTTATCCAATGTAATTGTGGTGACTTCCACCGGCCCGTCCGAAGGCAAGACCACGCTGAGCGTGAACCTGGCGACTGCATTTGCCGAAAACGGCAGCAAGGTACTGCTGATCGACGCCGATGTGCGCAACCCCTCGGTGAGCAAGGCCCTAGGCATTGAGGGCGCAGTGGGCTTGACCCATCTGATTACCAACCGTGTATCGTCGCATGATGCGATTCAACGCTACTGGAAGCCGAACTTCCACGTGCTTCCTGCTGGAAAACAAACCATGAACCCCAGCATTCTGCTGAATTCCCGCGCTATGAAGGCACTGGTTGAGCAGGTCGCCGAGGCCTATGATTATGTGATTATCGATACCGCCCCTATGCAGGTGGCCAATGATGCTGCTGTGTTCGCTAAGGAAGGGCCGGAACTGCTGCTGGTGGCCGGCTTGGGAGTGACGGAAAAGAAACTGCTCCGGCAGACCGGGCGCGAACTGAGCACACTGAGCATCGATCCCGTGGGCTTGGTCATGAATTACGGCGAGATGGAGAAGCCCCAGAAGGGTGGCTATTACTACTACGGCGACGAGTCCGACGAGAACGGCAAGAAGCGCCAGATCCAGCATAAAAAGAGCGAGAAAACGAAGAAGGACTGAGGCCATGAGGATCGCGTTCATCGGCCACAAACGCATTCCGTCTCGAGAAGGTGGCATCGAAATCGTTGTGGACGAACTGGCCACACGTATGGCTGCACGCGGGGAGCAGGTCGTGGTTTATAACCGCAAAGGCCACAATGTGGCCGGTGAGGAGTTCGACAACCAGTCGAGCACCAGTGACAAGCCGTATATGTACCAGGGAGTGAAGGTCATTCCCGTCACGACCATCGACGCCAAGGGACTGGCCGCCCTCACGTCCTCTTTCTTCGCCACGTTGAAGGCGATCAAGGCCCGTCCGGATGTGATTCATTACCACGCGGAGGGACCATGTGTGCCGTTGCGTCTGGCGCATTGGGCCGGCATCCGTACGGTCGCCACGATTCACGGTCTGGATTGGCAGCGTGCGAAGTGGGGCAGGTTCGCCTCCATGTATCTGAAGCTTGGTGAACGCACTGCCGCGAAATGTGCGGACGAGGTAATCGTGCTGAGCCGTGGTGTGCAGCAGTATTTCAAAGACACATACGGGCGGGAGACGCGTTTCGTTCCCAATGGCATTGCGCCGGTAGAATCCGTTTCTCCTGACGTGATTGCTGACAAGTGGAGTCTGGAGAAGGATTCCTACATTCTGTTCTTGGGACGCATCGTACCGGAAAAGGGCGTGCATTACCTCATCGAAGCGTTCAATCGATTAGACACTGACAAGAAGCTTGTGATCGCGGGCGGCGCATCGGATTCCGCCGAATACTACGAGTCGATTAAGCAGGCCGCTACCGGAGATCAGCGCATTATTCTGACCGGGTTTATTGAAGGACGTGAACTCGAAGAACTGTATAGCAACGCATACATATATGTATTGCCCAGTGATTTGGAAGGTATGCCAATGAGCCTATTGGAGGCATTGGCTTACGGCTGCTGCTGCCTGACCTCCAATATTGCTGAATGCGCTGATGTGCTGTGTGATGAGTCCGGAATGATGCATGGAGTCACGTTCCGACATGGCGATGTGAACGATTTGACCGACAAACTCGGTGAGTTGCTCGTAGACGTGGGTAAGGTACGAAAAATCAAGACCGGCGCGGCCGGCTATATCACTGGCCGCTATAGCTGGGACAAGGTTGTTCAAGCGACCCTCAAGCTCTACCGAGGAGCAGATAAATGAGGATTTTACTGGTCAACAAATATTTCTACCGCAAAGGCGGTGCTGAAACATATTTCTTCGCGCTTGCGGAGGGATTGCGCGCGCTTGGACATGAGGTTGCCTTCTTTTCCATGCAGCATCCGAACAACGAACCAAGCTATTGGAGTAAATACTTCGTTTCAGAAAAAGACTATGTGGGCAAGATTTCGGCATTTCAAAAGGTAAAGGAAGCCGCCACCCTTGTGTACTCCTTCGAGGCGAAGCGCAAATTCGAAGCATTGCTTGAAGATTTCAAGCCGGATGTCATTCATATGAATAATGTGCATCGACAGCTTACGTTGTCGATTTTGGACGCTCCTTATTTAAAAAATCACCATGTGCCAGTGGTTTATACTGCGCACGATTACATCCTGTTGTGCCCGGCATACACGATGGTGGATGGTTACGGCAAAGTCTGTGATGACTGCCTTGACCGTCGGTTCTTCCACGCGGTAAAGAAGACTTGTGTTAAAGGATCGAAAGCTAAGAGCGGTTTGGCGTTCTTGGAAGCGGAATTCCTGAAATATCATCATTCGTACGACAAAATCGACAAAATCATTGCGCCGAGCGAATTCATGAAGAGCAAACTCGATGCTGGTGGTTATGCCGGCCGTACTATTGCAATGCAGAACTTCTTGACCGATAGCCAGACGGATATGGCCCGCAAGGTTGTCAACACGAACAAGTTCGATACGGTCGAACCGTATTTCCTTTTCTTTGGACGACTCTCCAAAGAAAAGGGCATCCTTACATTGGTGAGGGCGTTCCTTCAAACTTTGCCTGAATTATCGCATGACTGGACGTTGCATATTGTAGGTGACGGTCCTGAACGCGAGACCATAGAACAGCTCATCGCTCGGTCCGGTGCAGAGGCAGAAAACCGCATCAAAATGTTAGGCTATAAGACCGGAGAAGAACTCCAACGCGAAGTCGGCAACGCTAGGTTCAGCGTATTGTGCTCCGAATGGCGTGAGAACATGCCCTATTCTGGATTGGAGTCTTTAGCCGCTCAAACTCCAGTGATTGGCGCCAATATCGGAGGAATCCCCGAACTTGTGGTGGAGGGGAAGACGGGCTTCCAATTCGGAAGTACAGATTCGGTTGGATTGGGGCACATACTACGTCAAGCAGCTGCTACGGATAAAGATGCATACAAGATAATGCAGAATGCTTGTGCCGAATACATCTCAAAGAGATGCCTAGGCCAATTTTATACAAAAAAGATGATTGATATCTATACCACAGTTATGAATAGGGATCATAGCGCAATATGAGGAAATTAATCGAATATAAATAGCGTTCGTCATTAATAGTGGAATGTTCATTAGTCGTCGTGAAATCAAAATTCAAGGAGCTTATTAAATGAAGATTATTGCTTTTTATCTTCCCCAATTCCATGAGATTCCCGAGAATGATGAGTGGTGGGGCAAAGGATTTACCGAATGGGTGAATGTAAAAAAGGCTAAGCCGCTGTTTAAGGGGCATGAACAGCCTCGTGTGCCTTTGGGCAAAAACTACTACAACCTGTTGTCTCCGGAAACTCAAGTATGGCAGGCAAAGATAGCTCGAGAATATGGCGTGTATGGCTTCTGTTATTACCACTACTGGTTTGATGGTAAGATGCTGCTAGAAAAGCCAATGGAGAACATGCTCCACAATCCGGATGTTGATATGCCATTCTGCATCTGCTGGGCAAACGAACCGTGGACCAAGGCTTGGGTGGGTGAGACTAAGGTATTGATTCCTCAACATTACGGTGAGAAAAAGGAATGGGCCGACCATTTTAACTACTTATTGCCGTTCTTTAAGGATTCTCGTTACATTACTGAAGACAGCAAACCGCTGGTGGTCATCTACCGTCCAGAAGTCATTGGCTGCCTGAATGAGATGCTTGATTATTGGCAGGAGCTTGCTAAAGAAAATGGTTTCCCCGGTCTGACCGTTGCATACCAGAACATCGATTTCGACCTTCAGACAGACAAGGACGACTCGCGTTTTGATTACGATATCGAGTTCCAGCCGTTGTATGCGCAACATGACATGACGAAGAACACTCACCCGCATCTCAAAGCAATGCGCCGTAAGCTTGCCGGTATTGTCGAGCGCAGATTCGGATTCGATCTAATGCGTTATGGTGCTGGATTCTTCAATAAAGGTGTGCAAGTCGATTACGACGAAGTATGGAAGAAAGTACTGGAACGTAAGCCGGAAACGGAAAAGAACATTCCAGGAGCATTTGTCACTTGGGATAACACCCCACGAAAGGGAGAGAAAGGGCAAGCGTTCGTAGGTGATACGCCGGAGAAATTTAAAAAGTATCTCTCAGCACAGATCAAGCGAGCAAAAGACGTTTACCACAAGGACTTTATTTTTATGTACGCGTGGAACGAATGGGCGGAAGGCGGGTACCTCGAGCCAGATGAGCGCTTTGGCTATGGGAATCTGGAAGCAATCCGTAAGGCACTTATCGAAAATGATGAGTTCCCGACCTATCCGGAAAATATCGCTGAGTAGGTGAAGCCAAAAATGCCAGACGAGAAACCTTTAGTATCGGTTGTGGTTCCTGTTTACAATCAGGAACAATATTTGGATCGTTCCATCCCTGCCTTGTTGAATCAGGAATTGGAAGATATCCAAATAGTTGCAGTAGATGATGGGTCAACCGATGATTCACCAGAGATATTGGAAAAATATAGTGATCTTGATCCAAGAGTTACTGTTGTGCATAAGGGAAACGGGGGACTCGTTTCAGCGACAATCACTGGGATTGAGAGTGCGTGTGGGGACTTTATCGCCTTTGTGGACCCTGACGATACAGTTGGATACGACTATCTTTCCACGCTGATTGCAGCAATGGATAATGGAGTAGATGTAGTATCCGCTGGATATTTTTACTCTGAAGGACAGGTTTTGACCGCTTTCCCCCTGAGAAATCAAACAACCTATCAAGACGAGAAGCTAGACTTTTTGCGCAAATACTATATTATTTCTCCTGATAGTGCGGGGATGTCTGATTTATGTGCCATCCCTCGTTGGAATAAGTTGTACCGCAAGGAATGTGTAGAGCGTATACTTCCCCGATTTAGAAGATGTACCGATATTACTCTTGGGGAAGATTCCATATTCACTTACTTGTGTCTTTCCGCGGCAAAATCCGTACGTTGCCTTGACCTTGTGAATTCTTATTACTACACAGTGGGGAATGCTCATCATTCGATGATGAGTAATTCCTCTGCAGACTCTCATGTTGCTCAAGCAAAAAAAGCTTTTGTGCGTTTGCGGGACTTCCTGAGAGAGGATGGCATGCCGGAATCATCCGCATATGCTTTGTTGTATAGAGAGATTCAATCTTTGCTAATTCGACTTTGCGATGATGAGGCGAAGACATTCTATTCAGCGTATAAAAAGGTCAGAAAAGATAGAGACTATGTTCAAGCATTGTCCCTGATGAATAAATTGAGTTCGACCTCTAAAGATAGGTTGCGGATAGGGGTCGAACGATATTCATTGAGAGGCAAATTATATCGATATATCTATGGCGGCGGAAAGCAGCAATTGCGTTCGTGTGCTCGCTCGTGTAAAGATATTCTGCAATTCTTTAAGGATTGTCGCTCGTCAGGTCTTGCTAGAGCTAAAAAAAGGCAGTGGTTTCGAAAAACTCGGAATAATGCTTTTACTGATTTAAATCAGCAATTGCCTAAACTTGAGCACCAAATTCATCCAATGCTCCAAAAATATAGAGGTCAGACAACCAATATTGTGTCGGAAACTATTCCGCAAAAGGTGTTTGTATTATGGTGGGATGGATTCGAGAATGCCCCAGAAATAGTGAAAAGCTGCCGAAAGTCACTTCAAACTGGTTTTCCAAACGTGAAAATCATCGAACTGACAAAGAATAATTTCCGCGACTTTACGGATATAGATGAGAGGATTATTGACGGACTTAGTAACGAAAAGATAAGCATGCAAACGTTCTCCGATATTCTTCGTTTTAATGTATTGAAGAATAATGGTGGAGCATGGGTTGATGCGACACTGTTTTTCGCCGAACCATCAAATTTGTTGAGCAATCTTGCACAAAAGCCATTCGAATCATTGGCCTTTTCGACCTCCAACAAGTTTTTGCAATATAAAGGCGAGTACTGCAATTGGTCCGGTTTCTTTATTTCGTCGCGAAAGAATAGCGTACTAACCCAAGCAATGGATTACGTGTTCCAATCCTATTACTTGAAATACGGCGGTTACCCCATCTACTTCTTTATTGATGCCTTATTTATGCTCTGCAAGTTAGAAGGAATAGATAATTCCGCTATTTCCAAAATACAAAATGTTCCGGGAAATATGTTCGAATTAGTAAGTCTGCTGAATCTCAAGGGACATGAAGAATACTTAAGACGAAAGCCGGCAGTTCCTCAGAAGCTGTATTGGGGCTACCAAAGTAATGAGTCATGTGCTGATTCAACCTACCGTATGATCGTCGAAGGTAATTAGATGAAGAACCATGTATTCCTTATTCAAGCTCATAGGTATCCGGAATTACTGAGAAGAATACTAAAAAGGCTAGAGAGTAGCAATCATTTCTTTTACATCAATATTGACAGCAAGGCCAAGAATCAGGATGAGTTTAAAAGCGCAATAAGCGAAATAAGCGGTATTCGTCAAGTTACACACCGAAATATAATTCACGGTGGCTTTTCTCAAATTGACTGCACGGTTTCCCAGTTGAGGGATTCTTATCAGGACGAGTTGAATTTCGCTTATTTCCACTCTATTTCCGGTCAGGATTATCCGTGTGTCTCAAACGGTGAATTTGACAGTGTGTTTGAGAACGGCGACAAAAGCTATATGCTTTGCGATACGGAGTCTGAAGCCTTGGAAAGAAGGGTCGGGCCTTATATTGAGAGACTTGAGCACTGGTATTTCATGGACGTATTCAACGGTCCTATCGCGCGTAAACTACATGTTCCCGGTATTCTCAAGCTGCTGTTATGGCCGATTCATCGTCCATTGAAGTTTATGGATAGGATATATGGAGGGTGGAACTGGTTCTCTCTTAGTCGTAAATCAATTAATTACTTATTGGATTATCTTCAGTCTCATAAGGATTATCTCGATAGGTTTAAATATACCTTCTGCACGGATGAGATTGTTTATTCTACAGTCCTCAGGCCTGTGCGTGAACAGCTGAACATAGAAACCAGGAATTCACTGCGTTTTGTTGAATGGTATCCCAAACGCCCTGCAAAACAATTGCCATTGACTCTGGAAGCTTCAGAATACCAAGACATCGTTCACAGTAATGCGTTGTTCTGTAGAAAAGTAGCTATTCCGGAATCTCTTGAATTAATGAATCTTATAGACGAGAAATGTTTGGGGAATTGAAATGCCGAAGCTTCATAGACTATTTAGCAGGATGCGCTGGCTCTTATCTTCTTCTCGAATCGCTGATTTGGGGACTAACAGTCATGTTGGACCTGACTTCTCAATTCACGGTGAAGGATTTATCCATATTGGTAAGAATTTCTCCGCTGGTAAGTCCATATCGCTGCAAGTATGGCCAACGGAACGGTATTCGGATCCTGCATTGCTGATCGGGTCTAATGTCGTGATGGCGGATTATTCCTACGTTTCCTGCGCTCATCATGTTTCCATAGGTGATGGCTGTCTACTAGGAATTAACGCCTTTATTACTGATAACTCTCATGGTGCAAATATTGCAGCCGAATTGGATATTGCACCCAATGATCGAGAAATAGTGAGTAAGGGTCCGGTGTGTATTGGTAAGAACGTCTGGATTGGCCGTAATGTGTGTATCCTTTCCGGTGTGAACATCGGGGATGGCGCAATCATAGGCGCAAATGCGGTGGTCACTCATGATGTGCCGGCCTATGCGGTCGCGGCTGGTATTCCCGCGAAAGTAATCAAACAATTACGTCCTGCTCTCTAGGGTGAACGCAATGTCGGTGCATATCACAAAAAGGAAAGTCATCCTATTCTTATTGCTGATTCCGGTATTCATGCCGATATCGGTAGATTACTTTACGACGTCGCTTCATTTGAACAGGTTACTAACTTATGTCGTAGACGCATATCTTCTTTGTCGTCTTGTTTTTTCACGCAAAGCTCTTTCAATTGTAACCGTTATTTCGGCATGCATGTATGCGTGGATCCTCTTGGCAACGGCAATCTCTCATGGCTTGATGGATAATGCAATTTTGTCATTGCTGCGAATCATGATAGTGTGCCTTATCTTCGACCTATATCGAAACGATGTATATACGCTGGTTCGCGTCCTAATATTGCATTGTGAGATTTGCGTCTATGTGAATCTTCTGTCTGTATTAGTTGCGCCTAACGGACTATACAGCAGATCGGTTTCCGGTTATGCAGTTTCCCAAGAATGGTTCCTAGGCGTAGACAATTATTTTGTGCAGTGGCTGTTTCCCGCCCTGGTTGTTGCTTGGGCGTATATTGCTCTTACTCGGAGCAAAACTAGAGGATACGTATTAACGGCTGCAGTTGTTGTAACTGAATTTATTCACGGCTCGGCAACTGGCATTGTGGGTATCGTTCTGTTCTCTCTGCTGATGATTATTCCAAAGGTCAAACTAGTATTTACTCCAATCCGAAGTGTCGTTATCTCCGTCATCGTATGGCTTTTGATTGTTGTTTTCAGGGCAGATAGCATTTTTGCTCCTTTGGTGTCGACTTTGGGCAAAGACATGACATTTACCGGACGACTCAACATTTGGGACAATGCCCTACGTGTGATAACCGCTAATCCCATATTGGGGTACGGTGTGCTCACCAATGATGCAATGGTTGGCTATTTGGGTTCATCGTCGAGTGGAGTGTGGGTCGGTGCAACGCATTGTCACGATCAAATTCTTCAGGTGGCTTTCCAAGGTGGATTAGTGGCACTTGCACTGTTGCTTGTTATCATCGCTCTCATAATCAAAAAGTCGCTGGAATATTGGCCGAAAAAGGTAGCGCAGATCGCGGTGTATGCCGTATCGGCTTATTTGATTATGTGTACAACGGAAGTTTTCACATTCCCTGTGATGTTCCTTATTTTTCCTTTGTCTTATTACGTTCTTTCTGATCAAACGGTAAAGGAGTGAATTATGTCCACTTATGATATGGGTATTTTGACCTTCTGGGATGTGCCAAACTACGGTACTTTTGCCCAAGCATATGCACTGCAACGTGTTCTCGATAAGCGTTGTGCTGGTCGAGACATTAAACAGATTGCATATCTTGATGAGAAGCATTACAACAGCTACTACAAGAAGGAGATCGGACATAATTTCTTCAAACCCGTTTTCTACAAAAATTTAGTAGATGTTCTTAACCCGAATTCAAACTACAATCATCGCAAGCAAACGTTCCCTGGATACTATCTCTCCATTCCTCATACCGAGAGAATGAGCTCCGCCGATTTTGCAAGTACGACATTTAATACCGTCGTGTTTGGCAGCGATATAGTCTGGGACTATTCGTTCGAAATTTTCAACCATGACCCCAAACTGTTTGGTGTGGGGATTCAGGCCGACAAGAAAGTCGCTTATGCTGCTACTTTTGGCACCATTAAACGCGGTTCTGAATATCCTCAGTATGTGGTCGACGGAGTGCGTTCCCTTGACTTCATCACGGTTCGTGATAAAAACTCCGCCGATATCGTCGAAGACATTACCGGAACTCGTCCAGAGGTTGTCTTGGATCCAACTTGGTTATGGGATTTCACTACTGACGAGAATATAGTTAAACCGCAGTATGAGGATTATCTGATTGTTTATGGTCAGGATTTCTCTGATGAGTTTATTCAGCAGATTTGTTCATATGCTAAAGATAACAGTCTTCAAATCATTTGCCTTGATTGCAATGATGACCAATATGATTGGTGTGATGTCCTCATCCATCAATCCGATTTGACACCTTTTGAATGGATTGGCCTCTTCCGTTACTCCTCTGCTATCGCGACGAGCACATTCCACGGCTTGACATTCTCGCTAATTTTTAATAAGAAGATGGCTTTCTGTGCTTCTGATTTCATCTTGGCGAAGGCGGATAACTTCTTGAAGCGACTTGGAATGTATGAACTCCTATCGGACAATACACGTGACGCTCGCGACATGCTGAATTATGAATGGGACTATACCTTCATCAATAGCTATATTAATGCGGAGCGTGAGAAGTCTCTCGGTCTTATTTCGTCCGTAATCTGACGCCTATTTCCGATAGAAGTGATTCGCATAGAAAAGTGTTGGTACAGGAATGAATGACTCTAATAAACAGATGAAATACTCTGTTATCAGTGGTTTGTTTTGGAAATTTGCCGAGCGAATGAGTTCGCAGCTAGTTTCTGTTATCGTTACAATTATTCTAGCTCGTTTGCTCATGCCATCCGATTATGGAATTGTTACTCTGGTAACTATTTTTATCACCATTGCTAATGTTTTTGTTAATGATGGTTTTGGGGTTGCGCTGATTCAAAAGAAAGATGCTGATGGACTTGATTTCTCTTCGGTCTTTTATTTCGGCATAGCTTTTTCAACGTTCCTTTATCTTGTGATTTTCTTTGGTATCGCACCTTTGGTTGCATCCTTCTATAAGATGCCAATTCTTGTTCCTGTGCTACGTGTGCTGGCGTTGCAGCTTCCCGTTGCTGCCGTTAATTCGGTGCAGCAGGCCTATGTGTCTAGGAATATGATCTTTAAGAAGTTCTTCTACTCTACGACTATAGGAACCTTGATCTCGGCGATCATAGGTATAGGAATGGCGTATTTTGGTATGGGCGTGTGGGCTTTGGTAGCTCAATATCTGTCCAATACCATTATTAATACCTTCACCCTTCGAACTATCATCGAATGGCGTCCAAAGCTTGAATTTTCTTTTGAAAGACTTAGAGGTCTCTTCCGTTTCGGGTGGAAACTCCTCATTCAGAGTCTTATGGTGACTATTTATGGCAACCTGAGAAGCCTGGTAATTGGCAAGGTCTATTCCGCTAAGGATCTCGCCTATTACGACCGTGGCAGCTACTATCCGAATCTGATTGTCGTTAATGTAGACGCCGCAATGAGTAGCGCGCTTTTCCCGGCTATGTCTCACGAGCAAGCCAGCGTTGAGCGTGTTAGAGCGATTACTAGACGCGCCATCAAGATGTCTTCGTACATCATGAGCCCACTGCTCGTTGGCTTTGCTGCCTGTGGCACTACTTTTGTATCCGTATTACTTACAGATAAGTGGTTGCCCATTGTGCCTTTCTTGCAAATTATTTGCATCAATTTGCTTTTCCGTCCTGCTCAAACTGCATCTCTGCAAGCGATTAAAGCAATTGGAAGAAGTGACCTCGTGCTTAAAATGGATATCCCAATCAGGATTTTTGGTCTTGCCTCCCTGATTGTCACAGTTCGCTTTGGAACAATTTATATCGCATTTTCCGAGGTTCTGGTAGGCATCCTTGGGGTGATACTCTACAGCATAGGTTGCAATAAGACGATTGGTTACAAGCTGAAGGATTTATATTGGGATTTTGCTTCCAATGTACTTCAGGCATTGGTCATGGGCGCTGCGGTGTTTGGCATTGGCTATCTGCAGATCAACAAAATACTTTTGCTATTGCTTCAGCTTATTGTCGGTGGATTTGTTTACGTTCTGGTCAACGTCATCTGCAAAAACGAAAACTTTAACTACCTAGTCAGCACGGCTAAAGAATATATTAGTCGTAGAAAATAGTATTAACAGTCGGAGGAATTATGGGTAAAAGTAGAACGTTTTCAAAGGAACGGAGAATGGTTTCTCTTCATTCACTTTTGCTGAAGACGATTTTTCGTCGAAAGGATGGCGTATGGCGTGCAGATTATATTCGCAGACATCATATTTTTCATCACATGGGAAAGCAATGCCATTTTGAACCTACATCTCTTCCGTCGGACTCGTGGCTTGTGTCAATACATGATCGAGTATCTATTGCCTGTGGTGTAACCTTCATTAATCATGATATTTTCTCGAACTTTCTTAACGTCAATCCTCGATATTGCAATCACAAAGACTTTGTTCCGCTGAAAACTCATTTCGATACCATAGAAATTATGGATGATGTTTGTATCGGGGGGGGTGTTTTATCATGCCAGGTGTTGTAATAGGCTCTAACTCCATTGTTGCTGGTGGATCCGTCGTAACAAAGGATGTTCCTGAAGGCTGTGTTGTAGGAGGTGCTCCTGCCCGCGTCATATGCTCTACCGATGAGTTCTATAAGAAGCGCCGTTCTATAGAAGAATTTGATACTTCGGTAGAACGTACGCGCGAAGAATTTGAAAACTGGTATTGGGAAAATTAATTTGGAGCTATTGCTGTTTTTGGTACGGGTTGCTATTGGGCCGTTGGTGTCCTTGCTATTTCCGTACAACTGAACGATCTCATATTTGAATGGATTGGCAACAGGGTGTTGGACTGTTTCTAGAGGGTTTTTCCTTGTTGTGTGAACTCCACGGGGCTCA